>Ga0137378_10000104_pt1 | contig 48840 bp, 52 predicted proteins | sample SagtaG_21_FD_104813 | JGI IMG/M metagenome (GOLD analysis project Ga0137378, IMG submission 104813) | Vadose zone soil microbial communities from Sagehorn Ranch, Mendocino, California, USA - Sage2_L_60_16 metaG | ecosystem: Environmental > Terrestrial > Soil > Vadose zone | place: USA... | reverse complement strand
TGTTTTGTTTTACCTTTGGTTACACCGGCTTCGCTCAACAAACAGCGGCGGATGCTCCCGCGACAAAAGAGGATGTCGAGAAATACTTTCAAGTGACCCGCTCTCGTAAATTGATGGACCAGATGATGGACGTAATGTCCAAGCCCATGCACAAGATGCTGCATGAAGAGTTTGAGAGGGATAAACCTTCCTGCAGATTTCGAGGCGAAGGAAAGTAAGAAGGTGGATGAAATGTTCCGGGACATGCCGTGGGACGAAATGATGCAAGCGATGGTTCCCGCATACCAGAAGCATTTCACAAAGGGGATATGGACACCCTAATCGCTTTCTATTCCACGCCCACGGGCCAAAAAGTACTGCGAGAATTGCCGGCAATCATGGGTGAGCGATGAATTCCATGTTGCCGATCATGCGAAAGATATAGAAGCAGCGAACCAGCTACTCCAACAAGAGATCGCGGAGATGCTAAAGCAATCTGAAAAATCTGGCGAAACTCCTCCGACCACACGAGACTGAAAACGTCTGAGGGCTTCCCACCCTGTCCTTCCCGATTCTCGAGAGACCGGGCGGGGAAGCGATGCCTCTCCCCGTGTCTGAAAGCTTCACACGCTTGACTCTAGGAAATCCCTTGCATCTGGATGATCGCCCTGTCCCGTGCCAGCGTGATCTTTCCCGTCAGCGCGATCTGTTCAGACGAACTTCCAACCAGGACGTCATAGACGCCTTTCTCCGCGCGCCAATTTTTTCCGTTCACATCGTAATATGCGAACGAGCGGTTATTGAGCGGAATCTTCACTGTCTGGGTTTCACCGGGCTGAAGAGTTACTCGCGAAAATCCCTTCAATTCTTTGGGCGGACGGGGAACACTCGACTGCTCGGCGGCGATGTAAACCTCGGGCACCGCATCTCCTGCACGTGCCCCGGTGTTGGTGATGTCGAAAGAAAGCCCATGTTCGTCAGCGACGAGATTGCTGTACTTGAACGTGGTGTAGGACAAGCCGTAGCCGAAGGGGAACAGAGGTTTCGTCTTGTTGTGCTCGTAACCGCGGTATCCGACGAAGATTCCTTCTTTGTAAACCACGCGGTTGCTGCTGTCCGCGGGATAGTAGTTGTCGTGAGTGGGATTGTCTTCCCAGCGGCGTTCGAAAGTGACGGGCAAATGGCCGGAGGGATTGACGTCACCAAGCAGAATTTCCGCCAGAGCTGTACCGCCTTCCTGGCCGGGATACCAGGCTTCTACGACTCCCGCGACTTTATCAATCCAGGAAGTCATGTCCACGCCGCCGCCGGAGGTCACGACGACGATGATGTTCTTGTTCTTCGCGGCGATTTCCTGAATGAGTTCGTCTTGTCCGGGAGGAAGCTGGAAGGTGCGGTCCCATCCTTCGGTCTCACTCTGGGGGTTGAATCCGACGGCGACCAAGACAGCATCTGCCTTAGCAGCTAGTTCTTCGGCAGCGGGATCAACCCAGCTACCCTCGGGAACGATTCCCATGCGAATAAAGGGCGGCCCGAATCCCTCTCCTGTGTGGTGCTCAAAGACCATTTTGTGCGGCTTGGCATCGAGCGGAACGCTGGCCTGAGCCAGCACGAATTTTTGATTCGTCCAATTGTCGAAGCAGCTTGCCATCTAGGTACATGCGGAAGCCGCCGGGTGAGAAGCCGCCTTGCTGCACGAAAATATCGAAGGTACCGGCGGCTTTGGGAACGTAATATCCGGTCCAGCGTTCGGACGTGGCCTTGAAATTCAGCAGGTCCGAAAAATCAATCTCGTCCAAATTGATGGTCGTTACGTCGAATGCCTGGCCGACGCTAACGTGGTGATCCACGCGGGTGCTGGTGGGCGTTCCCGAGAGGTTTTCGTTGTCAAATACCTCGACACTCAGCCCTGGCAACGCATTGCTGTCTGTCGTCCGGGAGAAATCTGTAGTGATTGTTGCGCGGCCGAAGCTCATCGGGCCGTTGACGTAGGTCACGCGCGCGCTCATACCCAGATAGTTGCTTAAACCTTCCAACGCGCTGACCGAGTTGAACGGCACCACCTGAGCGCTGCCGCCGCCAACAGGGACCGCGGGATAGGCTTCCGGCCCGATCACGGCGATGGTCTTGATCTTGCTCTTATTGAGCGGCAAGAGGTGGCCGTCATTCTTCAGCAGGACGATGCCTTCGCGCGCGGCCCGCAGCGGAACTTTACGGCCTTCCTGGTTGAGGCGGGGGATGGAGAGGTCCTGTTGGTCGCGGCGGGCCAGCCGAATTCAAGCTCGGTGCGAAGAATGCGGCGGACTTTATCGTTGATCGTCTCTTCGGAAACCTGCCCGGCTTTGATGGCGGGCAGGAGTTTTTCGCGATTCAGGAATTTTCCCGACCGCATTTCCAGATCGAGTCCGCCATTGGCCGCACCCACCGCGTCGTAGGTGGCGTCCCAGTCGGACATAATGACTCCCTGAAAGCCCCATTCCTTTTTTGCGATGTCGTTATTCATGCGGCTGTTCTGGGTCATGTGTTCGCCATTGGTGAGGTTGTAGGAATCCATGATGGCGGCGACGTTGGCTTCCTTCACCGCGGCTTCAAAAATCGGCAAATAGATTTCGCGCATGGTGCGCTCGTCAATGACCGAATCGGTGTTGTGACGGTCGAACTCGGAGTTGTTGCCCAGGTAGTGGTTGACGGTCGAAGCTACACCCTGGCTCTGCATGCCTTTGACGTAACCGACGACGATTCTCGATCCGAGGAACGGGTCCTCGCCCAGGTATTCAAAATTGCGTCCGTTTAGCGGCGAACGGTAGATGTTGACTCCGGGCCGAGGAGAAAGTGTTTGCCCTTGGCACGGGCATCTCTGCCGATCTGCGTTCCCGCGCGCTCGGCTAGCGCAGGATCCCAGGTCGCGGCCAATCCAATCCCTCCGGCCATGACGGTGGCGGGACCGTCATTGCGGACCCCGATGGGGCCGTCGGCGGTGTGCAAGAGAGGCAGGCCGAGATCGGGGAATCCGCGGACGTCGAAGGGGTTGATGCCGCCCAGCAGGTCTATCTTCTGCTCAATCGTCATCTTGCCGAGGATGGTGTTCACCTTCTGCTCGAGCTCAGGGGAAGCCGGCGACGGGACCTGGGAGAGAGCAAAAGAAGCGAGCAAAGCTAGTGTAGCGCAACTGAGGGACAGTTTTCGCATTTCGTGTCCTGGGTTGTAGCAAAAGCGTTATTGTAGACCAGCGCGCAACAAGAAGATTTCGGAGGATGACAAAGCGGCGATTCAGCTAATGCTTTGGGGCGGGGAGCAGGACCTCTGATGCGGGTGGCGTAACAGGGGGCTGGGATGCAACGGCTGGCGGCGGGGCCGAATTCGTCGCTTGCTGTTGTGTAGTAGCGTTCGGGCTTGCGGGTGGAACTCCACGGGCCGAAACCAGCGCCCAGTGCCAGTCCTTCACATCACTGAAATCTCCGAGCAGGTTTCCGCGAAACACGGTGATGGAATCGGGCGCGCCGGTTGCCTTTAGGTGATAGAGCAAGGTGGAGTCGGCAGGCTTCCCGGTGGAACCTTGATCCGTCTCAGGTAGCAGTTTGAGGGGATGCAACTCAGCGGCAGGCTGATTTCGCAGTTCGGTGATTCCGACTACGATCTCCTTCAGTTCCCATCCGGTGCCGTTGTGCAGCGACACCTCGAGCACATCCTCGTGAATAGCGGCGGGACCATCAAGCTTGAGCAATTCGTCCTGAGGAAGCTCGCTGGCGATGTACGGAGTTGAGATCAGAGCGGTGGCCTTAGCGTCGAAAGAAAGGCTGCAGGTTCCGTCGGGCGAAGTCATGGTAAATGTCTTGCCCGAGGGATCGATAGAAAACACGGGCTTGCCATTGAGGCGTTCGGCCTCGGCTTTGTTCATCATGACGGAGAAATTGTCATTGTCGATTACCTTTTGCTCTTCGACTTTCTGCTGTTCCGGAGGCTTGGATTTTCTTGCGGCGCGAGCCAAGTCTCCTAGCGGAGTTTCGTTTTCTTGAGCGCGGACCGGTGCTGGGCGACAGAGCAGCAGGGCAGTGCCGACGATATTGAGAATGAGAAGAAGACGCGACATAAATGACTGGTAGAGACGAGGCTAGGCCGCGCCTCCGGCATAAAAAGTTCGGACGCCTCAATTCTAGTGGTGAATCAGAGCGGGTAATGGTTACGAGGGGACACCAAAGTCATGCGACCTCGGGTGAAACCGGCGTGCGCGCTAAGGGCTGAGACCGAGAAGCGGCACGCCGCCAAGAAACCAGAGCAAAGCCAAATCAGAGCAAACCCGAAGTACGGAACCGTGCAACCGGATCGGCCACCGCCAGCGGTTCCCGCTTGAAGAACCAGCGGGCCACCGCGAATCCCAATGCCGCGAAGCAAACGTGAAGGACTTTCATATGTGCCACCCCCTGATTACAGCCATTCGTTTCCCAGCCACAGAGGGGAGCCGAAATCGAATAACTGACGCCAAGTTATCGCCGAATCCCCGGAAGGTCAATGAACCAAAGGTGCCATGCCACTGCACAAAAGTAACGGGCCTCAGATGCGTTGCAGCGGGTGTGGGTTGACTGGAAGATCGGCTGAACATACCGTGGATTGCAGGGTACAAGAGGGTGAGGGCACGGCGTTTGCAGGGCAGAAGCCGGCTGCAACCGGCAAAACGAGGCCCAAACTTGACTTTCTCCATGCCCCTCCAACACAATCCCTGGTTGACCATTGTCGGGCTGCGGCGTCTCTCATTTAGCCCTATCTCCCGCTACGAGCGAGGTTCCTAATGTCCAAGGGAAGTATTTTTGCGGTTGGGTTGCTTGTGATTTCCGGGGTCGTGGCTTTGGGCCAGGCTCCATCTCAGCCAACGGTTTGGGCTTCCAAGCCTGACGTCGCCGGCTTTCAGAAGATGGTGACTGACCGGCTGGCCGCAGCCCAGACCTCGATTGACCAGGTCACGGCGGTCAAAGGCGCGAGGACGATTGACAATACAATTGTGCCTTTTGATGAGGCGGTGCGGCAGATCAACTCCTCGATCTATCTGGCCTCGTTGATCCAGCAGGTACATCCCGATGCTGCGTTTCGCGATTCCGCGACCGCGATGGTCAGCAAAGCCAGTTCGGTGCAGACCGCGCTTTCTCTAAACCGCGGTGTGTATCAGACGCTTTCCAGCCTGGATGTCTCCAAGTCCGATGCGGCGACGCAGTACTACGTGAAGCGCCAGTTGCTGGAGTTCCGACTGGCGGGCGTGGACAAGGATGACGCCACGCGCACGCAACTGAAGAAGCTGAATGACGAGCTGACCGATGAGCAGTCAGCGTTTGACCGCAACATCAGCGACGACCAGAAAAAAGTCGAAGTCACGGATGCGAAGCAACTTGAGGGCTTGCCCCAGGACTACCTAGACCGCCACAAGCCGGACGCAAGTGGCAAGATTTATATCACCACCAATTATCCCGATGCGCTTCCCGCTCTGAAGTTCAGCAAGAGTGACGATCTTCGCCGCCAGCTGTTTCTGGCGTTTGAAATGCGAGCTTATCCCAAGAACAAAGAAGTGCTCGAGAACATGATGAAGACGCGTTACCAGATCGCGACTATTCTGGGCTATTCCTCATGGGCGGACTATAACGCTGCGGACAAGATGATTAAGCAAGGAGGGAACATTGCGGACTTTATCCAGAAGGTGGATACGGCAGCCCGACCGGTGACGCAACGCGAATACGCTATCCTGCTGGCGGAAAAACGGAAGACCGACCCCGAGGCTAAGGAGGTTGGAGACTACGAGAATGCATATTTGAATGAACTAGTGCGGCGTTCGCAATTCAATTTCGATTCCCAAGTGGTGCGGCCGTATCTGCCTTTCAATGAAGTGAGGCAGGGTATTTTGGACACCGCTGCGACGCTGTTTCACGTGACCTTCAGCCGTGAAGAAAACGTGCCTTCGTGGGACCCTTCGGTTGAGACCTGGGATGTGATTGATGGCGGCAAGACCGTGGGGCGTTTTTACTTGGACATGCACCCGCGGCCGGGAAAATTCAGTCACGCGGAGATGGCACCGGTGCTCGACGGCATTCTCGGCAAGCAGTTGCCGGAAGCGATTCTGGTATGCAACTTCGCCGTTCCGACGGCGGACGATCCGGGATTGATGGAGTATGGCGATGTGGTCACTTTTTTTCACGAGTTCGGCCATCTGATGCACCACATTCTCGGCGGGCAGCAGAAGTGGGCGGGGATCAGCGGCATCAGCATGGAAGGCGACTTTGGAGAAGCTCCCTCGCAGATGCTGGAGGAGTGGATGCACAGTCCGCAGGTGCTGGCATCTTTTGCCCGTCATTACAAGACCGGTGAGCCGATTCCCGCGGAGCTGGTGGCGCGAATGAATCGCGCGTCGGCCTTTGGCCGCGCAAGCTGGGTGAGCCAGCAAGACACTTACACTGCTATTTCCTACGACATCTATAAGACCAAGCCGGAGGATGTGGATCTGGACGCCGTCGCTGTTGCTGACCAAAAAAAATACACGCCCTTCACGCCTTTGCCGGGTGGGCACATGTACGCCTCCTTCGGCCACTTGGGAGGCTATTCTTCCGCTTACTACACGTACCTGTGGGACAAAGTGATCGCCGAGGATTTCTTCAGCCAGTTCGATCACAATAACCTGCTGGCGGGAGAGGCTCCGATGCGCTATCGGCATACCGTGCTGGAACCGGGAGGGTCGGTGTCGGCCAATGATCTGGTGAAGAACTTCCTGGGCCGCGAGCAGAACATGGACGCCTTTCAAAAGTGGATGGGGGAGGAGTTCGCACCGGCGACGGTGGCTCAGGGGCGGGAAACTAGCTTACCGTTCGTACACTGAAATTGTCTGCTACTGCCATTTCGGTGCCACGACTAACCCGGCGCAATCCGCTGGCAGCAATCGGCGTGGTGTTTGTTGTCTTCTTCACGATCTGCGCGGTGTTCGCGCCGTGGATTGCTCCGCAGGATCCGGCGCACATTAATCTGGCAACGCGGCTTTCGCCGCCATCGTTGGCGCAAGTTTGCGGGTCGGATGAACTTGGCCGCGACATTCTTTCCCGCATCATCTATGGTTCGCGAATCTCGATGCTAGTGGGCAGCTGCGTGGTGGCGGCGTCGCTGGGAATTGGCCTGATCATCGGCTCGATTGCCGGCTACTACGGAGGCCGCATTGACCGGTTCGTCAATGTGATTGTGATGAACGCGTTTCTATCGTTTCCCGGAATCTTGATTGCGATTGCGTTTGTGGCGTTCCGCGGACCGGGGATATTTAATCTGGTGTTTGCGCTTTCACTCGGCGGATGGGTGGGCTACGCGCGGCTGGTGCGGGCGCAGGTCTTGGCCGCGAGAGAGAAAGAGTATGTGGAAGCGGCTCGTGCGCTGGGGGCAAATGATCTACGAATTCTTGTACGCCACATTCTGCCGAACATTATTCAGCCGGTGATTGTTCAGGCGGCGATTGGAATGGCAGGAGCGATTCTCGCCGAAGCAACTATGAGTTTCCTCGGATTGGGCGTGCCACCTCCTACTGCTTCATGGGGGACGATGCTGAATGACGGCCGCGGGCATTTATTTGATGCGCCGCACTTGGTGATCTTCCCGGCGATTGCGGTGATGTTGGCGGTGCTGTCGTTCAATTTTATCGGGGACGCGCTGCGGGATTTCTTGGATCCGCGCTCGCGGATTGAAGCTGGGCTGTAAGGTCCAGATAATCTTGAAATTTGGAAATGGCTGGGTCGGGAGACGCGGTAAAGCGTGCAACTCAGCTCTTCCGGCCTTTCCCCGTTCAATCTCTTTTCCTAGTACCATGACAGAGACAAAAAATGCCCTCGCAAAATACGACGGCATTTCATCTGCAGTGATTTATTAACTTTGACGAGTTAGGGCACGGTGGCGTGCACCATTTGCGACCACTTCTGTCCCGCGTTATTGATCACGAAGTAACTAAATGTATGGTTGCCTGAGGCTAAAGTAACACTCGTTTTTAGCGTGTGAGAGTTATAGGTTGAATATTTCTTCACCCCGTCCACCCAAACTTCCATTCGCGCGATCGTTCCGCTGACCGTACCACTAGCCCAAGCCAGCGCGGTAGAAGCAATGGTGGAGTTGTTAATTGGGCTGCAGACGTTGACTCCAGGCGAGATGGGGGGCGCGCAGGTGCTACTTCCCACGGTCAGCGGGAAAGTAAATTTCTGCAGCAAGTTGTCCCAACCGGAGGAATACACCGTCACAGAGTGTTTCCCGGAGGCCAGGTTGTAACGGGCATCGAGAAAACTGTAGTAAGAGAAAGCATGCTTGAGCTGCTCGCTCTGTTTTTTGCAATCGACCCACACCTCGACTTTCCGTCCCAGAGTTTGATTGGAAGCACCGACGCTGAAAGTGACCGGCGAAGAAGACGCCACGGTGCTGGTCGGAGCGCAGAGAGTAATTCCGCCATAGCGATTTGGCGGACTGCAAGACGCGAAATTGCCGATAGTTGTGTTGTCGAATAAATACGTTCCTGTGCCAGAGGCACTGCTGTTGAGAATAAAATCTGGCTTGCTGTCCGCATTCAAACGGACCACGCTTGGCGAGAAGAGTTGTTCCGAACTGGTTCCGCTATAAATCACCTGCTCGGGCTGATATGTACCATTAGCATTCCCTAGCAGTACATTAACTGTGTCCAGTGACACATGGCCTTTGTTGCAGTCAGGACCCTCGACAACCACAATGTCATTGATGCCGTCGCCATTGAGATCAGCGACAGCAGGGGGTGAGCCAAGAGTACAGCTGGCAAGTGTGATCTGGTGAGTGGTAAATGTCCGGTTCGCGTTGCCGTAGTAGACCCTGATTGAATTGTACTGCTGGCCGTTCGGTGAGACGTCATAAGGCGCCGTAATTAAATCCATTCTGCCATCGCCGTTTACGTCAGCGACCCCGAGGGGCGAGAACTCCGTAAAAGATGGAGCAGCGGTGAAGTGGCCTGTACCGTCTCCATAAACTACCTGAGCAGCCATAACATACATACTGGCTCCCTGAATGAGGACGTCCGCGTTGCCGTCGCCGTCAAAGTCGCCGACCGAAAGTTGCGGAGGCCCTGTCGCAAAAGTCAAAATCGGTGTACTGGGACCGACTGTAAAACCCCCAGTTCCGTTACCGAACCAGACATGCAGGGTTTGGTCACTGCAGCTGCTAACCGCGTCTGAGCATGCAAATAGCAGGTCGATTTTGCCATCGTGATTGACGTCCGCGGCCGCGACAACGTCTATCGGCGCAGGCTGTGTGCTCGAAAAGGTCGCCTGCAAGCGCAGTTGGCCAGACTTGCTGCCGAGATACTCGTAGAACTTGTTCGTCCCGTCGACTGCGATGACGTCAGCATTACCGTCGTTGTTGAAATCACCGATAGCAATTGCCGATGCTGATTTTGCACTTGGGAGCGTGTAACAGACGGGGGCGGCATATGTGCTGTTGCCGGTTGATAGGGCGAGGGCAAAACCTGAGCAGCCGCTGACTCTGGTAATGAAGTCCTCCCGGCCATCAGAATTGAAATCCGCGTGAAGCCCATAAGCATGAGGAGAAAGTGATGTGGTAAAACTAACGGCTTGCGACAACGCCCCTGAAGCAGCGAGTACAGGAAAAATTATGACAGCAATCATGCGACAAGACGGACTGGACATAAAACTCCTGAGAGCCATGAGGCCGTCAGGTTTTACCCTAACGTGGAGGTCTGCCCAGCAACCCCCGGGGCAACACTTATGGACGGAGCGAGCAAACTGTATCAGTACTCAGGTGTGGGAAAGTAGCCGAAATCAGCATCCGGCGCGGGTTTTGATGCGGCATGGCCGACACAGCATGAATTCAGTCCGCTATGAGATCTTCGAAGTCCAGTTCCAAGTCCTCCTTGACTTCGTGTTCTACCGATTCATTCGGCGGGTCGCGGTATTCCAGGACCCGGACGCCGGATTGGTCAACCGCGATGTAGGTGGCGCTGTCCTGGGTCCAGCTTCCGCTGTTGTAGTATTCGACGCCGTCGCATTGCAGACTTAATGCCTCGTGGGTGTGGCCGCAGAAAACGCGGTGCGCGTTTCGCGACTTGGCATGGGCGATCGCTCCGTCGGCGACTTTTGAGGAAAGACGCAGCCAAACGGTATCGAAGCGCTCGATGAATCCGGTTAGGCGCTTTTTCCCGAATGACATCTTTTGCATAGCCAGGTGCAGGTCCGACAAGAAGCCGCTGACCACGCGGTTGCCCGAAACAAAGCTGTCAAACTGATGTCCGTGGATGGCCAAATGACGGATACCGCGAAATTCCCAGACATATTCCTGATAGACGCGGATGCCGACCAGATGCGACATGACCTGCGAGAGCCCGTGGTCGTGGTTACCTTCCACCCAGACTACTTCGATCTGGCGCTTGGGATTGGAAAGTTTGCGGATGTACCCCAGAAACTGCCAGTGCTCTTTTTTGAGGCGGCGGAAATTCAGGTCGGAAAAGATATCACCCAGCAAGATCAGGCGATTGAACGAGGCTGACTTGAGCAAGCGCAATGCTGACCGGGCGCGGCTGACCTCCGAGCCGAGATGCAGGTCAGAAAGGATGATGGTATCGGCAAAAATCATGTTGTGAGACTCGGTCCAAGCGGGTGCTAACCGAAGCAGCCTGCTGCATGATGGGTTTGGCGCTGAGAATAGAGCCCAAAGCAGCTCGAGAATTGCGGTGTTCGAGGATCTGTTCCAGGAATTCCGGAATTTCAAATAACGCGCGATTGTTGTAGGAGCTGGCGTTGGCACTGAACTCCGCGAAAGCCGAGGGCTCGAGTAATTGCTCGACCCCGGAGTTGATGTGGCGGAAGCGCTTGAGCACAATCCCCATATGCTTCTCAGTGACCCATTGTGCGTTGTAGCGCTCCTGGGGCAAAGTCCGGCCATTGCATTCCACGATCACGGGCAAATGAAACTGCAGGGCTTCGCTGATGCTGCCGGGTCCCGGTTTGCCGATGAAAAAGTCCGCCAGCGCCATGTAGTAGTCAACACTTTGAGTGAAGCCTTCAGCGAACACTGGGAAGTGGGTGCGCAGGCTCTTGACCGCTGCGAGCAGCCTCTGGTTCTTGCCACATATAAGGATGACCTGGACGTTAGTTTTGCCCGCGTCGAGACGCTTAACGATGTCGAGCATGGTTTTTGACCCGGCTCCGCCGAACAGCACAATTCCGGTCCGGGTATCGGGATTGAGTCCGAGCCGCTTCCGTTCTACGACGCGATTGACTCGAGTTTTCTGGTAGAAATTCGGTTTCATCACCATGCCGGAGGCGAGGAATACGTGGTTGCGGTCATGACCAAGCGCGTAAGCCTGTAACTCAGCGCGCTCAGTTCCACAGATCAGATATTGCGATTCGCGTTCCATCCAGAAGTGTGGCGGGTAATCGGCGAAGTCGGTGAGCAGGGTGACAAATGGGGTTGCCGGAGTACTCTTGCGGATACTTTCGACTAGCGCGCGATTGAAATGTGGGATGACCGAAAGCACCAAGTCCGCAGGATTTTCTTCCCAATACTTGCGGAGCAGCTTTACCGTGGGGCCGTGGTACATACGCACGAAGCCTTGCAAGATGGGAAGCAACTGCGGGGTGAGGCAGGTCCAGCCTTTGCGCAGAATCAGGTTGTAGCCATCCTGAATTCGAAGCCCGGTGATTTTCTTTAACAAGTCGAGTTGATCGAGCTGCTCCTGAAGATTCAGCAGCCGGACTTCCCAGCGCTGAGTTTCGAGTACGCCCTTCAGGGCTTCAGCGGCGCTGCGATGTCCGCCACCCGCGTCAAAGAAGACGATTGTGAGTCTGCGGCCCATAACCCGTTCCCTCCGAATTGCTGGCGGCACGGCTGAAGCGCTCTTCCCCTTATTAATCCTGCCAGCCCGGTGATAACAACATGATTAATCCTGTGTGAATTGTCGGTGAATTAGATGCCGGCTCTCCTAGGACGTTTTTACCGTTTATTCATCTGAACTTAACTCCCTTTTCAGCGTCCTGCCGCTAGTCTCATCGGGGACTCTCATTTCAAACAGGAGGAACTTCCAGTGATTCGTCGTTTGCTTTCTATACTCGCCGCAGCAATTGTAGTTTTTGCGGGAGTTGCACAAGCCGCTTCCAACAGCAACATTAAACATGTCCTACTAATTAGCGTTGATGGGCTGCATGCCCTCGACGTGGCGAATTATGTGCAGAGCCATCCCAACTCTGCTCTGGCTCAGTTGTCGCGAAACGGCATCACCTATTCCAATGCACGCACCCCGGAAAACTCGGATTCTTTCCCCGGCCTGATGGCCTTAGTCACCGGCGGATCGCCTGTCAGCAGTGGACTCTTCTACGACGTGAGCTATGACCGCACCATTTTCGATCCTACAAACCCGACCTGTTCCGGCGGCGCCGGCAACACGATGGTTTTTGACGAAAGTATTGATCTGTACAACTCGCAGAACGTGTCTTTGAACGTGATCGACCCCACTAAGCTGCCGCGCGTCCTTAATCACGGCGCTTGTGTGCCGTTGTGGCCGCATAATGCGATCCGAACCAATACCATTTTCGAAGTGGTGAAGGCTGCGGGCGGCCACACTGCCTGGGCAGACAAACATCCCGCGTATGACTGGGTCAACGGGCCGTCCGGAAATGGTGTGGACGATCTCTACACACCGGAAATCACCAACGTCGTCGGACTCGACGCCACGGTCAGTGTGGTTTGCACGGTCCAAAATGACTATAAGAAGGTTCAAGCCATCCTGAACGAAATTCATGGCTTGAAACACGACGGGACCCCGGGGCCGGGCGTTCCGGCAGTTTTCGGCATGAACTTTCAGGCGGTGAGCGTCGGGCAGAAACTGGCGAAGGACAACTTCGATGGAAGCTGCGCCAGTGATACTGGAGCGCTGAATGGGCAACCGGGTGGCTATCTCGATGGCGCTGGAACACCAAGTCGAGTCCTGAACTATGGTCTGGAAAAAACTGATCAAGCTCTGGCGATGATGATTCAGGCGCTCAAATCGCAGGGTCTTTACGAATCAACCTTATTTGTCGTCAGCGCCAAGCATGGGCAGTCACCGATTAATCCGGTGAAGGTGAACAAGCCGGGGCACTTTGCGAACCTGGTTGCGGCCTTGCCAGACGGGGGTACCAATCCAGCGGCCCTAGTGATTGCGAGCGCGGCAACCTGCAGCACCGGGCCCTGCGGGTTCGTCCAGGACGACGACATCGCACTGCTCTGGCTGCCGGATCAAAGCCAGACGCCGGCGGTTGCAGCCTACTTGAACGCCAATGCCAAGGCGCTCTTCATTGATGAAGTGATGGCGGGGAATGAAATCAAGCTCAAGTTCAAGGACCCCAATCATGACAGCCGCACCCCGGACGTCCTGGTACAGCCGATTTATGGAACCATCTATACCAGCTCGACCAAGAAGAATGCGGAGCACGGCGGGTTCAGTTTCGGCGATACCAATGTCGGACTGATTGTGTCGAATCCGAGTTTGAAAGCCGGAGTGCTGAAGACTCCAGTAGCTACCTCGCAGGTTGCGGTCACGATCTTGCAGGCGCTGGGACTGGATTCCAATGCCTTGAAATCAGTTCAGGTTGAAAAGACCGTAGAACTGCCGGGACTTCCGTTCTAACACTTTGCAGCCGCAACGTCTAAAGGGGCCTTCGGGCCCCATATTTTTCGCGGGACATTGTCCAGCGGGCGATTGGAGACAGTTCATCACTTCACCGTACCTTTGGTAACGCGATTAACTTCCCTTCCCGAATTAGCATGTCTCGACCGCGCAACCTTTGTCCCCATGCTGTGTTTCAACAACCCAAGCAGTTCGAGAACAGTAGAAGCTGCACGAAGACAAATCACAAATCCGAAGTAGGAGAGATCCATGAATTCATTTTTTCGGAGAGCATTGTTTGCAGGGGCATTACCTGCTCTTGCGGTACCGTCATTCTCACAAAGCGCCGCGCCACCGAGCACCCCCGCTCCAACCATTCAGGAGCGAAAAGAAAACCAGCAGGACCGGATCGCGAATGGGGTACAGAGCGGCCAGCTCACTGCCGGTGAAACCAAGAATCTGGAAACCAAAGAAGCTGGGCTGAATAAGGAAGAGCGCAACATGCGCAAAGCGGACGACGGGCATCTGACGGCCGCCGATCGCGCCCGGCTCAACCGCCAGCAGAATCGGCTATCCCGCGACATCTATCGCGACAAGCACAATGCCGCGGTGCAAAACACGAGCCCGAAGAGCGAAGTGGGCAAGCGCCAGGAAAACCAGCAGGACCGAATTGCCCAGGGCATCAAGAGCGGACAACTGACCCCCAGCGAAACTGCACACTTGGAAAGGCGTGAAGCCGCCATCAACAAAGAAGTGAAGAACGAGCGGGCAGCCAACGGTGGAACATTGACTCCGGCTGAGCGCAGACAGGTCAATCGCCAGCAGAACCGCACTTCGAACGCGATCTACCGCAAGAAGCACCACGGGCGTACGCAGTAGTTAGGTTGTGCCTCCTGATTGAGACGCCCAGAGCGTCGAACCGGCCGGGCCTCCGACCGTGCCGTAAATTTTTCTGGGCAATTGTCGGTGCGGCTGACGCCGCACCCTTTCAAAGCTGGAGCGAAAAAAAGAAGGACAGGGCGACGCCTGTCCTCCCGCGAATGCCGATTTTTACTAAGTCCGAACTAGATCCGAGCGCACACCGCCTTGGTCTGGGTGTAGTTGTTGAGGACCTCGTGGCCCATTTCGCGTCCCCAGCCGGATTGCTTGTAACCGCCGAATGGCAGGGCTGCGTCGAAGATGTTGTAGCAGTTGATCCACACGGTGCCGGCCTGGAGCTGGTCGGCCATGCGGTGGGCTTTGCCGATGTCGCGCGTCCAAACGCCGGCGGCTAGGCCGTACACGTTGTCGTTGGCGCGCGGCATAAGCTCGGCCGGATCGGAAAAGGGCATGGCCACGACCACGGGACCGAAGATCTCTTCTTGCACAACCTTCATATCGTCGCGGGTATTGACCAGAACGGTCGGCTCGACAAAGTATCCTTTGTCGGAGGCCTTGTGGCCGCCGGCCACGGCTTTAGCGCCTTGGGCGGCGCCGGATTCGAGGTAACTGCATACCCGGTTCAGTTGCTCGATCGAAACCAGCGGACCCATTTCGGTCGTGGAATCGAGTCCCGGCCCGACTTTAATCTTGCGAGCGTATTCTGCGACGCCATCCACGACCTGGTCGAAAACTGATTTCTCGACATAGAGCCGCGATCCGGCGCAGCAGCACTGGCCGTGATTGAAGAAGATAGCGCTGGCCGCGCCAGGAATGGCTTTGTCAAGGTCAGCGTCTTTGAAGACCACATTGGGCGACTTGCCGCCCAGCTCCAGCGAAACCCGCTTGAGATTGCCCATTGCGGCATGGACGATCAGCTTGCCGACCTCGGTTGAGCCGGTGAAAGCTATCTTGTCCACATCCATGTGCGCGGCCAGAGCGGCGCCGGCGGTCTCGCCGTATCCGGGAACGATGTTGACCACGCCTTCGGGGAATCCGGCTTCGAGGATCAGTTCGCCGAGTTTCAGCGCGGAGAGGGGGGTTTGCTCGGCAGGCTTCAAAACCACGGTGCATCCTGTCGCCAACGCCGGGCCCAATTTCCAGGCGGCCATCAGCAGCGGGAAATTCCAGGGAATGATTTGTCCGACTACGCCGACCGGCTCGCGCAGGGTGTAGCTGAGATATTTTGCGCTAGGGGTGTAGGGAACGGAAAGCGGAATGGTATTGCCTTCGAGCTTGGTGGCCCATCCAGCCATGTAGCGGAAAAGCTCCGCAGCCAGCGGAACGTCAGCGGCGCGGGCGATGGTCAGCGGTTTGCCGTTATCGAGCGATTCGAGGTATGCGAACTCCTCGACGTGCGAGTCGATCAAGTCGCCGAGCTTCCAGATCAGACGTCCGCGGTCTGAGGGCGACATCTTGCGCCACTTGCCGCTGTCGAAAGCCTTGCGGGCGGCCTTCACGGCGAGATCAATGTCGGCGTGGTCGCCTTCGGCGACGGTGGCGAGAACTTCGCCGGTGGAAGGGTCGTAGGTGGGGAAGGTCTTACCGGAAACGGCGTCCACCCAATGGCCGTTGATAAGCATTTGGCGCGGCTTTTCCAAGAAGCTGGTTACGCGAGGGTCAACTTGTGCGAGAGAAATTGTGCCCATGGGATACCTCCTGAGGGTGAGGGCTGAAATTGTCGAACACCACGATGCGCGAAGTGAAGCGACGAACATCATGCTAGTCCCGTAGGGCGGTGGAAATCAAACCGCAATGGGGGCGCCAAAAGGCAATCTTGCTTCATACACGTAAGTATGATATTTATACACATTGGAGGTTGTCGTTTGCGGACCAACATCGACATTGACGATCGCTTGATGAGCCAGGCCATGCGCCGGAGTGGTGCCCGGACGAAGAAGGCCGCCGTGGAAGCCGGCTTACGATTGTTGGCTCAAACCCATGCCCAAGGCTCCGTTCGCAGGCTCCGGGGCAAAGTGCAATGGGAGGGCGATCTCGCCCAGTCCCGCATGAGTCGAACGTAAAGGTTAAGATCCCACATGGTGATCGTTGACACTACGGTGTGGATCGATTACCTCCGGGGCACGGATAATCCGGAAACATTCTGGCTCGATCAAGAACTTACCCGGCAGCGGCTAGGGCTTACCGACCTGATTCTCTGCGAAGTCTTGCAGGGGGTTCGGGAACACTCGATGTTCGCGCAGGTTCGCGATGAACTGCTGACCTTCCACTTATTCGAAACGGGCGGAAAAGAGCTGGCGATAGCGTCTGCGCTGAACTATCGGAGCCTGCGAGAGCAAGGCTACATTGTGCGCAGGACGATTGATTCCCTGATCGCAACCTTCTGTGTGCAGGCAGGGCATGAGCTGTTGCATCGTGACCGCGACTTTGATGCGTTTGAGAGAGCGCTGGGGTTGCGAGTGGTACATCCTTGAGATAACAACAACGCCCATTCCGTGAGCGAGCCAGCTTTCTGCCGTCGCTCCGGACTTCCCTCGGGACCGGGAACTCCCCAAGGGCTTACACCCTCGCTAAGTTATTCTGCCTTCCGGGGCTGGCAACCTTGCGCCCGCATCCTCGGTGGCCGGGACACAAAAACGCGACCTTCCAGATTATTGAAAACAATCCAGATCCAGTTCTTGACATGCATTGCAAATTGCAATATACATATTGCGATACGAAATATGAAACTGGCAGAGAAAATTCGCTACCTGCGCGAGGTGGAAGGCTCGCTGCGCGGGCTGAACCGGCCGATGACACAGCAGGAGCTGGTGCGGGCGGTTCGCAAGGAGCAAGGCAAGAGCATCAGCCAATCGTATGTGTCGCAGATCGAAGGCGGTTCGCGGCGGCATATGACGCAAGGCTCGCGGTCGCTATTGGCGAAGTTCTTCAAAGTTCATCCGGGATTTCTGGTGGATGATCCCGAAGGCTATCACACCGAGTTGACTTCGGATTTGCGAACGGTGGAAGGGAAGCTCGATGTCTGGCTGCTGCAAGGCTCAGAACGGTTTGCCGCAGACGCCGAGTTGAGTGAAGTTTTGATCAAGGCGGCCCGCGAGAAGGACACGCGCAAATGCATTCTTCTGCTGGGCGCGATTCTGGATACGCCGGGGCTGGCGGACCGGCTGCTGGAAGCGTTGCAGCCGCATGCAAGTAACGGCAAGAGAGAAAGAGGAGGACGGCGATGACCTGGGCGGATTTTTATCTGGTCTGTTTTGTCGTGGGGTTCTTCCTGAGCCTGCTGATGTTTGTGGGAGGCGGAATGCATTTACATGTTCCGCATTTTCATTTTCATGCGCCGGTGGCCCACATTCACGCGGGGGCACATGCCGGACTCGGTATAAAGGCTGGGGTGCATGGGACTCAAATCTCGCCTTTCAACCTCATCACGCTGACCGCGTTCCTGGCGTGGTTTGGAGGCACGGGATATTTGCTGACACGGCATTCGGCAATCTGGTTCTGGGCGGCGCTGGGAATTTCGCTGTTGAGCGGCACCGGGGGCGCGGCGATTATTTATCTGTTTCTGAGCCGCGTGCTGAGTTCTGAGGATGAAGCACTCGATCCGGCTGACTATGAGATGGTCGGCGTGCTGGGAAGGCTCTCCATACCCATTCGCGTGGGCGGCACCGGAGAGTTGATCTATTCGCAGGCTGGAACGCGGCGAGTTTGTGGAGCGCGCACAGAAGACGGGTCAGCCATTTTGAAGGGGACCGAAGTTGTGGTCACGCGTTATGAACGCGGAATTGCTTATGTGCGTCCGTGGTCGGAGATGGCGGGCGAGGAAAGCGAATTCAGCGAGGCTGCGGACGAGTCGGCTAAGAACCATGGGAGGGCACTGTGAGTACGAGCAGTGTAAGACGAGTCTGGAATTTGATGAATCGCAAGCACCAAGTACGCGAAGATGTTTTTTCGCTCCTAGACCTTCGCGTTCTTGGTGGTTGAAGATTTCTCGCGTTGCGAAGAGGAGGCGTTATGTTTCTGGGACTGCCAATTGAGGTATGGGTATTTATAGGGCTGGGGATTCTGATTCTGCTGCTGATTATGAATTGGGCGGCAAGGCTGTACCGAAAAGCGGGGCCGCATGAGGCGCTGATTGTTTACGGATTCCGTAACAAGAGGGTCGTAGTCGGAAGGGGAACGATGGTGTTGCCTTTGATCGAGAACTGCCACGATTTGTCGCTGGAACTGATGTCGTTCGACGTGGCACCGCAGCAGGATCTCTACACCAAACAGGGCGTCGCGGTTACGGTTGAGGCGGTGGCGCAAATCAAAGTCAAGTCGGACACTGAGTCTATTTGGACTGCTGCCGAGCAGTTCCTTACTAAATCTGACCAGGAGCGCGAAGGTCTGATCAAGCTGGTCATGGAAGGCCACTTGCGCGGCATCATCGGCCAGTTGACGGTGGAAGAAATCGTGAAGCAGCCGGAGATGGTCGGCGACCGTATGCGTTCGACTTGTGCCGACGATATGAACAAGATGGGCCTCGAAGTCATCTCGTTCACCATCAAGGAGGTCCGCGACAAGAACGAATACATCATCAACATGGGGCGGCCCGACGTTGCGCGAATTAAGCGGGATGCAGACGTTGCCGCGGCGGAAGCGGATCGGGATACGGCGATCCGGCGCGCGCTGGCTACGCGGGAGGCGGCAGTGGCCAAGGCCCAGGCCGACCAGGACAGGGTGCTGGCGGAAACTTTGTCTCTGGCAAAGCAGGCGGAGGCAACGCGCGATTTGGAAGTTAAAAGAGCGCAGTACGTGGAAGTCACCAAGCGGCAGCAGGCGCAGGCTGATAAAGCCTACGACATTCAGACCAACATCATGCAGCAGCAGGTGATTGCCGAGCAGGTGAAGGTGCAGCAAGTTGAGAAAGAGCAGCAGGTCAAAGTGCAGGAAGCGGAAATCAACCGCCGCGAGAAGGAACTGATCGCTACGGTGCTGAAGGGGGCGGAGATTGAGCGTCAGCGGATTGAGACTCTGGCCGCCGCCGAGAAGCAACGCTTGATTGCCGAGGCCGAAGGGCACGCTTCTGCAATTCGGGCCCAGGGTGAGGCGGAATCGGAAATCATCTTCAAGAAGGGTGACGCCGAAGCCCGCGCCATGAATGTGAAAGCCGAGGCTTACCAGGAGTACAACCAGGCCGCCATCTACGACAAGCTGCTGACCAGCATGCCGGAAATCATGAGGGCGATGGCTGCTCCGTTGGCTAACGTGGACAAGATTACCGTGGTTTCAACCGGCAACGGCGACGCCACGGGGATGAACAAAATCACCGGCGACTTGACCAAGATGGCGGCGCAGGTTCCGGCGCTGTTTGAAACGCTGTCGGGGATGAGCATGAGCGATCTGCTCTCGAAGGTGCGGGGGATCGGGGATAAGTCTCCGAAGCCGCCGGACGTGCTGCCGCTGCAAGGCAAGGCAGATGGGAAGTAGGCGTGGTGTGTGGGCGGGCGCCCTCGCCCGCCTCGCGCCGAGTGTTAGGCAATGAGTGCAGAAAGTCGAGGCATCGGGTTGATCGGCGAGGACCGTGGGCCTGTGCGGAAAAGGATCTCTGGGCAGGTCTGATTGAGGTTCTGGAGTGCGTGCTCGATCTGGTTCTTACTTTTGTTTGGTGAATAAAAAAGGGAGGGCATGGCTTCAGGCGTGCCGAAGAGCGTGCCTCCCCGCGGAGTTTCAGATGAAAAAACCATCCATGCAAATCGGACTTGGCATCGCGTTAGGAGCGGGGATCGGCGCGGCGATTGCGGTTGTGCTCGGATCGGGCGGCGCGTGGCTGGCGATTGGGATTGCGGTCGGCATCGTGATCGGCGTGGCGATGTCAAAGAGGAAAGCAGGTTCCTCACCGTTGGAAGCGGTTCGGAATGACAAGAGGTTTTTGAGCTAAAGGCTAAGAGCTAATAGCTAGAAGCTAGCGGCTAGAAGCTGCATTTAGAAGGGAGTCACATCATGGCACTACTCGAACGGGTTTCAACGCTGGTACGGGCGAACATCAACGACTTGATTGACAAGGCCGAAGAGCCGGAGAAGATGATCAAGCAAGTCATCCTCGACATGCAGAACCAACTGTTGCAGGTGAAGACCCAGGTGGCGATTGCCATCGCCGACCAGCACCTGCTGGAGAAGCGGCAGAAGGAAAACGAAGAAAAAACTGCGGAGTGGATGCGCAAGGCCGAGATCGCGGTCACCAAGAAGGAAGACGATCTGGCGCGGGCGGCGCTGCATCGCGTGGAAAGTTATCGTGAGATGGCGGGCAGCTTTTCACAACAGGTCGCGGACCAGAAAGCGCAAGTGGAGAATCTGAAGACCGCTTTGCGTCAACTGGAACAGAAATTGGCGGAGGCTATGGGCAAGGCCGATCTGCTGATTGCGCAGCAGCGCCGCGCCCGCGCCGTCGGCAAAGCCCATGACGCACGTGCCGCCATTGGGGACCAATCGAAAATCGCGGCGTTTGATCGCATGAAACATAAGGTCCAGCGGAATGAGGCCGTCAGCCAGGCGAAGTCGGAGCTTGGTGATGAGGATATCGAAGGCCGGCTGACCGCGATTGAGAAGGAGGACCGGATTGAGCAGTTATTGGCGGAGATGAAGGCGAAGCGGGTTTAGATCAAACAGGGAGAAACAGCGCAGGTCGAATGGTCTGGCTGTGGATGCTATAGACGGTGCTCGGCAGAGGTGTCGCGATATTCCTGATCGTGTTTGCGAGGAGAGTGCGTGCTCATCTCTCTAATGAGCGCGTGCTGTCCCTAAGCGACTACACGGCTATTGCCGCCACTGCGCTAAACATAGTTCTCCTCGTTCTCGCAGTTGGTAGTCTTCACGTTGCCATCACAACTTATTCGGATGCGAAGCGGTCTGGAGAAGAGCAAACGAGGATTCTTGCGGGGCAAGCACAGACGTTGCAATCGTCTCAGTCCGCTCTTGACGGTGTAAGTCAAACTCTCGGCAAACAGAAAGATATTCTTGAGAAATCAAAGCAGGCACTCGACTTGTCCGTTGTGTCCGCCGTGGCTCAACAGAAGCTCTTGACCGAAAGTGTCTCCAGCTCAAGAAAACAGCTAGAAATCCTGCAGGCGCAGTGGGCGCGAGAGCTTGAGCAGGCAGACGTCTAGGCCATTCTCGTAAGTCCCGAGAGTCCGGCTCTGGTTTTGCAAAATGCTTCGAAGATAAAGCCGGTGAAAAACGGCCTTTACCAGATGATCCTCTTAAACATCGACCATTGGCAGGGGACTCGTTTTTCGCTTGTGGAGACAGTTGCTACGCCGATCGATTTTATAGAACCGGGGGCCAGTTCCTTCCGAGCTTTCTTCAACTTATAGCTCCGCCGGGTGACCCTCAGCCTGTTAAGGGAAACCGACTCCTCGGATATCTCAGCATCGAATGTGCGGAGTGCAAGGTGCATCGGAGGTACTGGGTTTACATGAAGTATCAAGAGCAGGGCTGGTATTTCGAAGGCACGGGCGCGGAATACCCGCTTTTCTTTAAGTTGAAGCCGGACGACGGCGAACCCTACGTCTCTTCTTTCTTGGCACATCGTGACCTGATCTCTATGCCGACGAGGTCGCCGTAGGGGCCGCGGCAGCGGGGTTGATTGACGGTCGCATCCAGACCGCGAAGACGGGAGCAATCGGGGAATATTCGGAGATCGAAGAGACGATGTCGCCGGTGGCGCTGGAAAAAGTTGCGAGCTGGATTTTGAAGATCGTCGGGGTGTCGGGTGAAGGCGTGCAGCACATGGCGAAGAACTAGAAGGACCATTGGCGGGAATGCCTCGACAAGCTGCTGCAGACATTTGCAGACAAGGGGTCCTTCGACTCCGCATGCAATTCGCTTTGCGAACTTCAAGTGCTCAGGATGACGGAGTAAAGTGCGCTTGCTACGATGGAATGCGCCTTCGCTAACTGTCCATGCAAAAAATATTCCACTTTGATTCTGCGCGGGAGCCGTATCTCGCGGACGCGGCAGTGCTGTGCTGCTTTGATCAGCGTATCCGGCTCGCGATACACAAGTTTTTGAAGCGGCAGGGTATTCTGCGTCCGGACATGATTGTGGTGGCGGGCGGGGCGAAGACGCTGGCTTCTCCGCGCAATGATTTTGAGCGGGACTTCATACTGGAACAGGTACGGATGTCTATCCTGCTGCATCGCACGGAGCGCGTATTGTTGATGTGCCATTCCGATTGCGCGACCTATGGCGGCCTGTCTGCGTTCAAAGGAGACTTGGAACTCGAAGCCGAGCATCATCGCGGGGAATTGCGAAGAGCAGCGGAGTTAGTGAAAGAAAAATTCGGCGATGTCTCGGTGGAGTGCTTTTTTGTGAACTTTGAGGGGGTTTTTGCAGCTCAAGCCGAGGGGATTGAGCAGGTGGCGTGATCAGGCGCCGCCAGCACGTCCAGTTACTCTTCTCTGATCAGTTAGTATTCTAGGTTTCCTTGTTCCAGCACCACGTTCTCCCGCACGATGAGATGGTGCGCGGACATTTCTTTCAGCTTGGGCAAGACCCGGCTCACGTGCTCGTCGGTATCCACAAAAATGATGATGAGGGGCAGCTTGCCCCCAGCGTCCACCAGATGGCTGGTCTTGACGCGCTGGCGGCCGAGGAATCCCCCCACGGCGTGGAAGGCGCAGGCGGCGAAGACGTTTTCCTCTTTCAAGTAGTTCAGGAGGGCCATATGCAAAGGCCGTCCCTGCCACTTGTCGGATTCGTTGAGATAGATGGTGACCTGGACTGCCATAGCGTCTGGCATTTTACACTGCCCGTGCCAGCGCCATCCCAGCCAAAGCTGCGGTCAGGCAAAGCAGATTGTTGGTGACGAAATTGGTGAACAGCAGTAGCCACTGGCCCTGCTCAAAGTAGGCGACAGTTTCAAAGGCGAAACTGGAAAAGGTGGTGAAAGACCCGCAGAAGCCGACCACGACCAACAAGCGCCATCGGGGATCGATGAGCACGCGCTCGCCGGCCCAGATCATGAAGAAGCCGACAATGAAGCTCCCAGTGATGTTGATGAACAAAGTCCCGAAAGGGAAGACGGGACCGAGGACGCGCGCGGCGAGACGGCTGATGAACCAGCGGGCATTGGCGCCCAGAATGGCGCCGAGGGAAATGACCAGGACTCGGTTCACGTGCGGAGTTCTCCTAACCAAAGTGGTAGGAGTTATTAGCCAGCGTCATAGCCGGCGGTTACGGCGAACTCCATCGCCTGTGCAAAAGTACTTCAGCGGCTAAAGCCGTCACGTGCCGCAACTGCTATGCAGGGGCCGGAGGCCCTGCTCCACCCAAACCTTTGCTACTTAGGCGGCGTCGTTTTCAATCTTGATGCGCAGAGACTTCAGGAACTTCAGGTCCTGATCGCTGATCTTCAGTTCGGGGTTGCTAGTCAGCGTGGTCACCAGGGAAGTTTTGTCGCTGGATTTTTCACCGGGGCGGCTGACGCCGATAGTGGCCTCAAGCACCAGGAAAATATCGTAGCCGCCATCCTTTATTCGGGTCACAACTTCGGCAATTTGGTCGGAATCCGCCAGAGACTCGTTGATTGCCTCGCCCAATTCTTTCATTAGATGTTTCAGTTGTTGGTCCACGAATCCCCCGTCCTGCCGAATAAAAGCTGTCTATTGGATGCAATCTCCCGAACCGCCGCACCCGCTGAGAGGTATTCTAAACCGGGAGATTGGTAAAATCGAGAGCGATGACGAATGTCTCAACTGGCCGGAAACTTGGCATTGCTGCCCGGGTCGCCGGAAAGCAAATAAAGGGCTCTCGGACTTACAGCGCCGTCCTGAGCGGGGTGCGCGCCACCGTAGGGCACTTCACAGCCGTCTTGCGGCAGCTTTGGCACGAGATCACAGGCCTTGTGTTCCTGGCCTTCGCGGGATTTGGCGCTTTGGCCCTGGTGAAGGAGTACCTCGCCTATCACGCAGGGAAGGTGGCCCCGAACCGGGTGGCCATTGCCGCTGGCTTTACCCTGGTGTTTGGCTGGTTTGGAGTAAGCTCGTTCTGGAGAGCGCGAAAACCGCGCAAGCAACGAAAACGCAGTTAGCATGCCTGAGAAGCCCAAGGCGGAAACCGTCTCCGCAGATCCAGAGACTACCTCGCACATTCCTGTGCGTTCGCTCTACACTCCATCCGATCTCGCGGACTGGGATTATGAGCGGGAGTTGGGCTATCCCGGAGATTTTCCCTACACTCGCGGGGGGCAGCCGACTATGTATCGCGGGCGGCCGTGGACCATGCGGCAGTACGCGGGCATGGGGGACGCGGAAGACTCCAACAAACGCTACAAGTATTTGCTGGGACACGGGACGACTGGGCTTTCGGTCGCGTTTGATTTGCCGACACAGATTGGATTCGATTCAGACCATCCGCTGGCGGCGGGGGAAGTGGGCAAAGTTGGCGTAGCCATTGACTCCATCGAAGACATGGAGCGCCTGTTCGACGGCATCGATCTCACCAAAACTTCCACTTCGATGACCATCAATGCGACCGCATCTATTCTGCTCGCGCTTTACGTGGCCGTGGCGCGGAGGAAGGGATCTGACATTCGCCAGCTTTCGGGGACGGTGCAGAACGACATTTTGAAGGAGTACATCGCGCGCGGGACTTATATCTATCCGGTGGCGCGCGCCATGCGGATTGTGACTGACTTGTTTGCGTGGGCGAACCAAAATGTGCCGGAATGGAACACGATTTCGATCTCCGGTTACCACATGCGGGAGGCGGGCGCGACCGCGGTGCAGGAGGTGGCATTTACCCTGGCCAACGGCAGCGCATATGTTCAGGCCGCGGTTGACGCCGGGCTGGACGTGGATGTGTTTGGTCCGCGAATCTCGTTTTTCTTTAATGCCCACAGCAATTTTCTGGAAGAGGTGGCCAAGTTCCGTGCGGCGCGTCGCATGTGGGCGCACATCATGCGCGAGAAGTTTGGCGCCAAGAATCCGCGATCATGGATGCTGCGCTTTCACACCCAGACCGCCGGTTCCACACTGACGGCGCAACAGCCGGAGAATAATATCGTGCGTACGGCGATCCAGGCGATGGCGGCGGTCCTGGGCGGAACGCAGTCGCTGCATACCAATTCGTTCGACGAAGCCCTGTCGCTGCCGACGGAGCAGGCGGCGCGGATTGCGCTGCGCACGCAGCAGATTGTTGCCTATGAATCGGGCGTGCCGAATACGGTTGATCCCTTGGCGGGGTCTTATTTCATTGAATCGCTTACCAGCGAAATTGAGAAGCGGGCGAGTGATTATCTCGACAAAATTGCCGCGCTTGGCGGAATGCTGAAGGCGATTGAGCGAGGATTCGTGCAACAGGAAATTCAGAATGCGGCGTATGAGTATCAGAGGGCAGTGGACCATGGAGAGGCCACAGTGGTCGGCGTAAACAAATTTACCCAGGAGCAAGAGAAGGCGGTTCCCATCCAGCGCATTGATGAAGCGCTGGAACGCAAACAGGTGGAGCGGGTGCGGGCCTTGCGGGCGCGGCGGGACTCCGGGCCGTGGAAACAGGCGATGGATGCGGTGCGGGCGGCAGCAGGCTCTGGCGAGAACCTGATGCCGAAGATTCTAGCTGCGGTGGAGGCCTATGCGACCGTCGGTGAGATTTCAGACGCTATGCGCGGAGTGTTTGGGGAATATCAGGAGAGGGTGGTGGTCTAGAGCGAAGCGGAATCAGGTTAGCAGCTTGATTGGTCGCCAGTCTTGTAGTCGCAGGCCTCGCGGCAAGCTGAGCAATAATATAGGCCATCCTGGCAGAGGCGAACATCCAGCTGGCTCTGGCAGGAGCAGCAATACTTCTCGCAGCCGCACTTTCCCTCACTCAGTTCGCACTGCATGCAGATGAATTGTTTGCCCGTTCCTGTGCCGCTCATAGGGAGACTTTATCGCCTGCTGGAATCGGGGGAAAGTGCCCTCGGTACTTGACCCTTGGGAGGGCTTCGGCCAAAGGCTGCTAAAATGATGAAATCACATGTCTAACAAGTCGTTTACTGAATCGGTTATCGATCGACCGCAAACGCAATCATCGGCTGCGCCCAAAGTCGGGTTTGTTAGCCTGGGGTGCCCCAAGAACCTGGTGGATAGCGAAGTCATGATAGGGATGCTGGCGCAGGCTGGGGCGGAGCTTGTCCCGCGCGCGGAGGATGCCGACGTCATTGTGGTGAACACCTGCTCGTTTATCGAGAGCGCGCAACGGGAGTCAGTGAATACCATTCTGGAAATGGTCCGCCACAAGTCGGGGCGGGCGCGCAAGTTGGTGGTTGCTGGGTGTCTTGTGGAGCGATATCGCGAAGAGATTCGCAAGAACATTCCTGAAGTGGATGCGGTCGTGGGCACCGGCGAACTCGAAAGTATTCTGGTGGCTGCGGGAATCAGCGCGGCTGAGCCCATTGATTCTCCATTTCGGATTCTGACTTCGCGTGCCGAAGGCGATGCTCGCGCCGCACAGGGGCGGTTCTCGCGCGAGACCTGGGATGGCGCCATCGCCGATCTGCCGAATTATCTTTACGATGAAGCCACGCCGCGAGTGCTGGCCACTGCGCGATCGACGGCTTACATCAAGATTGCGGAAGGCTGCGATCATCCGTGCAGCTTTTGCATTATTCCGCAGTTGCGCGGGAAGTTCCGCTCCCGCCGTTTCGAGTCTGTTGTGGCCGAAGCCGAGCGGCTGGCGCAATCTGGCGTGCGCGAAATTACGCTTATCGGGCAGGATACAACCTGCTACGGCGAAGATTTCGGGCTCAAAGACGGCTTGGCTTTGCTGCTGGAGAAACTGGCTGCTATTGAAGATCTGCGCTGGATACGGTTTCTGTACGCGTATCCGAACAAGATCACCAATCGGTTGCTGGAAACCATTGCGGCGCATGAAAAGATCTGCTCGTACGTGGATGTTCCCTTGCAGCACGCCTCGGCCGGCACTCTGAAACGCATGAAGCGCGGCGGAAGCGGAGAGATATTCCTGGGTACGATAGAAAAGATGCGACGCACCATTCCGGGCGTGACTCTGCGGACGTCATTTATTGTAGGATTTCCGGGCGAGACCGAAAAAGAGTTTGAAGAGCTGTGTGATTTTGTGCGCGCGGTTGAATTCGACTGGATGGGAAGCTTTGCCTATTCCGACCAGGACGGCGCGACCGCTTTCTCGCTCGACGAAAAGTTGCCGCTGCGCGAGATCGAACGCCGGCGCAAGCATCTGATGCAAATCCAGAAGGGAATCAGTAAACGCAAGAAGAAAGCGCTGCGCGGGAAAGAGTTTGATGTCCTGCTGGAGGGTGAGTCGGAAGAAAGCGACATGCTGCTCGAAGGCCGCACAGCAATGCATGCGCCGGAGATTGACGGCAAGCTTTATATAGCCGATGTTCCTGAGGGACTCGAACCCCTGCCCGGCGAGTTTTACCGCTGCCAGATCACAGAGGCGCATGACTATGATCTGGTGGCGAAGATCGTCTAAGTGAGATCGTCTGAGCGAAGATCGGGTAACTGGGTTCACGGCGCCTCAGCGCAGCCGTTGCGCGAGGCCGGATCCAGACTTCCGGCTTTGTTGCTCACAACGTGTTCATCCAGGAAACTGAGCAGTGGGCGGGCGATGCTGATATCCCCATCGCCGCTGTAGAACGAAGGGAGCCCCGGACGGCTAAAGCGTGACGAGAGAACGAACTGTTGAATTCCGGATGGACGGGAAATTGAAATATCCAGTATGTCTCCCATCATGGGTATGACCATGCCGCCCGGAGGCTCGTGATGGCCGATTTTTTGGAGCACCGGATCGTCCAGGAGTTGGCGTAGCTGCTGGAGTTCCTTGGGCGCCATCTGCCCCGCTGATATTCTGTTGTTCACTGGCTTGCCGGTTTTTTGGGTGCGGTCTTCGAAGCGGTATTTGCCGTTCTCGACGATGAGGGCGCAACTCTCGCGCGCACTTCCTGGCTTTATCTCAAATGAAGACATGCGCAGCAAAGCCGGGACCGGCTTGGCGGGCTGTGAGGGGTGCGGTTGGGGCTGGGGCTGGGAGGCGGGGCCAGCGTAGAGTATTCGGGATCTTGTCTTCGAGGTGACGGATTCCGGGGGCGCATCGGCGTCCCGTTTTTTAAGGGCTATTACTTTCGATGGCAGACAATTGTTCTTCCCCTCGTATTCTGACAGCTGCCGATGCGGTAATTTGTGCAAGTTATCGAGCCAATGGATTAGGGGTTGCAACCAATGGTCGAAAGGCTGCTGGCTGTCGCTGCTGCGGAAGTACAAATCCTGCCAGCCGTCGCCGCGAAATACGGTCATCTGCAGTTCATCGTGACGGGTACGCATCAGGGGCTCCTCGATCTGCCGCTGCGACAAGTTCGCCAGTGTTTCACTGTTTAGATTGAGCTCGAGTTCGTGGAGCTGTTTGGCTTCGATGGTGCCCTCGAATACTTTGATGTCGTCACCGTGATTGACTTCGAGATGGAAGGCGCCGGTTTTCTGCAGGAGAGCGCAGGAGTGGCCTTCGAAATTGGAACGGTCGAGGCGGAGGAGATAGGGATACGACGATCCGCTGGTTGCTTGTGCTGTCGCGATTCCACAAAGCAACAAGGTTGCGATGCAGATTTGGCTAGAGGCCTTCACAAGCAAACCGTGCGGCCGGACACCCGCGCTCGGGATAAGCGGGAGAATGCCCTGATTCGGCGTCGCCCCAGTGGAGCTTAGAGGGGTCCTTCGACTGCGGAAGGACTTCGCGTCGCGAAGTTCTTACTCCGCTCAGGATGACAGAGGTTGGTGATGGGCTCATGCGATCTTCTTTAATACTAGCGCGGAATTCTTTGAGCCGAAACCTACGCAGTTGCAGACTGCGTGTTCAATCGAAACTTTTCGGCCCACATCGGGAACGTAATCCAGATCGCAATCGGGATCGGGAGAGTCGAGATTAATGGTGGGAGGCACCGACCCATGTTCCATGGCGATCAGGGTTGCGGCCACGCTGGCTGAACCGCAGGCGCCCTGGGCATGACCGATCTGCGACTTTAATCCGGACATGGGGATTTTGTAGGCATGATCGCCGAGCGCGAGTTTTAGGGCGCGGGTTTCCACGCGGTCGTTCATCTCGGTGGAAGTCCCGTGCAGGCTGACGTACTGAATGTCTTCGGGAGCCAGGCGAGATTCTTCGAGCGCGAGAGTGATCGCGCGGGCCGGTTCTTCGGGCGACTCGCTCATGCGGACGCGGTGGTAAGCCTCGCAGGTCGCTGCGTAGCCGGTGATCTCGGCGTAGATCTGTGCGCCACGGGCTTTGGCGTGGTCGTAATCCTCGAGAACAAACATCCACGAGCCTTCGGCGAGCACGAAGCCGTCACGGTCGGCGGAGAATGGGCGGGAGGCGCGCTCCGGCTGGTCGTTCCACGACTGGGTCAGAGCCCGGATCATGGTGTAGCCCTTGATGATCCCTTCGGTGACGGGCGAATCCACGCCGCCGGCGACGAACATCGGCTGAATTCCGGCCTGAATGTGCTGGTAGGCGTACCCTAGAGCGTCCGTCGAAGACGTGCAACCTGCCGTGACCACGTGGGCGTATCCGCGGAAGCCGAAGCGCATGCTGATCTCGCTGGGAATCGTGCCCATAGTTCCAGAGGGAATGCAGAACAGGCTGACTTGCTTCTCTTTGCCGCTGTGCCACAAGCGATATTGCTGTTCAGAAAATTCCTGCGCCCCGCCGCCGGTACCGAGGATGATACCGATCTGGCGCTTTTCGTCGAGCGACATGGCGGCCATGTCGAGACCGGAGTCGGCGATGGCTTCCGTGGTTGCGGCGAGGCAGAGCGGTACGACGCGGGAAACATGCTTGCGCTCGCGCGCGTCCACCCAGGCGAGTTCGTCGAATTCGGGGATTTCGCCTGCGATGTGAACCAACAGCGGCGAAGAATCAAACCGTGTAATTCGCTTTACGCCGGATTTGCCGGCCAGCACGGCGCGGCAGAAGGCTTCCTTGCCGGTTCCGTTGGGGCTTACGACACCCATTCCGGTGATGACGACGCGAGGCAGTAGCGAAAATCTCCTTTTGCTAAACGATCCTTGATCTGAGCGTACTTACCACCTGAACTTAGGGCCCAGGGATTCAGGTCAAATCTGAGCCCTAAATGTGAACTACCCCGCAGTGGGATAATCATACAGATGCCTTTGGGGTTTTACATTTCGGTGCCGTTCTGCAAAACGAAGTGCACATACTGCAATTTCGCCTCCGATGTTTTTTCGCACGCCGTTTTTGACCAGTACGTGGCTCGAGTGGGCGGCGAAATTGAGCAGGCGCCCAGGACTGCTGAGCAGATGGGGGGCGAGAGGGAGCGGGAGATTGACTCGATTTATTTTGGCGGCGGCACCCCCACTATTTTAGAAGTAACGCAACTGGAGCGGATCTTTGTCACCATTTCGCAAAATCGCGCTGTGAAGAGCGGAGCTGAGATCACGGTGGAATGCGCGCCGGGCACGCTGACGCCGTCCATGCTGGAGGCTTTCGTACGCCTGGGCGTGAACCGGGTAAGCCTGGGCGTGCAGTCATTTGTGGAGCGAGAGGCGGCTTCGGTTGGCCGTCTGCACAAACGAGACATTGTGCTGGACGATATAGCTCGGTTGGGCGCGGCGGGGATTTCTAACGTTAACGTGGATTTGATTGCCGGATTGCCGCACCAGACGCGCGAGAGCTGGGAGCAGTCGCTGGATGACCTGATCGCGACTGGCGTCCCGCACGCCAGCATCTACATGCTGGAAGTGGATGACGATTCGCGGCTGGGGCGGGAACTGATTGCGGGAGGGCAGAAATATCACGCGCACTTCGTTCCGGACGATGACCTCACGGCTGAGTTTTACGAGATTGCGTGCGACCGTCTGAAGGCTGCCGGGATCGAGCAATATGAAATCTCGAACTTCGCACGCGAAGGACATGAGTCGCGGCACAACTTGAAATACTGGACGCGGCAGCCGTATCTCGGCTTCGGGGTGGATGCGCACTCGATGCTGCGTTCGGCTGCAGGCCGGGGAGTTGTACGATTCTCGAATTCTGATGCGCTGGAGAAATACGTGACTGGATCTGCGCAGGAGCGCACTGACGTTTCTCCGGAGGCTGCATTGCAGGAGGCGTTTTTTCTGGGACTGCGCCTGAATCGAGGGATTGACCTGGCCGCGATTGCGAAAGAGTTCGGCCCTAGCTTGGCGGGCTGCTACTCGGAAGCGATGTCCGAACTGGTTGAAGCAGGATTGATCGAGCGCGAGGGGGATGTGATCGCGCTGAGCGCTCGCGGGCGGCTGCTTTCGAATGAAGTTTTCGAAAGATTTATTTCCGTCAACACTGTGATGCAAAACGCCTGAAGTGAACGCAGAGGTTCAGTGTGATTTGATATTCGGCGAACGAGCAGCCAAGCGAAACAAGCGATGCGAGAGGAAGAATCCGCCAAAAACAAGTGCCGCAAAGATCAGAACTGCCGATACCAGCACCCACTTGGGCCCGTCTGCAGCATCTTGAACATTAAACAATCCAAGAATGTCATAGAGTAAACTCGGTACCAGCAGTAGTCCTAGAAGCGCTGAAACAGTGCCGAAACAACGCGAATAACGCCCTTTTCAAGGAGTCGTTTCCTTTTCCAATCGCCAACTATTGTTCCACGCCTCAGACGCTCCTGCAAATCAGAACCGCAGAAGGGCGCTGCCCGCGCTATAATCCACAGCCGAAAGGCGAGGTGATCCGTGGGCCTCTACTCGCATTATGATGGCGCGCACAATCATCCGGTAAACCGGGCGCTGCACCTGATCGCCATACCGGTCGGATTCTCCTTCGTCATTGTTGTCTGGTTTCACTGGATCATCGGACTGCTGCTGATTCCTGCGGCGTTTGCCCTGGCCTGGCTGGGACATCTGATCGAAGGCAACAAGCCGGCGTTTCTTACCAATCCGCTGCACGTTTTTGTGGCGCCGCTGTGGATGGCGAAGAAAATCTTCGGGAAGGTGGCAAAGTGATGGGCTGCAGGTGAAAGTTTCTATCGGCTCTTCAGGGATTCGACTCCTTGCCTGCGCAGGCATTGCCAATTCAAGGTCCACTGTCGTCCCCGGCCGCATTGGTCTTGCTGCGTAATGAAATTACCGGCTGGAAGTTATGATCAAGAAAAAGGCGAGGGAAAGCCATTTCGTCATCATCTGGGAGTTCCGGGTCAGAGCTGGCCAGCGGCCCGAGTTTTAGAGAGCTTACGGCTCCGACGGTACATGGGTAAAATTGTTTCGCACCGGCAAGGGGTACATTCGCACCGAGCTGGTTAATGACCGGGCAATGCCGCTCCGCTATTTGACGCTGGATTTCTGGGACACCCGCCAGGCGTATTTGAACTTCAGGAAAAAGAACGGGATCGACTATCAAGCAATTGATGAGAGATGTGTTTCGCTGACGGAGAGGGAAATAAAGATCGGCGAGTTCCAAAGATCAAGTTAGTTCAGACTGTGCAGAAACTCGACATCCAGACTCGCAGTGCTTGTCCTACAGATACTTCGTCCGTGATGGCGTTGGAGCGACAATCTCCAACCGCCGCGCATTGGCCGGAGTCTTTCTATTCCCGGATGTTCGAGGATGGAGAGACGGATCGAATCTCGCTGGTTGCCGAAGAAGGAGGTGTCCTTCTGGGCTTTCTGGTCGCTCGGAAGATTGGCGACGAATGCGAATTGCAGAGCATTGTCGTAGCCGAAGCCGGCCGGCATCGTGGCGTGGGGTCAAAACTAATTGGCGCGCTCATTGGATCTGGCCGTGATCGGAAGATAAACCGCATTTTTCTCGAAGTTCGCGAATCCAATGGGATTGCGCGCTCTTTTTACGAAGCCTGCGGCTTTTCGATGGCCGGACGCCGCAATTCGTACTACAACGATCCCCCCGAGGATGCCGTGCTCTACACTCTCACAGTGTGAGCTGCCCCGATTCTGGTGCGAACTACTAAACCATTACAGGTGTGGGACTTATGGGTGAATTTCTGTTGAAAAATCTTCATTGAACGGATTCTTCCCGTGTGCTACGTTTAGCTCATAATATGAATATCAGGAGGTCTGTAGGATGCTAGCTTCTAGAGACCATCTCCTGGCCACGCACGAAGAGTTTCGCAAGTTGGCCACGGAGCACACGCAGTACGAACAACGGCTCTCCTCTCTCACCCACAAGCGCTACCTCACCGACGCGGAAAAACTGGAAGAAGTCAGGTTAAAGAAGCTAAAACTACGTTTGCGGGACCAGATGGAGTCAATCGAGCGGCAGTATAGGGAACACGTCTCGAAGGGCCAAGTCGCCTAATAGTTTTTGACCAATCTATCCACCGTCTGGCACGGTAGAGGATTGATGTATCCAGTGCGCGGCGCAGACCGCGCCTTTTGTTTTGAACGCAAAAACGGCAGTACCACGGCGCGCGTGCCATATAATTCCTTTGTCTCCCTATGGTTCGTGACGGCTACTACTACGGATTGGTGCTGCTTGCGGGAGCCTTGCTGATAGGGTGGCTGACCAGCCCGGTTTGGGCGGTAGTTCCGGTGCTGCTGGCTGCGTTCTTCTTGTGGTTCTTTCGAGATCCGGAGCGCGTAATTCCTGGGGATCCAGCCGCTGTGGTTTCACCCGCCGATGGCAAGGTGACCGATGTATCAACCGTGGTAGTGGACGGGGAACCGGTCCAGCGAATTAGCATCTTCCTGAATGTCTTGAATGTTCACGTGAACCGAGCACCGGTTTCTGGAGTGATTCGCGCGGTGCGCTACCAGACGGGAAAATTCCTGAACGCCATGAACGCCTTAAGCGCCGAGCACAATGAGCAGAATACGGTGACGGTTGAGGGAGGCGGGCATACCGTTGTTTTCAAGCAGATCGCGGGGCTACTGGCGCGGCGCATAGTGTTTACCAAGAGCGCCGGCGACCGGGTGGAGCGGGGAGAGCGAGTGGGTCTAATCAAATTTGGCTCTCGCGTAGATGTGCTGCTCGAGGCTTCGGCGGAGATTGGAGTCAAGACCGGCGACCATGTGAAGGGCGGGTCCAGCATTCTGGCTTTTCTGAAGAGTGAGCGCAAGGAACTGGCCGGAACTGCCGGACATGCGCAACAGGGGGCGCTGTGATGTACGAAACACGCGATCTCCAGCGCCGAAAAGAAGACCGGGCATCGCGCAGGTTCCGAAAAGGCATGTACATTCTGCCGTCGTTGTTCACCACCGCGAATATGTATCTCGGCTTTTACGCCTTACAGCAAATCACACAAGGGTCGTTGGCCGAATACTGGCATTTTGATCACGCGGCGATAGCGATCGGATTTGCGGTGTTGTTTGACGGGTTAGATGGACGAATCGCCCGAATGACGAACACCACCAGCGATTTTGGCCGCGAACTGGATTCTCTAGCCGACGTGATCACTTTTGGCGTGGCTCCGGCATTCCTGGCCTGGATGTGGGGCTTTCGCAGTATTTCACCATATATCTCGTATCCCGATATGCCGGTGAAACTCTCGCATCTGGGCGCTATCGCCGGATTCGCGTTTCTCGTGGCTGGGGCCAGTCGATTGGCGCGCTTCAACATTACGGTGAATCCTCAGCCCTCGAATCCAGGACGGCCAGGGAGGAAATATTTTGTGGGAATGCCGATCCCGGCAGGGGCGGGCGTGATCGCGGCAGTGGTGCACTTTACGGGAGGTGATCCACCTGAGTGGTGGGGAACCGCAGTTACCTGGCTGGTGGTGATTGTGATCGCCGGATACCTGATGGTCAGCACGTGGCGCTTTTACAGCATGAAGGACCTAGATTTCCGCGCCCGCCAGCCGTTCCGGCTGATTGTGATCTTCGCCGTGTTGTTCGGCGCGGTCTGGTTTTTTTCCCGGCCAGTGCTGTTCGGTCTGGCGCTGTTTTATATGTTTTCGGGAGTGTTCTGGCGACTGCAGTGGGTATTTCGGCGCAAACGAAATCCGCCGCCTCCAACTTATACGGAGGCTTCGCAAACTTCATGAATTCGAATGTTAAATCTGCCGGGGTGACGCACGTGGACCCAGGGCGCGGTTTCTACCGGGTGGCTATTGTTGGCGCCGCGTCGCTGAAGGGCAAAGAGGTTGCGGAGGTCCTTGACCAGCGCAATTTCCCGTCCCTAGATGTGAAGCTGCTGGACGACGATGAATCGCTCGGGCAACTGGAAGCAGTGAAAGATGAGGTTACTTTTATTCAAAGCGTGCGCTCGGAGCAGTTCGAGCACATGGATTTCACGTTCTTTGCCTCCGACGGCGATTGCACGCGCAGGAACTGGCAGCATGTGCTGAAGTCGGGCAGCGCGATCGTTGATCTTTCGTACGCGCTGGAGAATGAACCGGACGCGGCGGTGCGTGCTCCGTGGGTCGAGCGCCAACTGGGACAGTTCTTCACTCCCGAGCTTCAGCCGGGACCCGCGGTGGTGGCCCATCCGGTAGCGGTAGTACTGGCGCTGCTGCTGATTCGTTTGCACGCGACCGTTCGCATAAAGCGCGTAGTGGCCACGGTGTTTGAGCCGGCCTCCGAGCATGGGCAAAAAGGAATGGACGAACTGCACGAGCAGACGGTCAACCTGCTCTCCTTCCAGCCGCTTCCGAAGAACGTCTTTGATGTTCAGGTTGCGTTCAACATGGTCGCACGCTACGGCGAGCAGTCGTCGCCGTCCTTGACATCGGTGACCGAGCGGGTGGTGAAGCATTACAAGAGGATTGTGGGTGATCGTGCCCCGGTGCCTTCGCTGCTTATGGTGCAGGCGCCGGTGTTCCACGGGCACGCATTTTCGCTGAACGTGGAATTCGAACAGCCGAGCGCGTTGTCGCAGGTTTCTTCTGCGCTCGCCGGAGAGCACGTCGCTGTCATCGGTGAACCGGAAGAAGCTCCCAACAATGTGAACGCCGCGGGGCAGGGAGACATCCTGGTTTCAGCGATACCGGATTCGGCCGATGCGGAGAGCGTTTGGCTGTGGGCAACCTGCGATAATTTCCGGGTGGCCGCCGTTACCGCAGTCGAAGTTGCCGAGGGCATGGCTGCGAGCCGGCCGCGGGGGCAGATCCAGTGAGACGGGCTTCTCTTTTGGTAGCGTCGCTGTGCCTGTTCGGTGCGGGATGCGGATATCACACGGCCGGACATGCGAACTTGCTTCCGCCCGACATGCGCACACTGGCGGTGCCGGCTTTTGTGAATCAGACGCAGACCTACAAGATCGAGCAGACGCTCACCGCCGCGGTGGTGCAGGAATTTACCACACGCACCAAGTACCACATCACCTCCGATCCAGGCTCAGCGGACGCGACCTTGCGCGGTACGGTGCTTTCCACTTTCACGACGCCGCTGACTTACGATTCAAAAACTGGACGCGCTTCGAGCGTTCGGGTGATTGTGAGCATGAACGTTGCCTTGACCGACCGGCAGGGAAGAATGCTGTATCAGAATCCTTCGTATACATTTCGCGAGCAATATCAAGTTTCGCAGGAGTTGAGCAGCTTTTTCGAAGAAGACTCGCCCGCCTTTCAGCGGCTTTCGCGTTCGTTTGCGCGGACCCTGGTTTCGAACATCCTGGAGGCCTTTTGATGCGGGCGTTTGCGCAGGCCGAGCGTTTTGTTTCGGAAGTCGAAGCCCGAAAGCTGCGGCCCGCTTATGTTTTCGTGGGCGACGAAGTCTTTTTCCGCAAACAGTGCCGCGACGCGATTCTGCGGTCTCTGGTTCCGGCTGGCCTGCGCGAATTCAGCCTATTCGATTTTGATCTGGCGGAGACTGACTTGGCGGAAGTGCTGGACCGCGCCCGCACCCCCTCTTTGATGGCGCCGTTCCAGATATTTTTTGTGCGCGGCGTGAAGACACTGTTCGGACGCGGCTCGAATGAAGACAAGCTCAACGCGATTGAGCAGTATTGCAAAGATCCGAACCCGGATGCGGTGCTCATCTTCGTCGCCGACCATATCAGCATTCCCGCCGACGCGCGCCGCATGGACCTGACGGACAAAGAACGCTACGAGCGAATTCGTGAGACCCTGGGCCGCTATTGTGCCATCGTCGAACTGGGCCGCGTGGAAGGTAGCGAAGCGGTGCGCTGGATACAGAAATACTGCGTCACTCGCGAAGTGAAAATCGAGGCGGACGCCGCCCGCGAGCTGGTGGATTCGCTGGGCGGCGACATGATGATGGTCTCCAACGAACTGGAGAAGTTGATCCTTTACGTGGGGGAGAAGAAGCGAGTGACGCTGGGCGACGTGGAAACCATGGTGCTGGCGGCCAAACAGCGTTCGCTGTATGAACTCACTGACGCTATTTCCTCACGTGATCGCACCCGTGCGCTGGAAATGCTGGACGCGGTGCTTTCCAGCGGAGAAGGCGACGAAGCCGCCATCGGCCATCTGTATATGCTGGCCAAGACTTTCCGCCAGATGCTCGTGATCCTGGAACGCAACGTCCGCGACCAACGCATGCTGTGGGCGGCATTGTGGCAGGGTTTTCGGGTGCCTCCGTTTGCCGCGGACGACATCATTCGCCAGGCGCGGCGGTACAAATCCAAGCGCGACTTAACCCGGGCTATCCGGCTGGTCTCCAGGGCCGATCTGGCTTTGCGCTCCAATCCTCCAAGCCGCCGGCTGATTTTGGAGAAGCTGGTGCTGGACCTGACGTCTGAGCCTAAGCCCGAAGTGGGATGGATGCAGGAAGAGCTGCCGGTTTAGAAAGCTGGCGGGTGCGGAGCTGAACTCCGCACAGGTCAGGGAATCCTTCGACTTCGCTCAGGACAGGCTCTGCCTCCACCTGATCTCCAACTCTGGTTGTAAACTCTCTGATTAGGCCGTATTGTACGAATGTTGCATCACTCGCATCCCTTCCAGGGCTCGCTTGTTTGAGGGAGCGAGTCCAGTGGGGCGTGGGGCAAGGGGCTAGGAGATCGGAAATGGAAAATAAGCCAGCGGCGCAGAATATTCAGGATACTTTCCTCAACACCGCGCGCAAAGAGCGGAGCACTATCACTATTTACCTGATGAGCGGCGTAAAACTGACCGGCCGAATTCGCTCATTCGATAAGTATTCGGTTGTGCTCGAGACCAACAACCAGGAGCAATTGATTTTTAAACACGCGATTTCGACGGTGGCGGTGGCCAAGGCGGGGCATAGTTACTCGGAGCGGCCGAGAATGGTCCCAGCTCCGATAGCCACGGAGGGAGACGCCGGGGAGGCCCCGATCGCGTCCGGTACCGAGGGATGAGGCTGTTTGAGCTTGCGCGGTACTGATTCCAGATTGTCGCGTGACATGGTACGTGCGGGGATGGTCGGTTCCGTCCCTGCTCCGGGAATGCGTCCAGGAATGCGGAAGGAGCGCGCGTTCCTCGTCGGCCTCGACTACCGCAGCCGGAAGCGTGGGAAGAACCTGACCGGCGGGGCGCAGGCGGCGCGGGATGCAGCGGCTCCGCGTACGAATTCTGAGCCGCAGTTCAGCGCAGAAGAATCACTGGACGAACTTCGCGACCTGGCCCTCAGCGCTGGAGCGGAGATCGCAGGTGAAATCCTGCAACGCCGTGATCGTCCTGATCCAGCAACTCTCATCGGCAAAGGGAAGCTGGAAGAAATTGCCGGAGCCGCGGCTTCGGTTTCCGCCGACCTGCTTTTGTTTGACCACGATCTGACTGCCTCCCAGCAGCGCAACATTGAAAAGGTCGTAAATGTGCGGGTGCTTGACCGCACCCAGCTCATCCTCGACATTTTTGCCACTCATGCGCGTACCCGCGAAGGCCAATTGCAGGTGGAACTGGCGCAGCTCGAATACACGCTGCCCCGGCTCGCCGGACGCGGCATAGAAATGTCGCAGCTCGGTGGCGGCATTGGGACGCGCGGACCGGGCGAAACTCAGCTTGAAACTGATCGCCGGAAAATTCACCGGCGGCTGCGGCATTTGCAACAGCAGATTGAGAATGTGCAGCGCATTCGGCGCCAGCAGCGGCAGAGACGCGAATCGGTTCCGGTTGCAACCATCGCGCTGGTGGGCTACACGAATGCGGGGAAATCTACTTTGTTTAACGCGTTGACCAAGGCTACGGTGATGGAATCTCCGCGAATGTTTGCCACGCTTGATCCCACGCTGCGGTCGGTCAGCCTGCCGTCGAAACGGAAGGTGCTGCTGTCGGACACGGTGGGCTTTATTCGCAATCTGCCGCATACGCTGGTGTCGGCATTTCGCGCGACGCTCGAAGAAGTGCAGCGGGCAGCGCTGATTGTGCAAGTCTCCGATGCGAGTAGCCCGCTTTCTGCCGAGCAGGATGCGCAGGTGAACCTGGTGCTGAAAGAACTCGAAGTCAGCGAAAAGCCCCGGCTGCATGTGAAGAATAAAATTGATCTGCTTCCGCCCAAGCAGCGCGACAGCCTGCTCGATGATTCGCATACGGTGCACGTTTCCGCGGCCAAAGGAGTCGGACTGGGCACGTTGTTGGATCGAATTGACCAGGTGGTAGCCGGCGATCCGGTGGGGGAAATGCATTTGCGGATTCCACAGAAGGAAGGGAAGACGTTGGCGATGCTTGAGGCCAAGGCCAGAATTCTCTCGCGGGCATACAAAGACGGGGTGGTCGAGTTGGAAGTGGAGGCGCCGGAATCGGTGGCGAGGAAAGTTAGGGAGTTTGCCGTTCCCGAATTCAAGCCAATCGAAATCCGCGGGGAGCCTCTTTCGGAGACGATCAAGCGCGAGAGGCGCTGAGCCTAGGGAGAGCCTACGATGGGCCGGAAAGGCAGTGTACTGTGATCGGCCAAGTCCTCGGTCATTGCCGTGTCATGGCGCAAATTGGGGAAGGCGGAATGGGAGTTGTTTATCGCGCTCACGACGAAGTGCTGCATCGCGATGTAGCCGTGAAAGTCGTGAACAAAGGCGCCGGGCTTGATGCATCGGCAAGCCAGAATCTGCTCCATGAAGCGCGTGCTTCTTCCTCGCTTGCTCATCCGAACATCTGCACTATCTACGAAGTTGGAGAGACTGAAGGCAACCTCTACATCGTGATGGAACTGGTCGAAGGCAAGTCCCTGCGCGCGATGAGCGAAGGCGCGGGACTGCCGGCGGAGTCAGTTCTCCGGTATGGCATTCAGATAGCCAGCGCCCTTGCCCGCGCCCATGACAAAGGCATCGTTCATGGGGATTTGAAGACTGCGAATATTGTTGTCACTCCCGATGGTCTAGCCAAAGTCTTGGATTTCGGTTTGGCAAGGCGTGTAGGCAGAGGGATTTTCGAGGGTGCCACGCGATCATTTGAAACCATGCAGACCGCATCGAGCGTGAGCGGCACTCTGCCGTACATGGCGCCGGAAATCTTGCGTGGCGAGGCGGCAGACTATCGCAGTGATCTGTGGGCGTTGGGAGTAGTGCTCTATGAAGCGGCTTCGGGACGTATGCCATTTGAAGGACGCACCGCGTTTGACATCGGCTCGGCCATTTTGCGCGAACGGCCGAAACCACTTGGCCCTCCAGTACCCCCGGGCCTCTGGGCCATCATCCAACACTGCCTGACGAAGGAGCAAACACAAAGATACCAACGCGCGGGTGAGGTGCAAGCAGCTCTGGAAGCGGTCCAGTCAGGCGCAATCGTTTCCCCGGATGTCGATCGCAGCGCACCCAGAACTACCATGTTGCACAACGTGCAGCATATCAACGTCAGGAAGGGAGATTTTCTTTTGTTGGTAGGAACCACGAAAGGAGCATTCCTGCTGCGCTCGAACGCTCAGCGCACGCGCTGGGAGCTAGGCGGTCCGTACTTCCACGGGCATGCGATTTACGCCATGGCGTATGACGGCCGCGGCGGCCGACATCGAATATGGGCTTCGACCCAGAGTTACTGGGGCACGATGCTGCGTTCGAGTGACGATTTCGGGAAGAGCTGGACGAATCCGCAGGAGGCGGCGATTCGATTTCCAGCCGATACCGGTCTTTCCCTGAAAAACATCTGGCAAATATCGCTCGGCCGCCCGGATGAGCCTGACGTGCTCTACTGCGGCGTAGAACCGGCAGCACTGTTTGAATCACGGGATGGCGGCGAGTCATGGGCGATGGTGCGTGGTCTGTTTGATCATCCGCACCGGCCCCGCTGGACCCCGGGCAACGGTGGGCTGGCGTTACATACAATCCTGCTCGATCCGGCGAACCCTCAGCGCATGTACGTCGCAATCTCAGCTGGTGGCGTTTACCGCACCGACGATGGCGGACGCACGTGGACAGCGCAAAACCGTGGCATTCGGGCAATGTTCGTACCGAATAAATATCCCGAGTTCGGGCAGTGTGTCCACAAGATCGCAATGCATCCGGCTCGCCCCGAGCGTCTTTTCTTGCAAAATCATTGGGGCCTGTATCGCTCCGATGACAATGCCGAAAACTGGGTGGATATCGCTAATGGCGTGCCATCGGATTTTGGCTTTGCCTTGATTACGCATCCCACCAACCCGGACTGGGTGTATGCCATTCCAGTCGAGTCCGACCAGTTTCGCTGCGCGTGCGACGGCCGATTGCGTGTTTACCGGACCCGCAACGGCGGAGCGTCGTGGGAGCCGCTTGTGCGCGGCTTGCCACAAAAAAGGGCCTACGAGACAGTCTTGCGCGATGCGATGGCAGCGGATTCGTTCGACCCGCCCGGAATTTACTTCGGTACACGCAGCGGTCAGATCTTCGGCTCGCGGGATGAGGGAAGGAATTGGCAAAAGGTACTTGATGGGCTGCCCTCAGTCGTCTGCATACGGAATGCGGTTTTCGAGCAGGCGTCTGGCGATTCACCTGCAATCTTGCCAAGAGTGCCGGTCTCGACTTCAGCACGAACGAAGTCTGTGACGAGCAAATCACGCCGAGCCTCGACACCCAAATCGGCTACATACAAATCGGCCACATCCAAATCGCGTCCGACTAAGAGGTGATCGTGCCGGTGACCTTTCACATCCCGGGCGCCTTGCGCGAATTCGCAGGTGGGCAGGGCGCAGTTGAAATAAAAGACTCGCCCGCGACGGTGGCCGATGCCTTGTCGGCGCTTTGGACACTCTACCCTGGGGTACGAGATCGCATCGCAACCGAGCAAGGACAAATCCGCGAACACATCAACATCTTCGTAGGGGACGAAGATATTCGCTATACCGGCGGGCTTATGAGCCCTATTTCTGCCGGGTCTCAGATTTCGATTGTCCCAGCCATCAGTGGCGGCTGAAGGAATGAAAGAGCTTCGCCGGGGAGGCTAAAAGCTTATGGGCCGCGGCTGCCATTTTAAATGGGCCGGCGACCAAGAAGCGGTGACATTCCTTGGCTACCAGCCCATTCGATCCTGAATTGGATCGGAGGTGATACCTCCATGCTAGACCTGTTGCGGGGGAAGTCAAGTCCTGAGGGTGGACTATTACGGTTTTGTTCCGATCTGACCAGGGAGTGCAAGTCTGAAATCGGGCTGCATCCGAGAGTCTTGTGCGAGGCATACACGCACCGAAAGAGGGGTACTGGAGTAATACGCGAATAAAGGCAAGTCTTTTTCTTGCAACCTCCTGCGACTTGTTTCCATCGTATGGGTTAAGTGATTTATGGAACCCAAGACTGCTACCGACTCGCAAATCTCACCGGTGCCCGCAGCAGGAGAACGGCTAGTTCCTGAGGCGGACATCTGGGAACCTCCATTTGAACGCTGGATCCGGTTGGCCGACATTTTGCTGGAGAGAACCGCGGCCCCGCTTCCCAAGGCTACAATTAGCCGCGGTCCGAGGACTCCAACTCTGAAGCATTAATCTTCCTTTTCTCCTTGGTCGTTTCCGGCGAGCCAAACGGGGAACTCGGTGGGCGGATTCTTGTCGCGGTTGGTGGGGCGCGCCATTGCGGGAGACTTCCGGTTTTGAATTACTCGAGTAACCATCAGCCTCCCCTATTACAGAACTATTACACCTGACATATGAAGCCCGCTGCTAACTTAGAGATAGTCCTACCAGAATAGAAGTCAGGAGATCCCCATGAAGATCCAGCCAGTCGACATCGAAGACCTGCAAGGCGCAGCCCGCCAGAGGCGCGGCGACGACAAAATCAATTGGATTACAACCGGCTTCATGGCGATGTTTCACGTAGGCGCGATTGCGGCGTTATTCTTTTTTACCTGGAAGGCTTTTTTCGTGTCGCTGGTGCTGTGGTGGATTGCTGGCGGCATGGGAATCGGGATGGGGTACCACCGGCTGCTGACGCATCGCGGCTACAAGACCCCGAAATGGGTGGAGTATTTCCTGACTACCTGCGGGACTATAGCGCTCGAAGGCGGGCCGATTTTCTGGGTTGCCACGCACCGCATTCATCATCAGTTTTCTGACAAAGAAGGCGATCCGCATTCGCCCATTGATGGCAAATGGTGGGCACATGCGGGATGGATTCTGATGGGAAAGAGTCTGCATCAGGATACCCAAACCCTCTCCCGTTATGTTCCTGATCTGGCGAAGTCGCGGTTTCACATCTGGATCACTAAGTACCACTATGTGCCCGTGATCGTGCTTGGAGCGGGACTGTTTGCGATTGGCGGGCTTCCATTTCTGATGTGGGGGATGTTCCTTCGCACGGTGATCGGACTACACAGCACTTGGCTGGTGAATTCGGCTACTCACAGCTGGGGCACGAAACGCTTTCGGACTCGCGATCTGTCGACTAACAGTTGGTGGGTGGCGGTGCTCACCTTCGGCGAGGGCTGGCACAATAATCATCATGCGCATCCGGTTTCAGCCCGCCACGGGTTGAAGTGGTACGAGATTGACCTGAACTGGTACGGCATTTGGACCCTGAAAAAGCTCGGCCTGGCTCGCCACGTATATCGCGTGAAGCTTTCGGAGTTGCGCGAGCAGGAGCAGGAAAAGCCGGCCCCAGAGCGGCGGGAGTTGGTTTCCGTCTAGCCTCCGAGGCGCTTCCTAAGCAAAATCCGCGCCTTCCAATCACACACTTACTCCCCCTTGTCGATTCGCCGCGTTAGAATCCTGATATGCGCATCACGCGGCGCGGCAAGATCTTCTTTTTCCTCTCCTTCGGAGTGGTGCTTGCGGCCATCGCTGTCGCCGTCGGTTTCGGCTGGATCATTGTGAATTGGCGCGAGGGGGCAAAACTGCTCCTCGGGATTATCTTCTTCGGCGCCATCGTCGCCGGACTCATCCTCAATACAAGCTTTCTGGTCCGCGAAATTCGGAAGAACGAGCAACACGATAGTTTCATCAATGCGGTAACGCACGAGCTGAAGACTCCTATTGCATCGATCCGCCTCTACCTGCAGACGCTGCAACGCAGGGAACTCGAAGATGCGCAGCGGCGCGATTTTTATCGGCTGATGATTGAGGACACGGATCGGCTCAGCAACACGGTGGAGCAGGTTCTTAAGGCGGGAAGGGCGGGGGCGCGTAAAGAGGAGCATGTGGAAGTTGATTTTGCCGGTCTGGTCGAGAGCTGCGTGGAGACTGCGCGAAACAGCCATCACTTACAGCCTGGTGCTCTGCGTTACGAATCTTCCTTGAACGGGCGGGGATCGGCAGTGACCGGCGATCCCGAGGATTTACGTACCGCGGTTTCGAATCTGCTGGACAACGCGGTCAAGTATTCCGGGAATCAGGTTGATATTTCCGTGCAACTAGGTCTGGCGGAGCAGAAACGCCTGGTCCTGCGCGTGCAAGACCGCGGAATGGGAATTCCTCGCAACGAACTAAAGAGCATCTTCAAACGTTTTTATCGGGTTCCGGGCCGCGCGCTGGCGCAGGTGAGAGGAACTGGGCTGGGTCTTTTTCTGGTGCGCACTATAGTCAAACGCCACGGCGGCCGGGTTTCGGCGGAGAGCGCGGGCGAGGGCAAGGGCGCGACCGTCATTCTTGAGCTTCCCCGGAGAACGTCGTGAGCCGGGTTCTCATCGTTGAGGACGAAGCGCATCTCGCCAATGGCTTGCAGTTCAATTTGCAGGCCGAAGGGCACACCGCGCAAGTGGCCGGCGACGGTGAAACCGCGCTTGATCTGCTGCTCACCAAACGCGAAGCCTTCGATGCCATGGTGTTGGACATCATGCTGCCGGGAAAAAACGGCTTTGCGGTCGCAGCGGACTTGCGAGCGGCCAGGAATTTTATTCCCATTCTCATGCTCACGGCCCGCGGGCGTCCGGAAGATGTTTTGAAGGGGTTTGCGTCGGGCGCGGACGATTATCTTCCCAAGCCGTTTGAGCTTCCGATTCTGCTCGCCCGATTGCAGGGGCTGCTGCGGCGCCGGGAATGGATGCGCCATTCGGCAACGCCTGAGCCAGTCGTGGCCGCACCGTCTAATCATTCGGCTGACGAATTTGGCGAGTTCTCCTTCGACGGGCGGACGATAGATTTTGGCAACCTGGAACTACGCGCGAAGGGCACTACCACACAGCTCACGGTGATGGAAGCCGAACTACTACGCCATTTGGTGCGGAATCGTGGACGAGTGGTGTCGCGGAAATCGATTCTGGAAGAGGTATGGGGGTTGCGGGAAGACACCGACACACGCGCTATAGACAACTTTATCGTCCGCCTGCGCCGCTATTTGGAGGACAATCCTGCCCGCCCGCGTCACCTGCTTACGGTGCGTGGAGTAGGATACCGGTTTGAAGCGGAGAAGGAGTGACGGAGCGTGTGGAAGGTAGCGCCTTCGGATACCCAGGGTTTCGAGATTTTAGATGGCAGTTTTCGAATCGGGGTCTTCCACAATCTAAAACCTAAAATCCATGGACGGTAAGGAATCGGGAACAGCCTAATGCCGTGATGCCGAAGCGCCAGCGGCCAGATCTCGCAGCACGCTCAGGAACGCCGCCGTGGTTTCCTCGTCGGAGAGGGCCTCGAGCGGAATGGTCGCTGACAAGTGAGGAGAGTCGGGACGGAAGCGCACGGTCAGCAGATTGTGGCCGCGCGAGGTCATGAGGGTGTTCACTACAGGGGTAAGTTCGTGGGTCCATTCGGTGCGCGTGGTAAGTACCACGGGGCCGGGCCGGGAGAGCGTCCAGTTACGGGTGGGCCTGGAAATTTCTTTCGGCTTCTGGGTCAACCAGCGATGGCGGGAAATTTCCAAGTGGAAGGTCGGAGAATCGTCCAGGTCGGCTTCGAAAGTGACCGTTTCTCGCTGTCGGCGCCACAAGCAGACTATCCATTGGATGAGAATGGGCCGCGGCAGAAGCTTGACGGTAACGCGGGCATTTTCAAACCAGTGGGCCGCGAAACTTACGTGGGCTTGCAGACAACTCTTGCTGAGCCACCGCGTGTCCAGTACACGGCCACGGGTGGCGCAAGCGGCCTCTACCCAACGTAACACCAAAATCCCTTTACGCCGGTTGTAACGGGAGAAGCCAAGAAACCAAGCCACGTCCACGACGACGGCGCACAACGCGGCAATGACGATCAGGCGCAACACAAACTCTCAGATGCGAATGGTACGACTTAGGGTGCAAACGAGCAAGATTTTCATTGTATATTCTAAAAAAGTTTACGGGGATTGTAAGTGTCTGATTGCACGAAGCTTGCGGCGAGACGCAGGGACGGGCGTCTAGAATGAGTGGGTGCGATTCACAATCCGCGACCATAGGCCCGAAGACTTCGACACGCTGTGGAAAATTGACCAGTCTTGCTTCGCGCCGGGAATCTCCTATTCGAAATACGAACTGAAGGCGTACATGCGGCGCGGAGGAGCGTTTACTCTGATCGCGGCAGCTGCCAAGGAGACGTTTGAGGTAGGTGGTGAGGATCGAGAGGACGACAGGATTCTGGGTTTTCTGATAGCCGAGTGCGGCCACCGGAGGATTGGACACGTTATCACGATAGATGTCCGGTCGGAGGCACGCCGCCTTCGTGTGGGTTCGGCGTTGCTCGACGCTGCGGAATTACGCCTACGTTCCGCGCGGTGCCGCTTGGTCCAATTAGAAACCGCGGTTGACAACGTCGCGGCACTCTCTTTCTATAAACGTCGCGGCTACAATGTCATCCAGACTGTTTCCCGGTACTATTCGAGCGGGGTGGACGCTCTGCTGCTGGAGAAGGATTTGCTCTTGGCGCTTGCGTCCAGCTAACGTGCGCTATGAAAGTTGCCATCCAGGGAGAGCCAGGATCGTTCAGTCACGAAGCAGCGCGGCGGATGCTGCCCGGCTGCATCATTGTTCCGTGTGCGCGCTCGGCGGACGTTTTTGACCGGCTGGAGCTGGGAAAAGTTCCGATCGCCGTGATTCCGATTGAGAACACGCTGGCCGGAACCGTGACCGAACACGCGGATCTGCTGCTGGCTCGTGATGTTTTTATCCAGCGCGAGTTTCATTTGCGGATCGTGCACAATCTGATTGCGGCGCCAGGAGTGAGGCAAGCGGAGATTCGGCGCGCATTTTCGCATCCAGTGGCGCTCGACCAGTGCCGCGATTTTTTTCGCAAGAATCCCGGAATTGAAGCTGCACCGTTTTATGACACCGCCGGAAGCGTAAAGCACGTGATTGCGAACCGTCTGCGCGATGCGGCGGGAATCGCCAGCCGCCACGCTGCGTCGGAGTACAAGGGATGTATCCTCGCAGCAGGAATTGAAGATGACAAGCGCAACTTCACGCGATTTTTTCTGTTGCGGAGAAAGAAGAAGGTGCTGCAGGGCGCGAATAAGACCTCCGTCGCCTTCGGGCTGAAAAATATTCCTGGCGCGCTACACCGGGCTTTAGGCGTATTCACCGAGCGCGACATCAGCTTGAGCAAGATCGAGTCGCGCCCCATCCGCGGGCGGCCGTGGGAGTACGTTTTCTACGCCGACTTCCTGAGGGGAGACGACCGGCTGGCTAAGGGAGCGCTGCTGCAGTTGAGGGCAGTGGCGGACATGGTGAAGGTGCTGGGAGTGTATCCGGCGGCGTGAAGATCCAAAGGCCTTTAACCGCAGAGGACGCGGGACGCGAAGGACGCAAACAAAATCTGTGTTGAGAGAAAAACGTCGCTCAGGCCACGGAAAACGCATTCTGAATTTCCTCGAGCGAAACGTCTTTAGTTTCCGGATACACGGTCAGCACTACGAAAAGCTGCACGACCGTGATTGCAGCGAAGAAGACAAACGGCAGCGGTTTGGACCAATTCGCGACCCGCGGGAACTCCTGGACGATGATGGCGGCCGCCATCCAGTGAGTGAAGCTGCCCAGGCTTTGTCCTTTGGCGCGCACGCGGTTGGGGAAGACTTCGCTGAGGTAAACCCAGATGACGGCGCCTTGCGAGAAAGCAAAAAATCCAATGTATGCGATCAGGAGCCAGATCAGCAGGTCGTGCCGGCGTCCGATCGCGAAGATCGCGGCGCTCCGGCGAGGCACGCTGAGGTTCCGACGGCGCCGGTCAGCAGCAGCCTCTTTCGTCCGAAACGATCAATCACCGACATGGCGA
>Ga0137378_10000099_pt1 | contig 49190 bp, 43 predicted proteins | sample SagtaG_21_FD_104813 | JGI IMG/M metagenome (GOLD analysis project Ga0137378, IMG submission 104813) | Vadose zone soil microbial communities from Sagehorn Ranch, Mendocino, California, USA - Sage2_L_60_16 metaG | ecosystem: Environmental > Terrestrial > Soil > Vadose zone | place: USA... | reverse complement strand
GCAGCTCTTCTGTACCCAGTGTCTTTGGCGGACGTTGATGCCCTCCTACCAACTTGAGGGCTGGTTGTCGACCAACGGACGCGTAGGGTGAGGTATTGACTTGACAACCCCTTTCATAGAACGAACTTGTCTCGAATTTCTCTAACCGTTTTAACGGTTTGGAGTCAGCTGCTTCAAGGCGCAGGAGAAAACCGTTAAAACGGTTCAGCAGTTCATAGTTGGTCATGACGCCGGGCTAAAACCACGGCGTGAATGAGATACAGGTTACAAAGCGAACTGACCCACTACCCGTTTCAATTAGAGCGTCCTTCAAAACAACTCTAATCAAGAAGACTTAAAAGCGACGATCCCAGAGTCCCTCGCAAAGGCGCACAGAGAAAGGCGGCTTTGCGCTTCTCTGCCGAATCCTCAGCGTCCTCTGAGTTTAGATGGCCCTGGAAAATCGTGCCCTTGTAGGTTTGATCGGGTCTGTTAGAATGTGCCGGCAACCATGAATCAGCGACGCTTCAACTCATTTGCCGAGTTCTGGCCGCATTACCTCGGGGAACACAGCAAGCCGGCAACTCGCCTGCTGCATTGTATCGGCACACTTACGGCGCTGGGTTTGGTGATTTCACTCATTGCTATCGGGAAGTGGTGGCTATTCCCCCTGGCGCTGGTGCCAGGTTACGCGTTTGCATGGACGGCACATTTCTTTGTCGAGAAGAATCGGCCCGCGACATTCACGCATCCGCTCTGGTCGTTTATGGGTGACTGGAAAATGCTGGCACAGATGCTGACTGGCAGAATGAGGGTACAGAACCGCTCACGGTAACGAGGGGGCAGGCTGCTATCTCGCGGCTTGGCCGCCCGATGTGCGGTAAGGCTTCGCCTTAACGTACCGAGCCTTTTCCGCTCGCTGAGGCTGCGCCTAGTCTTTCGTCGAGGCACAGCCTCGCAAGATGAAAGAGGAGCGTGCGCGACGGAAAGCCGCAGGCTTTCCGCACATCAGGCGGCAGAGCCGCATGACGATTCCTACGGAGGTCCATAATCCAGCTTGGCATCCACTACCCCAGCGGTTTAATGTTTTCGAAATATTTCAGAAACAATGAGAGAGTCGAAGTCCCAGCGGCACGAGCGCACTGAACAGATCATCAAGCAGCTCAAGCGCGCTCATCCTGACGCCAAGTGCGCGTTGAATCACTCGAACGCCTTCGAACTTTTACTTGCCACGATCCTTTCGGCCCAGTGCACGGACGAACGCGTCAACATGGTCACCGCGGATCTGTTTCGCAAATACCGCAAGCCCGAAGACTACTTGAAAGTTCCGGCAACTGAGCTGCAGCAGGACATCCGCACTACCGGCTTCTTTCGTAACAAAACGAAATCGATTCAGGGCGCTTGCAAAATGCTCACTGAGGAATTCAACGGTCGCGTGCCACAGACGATGGAGGAGTTGCTGAAGCTACCCGGCGTTGCGCGCAAGACTGCCAATGTAGTCCTCGGTGTCGCATACGGCAAAGCGGAAGGCATCGTCGTCGACACGCATGTCAGTCGTGTCTCTCAGCGCCTGCGTCTCACAAAGCACAAAGACGCCGGCAAGATCGAACAGGATTTAATGGAGCTTGTGCCGCGCAAAGACTGGATTATTTTCGCGCACTTGCTGATCTTTCACGGCCGCCGCATTTGCAAAGCCCGCCGGCCGTTGTGTGAAGAGTGCGTCGTTGAAAAACTCTGTCCGTCGTCAATTCTGAAGACCGGAAAAATCCCGAAGTAGGCTTTGCTCCGTCAACAATTTAATAATCCCTATTGCAGATATGTTGTGCGAGAAGAAGTGCGGAAGATTGCTTGAAAGATCGGTGCTGAAGAAAAGCAACGGTTAACACCTACCGGTGACGAAGATCTTCAATTGCTTGGTCAAGATCGACGCGCGGGCTAAGAACGTATTTGGTCTCCACCGAATCTGGATAGACTTCGCGACTCCGATTCATGGCGGTGCTTGCCTAACGCTATCTCATGACCTTCACGGCCATCAGCAGCTTGCACATCATCATGGATGCTTGATTATCGCGTCAATAAGTGTGGACGCTGTGTGTGGGGTGTTCAGCGGACAGTGACTTCCAAGGTATATGAAATGCTGCGTTCGGTGGTCGTGTCAGGCAGAACGTTGATGCGGTAGTCGCCGGACTGTGGTAATTCGCCCGACCAGTCTTTAGAGCCTTGCGCCAGGGTATCAGATCTACCGGGAACCAGAATATCGAAGCTCACGCCGCCACGCGCGGCCAGATGAACGGCCATGGTTTGTCCGCGGCCCGCTTTCAGCAGGTAATCATGGCTCATTCCACGGTGCACAGACCCGCGTTCGACCGCGGTGGTGCGACCGCGAGCAAAGCGAATCCGCGTGACGATGCTCGTTCCCTTCTGAGCAAAAACTACAACGCCGGTCATTAGAACGAACGTTGCCAGAATAGAAATGAGTACGATTGATCCAGACAAAAACTTCATGGCTTGAAATTCTTTGGTACGAACGATTCCTTCGAATCACCCAAGACACCCTTAATCAATGTGCTCAAATTCCAAGCCTCTCACAGGCTTCCTCGAATGGAATTCCGGTTTTACGTTCCTTTGCTTCCAGCAGCCGGCGCTTCATGTTTTCGCTCTTCAGCAGATAAGCAGTCTCCTTTTCTGATTCAATCTCGCGCCATAATTCTATCGACACAATCACCGCCGTTGGATTGCCGCTTTCGTCTGAGACGTACTGTATTGTGAGCACCGAGTTAAATCTCCCCCCAGAACCTTCGGCTCTTGGAGCCTCAAGCGACAGACGCGAACTCGTTGGCCGAGACTGCTGGTGCCCGCCAACTCAACGCCTCAAGCATTCTTCGGTCAAAATCTACAATGTCATTCGCTGGCACGGACACTTCGTTCCCGAGAGCCCTTAGTTCTTCTGTCGACAGTTGATTTGAGAGAGTTTTCTGAATGTGCTTTAACTTAGCCAGGTTTATCGACGCAATCTCGTTTCGGGAATCCATTTCGAGTACTCTTTGAAACGCGCGCACCGCTTCCCTAATTCGGCCTATGAAAACAAGACATATGCCATAGTCGTTTATGTAGTCTGGTAAAACCACACCTGAATCCTCGGCTCTCTCAAACATTTGTAAGGCCAAGTCGAACCGCCCTGCCTTCATGTATAGAAGACCGGAGTTGCCGCAGGCGATCCCGAAATTGCGTCTTGTTATTTCGTCTTGTATTACCAAGAAAGCGGCCCGAATGGAAGCAAAAGCCTCCTCAACTTGATCGACACGATAAAATTCCCGGGCTAGAACTGTGAGAGCCGTCACGATGTTTGTCTTGATGCGCGACTCCTACCGTTACCGTATTTCCGTTCGGACCGGTGATCGGCGACTCGACATTATACCTCTTGCCGTACTCGTCTTCATCGCGCAAGATCGCCTCGCAGTACGGCAACGCTTCCAGAATCCTCTGTTTCAATAGCTCCCAATTGGCTTGCTCAAATCCTAGTGCAGCTTTGAAGACTCGTGCTTGGCCTTCATTGGCATCGGCAGCCTTCCGTCGGCTCCGCGAGTGAGCGCGATAAAAGCCTGGTCCGAGCGGATCGAATCGAACACTGCGTCGACGCGCGCTTCCATCATCTCTTTCGCCCGCACCGACTGGTAACGCTCGTACTGGAAGAAGTGTCTCTGTAACAACTGGAGCGCCTTGTCGCGTTGCCCGTTCTGCGCAAAGATCGCTGCAAGGTTATACGAAGCCGGTAGAAGATTGATGTTGGCGCGGGCGATCTTCAGCGCTTCGTCCTTCTTTCCGTTTGCAGCCATGAAGACGGCCGCAAAGACCAGGTTGTAAGGATCTTTGGGATCGAGAGCCAGTGCCTGTTGCGTATATTCATTACCCTTAGCCGAGTTGCCTTCGGAATTCCAGTAAACAGCGAGATTGCGATACGCCAGTGCCAGTGGGAACTCTGCGACTGACTGTTCCATCAGGGCCAAACCTTTTTTGAATTCGCCCTCATGTATTGTCATTTTTCCGAGACCATGCAAAGCGATTGCACGCGATAGCGGATCTGCCGGCATGTTCAGGATTGCTTCGAAGGTTGTGCGTGCTTTGTCCCAATCACCGATGTTGTGACGATAATTTTCACCGAGGTAACGCAGTGGCGTCGGATCGGCCGGGTCCATCAAGTGCGCCTGCCGGTACAACTTTTCAGCCGTAACGTAGCGAGCGTTCATTTCAGCCAGCAAGCCGCGCTTCATTGTTTGCTCGATCAATGCGCTCTGACGGCGTTCAAATACAGGCGCCGCCGGGACACTCGCAATGTCAGCGGCACCGAGCTTCTTCAACTCCTTCGCGGCATCTTTTGCCTTCTTCGGGAACAGACATTTTTGATCGAGCACCGCCCGATAGATCTTGATCGCTCCATCGTTATCCCCAGCTTTGACTTTGGCGGCCGCCTCTTTCATCTGGCTGTCAACTGAACTGTCGCGTTGCTTGACTTCACTCTCAACCAGCTTTTCCACATCGATAACTTTAAGTTTGCCATCTTTGTTCTCGACCTTATTTACCGGCGTGCCATCAGGCATGGCTAACACGGCCACCGGCAGCTTGGATTCACCGATAAGTTTGTCCGCGTTTGGTATCTGACTGTCCGCCAATTCCATGGTCACGCACTGCGTAGCGTACAACGAGAGCGTCCGCGATTCACGGAGACTTGATCTCTTGATTTCGTCATTCGAAGCCGGGAACCAATAGAGAATCAGTCCTTGCGCCGGCGCTTCCTTAACCTTGAAAATCTTCCAGGGCACGTTGTAAACGGTCGGGCTCGAAGCGCCGCCTCCACCGCCGGACATGCCGCCCACACCACCGCCTCCACCACCGCCACAGGTGGCCCAAAAGGTCTGGACAGAAAAGAGAATGATGATCGAAACGGCGACGGAGCGGACAAATTGGGTTTTCATGGCGCGAGATTATAACAAGGCGTAATGCCGCCTCGAAAGCCCGGAGAGGCAGCTTGAGGGTTTAAGAAATCCAATACGGGAAGCAGCTTTTCTTCTTAGAGGAGAGGATTAATACGCCGAACGTAACCTTAACGCAAAGAACGCCGAGGGATTCGCAAAGGGTCGCAAAGAAAGAAATCTGTGCGATCTTTGCGGAAACCTTTGCGTCCTTTGCGTTAAATAAACGATCAATAAAAAACTAAACTCGAAGTCCAGCACTGATCAGAAAGTGCAGCCGTACGCCTTCAAAGCGGCAGCCTGTTGCTCAGCCGCCTGCTTACAAGCGGCCGTCAGTGTTCCTTTGGTTGCCGGATTTTCGGCCAGTTTCTTCCACGAGGCACGCCATTGCGCTACCGCGCTCTTGTATGGCGCGCGCGAAGCTTCAGGCACCTTGTCAGAAACGCAAGCCTCATACTTGGCAATGAAGTCGTCGCATTCCGGCACGCCAATTTTTTCTGCGCTGGCAGCCATCGGCGCCTTGTTTGCAGCAGCAGGTTTGGTGGTATTCGCCGCCACCGAGTTGTTGTTATTCATGGTTTCAGACTTATTACATCCAAACAAGAAAGCGGCGCATAGGATCGAGAAAATCAGGAGAGTTCTTCGTAGCATCGAGTAGCTCCTTCGAAGTTCAGCGAACAAAATCTGAACTGACAAAACAGGGATTGAAAAGCGTGCCAAATAATACACGGGAAGGCGTAAATTTGATAGCTTATCATCATCTTCTTGAAGTCATTGACTCTGGTAGCGATGTAGTTTTAATTCTTTGGGCGGACTTGCCCACGGATTTTTCGGTGGCGGCAATCTATCAGCCTCCGCAAACCAGGAAAATCGCAAGACGCTTCATTCATGAAAGCTAATATATCGGATTAATCACGAGGCTCTCAAACCGCGATTAATGTACTCTCAATGAGCCTGCGTAGCAGGCGACAAAGTCTAGCCCCTGGCGAGGCGCAGCCGAGCCTGGGGAAAGAAATTCCCGTTAGCCCAATGGAGCCCGCGACAGAGGGCGACAGAAATTTTCCCAATAGAAAAAAATATGTCCTACACGAACCTCATCTATCACATTGTCTATGCGACAAAGGAACGCGCACCTTTGATCAACAAAACTCTTCGTCCGCGACTCCACCGATACCTTGGCGGAACGGTTCGCGAGTTGGGTGGAATCGGCCTCGAAGTAAACGGCACATCTGATCATGTGCATGTGGTCGCAAAGCTACCGCCGACTATCTCGGTGGCGATGTTCCTGAGTAAGCTTAAGTCCAGTTCTTCCGGTTGGGCCAAGCGACAAACCAGAGGCAGGTTTGCCTGGCAAGCGCGATATGGAGCTTTTACCGTTAGCGAGTCGCAAATTGATCGCCTTCGTCAATATGTTCGGAATCAGGAAAAGCACCATAGTCACAAATCATTCGAGGAAGAGTTCAGAGCTTTACTCCGCGCCCATAAAATCAACTTCAACGAAGCGCACATATGGAGTTGAGCTTCTGTCGCCAGCTTCGCAGGCTTCGATTCCTAATTCAGGAGGGTTGATGTTTTCTATGCGTTCCCCAGGCTCGCCGAGCCTCGCCAGGGGCTAACACTATGCCGGCTGCGTCGCAGCCTATTTCATTGATCGTAGCCAGGGCGATCTCTCTTCCACCAGTTGATGAGCGGCAATTGCGGTAATGCTATACTCAAATTCCTGTTCAAAACGAACACGAATTTGAATCCAATCGCATAAAATTGTGAATCCTAATGTCCGCTCGCTCCGTCCTCCCAAAGCAAATATCCGCATTCGCTGCTGCATTGCCGGCGGTGGCCCGGCGGGAATGATGCTGGGCTTTTTGCTCGCTCGCGCCGGCGTTTCGGTCGTAGTGCTGGAGAAGCACGCGGATTTTCTGCGCGACTTTCGCGGCGATACGATTCATCCTTCCACGCTCGAGGTGATGCATGAGCTGGGCATCCTGCAAGACTTTCTCAAGCGGCCACACCAGGAAGTCCGCGAACTTGGAGGCCAAATTGGCGACGAATACGTATCTCTGGTTGACTTCTCGCACTTGCCAACTCACTGTCGCTTTCTCGCGCTCATGCCGCAATGGGACTTTTTGGATTTTCTCGCCAGCCATGCCAAGCGCTATCCAACTTTCAAACTTGAGATGCAAGCCGAAGTAATTGACCTCTTGCACGAAGAGGGACGCGTGGTCGGTGTTCGAGCAAACACACCTCACGGGCCGTTAGAGGTTCGCGCGGACTTGATCATAGGTGCGGACGGGCGTCATTCGGTTGTGCGCGAGAAGGCTGAATTGAAGGTGGATAAACTCGGAGCGCCGATGGATGTACTTTGGTTCCGCGTGTCGCGGCGGCCGAGTGATGGCGATCAAACTCTCGGCCGGATCGCCAGAGGCAAGATGATGGTGATGCTCAATCGGGGCGCTTACTGGCAATGCGCGTATTTGATTCGCAAAGGCGATTTTGAGCAAATCAAACAAAGAGGATTCGAAGCTTTCCGCGATGACATCGTATCTGTGACGCCCTTCTTGCGCGATCGCGTTGATGAGTTCAAAGCCTGGGAGCCGATAAAGCTGTTGACGGTCCTGGTTGATCGCCTGCAGAAGTGGTACCGGCCGGGGCTTCTATGCATAGGCGACGCGGCCCACGCAATGTCGCCGATTGGTGGAGTCGGTATCAATCTCGCAATCCAGGATGCAGTCGCCGCGGCAAATATTCTTGCCGAACGTCTATCGCGCGGCACCGCCACGATGGTTGATCTTGAAAGAGTTCAATGGCGACGTGAGTTCCCGACGCGGATCACGCAGGGAGTGCAGGTTTTCATTCAGGATCGACTAATTCGTCGGATTTTGGGCAGCAACGAACAGGTGCCGCTGCCATGGCCGGTGAAGCTAATAAAACGCTGGCCATCCCTGCGCCGCATTCCCGCGCGTTTGCTCGGCGTCGGCTTTCGAGCCGAACACGTGCGAACACGAGAAGTGAGCACTGATGAGTGAGCAGTGGGCGGTGAGTATTGAGTGAGCGGTGAGCAGTGGGCTCAGGCCGGAAGAGCGATTTGCAGTACTGATGCACTTTAGAACCGAAAGGCACCGATTCACTGGGAACGCGGACGTCCTCGTCCGCAATGAGCGCGAAGCGCGAAAATTAGTCAATGTAAAGAAAATTGCATAACCGAGTTGGTTCTTGAGGTGAAAACCTGCTGCTTCGCTCTCAAAAAACTGAGCGTCTGCGACGCTGTGCGGACGAGACGTCCGCGTTCCCAGCATCAGCACTGACCAATGGCATCAAGAAGTGGGTATTGTTAAGAGGTTAAAGCTGCCTGCGAGGCGGTGCCGGCGAGGGCGCCCCAGCAAATACGATTGCCGAAACTGCATTAGTAACCGGATTTATTGCGCTCTTTACAATCCCGATGGAAGGCGCTAAGTTGGCGCTCCGAAGCCGTCGAGCCCAACGATTCAACCAGCGGCCGCTAAGCTGAGTGATAGCTTCAACTCGTATTCCAATTCGGCGGTTCATGACGGACTGACATGCCAATCTCCGACGAAGCACTTCAGAACGCGAAGAATAGATTTATTGCGGTCACCGGGAATGCTACCGTCGGGCAGGCAATTGCGGCGCTGCGCGGCGAAGGCGGACAGCCCTGGTGGCATCTGTTGGTGCAAATGGACAATGGCTCGTGGGGCGTCACACGATTCAGCGACTTGTACCAGTCCCTCGAAAAAATGGCTACTGCAGCCGAAGTTCGGTTAGGCGGACGCAAAGGGCTGACGAAGGCAAACGCGATTGAGCGTGACAGCATGGAAACGAGAGCCGCCCAGACGCTTGCACGCAAGAGTCCGGACGGTTTGTTGGTAGTCACCGCGAACGGCACGCCGATAGGAATTCTGGTCGAAGGAGTGAGCCGCGGCGCGCTGGCGATTTCATCCGCGAAGCTCGATGATCTCGGTGGCAAATACGTCAACCTAAAAGACTACGGCTCGATCCTTTTGTCTTCGTCAAGGACATTCAATCGACCGAAACCCGCGGCGCCGCGATCTGCCGGCACAGGAAACTAAAATGTTCGGCATCTCCACGAGCATATTCAATGAGACGGGTGGCCTGGTTAAGGACTGGCTGAAAAACCCTTTGAATGCCTCATTTTTCTACTGGTACTTCCTGCCGGCTGTCGGATTTGTCTTGCTGCAAGCATTCCTCATCCGTCGGGTGTTAGGCCGTGCGGCGCCTCAACTTTTCAATGTCGAGGTCGGTCATGCGCCCAACGTGGCTGATCTGATTTTACAAATCCTGAATGCGAGTTTCTTCTGGTTCATCATCGTGCCCCTGCTTGTCGGCGTGATCTTATCATCGCTAGCCGGCACGGTCCTGCGTCTCTATCAGGGAACGCTGCCAATCACGAATACGTTATTTCGGCCGTGGCTAAACCGCAATCAGAAACGCAGCAGAGAGTTCTACGCGTCATTGCCGGAGAAGCGCCGCGAGTATCTTTTCCTGGTGTCTCAAGGAGTGGGCTTGAAAAGAGTCAATGACCAGGAGCATGCCGAATTGGTGCCCGAATCAGAACGCGCCCAGTTAGCTGAGCAGTTAAAGACTGAAATTCAAGCGCTGCACGAAAAGTTCGAAAAGCACACGACCGTGCTCGCGTTGCCGGTCGACGTGGAACGTGTCGGCGCGACTGATCTGGCGAACACGCTGGCTCTTGCCGAAGAGTATCCTTTCGAACGTTACAGCATGGACACTGCGGTGTTTTGGCCAAGGCTGTCCGCGGAGATCGAGCCGGAGAAACTGCAATCGCTGACGGCAAGTTTTGGCACCATGAATGGTCTGCTGAATCTTTCTTTGCTGAATTATCTGTTTGCAATCGAATGTCTGGTCGTGGGCGTAGGCGTCATCGTCGGTTGGCTCAAGCCCCGGACTTCACCAGCCCCTCTGATTCCACCATCGCCGCCCATCCATCCGGCCTGGTTATTCCTGGCGATGCCGCTGGCCTTCATTGTCGGCTTCGCGACTTACCGGGCCGCAGTCGGAGCAGCGCGTTCGGTCGGTAACGCGCTCCGCACAGCATTCGATTATTACCGCGCACAAGTGCTGCGGCGGTTCGATCTCAAAATGCCGAAGGACATCGAGGAAGAGCGAGTCATATGGCTGAAACTTGCCGCATTCATCCGACGTGGCGAGTCATTTTATTACCCTTCGGAATATAGGAGCGAGTAAAGATATGTAATAGGGTTCAGAGTTCACCTTTAGGTTGCTGATTACAGGCGCCACCTAAAGGTCGAATTCTGAACTGACCCAATCGCGGAAGACATAAGGTTCGTGAATGCTCCCTTCTAACGGAGAAGGAAACGTCCTAAAGCGGAGATTCTCACGATGTCACGCCAAAGCTCTTACTCGATACGTTTTCCACCGTGTGACGTGACAAAGCTTTCTGACATTTGCCACAGGCTATCCAGTAACTGTTTTTGCTGAGCCACGCCGAGGGCGTTATTAACCCACTCGGGTTTTAAATACAGGCTGCTGGCCCAGGCGGCGCCGCGCTCCAACCAGCCACCTCCACCAATCAATAACCGAACGTTGTTACCGATCGGATCGATGATGACCGTCCCCGCCTGACTCATCTTGATCCAGTTCAGCAAGCCAACCTTTCTGCCCTGGACGATCCAGGTAGCGTTCTGCTGAATCATCTGGCTTTCGTATCCGTTGTTGTGGAAGTACTGGCGAACAGCTTCGGCCATCTCTTTTGCGTCCAGTTTCCCGATCTCATAGAGGCGCGATTCAAAATCACTAGTCAGGGGGCGCTCTGCCGGTTGGCTAACAGGATCTGGCGCCGACGGCTGCGCCGGCTGGCTAACAGGTGCCTGAGGCGATCGGTGCGCCACGGGTACCGGAGAGGCAAACCATTTATTTGCTTTTTCGTACCAGGATCTCAGTCCTCCGCCTGACGGCTGTGGAGTTGGCTGAATTGCTGGTGACCGGACAAGTGTCTCCGAATCCGCACCTGCGGGCGGAGTGGCCGGCGTTTCATTCGATCTCGGCGCCTGAGTGGTTTCGGCCCGGGCGGGTGCCGCCATCAAAGAGACAAACTTGAATTCGACAGCGCCGAGTCGCACGACGTCGTTGGTTTTCAACTGCCGCGCTGTAACTTGCAAACCATTGACCCGGGTGCCACTTGAGCCGGCGATGTCCTGAATCATGTAGGTTGATCCGGTGCGCGTGAGAATGGCGTGCTTTCGCGATATGGTTAGATCCGGCAGATTGACATCATTGTCCGCGCCTCGTCCCAGCTTTATCAATTCCAGAGTTAGTGGAATTTCTGCTCCGGTATCCGTTCGCACGAGCATGGCCACTGCGGGCATGGCGCCGCGGATTGTTGGCGGTGGCATGTCGGGGGGCACGGTCGTCTCTTTAATCGTGAATTGAAATAGTTGGCCGTCAGGTACCTGCATATAAAGAATCGGGGTGGCCCACTCCAGACTATTTTCATATGTGAGATAGATTTTGCGACGTGCTTCGGTCAAAGCAGCATCCACCGGCATGTTCAGCGCGAGCGATGTATAAAACGTCTCAGCGATGTCGCGGGCAGCTTCGTCGCTTATCTCAAACTGCATTGCGATTACCGCAGGTATCCCGGATCGCACCATGCCGGCCGCAACGCTGGAAAAGGGCTGGACCTCATCACCCATCGTGCCCAGACATGAGTTCAGCACAATCAGACGCAGACGTGACTTGCCCTGCACCAAAACACTCAGGCGCTCGCTGTCAATACGCATCGCCTTGCCGTCGATGTCTTCCATGACGAGCACGCCGTTACCATTCTTCTGATCAAACGCGCCGTGCCCGATGAAATGCAGAATGTGCGTGTCATTTCGCAGGAGCTTGTTGATGAGTTGTTCCCAGGTGTTTGGCCCCTCGATGTAGCTAACGCGGACCTGCCCTTTATCCGTTAGCGGTTTCAATGCCGCCGTAATGCGTTCCTTTTCCGCGTCCGTGTCAAGCGGCACTTCATCGCCGGGGCTGGCGATGACTACCAATAATCGCAGCGGGTGTTCCGATGCGAGCGGCGCGATCCATGTGTCTGGCTTTATGTAGCGAACTATGGGACTGCGGGGATTCAAAGCCAGAAACTGATCTCGGAGGCACAGGAACTCCCACGGCAAATCATCTACCGATCGATCGAGTGCAAGTCGCCAACGGATGCCTTTGCGGTCGTTGTCGGCCTGACTCTGGCATTTATCATAGAAATCGCGCACCGGACCCCTAATGGCATGCTCGAATAAAACCGCGCCGAACTTTTTCATCTGCTGAACTTCGGGCGCACTCGAGCCGCGTGTTTTGGCGGTGCGGCGCAAGGCTGCTTTTGTCAGCGTGGCGTTAATGATGGCCCGCTTGTCTTCATTGAATGGATTGGTAAAGCTCACTTCAGCCGTCTGATCGGCGGATTCGGCGCGGATGAGGTATTTATCCTTGCCGGCCTTTTCAACCGTCATTTCGAAATCGAGATAGCTGATTTCGTCGCTCATGAGGCGCCCTCCGCAGGTTAGGAGATTTGGCTGTTCGAGATTCTACGAGCGAAATGTATCGAAGGCAACGAGTACAGACCCAGGAGCGATAGCGAGCGGTGTTCGGGGCAGTAGCCCGACCGTCAGGGAGGGCTCCATTTTGGCGATTCAATAGAAGCCCTCCCTGACGGTCGGGCTACTACCCCGAACTAGCCGACCGCTGCCGAGTGCCCTACTAACTCAGCATCCGCTCAATCACGCCATAACTAGCCTGGAGAGCTTCGTTGAGTTTCTCTGGCTGGTTGCCGCCGCCTTCAGCCATGTCGGCTTTGCCTCCACCCTTTCCGCCAATGATCGGTGCCAGCTCTTTAATGATTAGCCCGGCGGGGACTCTCTTCGTGAGATCCTGTGACGTGCGCACAATCAACGACGCCTTGCCGTCATTGCTGCGACCGAGCACGACGACACCTGATTTGATCCGCGCCAGCAGAGTATCGGAAAGCTGGCGCATACCCGCCGCGTCGAGACCGCTGGCTTCGCGCGCCAGGACGCGCACCCCCGCGACCTCGCGAGCTTCAGCGCCATTCGATGCTGCGCTCCCAACAGCGCCGCTGGCGATCTTTAAACGCAGTTCTTCAGCTTCGCGCCGCGCCTTCTTGAGTTCATCCTGAAGACGGCCTATCACCACCGGCAATTCAGTGCGCGAAGTTCTCAGGTTGCTCGAGACCTCTTCGATGATTTCTTCATCTTCGCGAAAGCGTTGGTAAGCGTCCAGACCCGTAACGGCGCGAATTCGTCGCACGCCGGAAGCGATCGATTCATCGCTGGTTATCTTGAAGACACCGATGTCACCGGTGGCGCGCACGTGAGTGCCGCCGCAAAGCTCTTTAGAAAAACCGGGAACCGTTAGCACTCGCATCATGCCGGAATACTTCTCACCAAACAGGGCCATCGCGCCCGCGCGAATGGCGTCTTCCACGGGCATGATGTCCGTTTCGACTTTCACGTTACGGAGTATTTGTTCGTTGACCAGGCGCTCGACTTCTTTGACTTCCTCTTCAGTCATTGGCTGATAGTGCGTGAAATCGAATCGCAGGTAATTCGGCGCTACGACTGAGCCAGCCTGCTTCACGTGCCCGCCGAGGACTTCTCGCAGCGCCGCATGAACCAGATGGGTGGCGGTGTGATTGCGTCGGGTGGCATCGCGCTTTTCGACATCCACTTCAGCCGTGACAGTATCGCCGACTTTCAAAGTCCCCTTCTCGACTTTGACTTTGTGAACAATCAGACCCTGCACGGGCGAGTAGGTATCAGTCACCGTTGCAATGAGGGGCGGTAGCCCGACCGTGAGGGAGGGCTCAATTATTTTGCCAACATCCCCAACCTGTTCCACCATCACAATGAAGTCGGTACCACCTGCGTTAGCGGGTGGGCTAATGAGTCGACCAATATCACCGACTTGACCGCCCGCCTCAGCGTAGAACGGAGTTCGATCCAGAATCACTTCGCCTTCAGCGCCTTCAGTCAGTTCTTGCACTTCATCGCCGCCCCTAATCAAAGAAACGACTCTCGCATCGTCAATGCACGTCACTTGATAGCCACGAAATTGGGAATGAGTAATTCCCCGCATGGCACTAGCGCGGTGTTCCCATCCGATTGTCCCGGCAGCCTTGGCGCTCTGTCTAAACGAAATGCTAGCGACTTCGGCCATGGGTGTTTTCGAGATCGGGTCGTCCTCTCCTAGCAACGTATGCGTAGCGCCATTCTTGAGCACAATCTCAGCTGCCACGAGTTCTGATATTCCCATCTCTACCATCTTCTGTTTTATCCACTCAGCTACAGTTGATTGAGGCGCGGCGGTTGACGAGGCGATATACACCGCATTGCCGTCAGTTCGTGCCCCGGCCGTTTTCTGTTGCTGAAGCTGCTGTACTAGGTTCTCTATTCCTCTTCTGAAATCCTCTTCGAGAATCTCTTCACCTACTTTGAGTTTTGGTCTGTAAGGCAAGGCGCCCGGAATGCTGACCAAGGGTCTGATTTCATGCCCGCCCTGAGACATAATCACGTACATCAAATCAATCGGAACGCCAAACGTGTCATAGAGTCTGACCAGTTCTTCCGGGTCCAAGCCAAACGATTTGCTGGCGTCTCTACCGATAAGATCACGTAGTTTCTCCAAACCGATTGTTAGCGTCGATCCAAACCGCTCTTCTTCCAACTTCACCATCTTCTCAATGAACTCTCGATGGATTACCAGTTCCGGATAGGCATCACCCATTTGATCGACGACGAAGTTAGTCACTTTGTAGAAGAACAAATCCTCAAAGCCCGGCGCGTGTCGTCCCTGATAGATAGCGCGTCGCATGATCTTTCGCAGCACGTAATTCCGCCCTTCGTTGCTGGGCAGAATCCCGTCGGCGATTGAGAACGCCGTTGCGCGCGCGTGATCGGCAATGACGCGCATGGCAAAACCTTCCTGAGTTTCCGGTTCGTAACGGCGGTTTGCAAGCTTCGCGGTAAACTCAACTATGTCCTTCAGCAGATCTGTTTCATAGTTCGACTTCACGCCTTGCAACACCACGGCGAGCCGCTCCAGTCCCATGCCCGTATCGACCGAAGGTGCAGGTAGCGGCGCTAAGACATACTTGCCCGGTTCGACTTCGCTGCGATCGAATTGCATGAACACGAGATTCCAAAGCTCAGTGATCGTGTCGCCCGGACCGTTTACATTCGCGACGCAGTTTTCCGCGTCGCTCGCGTCGTCGCCCATGTAGTAATGAATTTCGCTGCACGGGCCGCAGGGTCCGGTCTCACCCATCTGCCAGAAATTATCCTTCCGGCCGAAACGAAGAATTCTTTCAAGTGGCGCGCCGACTTTTTCCCAGAACCGCTCAGCATCTTCGTCCGGGCCTACCTCATCATCGCCTTCGAAGACCGTAAACCACATGCGTGCCGGATCGAGCTTGAATTCATTGATCAGCAAATCCCAGGCAAACTTTATCGCATCCTCTTTGAAGTAGTCGCCGAAAGAAAAATTCCCCAGCATCTCGAAAAATGTCTGATGCCTCGCCGTCTTTCCGACTTCATCCAAATCGTTGTGCTTGCCGCCCGCGCGCAGGCACTTTTGTGAAGAACAGGCGCGCTTGTAGTCGCGCTTCTCCAATCCGAGAAACACATCCTTGAATTGATTCATGCCGGCGTTGGCGAACAGCAACGTCGGATCGTTGGCAGGCAGAAGCGGGCTGGAGCGCACACGTGTATGGCCGTGCCGCTCGAAATACTCAAGGAACTTTTCGCGAATCTCGTTGCCAGTCATAGTCAGTGGTCAGTGGTCAGTGGTCAGTGGTCAAGAAGTTTCACAACTGACGACGAACCACTACCAACGGACTATTGTGAGTTTAGCATGCAGAACAAAGGCAGGTGAATCTAGATGAGTCAACAAGATTGCATCTCGATGATCACACTCCGCTCGCACAGCTTTCTGCGGCTTGGCCGCAGCACAGTGCGGAAAGGCTTTGCCTTTCCGGCAGGCCGCTCTTCTATTTTCCGTCGTCGAGGCTCAGCCTCGACGCGTCGATTTGGAAATGGTCTCCCGGTGAGGCCGAGCCTCACCGCACTGGGCGGCGGCAGAGCCGCCAAGTTCTAAGAATCACTCGTTAATTCATCAACATCACTACTCTTCGAAACCGCGTGAACTTTCTCGCTCACTAACTCAAAAGCAAATCCCTGTCGCAGTAAATGGTCGAAAAGCTTTTTCGCTTCGGCGCGCGTCCGAGGCTTGCCGCGCAGTCGGATTCGCTTCGCGATTGCGCGATCGATCATTTCTTCTTCCGGCGTGGTTTCGAAAACGAGATCGAGCGCTTCATCCGCAGTTTTCTTGTCAACCTTCTTCAGCCACAGGTCACGCTGCAACCGTTGTCTGCCGATCGGCCGCTGTTGGACTCTGAGCGATACATAACTGTGGGCAAACCTCGCATCGTCGAGATAACCGTATTCGCGCAGTCGTTGGATGACTGATTCGACCGCAGCGTTCGTGGCGCCGCGTCCTTCCAATAGACGCTCCCGCAGTTCGGCAACTGAGCGTGGTTTCGCGGCGAGCAGCTTCGCCGCGCGTTGAAAAACGCGCTCACGAGCTTTCGCGGGATCGATGCGAGCGCTTTCATCCTCCGCGTCTCGCGCTTTGTATCGTTTAGTCTTCCTCGTTTTGTATTCCTCTGTGACCTCTGTGGTAATGAAATAGTATTTAACCACAGAGGACACGGAGGAACGGAGACAGATTCACAGATACCAGGCGAGAATCTAAAATACTCCTATGGATGGGATCCTTATCATAGATAAGCCCGGGGGTATGACTTCGCATGATGTAGTTGCGCGCGTTCGGAAAATCATTGGGACACGGCGAGTCGGGCACACTGGCACTCTCGATCCGTTTGCCACTGGGGTATTGGTGCTTTTGGTTGGGCGAGCGACGCGACTGGCCCAATTCCTGACCAGGGCGGAAAAGGAATACGAGGCTGTAATTCGGCTGGGCTACGCGACCGATACGGGTGATTTGACAGGACGGCGCCTGGAGGAATCAGCGAATGAAGTCAACGCAGAGTCGCAGAGGACGCAGAGATTTCGCAGAGAAGACATAGAACCGACACTAGCTTCGCTGCGAGGGGAGTTTGAGCAGACCCCGCCCATGTATTCGGCCAGGAAGATCGCGGGCGAAAAACTTTATGAGTTGGCACGCCGCGGTGAACAGATCGAACGGCGAGCGGTTCGCATTACTGTCAATAAGTTCGAATCCCTGACTGGCGATGAAGCAGTGCTTAAGCAAAACGATGACGGTACCTGGGACCTCCCTGTGCAGGTGGTGTGCTCGGCGGGAACCTATGTCCGTTCCCTGGCTGAAGATTTCGGGCGAAAGATGGGAATGGGCGCGCACCTTGCTCAGTTGCGCCGCACACGCGCCGGTCAATTCAAAATTGAGGAAGCGATCACACTCGAGCAATTGAATGAAATAGCACAAACAGATTCGCTGGGCGAAATCCTCATTTCTTCCAATGTCGCGCTTTCACATCTGCCGGCGGTTACGCTTAGTGCGGACAATGTCCGCCGAACCATTCACGGGATTGATTTGCAGGTGGACGGTATTGTGACTAAAGAATGGCAGAGTTCGCAGGCAGTGCGCATGAGCGATTCCCACGATCGGTTGATTGCAATCGGAGTCTACGATGAAAGTCGGAAGACGCTTCATCCAACGGTGGTGATCGCGAGTGAATAGTTGGGCGCCGACACTATCTTGCGGCTTTGCCGCCCGATGTGCGGAAAGTCTCTGACTTTCCGGCGGGTACGGTTTGTATTCGGGCTACGCCCACGATTTTTGACTAAACAGCATTAGGGGCAGTGCCCCAGCAATCTTCTCAGCCTTTGATCGGAAGGCCATAAGCCTTCCGCACATCAGATGGCAGAGCCGCAGTAGCCGCTCTTTCATCTACGCGGCTCAATTGCTAAGATTCGTTAGTCATGAAAAAACGTTATTTACTTGCCGGAGTAGCAGGCGTCGTGGCTGGCGCCATGGCGACGAAACTGCTCGCTCGGCCAAAGGATGTAAGTTGGACGAAGAGTCTCGCCTTTATCTATTACCCTGAATATTCCTGGTTCACGACCGTCGGTGGCGTGCGAATTCATTATCAGGAAGCGGGCGATGAAAACGCCCCGGCCCTGGTTCTGATTCACGGATTCATCTCTTCAACATTAATCTGGAGCCAGGTTTTCTTGCCTCTGGCTGAGGCGGGCTTTCATGTCATTGCGATCGATTTGCCCGGGTATGGTTATTCAGACAAACCAAATGACGCTCGCTACACGATTGACGCCCAGGCGCATGCGGTCGTGAGTTTGATGGATCGGCTGGGACTGGAAGAGGCAGCAATTGTCGGTGCTTCTTATGGTGGAGCAATCGCCGCCACGATCGCACTCGACTATCCTGAACGGGTTGCGCGTCTGGTTCTGATTGGGGCTGTCAGCAATGACGAGCCAAAGAAAAAGGTGCTGTTGCGGATTTTGCGGCTATCACTTATCGGCGACATTGCAACGCCCTTGTTTTTGAGCTCGCGCTGGATACTGCGAAAACGGATGCAGAAGATGTACCGGCGGATCGGTACCGTTCTCGACGAACGTATGCTGGCAGCCCGCCATCATCTGCTGGCAACCGCCAACACGCATCGGGCGATGATTCGCACCGTGCGTCGCTGGAACGCGAATCGCATTCAGCGCGAAGCCCATCTCATCCATCAACCGACGATGATCATCTGGGGTGAAGACGACACGCACATCCCGCTCGTCGAAGCTTTCCGGCTACGCGATGCGATTCCCAAGGCGAGGTTGGTCATCTTTCGCAACTGCGGGCACTTGCCACCAACGGAAAATCCCGAAAAATTTGTGGAGGTCGTCCGCGACTTTTGCAAAGCCGCGGAACCTGCGGTCGAAAAACCTCTTACCCTGGAAATCAAAAAACGGCAGCGACTCCCATGAAACTCTTTGCCGTAAGGTAGTCGGGAGATCGGGACCCGCTCAAGTGCGTCACGCAGCGGCTCGCTGTCCGTGGTGCCTTCCCTCGGCGAACTCCTCAATCATCTTGTCATTGAAAGCCGGAATGTCGTCGGGCTTGCGGCTGGTTACGAGACCATTGTCGACGACAACCTCTCGGTCGATCCATTCCGCGCCGGCGTTGCGCAAGTCTGTTTTCAGAGAAGGCCAGGACGTGACTGTTCGGCCGCGAACCGCTTCGGCTTCGATCAATGTCCAGGGTCCGTGACAGATTGCCGCGATCGGTTTACCCGCCGTGAAGAATTCTTTAATGAAGTCAACTGCCTTCTCGTTCATGCGCAGCTTGTCGGGATTCATAACGCCCCCCGGCAGAAGCAACGCGTCGTAATCATTGCTGTCGGCGTCGTCGAGCGCGACATCGACCGGAAACTTATCACCCCACTCGATATGCTTCCATCCTTTCACTTCGCTGTCTTCTGGTGAAATGATTGCGGTGATTGCTCCGGCTTCTTGCAGCGCCTCTCTGGGTTCAGTCAACTCAACCTGCTCGAAACCATTGGCGACCAGAATTGCCACCTTCTTGCCATTAAGTTTTTCTGCCATGTTAGTTAGCCCCCGTGTTAATGATGAGTCGGCATTATGAATCGCGAGTTTCGCAGTTTCTGCACGCGAGCGTCACAAATTTCTCGGTACCGAAACGGGTGTAACCGTCGATTCGTCGCGTGGGAACAGAATTGCAATTGAACTATAAGGGAAGATCGAGAATCAGTTCATGTTGAGCGCTTTGCCTACGGAAGGATCGCGCCGCACACGCCAGATTTTCGAATCCAGGTAGTAGTGAATGAAGGCGTAACCCCAAAGGAACGCGATTCCGAGTTGAATCGGTGTCGATAAAGCCGCCGCTGAGTCTCCGGTGTGTAGATTCAGGTAACCAAGATACTGCCGCGGGCCCTGATAGATGATGCCGAAGAGAATTCCGAACGCGATGTAGTAGAGCAATCGGCGGCTGATTAGCGCGGCGGGGCCGTATCGACCGCGAAGAGAAGCGGCCTCAGTCGCGGCTTTGCCGCTCTGCAGCGCGGAAAGGCTTTGCCTTTCCGGCGCGCCGGTCTTATCTAATTCGGCGAGGCTGCGCCTCGCCGGTGCGGGCGGGACGCCCGCGCTCCCACCATACTTCTGATTATGAAACCAGATCAGGCGATGGTATTGCAGATTGTGATAGATGGTGAGAATCGCCACCAGAGCAATCGGCTTGGCGGGCATGGGCGTCATCAGAGCGATCCAATGCATCGGAATCGCGGCGGCCAACAGCAAATACTTCGGACCATTTAATTGTTGCCGCAGCCAAAGGCGCTGAATCTGCCGCAGCAGCCATGCGATACCGAGCACAATTGTTCCCACCAGCAATAATGTTGCCAGGCCGTTGATGCCACTGCGAAGAATCGGCGGCACGCGCGCTATCGCTCGCGGATCGCCGGCGATGAATGCGATGAACGGATAATTAAAGGCAAACATCAAGAGCAGGCGATCCAGAGCATTGTCCACCGGCGCGAGATCGTTGTTCTTTTTCTTGTAGAGCACCATGAAACCATAGTGCTGCTTGACCAGGTGGTAGTAAGCCCATAGGGCAGCCACGAAAAAGAAGGTGAACCCAAAACCAAACAAGACCATCGCCGGGCCGACGATGAAGAACAAGAGCGAACCGAGCAGCAGCCGCTTGCGGGTCTTCCATTCAGAGCGATCAAAATAAGTGCGCGAGAAAGTGCCAAAGACGTGGGGCGCGTCGATGAGAATCGCCCAGCCGGCGACCATCGGAATCAGCGGCAATGCCCCGATGACGTACAGGATCAGCAGCGCGTAGCTCGATGCAACGGAACCCACAAACCAGATCAAGTCTTCGCGCGCGTTAATAATCCAGCATAGCGAAATTGCCCGCAGGCGGGCTTGTTGGGTGATGGTTTCAGTTGCGGCGGACATTTCTTAACTAGACGCAAGCTGGCGCGTGCGCGTGACTCAGCGACCGCGAAGCGGTCGAATGCACTAGCCGTGGGCAACGCCCACGGAAATCGTGGCCGAATCAGATACCGACCCCTGAAAGGGTCGGACGGATCACCATGACCTGAATTCGACCCTTCCAGGGTCGAAATCATTTACCCGGACGAATCCGGTGGCGGTGCCACCGGCTACTGAATTTGTCCGCTACGCGGACCCATCGCATCAGTCTTCTCGCAGATCTCGTCCCGTCATCTCAGCAGGCTTTTCAATTCCGAGCAACCCCAGCATCGTTGGCGCAACATCTTCTAACGCGCCTTCTGCGCGAAGTTTCACACCGATCGAGTCTTCGTCGACTAAATGAAAAGGCACCGGATTGGTTGTGTGCGCCGTGTGAGGCTGGCCGGTCTTTGGATCGATCATCAGCTCGGCATTACCGTGATCGGCTGTAATCAAGGTGGTGCCGCGCGCGGTTCGCATGGCTTTGTTGATCCAGCCGATGCACGTATCGACGTGCTGGCAGGCTTCGATGGCTTTATCAAGCTTGCCGGTATGTCCCACCATGTCTGGGTTCGCGAAGTTAACTATAAAGACGTCCGTCTCATCTTCTTCGATCGCGCGCAGCAGCCTGTCAGTGATCTTGAACGCTGACATCTCAGGCACGAGATCGTAGGTGGCGACTTTTGGCGAAGGCACCAGCAGCCGCCTCTCGCGTGGAAATTCGCGCTCTGCTCCACCGTTGAAAAAGTAAGTCACATGTGCGTATTTCTCAGTCTCGGCCATTCGATAGTTGCGCACGCCGAGACCGGCAAACACCGTAGCCAGGATATTAATTGGCAGTTCCGGGGGGAATGCGACCGGCAAAGGATAAGTCTTGTCGTACACAGCAAAACATACGAAATGGACGTGCGGACGGTTCGGCGTCGGGAAAGCATCGAACCCGGGAACAGCGAGCGCGCTGGTGATTTGTCGTGCGCGGTCGGCGCGGAAGTTAAAGAAGATAACTGAGTCTCCATCTTTGATTGTGGCCACTGGCTTGCCTGAACTGCGCCCTTCCTTACGGTCGGGCTTCTGCAAGACTATCGGTTCGATAAACTCGTCAGTAACCCCGCGTTCGTATGATTGTCTGATCGCGGCCAGCGGGTCGGTCGCACGTTGGCCCTCGCCATTCACCAAAAGTTTGTACGCGCGCTCAGTTCGCTCCCACCGCTTATCGCGATCCATCGCATAGTAGCGCCCCGCCACCGTAGCAATCTCACCAACGCCGATCTCTTTACACTTCGCCTGCATCGCCGCGACATATTTTTCCGCGGAGGAAGGCGGCGTGTCGCGTCCATCCAAAAAACAATGAATAAAGACTTGGCGCGCACCATAATCCCTGGCCAGCCGCAGCAATGCGTAGGCGTGCTCCTGTGAAGAGTGGACCAGACCGTCTGATACCAAACCCATGATGTGCAATGCGCGCTCGTGATTTACCGCGCTGTCTATCGCCGCATTGAGAGCGAGATTCTGAAAGAACTCGCCAGTCTTGATTTGGTGATTGATGCGTTCAATGTCTGTACGAACAATTCGACCTGCGCCCATGCATAGATGCCCTACATTCGAATTGCCCATCACTCCTTTCGGAAGGCCGACACACTCACCGGATGCTTCGATCAGCGTGTGCGGATATTTCTCGAGCAGCTCTTGGTAGTAAGGCATCTTAGCAAGAGCAATCGCGTTACCTTCGCGCTCGGCGCGATAACCAAAGCCGTCGAGAATGATCAGTGCCAGTGGGCCTCTGTTTTTCAATCTCTTCTTTCCCAAAAATCGTTTAGGAGCGGGCTACTGCCCGCTCGGTCGGGCGTTAGCCCGACTCTAAACAAATGCACGCACCTATCTTGGCTGCCAGTAATCCGGACTCTCCTGCATGTTCGGGTCGAAGCGTTCCATCCAGCGCTCAGGCCGATGCAGCTTGCGAAAGCCGAAGCGTTCGTACAATCCGTGTGCATCTTTTGCCCAGTATGAAGTGTTGGAAAGAAAGCTGTGAATCATCTCGAAATCGAGCAGAGAGCGATCGGTGCTTATCGAGTATTCGCCACGTTGCCAGCTGAAGGACTCCCACTTCCTTTGGGAGAGGGCTGGGGAGAGGGACTGAGGCGGCTGTTTTATATCGTCTTTTTCTTGCGAACTCACTTACGCCCTCACCCTGACCCTCTCCCAACGGGAGAGGGAAACAGTTTTCTAGTTTGGTGGTATCTCGCGACGCAGGTAGAAAAGCATGTCGGTTGACGGCGGCGCAATTCCGAGTTGGCGGATCATCCCGACAATTTGTCCGCGATGCAGCGTCGCATGGTTGGCAACGTGTTGCATTTGGTCTACGAGCCGCATCGAACTTGGGTCGCCGCTGAGAAGCTTGAAAGGGAGTTCCCCCGTCAGCCGTGTCTCATCGAGTTGGGAAATGAAGCTGGCACGTCGCTCGACGACATCGCGCCAACGTTCATTCAGAGTCCCCAGATCGGCACACGATTCAATTTTCCAGAGCGACCAGGCGTCCTTAACCGCAGGTGATCGCCCCTGCCAACGTTCCAGCCAAATCCACTCTGCGCCTGCCATGTGCAAAAGAGTCCCGAAAATCGAGCCGTGACTAATCTGAAAATCACGTCGAAGATTCTCACCTGATAGCTCGGCCGCGGCGTTAAGCGCAAGACCGTTGGCCCATTCCGTGTAATTAAAGAGATGCCTGATGTCTGTTAGGTTCATTTTAGATTATCTAATCGGAAAAGCGTCGCGGCCTGGATAATGGGCGGCGCCACCCAGCTCTTCTTCAATCCGCAGGAGCTGATTGTATTTCGCAATGCGATCGCTTCGCGACAACGAGCCGGTCTTGATTTGGCCGGTGTTGGTGGCAACTGCGAGGTCGGCGATGAAGGCATCTTCGGTTTCACCCGAACGATGCGAGATGACCGTGGTTCGCTGGTTCGTCTTCGCCAGCTCGATGCACTCGAGCGTTTCGGTGAGCGTACCGATCTGATTGACTTTGATGAGAATAGAGTTTGCTATCCCACTCTCAATTCCTTTGCGAAAGATAGCTGGGTTGGTGACGAAAATATCATCGCCGACTAATTGCACTTTCCGGCCCAGTTCGCCAGTCAAAGCTTTCCAGCCATCCCAATCGTTTTCAGACATTCCGTCTTCGATTGAAACGATTGGATATTTTTCGACCCACTCTTTCCAGAACGAAATCATTTGATCGCTCGAAAGTTTTCGTTTGTCTGATTTCTTAAAGACGTAAGATTTCCCGTCATAGAACTCGCTCGCCGCCGGATCGAGCGCGAGTAAAATATTTTCACCGGCTTGATAACCAGCCAGCCCGATCGCTTCCAGGATCGTCTCGATCGCTTCTTCATTCGATTTCAAGTTTGGCGCGAAGCCGCCTTCGTCGCCAACACTGGTCGTGTAGCCTTTCTTTTTCAAAACCGACTTCAGTGTGTGAAAGATCTCCGCGCCCATGCGCAACGCTTCCTTGAACTTTTCGGCGCCGACCGGAACAATCATGAACTCTTGAAAGTCCACGTTGTTGTCGGCATGCGCGCCGCCGTTGACGATATTCATCATTGGCACCGGCAGCGTGACCGCCTCTTTGCCACCAAGATATCTATAAAGCGGAGCCTGCTTATGATTCGCCGCAGCGCGTGCGATGCCGAGCGAGACCGCAAGAATGGCGTTGGCTCCGAGCCTGGATTTTGTCGATGTACCGTCGAGGTTGATGAGCGCGCGATCGATGTCTCCCTGATCCAGGGCGTCGCGACCCTTGAGTTCAGGGGCGATCACACCGTTCACGTTATCCACCGCTTTCAAAACCCCTTTTCCACCATAGCGTTTCGGATCGCCGTCGCGTAGCTCAACCGCTTCGTGCTCGCCGGTTGAAGCTCCGGACGGAACAGCCGCGCGCCCTGTGGCGCCGCCAATCAAAGTCACTTCGGCTTCGACTGTTGGGTTGCCGCGCGAATCCAGAATTTCTCGCGCGTGAATGTGATCGATCTGGCTCATAGATATCTATGTTGGCGAGAAACTTTATCACCAAGCGCGAATCGCGCGAAAGGCTGTGGCCGCAAGTTCGAAAGCTTAATGAATCAAAGCGCCAAAGGCGCGGAATGGGACAGCCTGGGCCAACGGCCCAGGAAAGATATGCTTGGATAAGCAAGCGCTGAAGGCGCAGAATATAGTGCTGACTAATTTTTTATCTCGCAATTTCGCGCCTTCAGCGCTCAGCGACTTGTGTTTTGCCTTTAGCCTGGCGCGTTGCGCCAGGCTATTACATAGCGCGCCTTTGGCGCTTTTATTTGTGACCATACAGGCTGCTCGCCTTTTTTGATAGACTCGCCCTGCTCGACCTTCTCAGTAAACGATTTCGCTAAGATGATGACACGGCAGACTGAAGACCATCATGAACCGCTCGTAGAATTTCGCGACGTCACTTTCTCGGTAAACGCTGCTCCACCGATCATCGACCGCCTGAATCTGGCGATCGCGCGTGGCGAAACGATGGTGCTGTTGGGCGAGTCAGGCTGTGGAAAGACAACCACTCTGAGATTGGTGAATCGCTTATTGACAGCCACCGCCGGTCAGGTTCTCGTGGAGGGAAAAACGACCATTGAGTGGGACGCGATTCGTTTGCGACGTCGAACCGGTTACGTGATTCAGGAAGCAGGATTGTTTCCGCATTTCACCGTCGAAGAAAACGTCGCGCTCGTTCCCAGTCTCGAGGATTGGGACGCAGCGCGCATCCGCGACCGCGTGCGCGAATTGCTTTCATTAGTCGGCCTCGATCCGGCAAAGTTTGCCGACCGTTACCCCCGTGAATTATCCGGCGGCCAACGCCAGCGAGTAGGTGTGGCACGGGCTCTGGCTGCTGATCCGCCACTGCTTTTAATGGACGAACCTTTTGGTGCGCTTGATCCTCTGACGCGCGCGTCTTTGCAAAAGGAATTCGCGGAACTGAAATCTCGTCTGGGCAAGACAGTGATCTTCGTCACCCATGACGTGCGCGAAGCGTTACTGCTCGGTTCGCGCATTGCTCTCATGGCCGCAGGAAAAATTGTGCTGTTGGAGACACCGCAGGGTTTTGTGCGGTCAGATAATAAACATGCGATGGCTTATTTGGAGACGCTGAGAAGTGAATTTGTTTTTAGTGAAACAAGCGCGGCAGAGGCCCAACTGGAATAGAAACCTTCAATGAGCCCGCATTAGCGGGCGGAAGAGTGTAGCCCCGGGCGTAAGCCCGGCGTACGGGCGTCAATAAGAAACTAGCGGAGCCCCGAAAGGGGCGAAAGAAACTTCCGTATTGCCCGGTTCTCCGACTTTTTCTGCCGCCCGCTTCGCGGGCTGACAGCAACTTTGATTTGCGCTTACCCCGGGCTTACGCCCGGGGCTACACTCTGCCGCCATCTGCGATGGCTCGTTGAGCAGCTTTTCCTAAGTCACGATTTGTTAAGAGAATTGGTGTTCCCAATGTTTGAATTCCTTAGAGCCAATTGGCCGGACATCCTGTCGCATATCGCGCAACACGTGTGGCTGGTCTTCATCTCGACAGCGATCGCGATCATTATCGCCCTGCCGCTCGGAATTCTGATTACGCGGCGCAAGCGTTGGCGGGGGACTGTCCTGGGAATCGCGAACGTAATGCAGACGATCCCCAGCCTGGCGCTGTTTGGCTTTCTGATTCCGCTCCCGTTTATCGGGGGCATCGGGCCGCGCACTGCAATTGTCGCGCTGGTTTTTTATGCGCTGCTACCAATCATTCGTAACACCGTTACCGGCATCCTGGGCGTTGACCACAACGTTCGTGAAGCGGCGGTCGCGATGGGCATGACCGACCGGCAGGTCCTCTTTCAAGTCGAATTACCTCTGGCGATGAGTGTCATTCTCACCGGCGTCAGGGTGGCAGTTGTAATTACGATTGGCGTCGCTATCATCGCCGCGGAAGTTAGCGCCGGTGGACTCGGCGAATATATTTTTCGAGGTTTGCGCATGGACGACACGCGGTTACTCCTGGCCGGCGCGGTCCCGTCTGCATTGATGGCCCTGATTGCTGATTTTGGTTTTACTTTGATCGAGAAACGCTTCGACCCGGAGACTCAACAAGCAAAGCGTGGGCGTCGACCGCTGCGCATTCTGGCGTGGGCTGTGCTGCTTATCGGCGTTGTGATGGTTGGCTATGCTACGTTGCGAGGATTGCACAATCATTCGAGTTCTTCGCTTAGCCATGGTCACGTTACTGTCGGCTCGAAAGATTTCACCGAATCGGTTCTGCTTGCCGAGATGGTCGCGCAGATGCTGGAAGCCAGAAATATTGAAGTAGATCGACGCTTCGACCTGGCGGGGAATCTAAGTCACACAGCTCTTCTCGCGGGCCAAGTCGATCTTTATCCCGAATACACTGGCACAGCGTTCACGGCGATTCTTCATCATCAGCCGATCTCGGATCCAAGGGCCGTTTATGATCAAGTTCAGCGCGAATACTCAAGCCGATTCAACCTTTGGGTCAGCGCTCCTCTTGGTTTTGAGAATACGTTCGCGATCCTGGTGCGCGGGGAAGATGCGCGACGACTCAATCTGAAAACGATTTCCGACGCCGCTCGATATGCGCCACAGTGGCGAGCTGGTTTTGGCCAAGACTTCATGTCGCGGGCGGACGGCTATCCCGGATTTTCGCACGCCTATGGCTTACAGTTCGCGTCCGTAAACGAGATGGCCCTCGACCTGACTTACACGGCCCTGGCGTCGCACAAAGTCGAGTTGATCGCGGGCAATTCAACCGACGGGCGTATCGCCGCCCTCGATTTAGTCCAACTGGAAGATGACAAGCACTACTTTCCACCTTATGAAGCGGTCTTTGTGATTCGCAAGGATGTAAAGGATTGGATGCCGTCTAATAGTAACGACGACCGCGCAGTTAAACCACTGGTGTCGGTCATGTCCAAACTCGCCGGCGCAATCTCAACGGATGAAATGCGGAAGATTAACTATGAAGTCGATGGGCGCAAGCGCGAAACGAAGAATGTCGTGCACGAATGGCTTGTTAAGAAAGGGATGATTGACTGAATGAAGGTTTTGATCACAGGTGGCGCCGGTTATATCGGCAGTGTCGTTACTGAAGAGCTTCTTAACGACGGTCATGAAACTGTCGTTTACGACAATCTTTACAGGGGTCACCGCGAAGCGGTTGATCCGCGCGCGAAGTTTCTTCAAGCGGATCTGATGAATGGCGAAGCTTTGCGTGATGTTCTGAAGAAGAATCAGATTGAAGCAGTAATTCACATGGCCGCGGATGCATTGGTCGGCGAATCTGTTGAGCAGCCCGCTAAGTACTATCGGAATAACGTAGCTGGTGGTTTGAACTTGCTGGATGCGATGCGCGACTGCGATGTTCGCAAGTTGGTGTTTTCTTCAACTGCGGCTGTTTATGGCGAGCCGGAAAAGCAGCCGATCGAAGAAACTGATCCAACGAATCCGACGAATCCTTATGGGGAGACGAAACTCGCTTTTGAGCGCGCTCTCAATTGGTTTGAACAAGCCTATGGACTGCATTATGCAAGCCTTCGCGATTACATTCAACTTGTCGATCTGGCACGCGCTCATGTGTTGGCGCTTACCATACTTGACGATCGTAGTGCCATCTACAATCTTGGTTGCGGGGGCGAAGGCTACAGCGTGGAGGAAGTAATCGATACCGTCCGCGAAATAACGCGCGACAAATCGCCACTCGGGTTGTGCCACGACGTGTCGGCGATCCTGCAGTTCTCATCGCCAGTTCAGAGAGAATAAGACGCGAGCTGCGCTGGGAGCCTCAATTACAGGATTTGCGCGCGATCATTCAATCAGCCTGGGACTGGCTAACAGCGCATCCACAAGGTTACCAAGATTAGATCTTGGAAAGGCCATTCAATGAGCCCGCGCAGCGGGCGGAAGGAAGATAGTAGCCCCGGGCGTAAGCCCGGGGATCAGGTCCAATAAGAACCCCAAGCCCCGCAAGGGGCGGCAGATGCAAGATCTGGAATCCTCTGCCGCCCTCTTTGAGGGCTCATAGATTTTTTTCACCTTGATCCCCGGGCTTACGCCCGGGACTACTATTCTGCCGCCATCTCCGATGGCTGGTTGAGCTGTCTATCGATCAAAGCGAGATTCAATCCCCGTTAATAAATCATCCATCTCGTACGTCTTCTAATTGGAACTTCGCCTGGTCGTTCTTGTCTAAACTTTTCGCGGTAGCTCGTCGTATCCAATTCGGGTTAGCAGATCATGCGTTACCTCTATTCCGTTTATACCGACGCCGCCAGAATCGCGTTGCAATCGATCCTGGCGCACAAGCTGCGCGCATTTCTCACGCTGATTGGCATCATCATCGGCGTAGCTGCCGTTGTAGTGGTGGGCGCCTCGGTGAGCGGGCTGAACACTTACGTCACAGACAAAGTCGCGAAGCTGCTCGGCGCGAACCACTTCATGATCGCGCGCATGGCTTTCCAGGGTCACCTTCCAGACGAAGAATACGAACGCCGCAATCGCCGCAACAAACGTTTAAATTGGGACGACTACGAATGGGTACGCGATCATTGCACGTCTTGCTCCGAGGTTGGAGTCGAAGTTGGCACCCAGGTCGATTTGAAGCAGGACGGAATCGAATTTCCGGGCGCCATCGTCTTTGGCGTCACCTCAAACATGTCCGAGATCGAAGGCAAGACGATGGTCGACGGCCGCTTCATTTTGCCGGAGGAAGAGCAACGTTCGGCACTGGTTTGCGTGCTTGGCGGAGATATCAAAGAGAAATTCTTTCCCAGTACGGATGCGATTGGAAGGACCTTGAAAGTGCGCGGTATGCCGATGCGCGTGGTCGGCGTGGAAGAAAAGCGGGGCGCGTTTTTTGGCGACTCCCTGGACCGGCACATTTACATTCCGGCGACAACACATTTACAGATTTTTGGCCGCAACGGCTTACAGATTCACGGCAAGGCTATTGACCGCGAAACCTTTCAACCGACAATTGAAGATGCGCGCGTGACGATACGCAACAAGCATCGTCTGAAAGGAAACGAAGAAGATGACTTCGGCCTGGTCAACGTCGAAGAGCTCAACAACCAGATCGATCAGTTCACTGGTAGCATCGCCGCGGTAGTGGTTCCAATCACGCTGATAACCTTGATCGTCGGAGGAATTGTGGTCATGAACATTATGCTGGTGAGCGTGACGGAAAGGACTTTCGAAATCGGGTTGCGCAAAGCTGTCGGCGCGACGCGCAAGCAGATTCTGATGCAGTTTTTAATCGAGTCGGGAATGTTGTGCGCGATCGGGGGCGTGATAGGACTATTGGCGGCCTATGGAGTAGTCAGACTGATCACAGCGCTGGCAGGAATTACCATGACAATTACCATTGGTTACATTCTTTTGGCGCTGATTGTTTCCAGTGTGATTGGGATGATCGCCGGGATTTATCCGGCGTTCAAGGCAGCGCGGCTGGACCCAATCATTGCCCTGACGAAGACGACATAGAAATGGTCTTTGATCTTTGGCCTTAGGTCTTTGTTTTTGTCTTCTCGAAGATCAAAGTCCAAAGTCCAAAGACCGACAACCGGGGGAATAAGGTGCGACTTAGATTATCTAAAATCTTTCCGCGGGAAACACTCATGATGGCGCTCGATAACGTGAGGGCTAATAAGTTTCGCAGTTTTCTGACAGTGCTGGGCATTGTCATCGGCGTGATGGCGGCGATTGTTGTCGCCTCGATTCTTACCGGAATGCGCCAGAGTATCATTGCGATCATTGAGGAATACGGCACGAACAATATCTACGCTTTTCATCTCACGACCGGACCGCGGGTTAGCGTGGATCGGTCCGAGCGTTTACGCAAATCGCTGACCGTCGCAGATGCCGACGCCATTAAGGCACAGGCGAGCGCCGTCGAGGACCTTGCGGTTTGTGCTCCAAATGTCGGCTACTCCGGCGGACCTTTCGACGACAACATCAGCTACCAGGGGCGTAACTATCGCTGGGGAAACACCGAAGGCGTCACTCCGAATTATGCCAACATCGTCAATGTAACTGTTCGTGAGGGGCGATTCATCACCGAAGCAGACGAGGAACAGCGACGCAATGTCATGGTCATCGGCGTCAATGCTGCCGATGCGCTGTTTCCCGGCAAGCAGGAGAATATCGCCGGCACTGAAGTTCGAATGGGAGGTTACAACTTTGAAATCATCGGCGTGCTGGAAAAGCGCAAGGCGGGTTTTTTCGGTGAGAACGAAGAAGACAACGCCGTACTGATTCCATTTAGAACGGCCCAAAAAATTGCGCCCGGTCGCGGCTGGATCCTGTTCGTCATCCAGGCACGCTCGGGGCAATTGAACGATGCGCTGACCCAGTCGGAAGACATTCTGCGCCGCCGTCGTAACGTGAAGTTTGGCGACCCGGACAATTTTGACATTAAGACAGCGGACAATTTCGTCAAACAATTCGACAGCATTTTTGCGATGGTCGGCCTGGTGGCAATCGCGATTTCAAGTCTGGGGCTTTTGGTCGGCGGTATCGGCGTGATGAATATCATGCTGGTGAGCGTTACTGAGCGGACCGCGGAGATCGGGATTCGCAAGGCTCTCGGAGCGCGGCGTCGCGACATTGTGAATCAATTTCTGTTCGAAGCCATGACGTTGACTTTTCTTGGCGGCACGCTTGGAGTGATCCTGGCGATCGGTGTTAGTAAATTGGTCATGCTGCTCGTTCCCAGCTTGCCCGCGTCAATTCCGATGTGGGCTGTTACGGCCGGTGTGACTGTCAGCACAGGAGTGGGCTTAATCTTCGGCGTCTGGCCCGCTCGCAAGGCCTCACGCCTTGATCCGATTGAGTGTCTACGGTACGAATGACGCAGTTTTCACGCTCTCCTTTTGGGAGAGGGTCGGGGAAAGGGCTTGAGAATAAAAGCTGGTCTGGTCCTTTACTTCATCCGCTCAGCTGCGCCCCTCACCCCAGCCCTCTCCCAGAGGAGAGGGAGTCGTCACATAGTACCCGCAGCCTTGCGCTGCATTTCCTTCAAAGTGTCCGGAATGAACGAAGTGATTTGATGGGTCGCAGTGCGGCCATCGGCGAATGTCTGATAGAGAGTGAAGTCGGGCAGCGAGAGACACGATAGGGGCGAATGAAGATTGTAGCCGGTGTCGATACCAATGGCGCTATTGAAGAGATAGATGCCATGGCGTCCAAGCCGACCGCGCCATGGCAGGAACGGCGTGGGGGTATGGCCGAACACGCAGGGCTTGCCGCGATAGCTTTTGTAAAAATCCATATCGCGAGTCCAAAGCAGGGCGTGTGGAGAACTCTCGCTCGGATGCTTTCCATTTTCGAGGCCGGCATGAACATAAAGCGCAAAGTCGTCTTCGTGATATAGCGGCAAGCTTCGAAAGAACTCGATTTGCTTCGCGGGAATCTTTCGCGCGATCACATCACGCGCCTCGTCAAAGTCCGCTTCCGTGCGCAAGCGAAGCGGGGTTTCGGCATACTGCTCGAATGTTTGGTCGCCCCCGGTGACTGTTTCCATCCAAACCGTGCTCGCCTCATCGAGAAAATCCAAAAGCATCTGCTCGTGATTCCCACGCAGGCAGATCACGCGTTCGGGGTTCTCGCTACAAAGCCCAAGGACCTGCTTAACACTGCCGGGCACATTCGGTCCTCGGTCGATCAAGTCGCCGAGAAAAACCAGAGTGTCGGCCGATTCGTCGCGCGGCAGCATGTCGAGAATACCGTGAAGTTGCGCGCAACGGCCGTGAATGTCGCCAACAACGAATGTTTTCATTTGGAGCGCAGACATTCCTGCCTGCGGATTGCCGGCGGCGGGATTCCCCAGCGCGGCAGCCGCACCGGGGTGCCTTACGGCCGGCCTAATCGTGCGTTACCGCCGGTGGTTCAGGCAATGCGCCTACGATCGTTTGATATCCGGGATCCTGACGCAGAGAGTCCCAGTTCTTATCGCGCTGAAACCAGGGTTTGTTTTCGTTTCCCAATTCGATTGCGCGTCTAAGCCACTTTAATGCTTCGTCCCGCTCGCCTTCCAGAGCATATGCTGACGCCAACCAATACGCGACGTCATGATCGGTATCGGCGGTCTCTTTGACCTCGTCAGTTAACTGCGCGCGGGCTTCTTCATGCCAGCCGAGGGCGCTCAAAAACGTTGCGTAGATGGGGCGAATACCGTCCAGTTGTGGATGTTGTTCCAACACTTGTTCAAGGATCTCTGCCGCCTTCACCGGTTCGCCATGATAATAAAGCAGGCGCGCCCGGAAAGTCCTGATCAGCGGATGATCAGGTTCGATCGAGGCTCCCTGGTCCAGTTCGGCGAGCGCTTCGTCATATCTCTCCTGATAAGTGAGCAGACGCGCGCGGTTGTAACTGACGACGACGCGCTCTGCCGGATTCAAGCGAACCATGCGATCAAAACTGCGCCATGATTTATCGTAATTGCCATCGAGCCGTGCGACCACACCGCGGACAAAGTGAACTCCGACGTCGTTGGGTGCTTCGCGCACCAATTGCTCGGCTGCTTCGCGAGCCTTCTGTTTTTCACCGCGCGAGAGGTCGAGCAAGACCATGTGCATGCGCGCTTCCAGCAAGTGCGGATCAAGCGCCAGAGCTTTATCAAAAGCCTGCTGCGCCAGCGCGTGATCCCCGGCATCACCAAAACCTTTAATCACGCGATTAGCGTAGGCACTGCCTAACCCACAATGTGCCAGTGCAAATACAGGATCAAGATAAGCAGCGCGCCGGAAATGCTCGATCGCTGCGTCCACGTCTTTGCGCGCGACCGTGTGATAGATAAATCGTCCCAGACAATCGCGCCCGCGCAGATACTCTTCGTAAGCTTCCGCGTTCTCGGTCTTGCCTTGCTCCAAACGATCTTTTTCATCAGAAGTCAGTTCCAGGCGCAGACCTTCACAGATTTCCTGCGTGATCGTGTCCTGGACGTTGATGATGTCAGTTGCGTCCGCGTCTATGCGATCGCTCCAGAGTAAATCACCAGAGTTCACGTCGACCAATTGCGCTGTGACGCGAATGCGATCGCCGGCCCGCAGGAATCCCGCCGAGAGAACAGCCGCCACACTCATTTCGCGACCGGCCTGCCGTGGGTCGACCTGAAGGCCCTGGTACTTGACGATTTCTGACGACGGGCGTACCACCAGGGAGCGCACGCGCGCAAGTTCCGTAATCACGGCGTCGGCCAGGGAAAACTCATAGAAGCCCGACTCGGGATCATTGCTGACATTTTTGAAAGGCAAGATGGCTAAGCTTTTGCGCTCGCGATCGCCGACGCTGGTTGCCGGTGTGTCATGCATCGGGCGGTCGGAAGTTGAGACACGCTGCTGTGAAGTTCGCTCGCCGGTCACGCCCCGCAGCCAGCGCAGCGCGCGGCCCATGCGACCCGTTCCCGACAGATGACGCGGCGTCACCGGAATAATCGGCTCGGTGAAAGACTGCGATGTTCCCGATTCAACCTCGCGCAGAACCGTGCGCAAATCGTCGCGCAAGTCACCAACTTTCTGATAACGATCTTTCGGATCTTTTGCCAACGCTCGTTCGAGAATCTGCTGTAATCGCTCGGGCGCTCCGCCCGGTCGCGCCTGGAAGAGCGGCGGAGGCTCTTGATGAAGGACAGCGTGGCGTACATCCACGCTCGTTTTTCCCTGAAAGGGCCAGGTACCGGTCAACATTTCGTAAAGCAGCACGCCGGTTGAGAAGATGTCCGCGCGCGCATCAACCCGATCGCCGCGCGCTTGCTCTGGAGCTGCATAGGTCGCGGTTCCATAGGGAATACCTACTTCGGTCAGGTCGGTTTGGTGAATGCCGCCCGGCCCTTCACCGTCCAAAAGTTTTGCCAATCCAAAGTCGAGGATTTTCACCTGGCCATGAGGGGTGACCATGACATTGCCGGCCTTGATATCGCGATGGATGATGCCACGAGAGTGCGCGACCGCCAGAGCATCGGCGACCTGGATGGTTATCGAAAGCGCGCTCCGCAGGTCCAGGGGACGCCCGCTGACGAGCTCGCGGACGTTCTTGCCTTCCACAAACTGCATGGCGATGAAGTTGACGCCTTCAATCTCATTCAGATCATAAATCGTGCAGATGTTCGGATGATCGAGCGCCGATGCGAGCCGCGCTTCACGCTCGAACCTTTTGAGGTTGGCCTCTTTGACGGTTAATTCCGGCGGCAGTACTTTGATTACGACAGCGCGTCCGAGTTTTGTATCGGTCGCCTTATAAACAGTGCCTTGCCCGCCGGCGCCAATTTTTTCGAGGATTCGATAATTCCCCAGTTTCGCGCCGATCATTCTTGCTTATATTAAACTCCGGCAGCGCGATGACTGCAAATGATCAACGTTTGGATTACCAAACTCAGTTGGGTTTTGTTCGACTCGACAAAGACCCAACTGAAGTGGGTACTCCAAACTACCTTCTTCCGTGCGCGATCTTGGCGGCTTCGGGGAGGGTGCGCAGCCGCAACATCGAAACGACGCCGAACAGTGGCCCGGGCGCGAGAATCATGAAGGCATAGCGCCAGCCGACCATATTGACGAAGCGAGGAATCAACTCGATCGAAATCGTAGTCAACAGAAATCCGAGACATGTTTGAATCGTCAACGCGGTGCCGATGTACTGCGGGTCGCCAAGCTCTGTTACGCAAGCTGAAAATTGGGCCGAGTCAGCTATTATGCTTGCTCCCCAGATCGCTGCGACGATCAAGAGCGCGATCGGACTTGCGCCAAATAGAAAGCCAATAATCAGACAGCAAGTGCCGCTAATGGCCATCGCCCATGAGGTCACGATGGTCCGGCCCGCTCGATCCGCGATCAATCCGGCCACCACGCATCCGGCGGCGCCGCAGCCAATCACCAGAAACGAACCGACTTCAGCCAACGCCGGATCGCTTTTGCGCTGTAACAAGCTGGCGCGAATCATGAACGGAATCCACGTCCACATCGCATAGAGTTCCCACATGTGCCCGAAGTATCCGAGACTGGCCAGTCGCACTCCACGATTGCCAAAAACCTTGCCGACCTGCTTCCAATCGAATCGCGCAGCGGGCAGCGCCAATGGGCCATCGCCAACAAAAAACAGAACCAACAGGCCTCCGGCAACCGCAAGTGCAGAAACAAAGATTACGTTATGACGCCAGTTCGAGCTTCCGATGCCATTGACCAGATAAGGCATCGCTTTGCCGAGCGTCAGCGCGCCTACCAGAACACCGAGCGCCAATCCGCGACCGTGACGAAACCAGGTGGCGAGAATTTTCATTGCCGGGGGATAGACCCCGGCCAGAAACAGTCCGGTTAAAAAGCGCAATGGCATTGCGAGGAACACGTCATGCGCAAACAATCCAAACGCTGTATTCACAGATGCACCGGCAATCGCCGTCAGCGTGAACAGATGACGTGGACTGATGATGTCAGGAAGATTAAAAAAGGCGCTGAGCAGCGTTCCAGCAACAAACCCAAGCTGCACGGACAAAGTAAGCCAGCTGACGGCTTCTCCATTGAGGTTCCATTCTTTAGTTAGCGCCGGCACAACGGCCGAGCCGCTGAACCAAAGAGACATGCCGAGCAACTCAGCAATAGCGAGCAGCGCGAGCATTCGCCAACGTTCACTCGAACCGTCACTCGATGAAGAAGTCGGGTTTCGCAAGCGGGAAATTGTAGCGCAAAGGCCGGGTCGGCACTTACACAAAGAGGTTTGCGACTATGCCGCTCCACAGTGCGGAAAGCCTGCGGCTTTCCGGCTGGTCGAACGAACTCTTTTCTGCGAGGCTTAAGCCTCGCAGAAAGACTCGTGAAGCATTCGAGGGAAAGGCGAAGCCTTTCCGCACTGGCTGGGCGGCAAAGCCGCCAAGCCGGCGTCTTCTTACCAGGAAGATCAGTGTGTTAACTACGCTACCGCTTCAATCTGCGGCCGGATGAATTCCGGTGGCAACGCTTCACGCGAGTGCTTGTGCCGCTTGTCTGCGTACATCGCGCGATCCGCTCGGGCCATCAGTTCTTCCATTGAGCGCGTTTCACCGACGTTAACGTGGGTCACGCCGACGCTGATCGATAGATCATAAGCGCGATTCTTAAGCGAGTTACTAGCCCTGAACTTTTCTTTCAGGCGCTCCGCGAGCGAGTCGCTACTCTCTTCCGGATCGATCGCTGCCAGAACGACGAACTCATCTCCTCCCATTCGGGCCAGTATGTCGGAGCTGCGGAAGGTATCTTTAAAAATTTCAGCAGCCCTGGCCAGCGCGCGATCGCCTTCGTAGTGACCGAGCGAGTCGTTAATCTTTTTCAAGCCATCGAGATCCGCATAGAGAATCGCCGCAACTTTTTCGTCACGTCGAATTGCTGCCAGGTGTTGATCGGCCACTGCCAGAAACCCACGCCGGTTATAGAGTCCAGTAAGCTCGTCAATCACCGACAAACTCTGCAAGGCGGCCTCGGCGCGCTTGCGCTCAGTAATGTCCTGAATCTGAAAAATGAAGTGCACTGGATTGTTATCTGAGTCGCGCACAAGCGAAACGCTATTAAGCGCCCAGACGATTTGGCCGAGTCTGTGCACGTAGCGCTTTTCAACCTGACAAGTCGGCGTTTCCCCCTGCATCAACCGATAGAGATTGGCCAGGTCGTTACCCACATCGTCTTCATGTGTGACTGCCTGAAAGTTTGAGGTCAGCAACGCTTCCTCGGTGTAGCCGACCAATTCACAAAGCGATCGATTGACTCGCAGCCATCCGCCCTGTGGCGACACCAGAGCCATACCAATGGCAGCATAATCGAACGCATTGCGAAAGTGCTCTTCGGTTTCGCGCAACGCCTTAGCTATACGTTCTTGCTCAGCAAGGTAGCGATTGAGTTCTTCAACGTGTCGACGCGCTTGCTCGGCCTGGGAGGCGGCACTCTCGACGTTTTTCATGTAGGTCCAGTAAGTAAAGTAAACGATCGCTACGATGGGGATCGTGGCACTGAAAGCAAAGAAGCCGATATTGCCAATGAACCGCGCAACTATGCCCGCGGCAAATGCGCCCGCGAAGTAAGTGATCGAAGTCCAGAGAAAATTTTTGCGCCAGGTGAGCCACACCGGCTTATCGGCTGTTAATGCCGAACCGGTAGCCACGAGAAGAGAATTACCGAGATATTGCGCCACTGCCATGACACAAAGAGCGACCAAGTAATTCTGCAGATAGACGTCGTGCCACATGAGCGCCTCGACGAAAGTTAGACGCAACGTCCAAACCGTAAGAAAAGTCGCACACGCCATGACGGCAGCGTTGAAGAGGTCCGTTCTAATTCTGTTGCCCAGGCTCAGCGAAGAACACAGTCCCTCGATTGTAGCCAGCAGAATAGCGGCCTCGCCACCGAAGAGGAGCAGCGCCAGAAAGATGAAGGTGTCTGACACCAGGATACGAGCTTTGACGCGAGGAATCGGAATGCTCAATCGCGGGCCAATCAGAACAGTGGCCAGCGTAAGCAAAAGAAACCGGAGGTCAAGTTGTTTGAAGGTCAGGTGCGAAGCAGCAAATGCCACGGCTGTGACGCCGCAGGCGATGACGAGCCAAATGTAAAGCAGATGAAAGCGATTTCTATTCACTTCGTTCGAACGAAAGAGGAAAAGACCTTCTGCACCCGTCTCGCGCGATGGCAATGGACGTTCCAAACGGCAAAATTGCGAATTTGCTGAGGAAAAGGCCCGTTTTATCCCTCATCGCGCGTGCCTCTGTCATAAAGGTTTGGTCAGTTTGGCGTCGCGACTTTCAATCTGAACGATCAGAAGTGCCGGCTTTATTTGCGCTTTGAAGGCTCGCCGCAGCTATGTGCTCTGAAGTGCATTCACGCAGACATAGTGAGTTGGCAGTGGGTCACTTCTATGCAAATCCGACAAACTTCAGGAAACTCTGATCAAGTCAGTGGTTACGCGTCAATTGGCAGTTGTTCCTGGTCTTTCTCCCTTCTCCCTCTGGGAGAAGGGCCGGGGAAGAGGGGCGTAGCTGATGATAGGCGCGAGCCTTAAGTCCCTCTCCCCAACCCTCTCCCAGAGGGAGAGGGAGTTAAAGCATCAAACTGACTAGTGAGTAGCAGTGAGTCGGTTAACTTTGAGCCGGTCGACTGAGTGCGTTAGAATTCCAGCCCCAGATTAGCTTCAGTCCAAGGACTTTTCAAAAGGCTCTTCAGGAACAATTATTAATGTTAGCTTTGCTCGCACCAATCGGTCATCCTCCGACCGGAGATCTCTGCGTAGATTCACCGGGTTTCTGTGATTGGTACTACAAGACCTCCGCGAATATCAGCTCGCTATATCAGCTCGATGCTTTGGATTGGACGGTGTTGATTGTTTACTTTGGCATCTTGACGATCCTGGCGATCTATGGCGTGTATCGTGTCAAGCAGGTCACTGAGTTTTGGCGTTACCGCAAGTTCCCACCGAAAGCGAAAGCAGCATTCGCCGAAAGCGAACTGCCGCACGTCACGTTGCAGCTTCCGCTCTTTAATGAGATGTACGTGGTTGAGCGATTGGTCAAGGCAGTGACGGAAATTGATTACCCGCGCGATCGGATGGAAATCCAGGTGCTCGACGATTCAACCGACGAAACCATGGTTATCGCGCGCGCGACCGTCGAAAAATATGGCAGGGCAGGTTTCGATATTCATTACATCCACCGCAGCGACCGGACTGGATTCAAGGCAGGCGCGCTGGAAAACGGTATGAAGACAGCGAAAGGAAATCTCATCGCGATCTTCGATGCCGACTTTGTGCCGAAACCGGACTTTCTGCGGAAACTGATTCATCATTTTACTGATCCGACGATCGGTTGCGCGCAAATGCGCTGGGCGCACATCAATGGTTCGTACAATCTGCTGACGAGGCTGCAAACAATCATGCTCGACGGACATTTTGTCGTCGAACAAACGACGCGCAATCGCAGCGGAAACTTTTTCAACTTCAACGGCACCGCAGGCATCTGGCGACGTGAGGCAATCGAGATGAGCGGCGGCTGGCAACACGATACTTTGACTGAGGATACTGATTTGAGTTTTCGCGCGCAGTTGATGGGCTGGAGGTTTGTCTATCTGCTTGACGAAGAAGCGCCGGCGGAAATTCCGGTTGAGATTAATGCCTTTAAGGCACAACAACGTCGCTGGGCCAAGGGTGTGCTACAAGTTTGGTTCAAGCTCTATCGCCGAATTTGGTACGCTCAGTTGCCGCTGCGCGTGAAGCTCGAGATGTTCTTTCGTTTGACCGGCAACATCAGTTACCCGTTGATGATTGTAGCGAGCTTCATGCAGTTTCCGCTCCTGCTGGTTCGCTACAATCAAGGTTTGCACCAACTGATGATGCTCGACGTCCCGTTACTGTTTTTCTCCACCGTGTCGGTCGTGCTTTTTTATGGTTCGGCGGTGTGGTATCTCGACCGAAGTCGCGGAGCGCGTCTGTGGCATTTGCCCCTGGTGATGGGACTGGGAATTGGATTGGCTTTCTCGAATGCGCGCGCAGTGCTGGAAGCGCTGGCGGGCGTTAAGTCCGACTTTGTGCGCACGCCGAAATATCGCGTTGAAAAGACCGACGACGAATCCTGGAAGGGAAAGAAATACAAGCGCAAACACGGCTGGTTACCACTGCTGGAATTGAGTTTCGCTCTGTACTTTGTCCTGGCGATCGCTTATGCGCTGCGCATGCATATGTTTGGCCCGATTGTATTTCTGCTGCTGTTTTGCTTTGGATACGGCTATATGGGAACCATGAGCCTGCTGCAAACTGCCGGAGGACGACGCTTGAGTTCAGCCTGGCGGCGCAGCGGGGCAATAGCACGACCGTGAGTGAGTGGGACTTTCTACGGCGGCATTTTCATATGAGCCGATTGTGATGGTCGAACTTAACACTAGGCATCGCGGGGTCGACTTAGTCGTAACCGGCAGCAAGCATTCAGCGTCTTACCAACCGAATTCGCAATTAACGTCGCTTTAGCGCCTACAAGCGAAATAGAAAAACGGAGGATTTCAGAATGAGAAAAGCTTTTTTGATTATTGGATTAGCGGCCGCGTTTACGCTAGCTGTGTTGGCGGCGAGCGCTGCCGCGCCGGCTAATTTTGCCGGCACATGGGCTTTGGATAAGGCGAAGAGCCAGGGTCTTTCACAGCGCATGCAGAATGCTGACAGCGTGGTATGGACGATCACGCAGGACGACAAGACGATTTCCATCGAAAGTAAGGTTACCGGCGGACAACCCCCGGCTGGCGGCGGCATGGGCGGCGGTCGCGCTCCGGGTCCGCAGGTTTACAATCTTGACGGCAATGAAGTTACCTCGGACGTTACCTTCGGACAAGCCACCGGCAAAGCGACAAGCAAAGCGACATTGTCGAAAGACGGTGCAACGCTTGAGTTGTCCCGGAAGACCACGTTTCAGGGTCCAAATGGCGAGGTGACGAATTCAACGACCCAGAAACTTTCGCTTAGTGGTGACGGCAAAGTATTGACTGTCGCTCAGCATAGCGAAGGCGCGCGTGGTACGCAGGATTCGACGCTCGTTTTCAACAAGCAGTAGCCGCTTTTGGTGTGCGGTGGCAAGCCCGGGGTCCCCGGCGCGGCAGCCGCGCTGGGGTGGTCGCAGCGCGACACCGCTTTGATTTCACTGCGCTGTAGACTCAGGTTTAACAGCTGATCTTTGCCGAAGCGGTGGCGGCGCTATCCAAAGCGCCGTCGCCGCTTCGCTTTGCCGGCGCACTCCACAACTATCTAGCCTCACAAACCAATCGCAGCTACAATTGCTGCGGTGCCGACGCGATTCAAATGGAACCTCATCTCGGACGAGCGACTTCTCGATACGCGTATTTGCGATCTGCCGTTACGCATCAAGGGCTCTTTCATCGAACCTCACATCAAACGACTTTATAGCGAGCTGAACGACCGTGGCATTCGCTTTAAGCCGCACGTGTGGTTATCCGCGGAATGGTTTACTCCTGATGGCGTGCCCGGATTTGCGATTCCTTTTTATCTCGCGCATCCGCGGCTGATGAAGCTTGAGCGCAAGCAGATGCTCGAGGTCGAAGGCGGCACCGATGTCGAATGCATGCGCATCCTTCGTCACGAAGCGGGCCATGCGATCGATAACGCTTTCCGGCTTCACTTCAAACGCAGCTGGTTACGAACTTTCGGTTCGTTCGCGCAGCGTTATCCGCCTTCATACAAGCCCAAGCCGAACAGCCGGCGTTACGTGTTGAATCTTGATGCGTGGTACGCGCAGGCGCACCCGGCGGAGGATTTCGCCGAGACATTCGCGGTTTGGTTGCAACCACGCTCTAATTGGCGCAGGAGATATCGCGGCTGGCCGGCGTTGCGCAAGCTGGAATACGTGGACGAGCTTTTGAAGGAAATTGCCGGCATTCGTCCGAAGAACCGGCTGCGGCGCAAGATCGAAACACTTCCCGAGATTCGCATTACCCTCCGGGAACATTACGATCGCAAGCGAAAGAAATACGCGTTTGAATGGCCAGCTTATCTTGATAACGACTTGCGGCGAATTTTTTCCAATGAACCGCGACACCGGTCACGCGAAACCTCGGCCAGCTTCTTGCGGCGCGTTGGGCGCGAAGTGGAAAACTTTGTCGCTGAAGGTACGGGCGTCCATGGATACGCGATCGATCATGTGCTGGAGTTAATGATTGAACGCGCCGGGCAGCTCAAGCTGCGCGTTGCCGGCAGCGAAGAGCACGTCAAGCGTCAGCTGATGATCATGCTCACGGTGCAAACGATGAACGTGGTCCATTCTGGTTATCACAGGATTGCATTGTGAAAAACGGAGAAACCTTCAAGAAGCTTCGCGTGATCGTGCTCTGTCACGAGGACCTGGTTCCGCCGGACACAGTCGATGGTTTGAGCGCAAAAGAAATTGCCCCGTTCAAAACTGAATGGGACGTGATCTCGACGCTCAAGAAGATCGGACACGAGGTCTCACCCGTCGGTGTTTACAACAACCTGGGCGTGATCGACAATGCCCTGCTCGAACATAAACCGCACATCGCTTTCAATCTGCTCGAAGAGTTCCATGGTTATCCGCTATACGATCAGCACGTCGTGAGCTACCTCGAATTGATGAAGCAGCCTTACACTGGTTGCAATCCGCGCGGGCTGACGATTTCGCATGACAAGGCGCTGGCGAAAATGGTCCTCGCTTATCATCATATTCACGTGCCGGCCTTCGCTGTCTTTCACATGAACCGGGTAGTGAAGCGCTCAAAGCGGCTGAAATTTCCGCTGCTGGTAAAATCAATCAGTGAAGAAGGGTCGGTAGGAATTGCGCGTGCTTCGATCGTTTCTGATGACGAGAAGCTGGCTGAGCGTGTCGAGTTCATTCATCGGCAAACGAAAACTCACGCGATCGCCGAGCAATATATTGCCGGTCGCGAAATCTATGTCAGCGTCATCGGCAATCAGCGCTTGCAGACTTACACCCCATGGGAGCTGGTGATCGAAAAACTTCCTGAAGGTGCGCCGAACATTGCTACCTCAAAGTTAAAATGGGATCCGGCATACCAGGAAAAAGTCGGCGTGGTTACAAAAGCTGCTGATCTTGACAAGAAGATGCGCGAGAAAATCGCGCGACTCTCCAAGAAAATCTATCGCACGCTTTTCCTGAGCGGCTATGCGCGTCTGGATTATCGCGTGACAGACGAAGGTCAAATTTATCTGCTGGAAGCGAATCCCAATCCGCAGATTGCAAACAAAGAAGATTTTGCTGACTCGGCTAAACACTGCGGCGTTGATTACGAAGCGTTGCTGCAGAAAATCATGGCACTCGGCTTAAGGTATCGGGCAGCGCATGAACTGACCCAATAAGAAAAACGCTTCGAAACAATTCGTTCCGAAGCGCATCCTTTTGCGAGACCGGACCAGGCTTTAGCTACCTGTTACCGCCCCGCCGCTGGCGCCGACCACGATGTTCTGATTCGATCCGCCAAAAGTAACACCAGTTAATTCGACAAGATCACCCTTGGTAATCGTTCGCAGCGTCGTATCACGAGCTTTATCACCTCGCTGCTCAAGGTGCGCGGTGGTTTTTGCTTTAACCTTTCCGTCTTTAACGATTGCCAGCTCGCCCGTTTTTTCGTCGAATCTCACCTCGTAATTGCCCGCCTTAACCAGTGTGCCGTTTACCATCACATCGGACGCGAAAGTTACGCTCCCCTTCTTCACCTTGTCTTTGCCGCCGGCAAACGCGGTGGCTGTTGTCAGCGCGCAAACCGTCAGCGCTATCAACGCATGTTGTAGAAAAAGTTTCATTGCTCTATGCCTCCGAATATTCGAGAAATGTTCCGCTGCTGAGAACGACCCACAATGGTCGTCCTACGTTTTGGAGTAAAACGCTGGAGGCGAGGTTACCGTTGCAAAAAGATCATATTGAATGCCTGAACTCGAAAGATTGTGAAACTATTTTGGCTGCGGTTCGTGAAACTATCAGTTGAAGAATTACCATTTGCCGACATTTTCCGGATCGAGCCAGTCTCGAGTCATGTCGCACCACAGCACCAGGCCGCGCCATGAATCGAACCGAGAATAGAATCGCGAGATCTTTTTATCGCTTACTGCGCGTCCCTGATTGCGAGTGCGCGCGAACCGCGTGCGGATCCACGAATCCAGGGCCAGGCCATCGTAACGGCCGATTAGCTTCAGCAAGTTTTCTGCCGCGTAGTTTCCGACGCCTTTGACGCTTTTCAATTCCTTCATCAGCTCGTTGTGCGGAAGTTCGCTTTGCAGCCAGCTTTCCACGTTCAGCGCGCCTGAGGCGACGCGCTCTGCGAGTTCTCGCAGATATGGCGCTCGATAACCGGCGCGAATCCGATCGCGAAAAAACTTTTCCGGATGTTCAGCCATAGCTTCAGCGGTAGGAAACGATTTGCAGCCGTCATCCGCCTCGCGACCCAATTCGTTGACTAATGCCTGGACCATTTTTTCCGTCAGCGCCCACGAACAGTTCGTTGTGCAAATCATCTTCACCAGGTCTTCAAAAACTGTCGGCGAGCGCAACAACCGGCCGGCGCCTTCATGCGCAATCCACTCGAATTTGGGATCCGCTAAGACGGCTTGATAGAACGGAAGCAGGTTGTCATCCAACCGAAGCATATGACGCACATCGCGGAGGATGTTGCCGGCGGCCTTCCTGGTCAGTGATCGTGAAGTACTGACCTTGATTGTGCTGCTGGCTGCGGAAATCTTGACTGTCACCGGCCTTGGAGCGGCGTCGAGCACGCGAACCAAAGTCCACCTGATTTTGTCGAACTCAAAAGGTGGAAGTACGCACCAGCCGTGGCTTAAAACTGTGCGGCGAAAATTGAAATCGCTGGGCTTTTTAATACTAATTTTCATGCAAATGTGCGAGCCGGTTAAACCTAAAGTCGATCTCTCGGAAAACCGGCCCGAATAGCATTGTACGCATCAGGTGCGGTCAAGCTGATACTTGACCAATCCTGAGTGCGGGGCTAAACTTCAGTTACTTACCAAGATGAACGGAAGGCTGTACTCGCGGGCTCCTAATACTTGGTGCTTAGCGAGCGAAGAGTCAACACCGAGGCTCTCTACAGTCAAGGTTGCTTAAGCACCGCTTCCAAAAACAGCTGCCGGAGCTTTCCGGCGCGCGCTCCGTCGCCCCGTAGGGAAAAGGCCTTCGGGGCGATGTCGTTTTTGAAGTGGGAAACGCAGGAGCGAGTCCCCCGCGATGCCACCGAAACGCTCTAGTTCGCACGGCTCTCATGACGCTCAGCCGGTCGTTTTGGCCAGATAAGTGATGCACTGACAGATGCCAGCAGCACAATCGCTACAATCGCCAGGGCGATACCGATAGGAATATTATTAGCGCTCTGAATATAAGGCACGAGACCGTCGGCGCCGGCTGCCTGAAATGCCGCTGCCAGAAGCTTTGTCAGTAAAGGCAGAAGCATTTTCACGCCAATAAAACCAAGGACGATACCGAGCCCCGCTTTGAGGTAATGAAACTTCTCAACTACGCCTGCCAGCAGAAAGTAAAAGGTGCGCAAACCAAGAATCGCGAAGACATTGGAAGTGTAAACGATAAAACGATCAGTTGTGATTCCGAAGATTGCCGGAATCGAATCGACCGCGAAAACCAGATCGGCTACTTCCACGACGATCAGCACCAATAACAGCAACGTCCCCACTCGTTTTCCATCCTGTACCGTGAAAAACTTGCGCCGCTCGTAACGTTTGGTGATGCGAACATAGCGTGAGACAAACCGAACAATGATGCTGTTTTCGGGGTCTATTACCGTTTCGCCTTCTCGGAACATTCGAACACTGGTGTAGATCAGGAAGGCGCCGAAAATGTAAAGGATCCAATGAAAGCGTTCGATCAGTTCGGTTCCCGCCAGAATCATCACCACGCGCATCACCAGCGCGCCCAGGACACCCCAGTAAAGAACACGATGCTGATACTTCGATGGAACTTTAAAGTATGAAAAAATCAGAAGAAAGACGAAAAGATTATCGACTGAGAGGGAGAGCTCTATGAGATATCCAGTAATGAACTCGAGTCCCTTTTGGTGGCGCGCAGGGCCAAAAAGCTCCCAGCCTAACGGTCCGAAAAGCAGCGCGGCGAAAACTGCTGCCAGCGTAATCCAAACTGCGCTCCAAAGGCTGGCATTTTTGTAACTAATCTCATGCGGCCGGCGATTGAAAACGCCAAGGTCGATCGCCAGCATTACGACGATGAAAATACAAAAACCAATCCATGCCAGCGCCGAGTTTGCTATTCCCTGCATGCGTTCCCCTAAAATATCATTCGTGCTGTAAAGCAGGCAAAAACGAATCCGCCGATTACTCGCCAGCAAAAGTCATGAGCGTTGCGGCAAGTTGCAGCCTCGCGACCTGTCATTTAGAATTCGTGATTTCGACATCAACAAGAAAAGGTTTTTGTAAATGCTCAAACAATTAAGCCGGCTGGAGCGCACGCGCAATATCCTGATCCTCGGATTCGTTGGACTGATGGCCATTAGTCTGGTGCTCTTCTTCCGGCCCAACAGCGGTTCGAGCACCGTTGAGCCGGCCAAGAGTACGGAGGTTCTGGCTACGGTTGGCGGTGACACGATCACCGTCGGCGAGTTCGTAACCCAAAAGCTGAATCTTCAGAATCAGTTTAGCCGGTTTGGCGGTCAGATGAGTCTCGCCAGGATGGGCTTTAGCGATCCGCGCATCCTTGATGGTCTAGTCCTAAAGAAGGTAACCGCACAAGAGGCTGCGCGTTTGGGTCTCGCTGCTTCAGATGCCGAGATTAAGGACCGCATCGACAAGATGTTCCGGGATCCCACAGGAAAATCTCTTCTGACGGACGCCGCCGGCAAATTGGATATGAGCAAGTATCAGCAGCGAGTCGGCGATGTCGCCACTTTTGAACGAGGTGTTGCCGAAGACATCGCGCGCGAGAAGCTTGAAGCGTTCGTCACTGCCAGTGTCCGCGTCTCGGAAGACGAAGTTCGCGAAGACTATAAGCGGAAGAACACGACTTTCGATCTGACCTATGTGATTATTTCCGCCGACAAGCTGGCTGAAAAGATTCAGCCTTCCGAGGACGAGCTGAAGGCTTACTACGAGAAGCACAAGACTGATTACAACATCTTAGTGCCGCAAAAAAAGATTCGGTATCTCTTCATCGATCAGGACAAGTCAGGTCAGAAGGTACAAATATCGGACAAAGAACTGCAGGACGAATACAACAACCTGAAGCCGGAATTCAAACAAGCGGGCGTGAAAGCGCAGCAGATCGTTTTGAAAGTTGCGCGCCCCGATCTCGATGACACGGTTAAGAAAAAAGCTGACGGGCTGGTCGCCAAAGCGCGCGGGGCGACGGGAACAGCGACCGAAGAGGCCTTTGCTGAACTGGCAAAAGGTAATTCGGAAGACGCAGCCACGGCGAAAAACGGAGGCCGCCTTGCCGGCCTGGTCAAGAAAGACCCGAATAAGGTAGGCGATCCATACCAGAAGATACTCGACATGCAGTCCGGCGAAGTGACGGATCCAATTAAGTACAAGAACGCTTACTACATTTTGCGCCGGGGCGATGCGGTGCCAAAGACTTTCGAGGCTGCTAAAGAGGAATTGAAAGTCTCTTTGCGCAATCGCCATGGTTATACGATTGCGCAGAAGCTGGCTCAACGCGCGCAGGATCGCCTGAAAGAGATCAAAGACCCGCAGAAGGTGGCACAAGAGTTTGCCGCGGAAGCCAACATGCAGCCGAGCGAAATGGTGCGCGAGACTCCGTTTGTCAAACCGGGTGATGATGTTCCGAACATCGGCAGTTCTCAGCAATTTGAGGATGCGATCGCGCCGCTAAATAATCCCAATGACGTAGGCGAGCGCACTGGAATCAAGAACGGGTTTGCTATCCCTATGCTGGTCGAGAAGCGCGACCCTCGGATTCCCGATTTTGATGAAGTTAAAGACAAAGTTACCCAGGCAGTGAAGCAGGAAAAGGCAAAAGCTCAGTTGGAAGACACCGCGAAAAAGTTGATCGCGGCGGCCAAGACTCCCGGTGAGTTGAAAGCGGCGGCAGAGAAGATCGGCCTGGAAGCTAAGGCCGAAGCGAAATACAAGTTGGGGACTCCATTGGGAGAGGCTGGGTCCAGCACATTGCTTGACGAACCGCTGTTCGCAGCCAGGGCCGGCGACATTATCAACCCGCCGATTTTTCTAAATTCTAATTACCTCGTGATCGGTGTGAACAAACGCAGTGATGCTGACCTGGCGGAATTTGCAAAGCAACGCGATTCACTGGTGGAAAGTGCGCTTTCCGAACGCAAGAACCAGGTTTTTTCAGATTATCTGACCGCGGTGCAGCGGCGCATGGAACAGAACGGAAAAATAAAGATCTACAGAGACGTGCTTGCTGCCCTGCAAGAACAAGAAGAGCCGGAGGCAGCGCCCCCTAGGCCGCGTCGGCAATTGCCGATCACCAAATAATGACGGCATAAGCCCTTAGTTGCTAAATCAGGCCTTCAAAAGGCCCGAAAGGGCCGACAATCAATAGCGTGTGCCGAGCATGCTCGACTACTTTGCGGGTGCAAGTCCCGCATTCAACCTGATGGAGGTGAAGGATAGCAAAGCGCAAGGGCGTTGTCGCGAGGCAAGGTCTGAAGGAAGCGTG
>Ga0137378_10000097_pt1 | contig 49560 bp, 41 predicted proteins | sample SagtaG_21_FD_104813 | JGI IMG/M metagenome (GOLD analysis project Ga0137378, IMG submission 104813) | Vadose zone soil microbial communities from Sagehorn Ranch, Mendocino, California, USA - Sage2_L_60_16 metaG | ecosystem: Environmental > Terrestrial > Soil > Vadose zone | place: USA... | reverse complement strand
GGACCAGCGGGCGTCAGAAGCTGAGAGCGCCGGACTAAGAGTGGGGACGAGGTTGCGCTCCCCTTGATAGCGAGGTTTAGAGATGGCGATGATTTGCGTGAACAAAGATTTAGACCGATCTTCAATTACGCCACATATCGCTTCGACGTCATCAATGAAATTCCAGGCGATTTTCAATGAGCGCGGATAGTTACTCCGGGATCCGCTGTATTGACCCTCCTCCCCCTTTCCCGTAGACTAAGAAATTGCGAGGGATGCGGAACCACCTGCATTCTGCAACCGCATCATCTCTTCCGAATCAGTTTTCCGGAATCAAGGAACTACGAATGGCAAATCACGTTTCGTCGCTCAAGCGCGCCCGTCAGACCGTCACCCGCACCGCCGTCAACCGCGCCAACCGCAGCCGCGTGCGCTCCAGCCTCCGCGCCCTCCGCGAAGCGCTGGTCAAGGGCGACGTCAAGGCCGCCAACGAGCAGTTCAGGTCCACCGTCTCCACCCTCGACAAGAGCGTGCAGAAGGGCGTCTTCCACAAGAACACCGTCTCCCGCTACAAGAGCCGCCTCAACGCCCGCCTCAAGGCGCTGGCGACCGTGAAGGCCTAGCCTCAAGCAGCGGTTCCCACCCAACATCCGGACCACGGTCCGGATGTTTCCGTTTCTGCCGGGGTGCCCCGCCCTTGGCTAGGGCGGGAGACGAGCTCCCCGGTCCACCGAACATATCCCATAGCCCCAGATCCCAACCCGTTCAGACCCCTCCAAAAATCTTGTCAAGCCCCCACCCTGTGGAAAACAGCCCTAAGCAGTTGATTCTAATCGGAAAATAAATCTGTGGAAATCGAGAGTTAATTCTTCGAACCTGTCATACTTGAAATAGGTGACAAGAAAAGGCCCGCCAACCCAGCGGGCCTTTTTCATTTGGTACCAGAACCACCAACCGTAACGCCGGTCACCAGACCGGGGTCCCCGCGGACAGGTTTCTTGCCCGTGGGGTGGCAGACCAGCTGAAGTGCGGGCGTCCACGCCCGCACCAGCATTCGAAGGGAGCAAGCATGACGACCGCACACAATCCGAACCCACTCGGCTCTACCTGTTCCCGCCGTGCGTCCCGCATTCACTTTTTCACTTCTTCACTCGCACATTCGTTCCTCTGCTCACTGCTCCACTGCCCACTGTGCACTGTTCACTATGTTCCAAATCACATTGGACCCAAAAATCCCCCCAAAATGGTGCGCAACTCTCTCACGCCAATCAACTTGACCTTTTTTATTTTGCATGCGGAAGTGCCTTTTGCGACCAATTCAGTGCAATCTTTCGAAGATTCCGGCCGCGCCCATGCCGCCCCCCACGCACATGGTTACCATGCCGTACCGGACTTGGCGCCGGTGCATTTCGCTGAGCAGGGTGGCGGTAAGCTTGGCGCCAGTGCAGCCCAGCGGGTGGCCCAGAGCGATGGCGCCGCCGTTGACATTCACCTTCTCCGGATCGATCCCCAGGGTACGGAGAACGGCAAGCGATTGGGCGGCGAAGGCCTCGTTGAGCTCGATCAGCTCGATGTCGGCCAGCGTCAGGCCGGCCAGCTTGAGCGCTTTGGGAATGGCGTGGATGGGGCCGACGCCCATCTCCTCGGGGAGGCAGCCGGTAGCAATGTAAGCCACCAGGCGGGCCAGCGGCTGAATGCCCAGCTCATGGGCCCGGCCGGCCTCCATCAGGATGGTGGCGGCGGCGCCGTCGGACGTCTGAGAGGAGTTGCCGGCGGTAACGGTGCCCTGCGCGTGGAAGACGGGCTTGAGCTTGGCCAGCGCGTCGGCGGAAGTGTCGGCGCGGGGCCCCTCGTCGGCTGAGAAGACAGCCTCAGTCACCTTGGGCTTGCCGGCCCTGGTGCCGGGAACGGCGGTGGTGACGGGAACCGGGACGAGTTCCTCGGTGAAGCGGCCGGAGGCCTGGGCGGCGGTGGCCTTGCGGTGGCTGGCAAGGGCGAAGGCGTCCTGGTCGTCGCGGCTGATGTTGTAGTGGCGGGCCACTCGCTCGGCGGTGAGGCCCATGGTGAGCAGCGAGGCAGGGTAGTTCTCCGCAAGCCAGGGGTTGGGGCTGGGCTTGTTGCCGCCCATGGGGATCAGGCTCATGGACTCGGCGCCGCCGGCAATCACCACCGTGTTGCCGCCGGAGCGGATGCGCATGTCGGCCTGGGCGATGGCTTCCAGGCCTGAGGAGCAGAGGCGGTTCACCGTCAGCCCGGGAACTTCGATGGGCAGGCCGGCTCTCAAGGCAGCGAAGCGGGCGATATTGAAGCCGGCCTCGCCCTCGGGCTGCGCGCAGCCCAGGATCACGTCGTCGATCTCAGACTTGTCGAGTGAGGGAACGCGCTCCATGGCTCCGTTGATGGCGATGGCGGCGAGGTCGTCGGGACGCGTGGTGGCGAGGGTGCCCTTGGGGGCGCGGCCAACGGGGGTGCGGACGGAGCTGACGAGAACGGCTTCGGGCATGGAGGCTCCTGAAGGCAGGGACTAGGGGCTAGGGACTAGAAAAAGCCGCCGGGTTCCTGCTGGCTCATTGTTAGATGGCTGAGGGTGCGGTGGTCAACTGGGCGCAGTTCAGTGATCGCTAATCGCTACTCCGAGGGCATGTCGAGAATCGACCATGCGCCTTGGGCGTAGAAGCGGTAGATGGTTTTCTTGTCGACTGCGGAGTCGGCCAGGGCGTCGTGGTCGAGGCGGGCGGGGCGGGGGGAGAGGCCGATCTGGGCCTGGCGAATGGCGTCAGGCGTAGCGGGATCGATGCCCCAGTTGAAGCCGAGGGCTCCTGTGCCGAAGCGAGGCTGGAGGCGCTGGGTTTCGGGTGCGGTTACGAGGGTGAGGGGCTGACCCGGGGCGCTCCCGAAGAAGACCATCAGGGATACGGTGCCTTGCGTAGAGCAGAGAACTGCCCAGTCGGAGGAGCCCTGGCGCTGCAGGCTGGCGTGGATGACGTTTTCCGGACGGCGGGCTTCGAAGGTCTGGGGGATGAGGCAGCCGCGGTCGGTGAGCTGTCCGGCTACGTCGAGGGGAAGGTTGGGGAATGAGCTGACGGGAAGGTGGCGGACTTGATAGGGGACGGAGTGACCGTCCTGCTCAATGTGGCCTGTGGTGATCAGGGGTGAGGGGTCCTGTCCGAATGCCGCCGACGCGACCGCCAACGTAAGGACCACGAGTGAGAAGACAAGGAGGCGCGATCTGCGGCCGTTCGGGAACATTGTGGAGACTCGGGATCATTGTAGCGCCGTGTCTGTGAATGGGAATGGTGACGGGTGGATGTTTGTGGTTTCCCACCCTTGCGCCCGAGCACCCCAGCGACGCACCCAGAGGGTACCCGCTGTCGCCGGGGCCCCCGGAAGGTGCAAAGACGGGGCACAGAGATTTGTGGTTGGGTGGCGTTCGTATGAGCGGGTGGGGTTAGGTTCGTGGTATCCCATGGTCTCAGAAGCGAGACCCGTTCGACTTCGCTCAGGGCAGGCTCTGGGGCACCTGCGGGTTGTGCTGAACTGTCTTCCCGAAGAGTGGGCGGGGTGAGGTTCGAGGGCTAGGAGTTACCCGCAAGGACGAAGACTGAGACGACGACTGCTGCGAGTAAAACTCCCAATAAGATACGGACCGGAAGCGTGCTGAAAAGCAGCATTGGGTGTTGGCGCTTTTCACCCTTTCTCCTGAGGGAGATGTGCCCTCCCCACCACGCCGCCATCGCTGCCATGAGGAAGACTACCGAGGCACCAATCAGCCGATAATGCGGAGGAACGTATCCCAACGACGCGAAGCTGAACCCGCAGTAAAGCAGCCCTGCCTCCAGCACCAACGAGGCTACGTACGGCACGAGGGACAAATCCCGCTTCCGATTTTTCGAGGCCGGTCGATCGAGGGTTTGCTGTTTCATGACGAACTACGGAGCGGCTTGCCGGTTTCAAGGGCGGAGACTCGTGAGCATTGTAGCGCCGGTTTGTGGTTCCGGGGAGTGACGGTCGACATTCGTGGTTTCCCACCCTTGCGCCGACCACCCCAGCGACGAAGACCTGTCGCTGGGGACCCCGGTGAAGGCGCAAAGATGGGCACGGAGCGATTGTGGTGAGTTGGCTTCGCGAAAAGCGGCGGGGGAGGGTCGTGGGTTCTCCAGGTCTCCAACCACCCCAGCGACGAGGACCTGTCGCCGGGGCCCCGGGCATCGAGACCTGGGGCACCCCAGTTGGTGGTAAGTTGGCCTCCCGAAAAGCAGGTCCCTCGGCTCCGCTGAAAAACGCTTCGCTCGGGATGACAAATTTGTGGGTGGTGGGGCGGCGGTGGCTTTGTTTAGTTGCGGAGGGGTTTGCCGGTTTTCAGGGTGAAGGCAATTCTTTCCTGGGTTTTGCGCTCGCCGCAGAGGCTCAGAAAGGCTTCGCGCTCCAGGTCGAGGAGGTATTGCTCGGTGACCGGGGAGCCGGCGGTTACGCGGCCGCCGGAGAGGATGTAGGCGGCCCACTTAGCGACCTTCTGGTCGTGCTCGGAGGCATAGCCGGCTTCGCCCATCATGAAGATGCCGGTTTCGAGGGTGGCGAGAATGCCGAGGCCGGGAGCGGGGATCTGGGTGCGGGGGACGGGGGTGGCGTAGCCGGCTTCGATGAGCGATTGAACCTGGGCCTTGGCGTCGAGCAACAGGCGCTCGCGGTTGAGCGTGATGCGGTCCGAAGGGGCAAAAAGGCCCAGAGTGCGGGCTTCGGCGGCGGAGGTGGAGACCTTGGCCATGGCAATGGTTTCGAGGGCGCGCTTGACGGCGGTCTGCATCTCGGCCGACTGGGCGAAGCGCGAAGGCGGGTCCTTGGGGTCGGGTGGCGCGAGGGCGGTGGCGGCGTCGACGGCGCGCAATAACATTTCTTTGGTCCCGCCGCCGCCGGGTATCAGGCCTACGCCGGCTTCGACGAGGCCGATGTAGGTTTCGGCGTGGGGCTGGCGGCGGGCGGCGTGGAGAGCCATTTCGGCTCCGCCGCCGAAGGTCATGCCGAAGGGGGCGACGACTACCGGGCGCGGACAGAATTTGATGGCGGCGGTCATCTGCTGGAACTGGCGGATGGCGCCTTCAACCTCGTCCCAGTCGCCCTCCTGCGCGGCGAGCAGAAGCTGCATGAGGTTAGCGCCGACACTGAAGTGGTCGCGATCGCCGGAGAGGACGAAGCCGGAGAAGTCGCGAACGGATTCGGAGTCGGGTTTCAGGACCGAGGTGACGAGGGCGACAACGTCGCCGCCGATGGCGTTCTTGAGGGAGTGGAGTTCGATGCAGCCGATGCCGTCGCCCATGTCGATGAGCGAGGCACCGGAATTGGAACGCACGACCTTATGCGTGCGCCGCAGGTCGGCGACCTTGGCATGGCCCGGCTGCTGCGGAATGGGCTCGTAGTTGCCGGTGACGGGGTTGTAGCACTGGGGGCCGTCGGGTGAGTACCAGGAGACGGGGCCCGAGCCTGGGACTGTGTCGAGCAGCGACTCGACGGCAGGGCTGACGGGCAGATTCATTGCCTTCATGCGGGCGACGGTTTCGCGGACGCCCGCTGCATCCCACATTTCAAACGGCCCGAGTTCCCAATTGAAGCCAGCGCGCATGGCGCGATCGATGGAGGGGGCGTCGTTGGCGGCTTCGCCAATGCGGTCGGCGGCGAAGGTCCAGAGAGTGCCGAGGAGGGGCCATAGGAAGCGCGCGGCCTTGTCCTTTGCCGGGTCGTTGGCGAGGAGGAGGCGGAGGCGCTCCTTGAGTGTAGCCGCGTTCTTCGCCATGTCGAGCGATGGGAGAGAGGCCTTCGCCATGGGGCGGTATTCGAAGGTCTTCAGGTCGAGGACCTGGCGGTCGTCTTTGCCATCCGCATTTTTGATCTTTTTATAGAAGCCCTGGCCGGTCTTGTCGCCGAGCCAGCCGCGCTTGACGAGCTCCTGAAGGATGGCGGAGAAGTTTCCCGCAGGGGATAAATGGCTGGGCTGAAGCCCAGCCCTACCAGCCCCTTCCTGTTTTGGGGCGTTTACGGCACGACTGAAGTCGTGCCCTGACGCGTTTTGTCCCGCCGTTCCCTCCGCGGCTAAAGCCGATCTTGATTCGGCGGGCGTTGTGCGGGGGCTAAAACCTCCGCCTCCCTCCGAAGCACCCGCGTTTTCCCCGACGCCGGCGGGGAAGTTGGCGGCTACGTGGGCCAGGACGTCGATGCCGACCATGTCGGCCAGGCGGAAGGTGCCGGTGCGGGGCCATCCGATGGCTTGGCCGGTGAGAGCGTCCGCCTCTTCGATGGTGAGGCCCTGCTGGAGCATGAGGGTGGCGGCGGTGAATGACACGGACACGCCAATGCGGTTGGCGATGAAGTTGGGCGTGTCGTTAGCGAGGACGATCTGCTTGCCGAGGAGACGGTCGGCGAAGGCGGCAAAGGCAGAGAGTTGGGCGGGGTCGGTATCGGGCGTTGGAATGAGCTCGAGCAGCTGCATGTAACGCGGCGGGTTGAAGAAGTGGGTGCCGAAGAAGCGTCTTCTTATTGGTTCAGGGAGAGTGGAGGCGATCTGATGAATTGGCAGGCCGGAGGTGTTGGTCGTCAGCAGGGCGTTGGGGCCGAGGTGCGGGGCGACCCGGGCTAGCAGCGTGTGCTTGATGGCTAGATTCTCCGCCACGGCTTCGATGACCCAGTCGCAATCGGCGAGTTTGGGGAGGTCGTCGTCGAAGTTGCCGGGGGAGATGCGGGCGGCGTAGGCGGGGTCGTAGAAGGCGGCTGGTTTGGATTTGGATAAAGCTTCGAGGGCGGTGATGGCTAGACGGCTTTTTGGCAGCTCCGCTGTTTTAACTTCTGACGCCGTACCGACAAGTCCAGCGACGTTGCCCTCGGGGACCATATCCAGGAGGAGGACGGGGATGCCGGCGTTGGCGAGGTGCGCGGCGATGCGGGAGCCCATGGTGCCGGCGCCTAGTACGGCGGCGCGGCGGATGAGCAGGGGCTGAGCGGCAAGATTCAGGGCGGGGGTCGGGGCCGGGGCGATGGTGCTCATGCGGTCCTCTATGCGCGGCGGGTGGCCGCGCTGATGTGAGGGGAGGATAGCAGGGACGAGGGAACAGTGAACAGTGGTCAGTGGTCAGTGGTCAGTGGTCAGCCCGGTAGCTTGTAGCTTGTATCAGGTAGCTTCGGCCTGCGGGCTACAAAAAGCTTCTGCTTACTGGATACGAGCATTCAGTCTTCCCAGGTCTCAAAAGCGAGATCCTTCGACGTCGCTCAGGACAGGCTCTGGGGCACCCCTGGTTCGTGGCTAGCCGCGAGTGGCCCGGGTGCTGGTCGTGGGGTTTGGTGGGTGGGGGAGCTGGTCTCCCGCCCCACAGAGTTAGGACGGGGCACCCACGGATGGGGCATCCACGGCGGGTTTGTTGTCCCCGGTTTGTGGATCCTGCCGAGTGCGGTAGAGGACGTGGCGGCGGAGGGGGTGGCCTTCTTGGAGTCTGGGGTGGTCGAAGTCGTCGGCGGGGTCGTGGGTCATTCCTAACTTTTCCATCACGCGACGGGAGCGGTGGTTGGCGGGGACGGTGAAGGCTACGACTTCAGCGAGGCTGAGACGCGTGAAGGCGTGATGGAGGACGGCACGGGCGCCTTCGGTGGCCAGTCCCCTGCCCCAAAATTCGGGGGCGAGGCGCCAGCCGATTTCTACGCAGGGCGTGAAGTGCGTTTCGAAGGTGGGGATGTTGAGGCCGATGAAGCCGGCGAAGTCGCCGGTGGGGCGGAGTTCGGTTGCCCAGAGACCGAAGCCGTAGCGGCTGAAGTGGGCCTCGATGCGTTCGATCATGAGATCGCTTTCCGCGGGGGTGAGTGGGGCGGGAAAGTGCTCCATGACGCGCGGGTCGGCGTTGATGCGGCTGAAGGGGGCGCGGTCGGAGGGGCGCCAGCGGCGGAGGGTGAGCCGGTCTGTTTGGAGATCGGGCATCGGTCCAATGGTAGTTCGTTGGATTGGTAGGTTGGGGATCTGGTCTCCCACGCTATTCGCGATGAAACCGTGAAAAGAATGGGGCACCCCGATTGAATGGCGGGTTAGAATACTGGGACTTCACTTGAGCCAAATTTACGTAAGAAGAGGATTGCCCGATGGACAAGGTGCTGTTGGCGATCGCAACGCTTCTGTGGCCGTTGATTGTGATTCTGGTGGTTTTCTTTTTCCGGCCGGCGGTTGCGGACATTATTGAATCGGCCCGGTCAAGGAAGTTCGCGTTGAAGATAGGCGGGCAGGAACTGACGATGGAGGAGGCGAGCCACGGGCAGCAACGGCTCATCATGGATCTGCTGATGCAGGTGGCCGCTATCCAGAAGAAGGTCAAAATTAGTGATCCCCACAATCATGGGGATACGACGGGGAGTTCCGCGTTTCCGCTGACGCGCGGAGCGAGTGTTTTATGGGTTGACGACAACCCGAAAAACATCAGTTACCTCCTGGAAACGCTGCGGGACCTGGGAATGAAAGTGGATGAGGCGACATCCACCACGGACGGGATGGAGCTATTCTCGTCGCGACTCTACGACTTTGTGATCTCCGACATGCGCCGGCAGGAAGGGCGCAATTTCAACCAGACGGCAGGACTTGAATTGCTGAAGCGGGTACGGGAAAAGTCGCCCAAGGTACCGTTCATTCTTTTCACCGGAGACGGATCGATCAAGGAATGCGGCAGCGAAGTGAAGAGACTTGGGGCGGATATGACGTCATCGCCCACGAGGCTGCTGGGGATCCTGAATGCGGAGACGCTGAAGTCACCGCGCCAATCGGCGCTGGGGAAATAGCGTTGGTTTCGCGATAGGGGCCGGCGTCGGTTTCGATAAGGGCAGCAAGTCAGCGCCGCGGCGCGGCGTAGCGAGTCAGCAAGTCAGCCCGGGAAGTCGGCAACTCAGCCCAGGATTCAGCGGGGCAATGGGGTTTTGCGATAGCTTGGAAGGTGCATGGTCGAGCGCCCGCTGCGTGATGGCGGAGGTTCGGGCTGTGCGAGGAGCGCGGATGCGATTGAGAGCTTTCTGCTGGCTAAAGACTTCCTGGTTAACGATGGGTGCGGTTCTGCTGATTGCGGCGGGTTGGGGCGTGGCAGCCTCGGGCGTGGCTGGGGCGCAGGACCTGAAGAGCTTTGAGCAGAGGATCACGACAAAGGTGCTGCCCAACGGGCTCACGATCCTGATCTGCGAGCGGCCGGAGGCGCCGGTGTTCAGCTACACGACGTTTGTCGACGTGGGCGACGTGAACGATCCGTGGGGAGAAAGCGGTCTGGCGCACATGTTCGAGCACCTTGCGTTCAAGGGCACGACGCAGATTGGCACCAGGAACTGGCCGGCCGAGAAGGTGGCGCTCGAGAAGGTGGAAGAGGCCAACAGCGCTTACGAGCAGGAGTATCGGAATCCGAATGGGAGCGATCCGCAGAAGCTGGCCGCGGTGAAGGCGAAGTTTGAGGAGGCGCAGGCGGAGGCGGAGAAGTACGTTATTCCGAACCAGTTCACCGAGGTGGCGGAACGCAATGGCGTGCATGGGTTGAATGCGGAGACCGGGCTGGACGAGACGCAGTATTTCTGGTCGATGCCGGAGAACCGGCTGGAGCTTTGGGCGTGGCTGGAGAGTGCTCGGCTGTCGGACGTGGTGCCGCGGGAGTTCTACAAGGAGCGCGACGTGGTGATGGAGGAGCGGCGGATGCGGACCGACTCCAACCCGGAAGGGCGGCTCTTCGAGCAGTTTGCGTCGACGGCGTACGTGGCGCATCCTTACGGTCGCAGCGGCATTGGGTGGCCCAGCGAGTTGAGCCAGATTACGGCCACAGAGGCGATGGACTTTCACAAGGCGTACTACGTGGGCGCGAATATCGTGGTGGCGGTGGTGGGCGATGTGAAGGCTGCCGAAACGATGCCGATGCTGGAGAAGTATTTCAGCAAGGTGTCGGGCGGGCCGAGGCCGCTGAAGATGACGACCGTGGAGCCGAAGCAGTTTGCGGAGAAGAAGGTGACGATCCGCGAGATGTCGCAGCCCATCTACATCGAGGGCTACCACCGGGGCGATTATCACGACCCGGACGACGCGGTGTACGACGCGATCGGCGATATCTTCTCAAATGGCAGGGTGTCGCGGCTGTATCGGAGCCTGGTGCGCGACCAGCAGATCGCGGCCCTCGCGGTGGGTGAGAGCCCGTTTCCGGGAAGCAAGTTTCCGAGCCTGTTCCTGTTTGGCGCGGTTCCGCTGCCGGGGCATACGCCCGCGGAGATGGCCGACGCGATTCACAAGGAGATCGACAAGCTGAAGACCGCAGATGTCACCGATGAAGAGCTGGCGATGTTCAAGACGCGGGCGCGGGCGGACCTGCTGCGCGGGCTGGGCGATAACCAGGGGCTGGCCGATGCGCTGGCTGAGTATCAGACGCGCTACGGCGACTGGCGCGAGCTGTTCAAACAGCTGGACAGGGTGGACAAGGTGAGCAAGGCGGATATTCGGCGGGTGGCCAACAAGGTGTTTGTGGCGAGCAACCGGACGGAAGCGTGGACCGAAACGGCCGCTCCTGCACAGGAGCCAAAACCGGCTGCCCCGGCAGGCGGGAAAGCAGGCGCGCAATGAAGAGCTCCCTTGCCACAAGGCTTTTGGGATTCGCTGTAGCGTGCTCCGTTGCCGGCGGGATTGCGCCGGCCCATTCACAGGAGAGCAAGCCGTGGGAGAAGATTCCCATTCCGGCGCTGCGGGAGTTCAAGCCGCAGGAGCCCAAGCGCATCGAGTTGAAGAACGGGATCGTGATTTTTCTGCAGGAGGATCACGAGCTGCCGTTTGTTTCGGGGTCGGTGCTGATTCCGGGCGGAGCGCGGGATGAGGATGCGAGCAAGGCCGGTCTCGTGGACCTGTACGGCCAAACGTGGCGCACGAGCGGCACCGCGAAGATGACCGGCGACGCGATGGACGACATGCTCGAGGCGAAGGCTGCGCATATCGAATCCGGCGGCGGCGAGGATTCGACTTCGGTGTCGTGGGATTCGCTGAAGGGCGATGCGGACCAGGTGCTGTCGATGGCCCTGGACCTGCTGTTTCATCCCAAGTTCGATGAACAGAAATTGCGACTTGCCAAGCAGCAGTTGGCCACGGCCATCGTTCGACGGAATGACGATGAGGCGGAGATTGCCGGACGCGAGGCAGCCAAGCTGGTGTACGGCGCCGACAGCCCTTACGCGCGGCAGCCCGAGCTGGCGACGATTCGCGGCGTCGCGCTGGCGGATCTGCAGGCATGGCATGACAAGACGCTTGGCTACAAGCTGATTGTGTCGGTTGGCGGAGACTTCGACAGCGCCGCGATGGAGGCGAAGCTTCGGGCGGCCTTGGAGGGGCTGCCGCCGGCAAAGCAGATGCCGCAGCGGCACGATGAGTTCCACGCTCCCAAGCAGGCGCTCTACTTCATCAACAAGGAAGACGTGAACCAGTCGAACGTGCAGATTGTGGGGCTGGGGACGGTGCGGCGTAATCCCGATGTGCCGGCGCTGGCGGTGATGAACGACATCCTGGGCGGCGGGTTTGCCAGCCGGCTGTTCCAGACGGTGCGCACCAAGCTGGGATTGGCATATGCGGTAGGCGGTGGATTTGGATTTGCGTACGACCACCCGGCGACCTTTGACGTGGAGGTGTTGACGCAAAGCGCCACTACGGTGAAGGCGACGAGGGCCGCGCTGGACGTGATTGGCGGGCTAGATGCGTCGCCGTTCACTGACGAGGAATTGAAGCGCGCCAAGGACGACATTCTGAACTCGTTCCTGTTCCGTTACGACACCAAGGAAAAGGTGCTTGCGGAGAGCGTGCGGCTAGAGTTCTACGGCTACCCGGCGGATTACCTGGAGACCTACGAGGTCGCCCTGAAAAAGGTGACGCTGGCCGATGTGGCGGCGGCTGCGAAAAAGTACATCCATGCGGAACAGGTTGCGGTGCTGGTGGTGGGCAATGCGTCGGAGATGAAGCCTGGCCTGGAGGAATTGAAACTGGGCCCGGTGCATCCGATCGACATTTCCATTCCCGGAGCGCCCACGGGCGGGCCGCAGGGCGGAGAGAACCAGCAGTGAGCGAACGGAAGCAGCGTGGGGATGTTGCGGTGGAATCGAGCCAGCGACAGAGCGGGAACATCACGGGCGGGAACATCGCCGCAATGGTGGCTGCGGACGCGGAGGAGAAGGCCGCAAAAGCGCGCCGCCTGATGGAATCCGGCGTGACGATCTTCCGGCCGGACACTTGCGTGATCGACGCGGAGGTGGAAGTGGCTCCCGGGACCGTAATCGAGCCGTTCGTACAGCTGCTGGGCAGGACTCAGGTGGGCGCGGGGTGCCGCATCCGCTCCTTTACGGTGGTGGAGAACTGCACCGTCGGCGACAACGTTTTGATCCGGCAAAACTGCGTGTTGGGCGACAGCACTGTGAAGGCGGGAGCGAAGATCGGGCCCTTCTCCCATCTGCGGCCGGGCAGCGAAATTGGCGAAGACGCGCACGTGGGGAACTTCGTGGAGACGAAGAAGGCCAAGCTCGGCAAGGGAGCCAAGGCCAATCACCTGGCGTATTTGGGAGATTCCACGGTGGGCGAGGGCACCAACATCGGGGCCGGCGTAATTACCTGCAACTACGACGGGATGAACAAGCACCAGACGACCATCGGCAAAGGCGTTTTTGTGGGCAGCGATTCCACCCTCGTGGCACCGCTCACGATCGAGGATGGAGCGTACATCGGGGCGGGGTCGTGCATCACGCGGAATGTCCCGGAGGGGTCGCTGGCCGTGGGCAGGGCGCGGCAGATTACCAAGGAAGGCTGGGCCACAGCGCGGCGGGCGAGGAACAAGGAGCAGCCGTAAGCTGAAGCGGGGCCAAACGTAGCCGACCGGTGGCGGTGTTTGCGCCAGGGCATGTAAATCCCTTGTCCGTACCCAATAAGTGTTACTTGAGAACTTGATTTTGAGCCACTTAAGGTGCCCGTCCGGGCTGAAAAAGTGGTACGTTTGTCATTGCACCCGAATTTATTCATACACAGAATTACGGGATAGAGAGATGCGAGTTTTAAGCAGCCAACCCGTACTTCTGAGGCTGCAGTTTTTCCCAATCTGCTGATACCGGAGAAGCACGACGCTCTTGATTACAAGGAGATGACCTGACGGATTTGAAGATTTCTCCCGTGCGGGTCGATTAGTCAATGTGCTCCCGGAGAAATGGAACCGCCGCGAAGAAAGCAGACGGTGCGGGCCCTTGGGATTGCTTACGTTGCGCTTGGAGAACGTTGCCTTGAGTTTGGAAACGGCAGGAGCGGGATTGCGGAAGTTCGCGATCAGTGGAGCCATGGACGCTGGAGGGCGCGGGTTGCTTCGACCTCATAGAGCGGCGCGGATCCTGGTTGTGGACGACGAGAGTCACGTCCGGTCCATGATGGGCGCGACGCTTGAACGCCAGGGCTACGAGGTGCAGATGGCGGCCAGCGGCCATGAAGCCATGGGCATCCTGGATGAGCACAGTTTCGACCTGGTTCTTACTGACATTGTGATGCAGGACGGCAACGGGATTGCACTGTTGGAGCGGATCCACGGAAGCGATCCCCATTTGCCGGTGGTGATGGTTACGGCCATTCACGACATCAGCGTGGCCATCGATTCAATGCGGCGCGGCGCTTACGACTATCTGCTGAAGCCCTTCGAACGCGAGCACCTGGTGGGAACGGTTCTTCGGGCGCTGGAGCATCGCCAGGCCCAGGAGGAGAGCCAGAACTACAAGCAGAACCTTGAGCAGGTGGTGCAGGCGCGAACGGAGATGCTGCGCCAGGCCATGGCGGAGCTGGAACACTCCTACGATGTAACGCTGGAGGCGCTGGGCGACGCGCTGGATTTGAAGGACTCAGAGACCGAGGGCCATTCCAAGCGCGTAACGGCCTACACGATCGCGTTGGCGCGCGCCATGGGGATCAAGCCCCAGGAGATCAAGGTGATTGCCCGCGGCGCGTTTCTGCACGACATTGGCAAGATGGCGATTCCCGATCAGATTCTGCGCAAGCCTGGGCCGCTCACTTCGGAAGAGCAGGAGATCATGCGCGAACACTGCTCGCGCGGCTACCACATTCTGCGCAAGATTCCGTTTTTGAGCGATGCATCAGAGATTGTCTATTCGCATCAGGAGCACTTCGACGGCACCGGCTATCCGAACCACCTGCGGGGCGCGGAGATTCCGATTGGCGCACGCATCTTCGCGGTCGCCGACACACTCGACGCGATCACCAGCGATCGGCCATACCGGAAGGCGCGCAGCTTCGACGCGGCTCGCCAGGAGATTCTGCGCTGCTCGGGAACACAGTTCGATCCCGCGGTGGTGGAGATGTTCCTGAAGATTCCGAATGAGTTGTGGCATGAACTGCGCTCGGAGATCACCGGACAGCACAAGCGGTTTTCCACGTTCGATATTGCGGCGGCGGAGATGCCCAAGGTCGTTCGATAATCGAATGAATCTGCCTGGTTGGCGCGGGAATGCGTCAATCGCGCGATGCACGGCACGTGAATTCTCTCCGCTCGGCGTGCATCGAGATCGCCTCCAATTTATACTCGATAGAGCAGCAGGCCAGACCCACACTCGATCCCGCGACTACTCCGATCCGACGAAAGTTTTGTGTGCCCTGGCATTGGTCGTGTGAGGTTCACGCGATTGACTGGGCGCACCAGTCCAGTAGAAGGCGCACCAGTCCGGTCGAAGCAGAAGGACTTGAATTCAATCATTGCCACGAACTGTGAGCTGCGGAAAAAAGCGAATGCATACACAAAGTCGAATTTATGTTGCGGGGCACCGAGGGCTGGTTGGCAGTGCCATTGTGCGTGCTCTCTCCGGGAGCGGATTCAATGAGATTCTGGTGGCCCCGCGCACCGAATTGGATTTGACCAAAGCCGATGAAGCTGACCGGTTCTTCGAACGCGAGCGCCCGGATTATGTATATCTCGCGGCCGCGAAGGTGGGTGGAATTCTTGCCAATGACACCTATCCGGCGGACTTCATACGCGAAAATCTCGCCATTGAAAGCAACGTGATCGACGCCAGTTATCGGAGCGGCGTAAAACGGCTGCTGTTTCTGGGCTCCAGCTGCATCTATCCTAAGCTCTGCCCGCAGCCGATCAAAGAAGAATACCTCCTGACTGGTCCCTTGGAGCCGACGAACCGTGCTTACGCCTTGGCGAAGATTGCCGGCGTGGAGATGTGCTGGTCCTATAACCGGCAGTACGGCACACAGTTTTTGTCCGCGATGCCCACGAATATTTATGGACCCGGCGACAACTTTCATTTAGCGAATTCCCATGTGCTGCCGGCCCTGATTCGCAAGGTTGTGCAGGCAAAACTGACCGGAGCGCACCAACTGGAAGTGTGGGGAACGGGTACACCGCGCAGGGAGTTCCTTTATAGCGACGATCTTGCTGAGGCTTGCTTGTTCCTGATGAGTCTTCCGGACGATGAGTTTTCCGGATTATTGACGGGCGACATTCCTCCATTGATCAACGTTGGGACCGGAGAAGATGTGACCATCCGCGAACTGGCGGAGATTGTGAGCAGCGTGCTGGGATTCGACGGAGAACTGGTGTTCGACCCGAGCAAGCCCGACGGTACGCCACGGAAATTGCTGGATGTGAGCCGCATTGCAGCACTTGGATGGAAGGCTCGCAGGAGTCTCCCGGAAGGAATACGGCTCACCTACGAGTCAACGCGGAGCCAATTGGAATCGCTGGTGGCTCAGTAATCGCAGGTACCCAAGTTATGAAAGTTCCTCTTCTCGACTTGAAGGCGCAGTATGCCGGCATTAAGGATGAAGTCCTGGCTGCCGTGAGTGAAGTTCTCGAATCGCAGGTGTGCATTCTTGGTCCGAGGGTGGAGGAGTTGGAACGGCGGGTCGCCGCTCTGTCCGAATGCAAGCATGCTGTCGGCGTTTCGAGCGGCACCGATGCCTTGCTGGCCGCGCTGATGGCGCTCGAAATCGGGCCGGGCGATGAAGTAATCACCACCTCCTTCAGCTTCTTTGCGACCGCAGGATGTGTGGCTCGCGTCGGAGCGACTTCGGTGTTCGTCGACATCGATCCTCGAACCTACAACATCGATCCGCGGCAGATCGAGCCGGCCATCACGCCGCGCACGAAGGCGATCATCCCGGTTCACCTGTTTGGCCAGATGTGCAATATGGACCCGATCATGGAGATCGCGCGACGGCATCATCTGCACGTGATCGAAGATGCGGCACAGGCTATCTCTGCAACGTACAAGGGCCGGAAAGCGGGAAGTATCGGCACGGTGGGATGCTTCAGCTTCTACCCCACCAAGAACCTGGGGGGCGCGGGCGACGGCGGAATGCTGGTAACAAACGATGCCGATCTGAATGAGCGGCTGCTGGTGATGCGATCGCACGGCGCCAAGCCGAAGTACCACCACAAAGTCGTGGGTGGCAATTTCCGGCTCGATCCGCTGCAGGCTGCCATTCTGCTGGTAAAGCTCCCGCATCTGGAAGCCTGGTCGGAAGCGCGCCGCCGCAATGCGGCGATCTACGATGAGGCGTTTGCAGGCAGCCCGATCGGACCCCCCTGGATCAGTCCGGACGCGGACAGTATCTTCAACCAATACGTCGTTCGCGTGCAGGGACGGGATGAGCTGATGGCGCATTTGCAAGCGGCGCAGATTGGCACGGAGGTCTACTACCCGGTACCGCTGCACTGGCAGGAATGCTTTAGCAGTCTTGGATGCAAGGAAGGCGACCTGCCTGAATCGGAGCGCGCTGCCCGCGAGGTTCTGGCTCTGCCGGTGCATCCGGAGCTCTCAAAGGAACAGCTTGACTTTGTCTGTAGCACCATTCTTGAGTGGGCTACTGTTCGCTCTGGTACGGAGCCGAAAGGGTCTATGGCTGGGGCATGATTTGCCACAGGGCGCCTTGAAGGCGGCGGAACCGGCTTCCGGCGCCCCCTCCCGGTTTTGGTGTGGCCGGAACGGAAGCTCCACGTATGCGGCAGATTGCTACTTTTTTCTTGTAAAGTCATGCAATAGCATTATTTCCGGCATCTAAGTCCACACGTAGTATGGTCACTCACGCTTCCCTTCCCCAGGAGCAGGAACAATTCGATACGGCTTTAGGCCCAACAAATCCACCAGCGGAGCAACGTTCGTTCGTCGACGTCTTAGTGGATTTGGCGGAGCGCAAGCGCCTCATTCTGCAGATCACGGCGGCGTGTGGGGGCGTGTCACTCATTGTTGCGGTGTTGCTTCCTCCCAAGTACACCGCGAGTTCGACCATTCTGCCCCCGCAGCAGAACTCCTCGATGGCTTCAATGCTCTCGTCTCAACTCGCCAACTTGGGGGGGATGGCTGCTCTCGCGGGCTCGGCCGCGGGGTTGAAGAATCAAAACGATATGTACGTGGCCATGCTAAAGAGCCGAACTGTTGAGGACGCCATGGTCCAGCAGTTTGGGCTCATGCAGGAATATCGTGCAAAGCGTCCTTCAGACGCTCGGAAAGCGCTTGAAACGGTTTCCAAGATCGACGGTTCCGGCAAGGATGGGTTGATTCACATCTCGGTGCTGGATCGTGATCCGAAACGTGCTGCAGAGATGGCGAATGGTTACATTGAGCAGTATCGAAAACTCTCCGAACACCTAGCCATCACGGAAGCTTCTCAACGCCGGCTGTTTTTCGAGCGCCAACTTGAACAAGCCAAGGACAATCTGGCCAACGCCGAAGAGGCCATGAAGCGGGCGCAACAGCAGACAGGTTTCATACAGCTCGACAGCCAGGCGCGGGCCTTGATCGAAGCGGCGGCTACACTGCGCGCCCAGATCAACGCCAAGGAAGTTCAAATCCATGCGCTGGAAACGTTCGCGACCGACCAGAACGCTGCACTGGTCCAGGCGCAAAAGCAGTTGGACGCGCTGCGCCAGCAATTGGCCAAGCTGGGCGGATCCGAGGACAGCTCCAGCGAAAACTTCATCGTCCCCAAGGGCAAAGTTCCCGAGGCAGGCCTGGAGTACATGCGCAAGCTGCGCGATGTGAAGTATTACGAAACAGTCTTCACAATCATCGCGCGACAATTCGAGACTGCCAAGCTGGATGAGGCGAAACAGGGTGCAGTCATTCAGGTGGTGGACGCCGCCGTGACTCCCGACAGGAAATCGTCTCCTCCGCGGACGTTGATCGTGCTGGGCGGAACGGTCCTGGGGCTCCTGGTCGGTTCCGCCATCGCACTGCTGCTGACCGGCTTGCAACGGCTTCGGGGTAATCCCGAATCCAGGTGTAAGCTCACGTCCCTCCGTCAAGCTATCTTTCGATAGCCTTCAAAGGCGCCTCAATGCGCTGGGCACCCGCGCTACGAGTGAAACGACGAGAAAAAAGCGATCACTGCGGGAGCATCGAAGTTGCTTGGATCTCCATGCTCCCCCCGCGACCTGTGGATCACAACGCTCCCACCCGTGCCGTTGATCGCGTTGGCGAAAGGATCCTCGTTTTGTGAACGCACAACGACCTGATCCGAATACGACGACCACATCACAATAGGAAACCCGGCGAAAGTGGAAGGTGGGATGAGGATCGGATCGAATCGCGGCGCATTCCGATTCAGAGGTGAAGCCGGGGGCGGCATGTATCGACCCACTTTTCCACAGAATAACCTATTAAGTATCAGTAGTTTCTGAAACATTCATAACCCGAGAAAGTCGAAAAAGACATATCAAATTTCGAATTTTGCACAAAAAGTTGCGATTTGTGCCTCTCCTGATCGAAATCTTATGCAGCTCTACAAATCGTGTACAAAGCCACTAGGATTGACTGTGCCATTTCGCGCTTTGGCTTGGGCATTAATTGCGACGCGGAAAATCTGCTTGAACCAAGACGCGGAAAGTCTGCCTCAACCAAATTGTACAAGCAGGGCGGAATATCCGCCGCCTCTTCCCCGGCAGGTCTGCCGAGCGCGAGATCCTCACATTGAGGATTGGTGCAAGCGGCCGGCACCAAAGAGCGTACCGGAGGATGACGCCGGTCAGCGATGAGTTCACGCTTCCTGTAAGATAGCTTCATACTTCGCCACCAATTCGAAGTTCCCAGGAACCTATGGTCGCACACGTATCGCTTCCCGATGAGCAGGAGCAATTCGATTCCGTTTCTGATGCAGACACTGTCAGAGAAGATGGGATGTCTCTACTTGACCTTCTGAGCCTCTTGGCTGAACGGAAGCGTCTCATTCTCTGGGTTACAGTCGCCTTCACCGTCGTGTCTGTTGTGGTGTCGCTTCTCCTTCCGAAGAAGTACACGGCGACCTCGACCATCCTTCCGCCGCAGCAGAACACTTCGATAGGAACCCTCCTCACTTCTCAGCTAGGGAGCCTGGGAGGAATGACGGCACTCGGCACCTCTATAGGCCTTAAGAATCCGAACGACATGTATGTGGCAATGCTGCGAAGCCGAACGGTCGAAGACGGAATGGTCGAACGTTTCGGGTTGATGCGGGAGTACCACGCCGAACGTCTCTCTCAGGCTCGGCAGGCGTTCGAAGGTGCTTCTAAGATAGTGGGAAATGGCAAAGATGGATTGATTCACATTTCGGTGACCGACCGCGATCCAAGCCGCGCCTCCAATTTAGCTAACGGCTACGTCGATCAGTTTAGGAGTCTTTCAGAACACCTTGCGATCACAGAGGCAGCTCAACGGAGGCTCTTCTTCGAGCAGCAGCTCGAACAGGCCAAGAACAACCTGGCGGATGCGGAGGAAGCGCTAAAGAGGACGGAGCAGGAAACTGGCCTCATTCAACTGGACAGCCAGGGACGCGCTTTAATCGAGGCTGCTGCTGCACTACGCGCTCAGATTACGGCCAAGGAAGTCCAAATCCAAGCGCTGCAGACCTTCGCAACGGACCAGAACGCCCAACTGATTCAGGCTCAGAAGGAACTCGAAACCATGCGGGCGCAGCTAGCTAAACTCGGGGGCACTGAGGACAGTGGCGATGCTAGTTTTCTTCTTCCAAAGGGGAAAGTCCCAGAGGCAGGCCTCGCATACCTGCGTAAGGTCCGCGACGTTAAGTACAACGAAACCATCTTCGAAATCCTTGCGAGGCAGTTTGAAATCGCCAAGCTAGACGAGGCGAAGCAAGGAGCAGTAGTCCAAGTGGTCGATGTGGCGGTGCCACCGGATTGGCGTTCGTCGCCGCATCGAACTCTGATTGTGCTCGTAGGGACTGCGCTTGGGCTCCTTCTCGGAGCCATAACCGCATTCCTCTTGGAAGCATTCCAGCGGCTTCAGGAGGACCAAAAGGCGAAGAGCAAGTTGGACGCCTTTCACCGAGCCTTGTCACTCAGGCGGTAGCGATCTGACGCAGGAATATGGCTCCGCCCAGTTGGAAAACGCCCGCGGCTGCTGCTGGTAAGTTGTAAAATTACTGTGCGGAAAACGGGAGTAGGTCAGTTCAATCGTCATCACAACACTTCAGACAATACGCGATGCTTCGGGATCGCATAGCAGACCTGCTCCCAACAATCCTCTGCGTACCGGCGCAAGAACAATGAATAACTAGGTTGAATAGCGTGAATCAGAGTTGGAATCTCCCACAGATGCTCTGAGCGATGGTAGAGACATATGGCAAGCACAGGCATCGCCTGACTGAGTAACCTTGTTCCCCCGACAAGAGCATCAGGTTCCGCCCCCTCAATGTCCATCTTGATATAAGTGGGTTTGTAGGACCACTCGAGCGAATCTAACCTCTTACATTCGACTGCTTCATCACTTTCGGCCGATGTCATTCGCGATGTCACGTCTCCGGATCCGCTCATGAACACTGTCCCGTCATGGTCTGCCAGCGCGTAAGGCAAAACAGTGACTTTGTCACGCAGCATCAAATCCTTTTGCGAAAGAAAGTTTTGGAGGCGCCGGCGATTCTTCGGATCGGGTTCGAGAGCGTAAATGTGCTCAAAGTTCCGACGGCGCTCAAGAATGCTTCGAATACAATCTCCGTCGAAAGCCCCACAATCCACAAATACTTCTTCGGAAATCGGTTTAACCAGGCCTTCAGGAAAGTAAGTCTCTTTCGGATTTTCACTCAGGGCCAGAAATTCCGGTTCAAACCAATACCGCCATTGAATCTGGTCACAAAACTCCTTCCGGGAAGACTCATCAGCGAAGAGATCGAAGCAGTGTCTGATCTGCTCTTCATGCTCGGTAAGAAGCTCAGGAGAATCTATTCCCAGATCCGGCATAAATTCGCGCGGGTATCTCCAAAATAGCGACGTTGCCGGGAGCACATACTTGCATCCCATTTGACGGAGTTGCTGCCGGACATTGCTCCCGTTGAAGATGGTCACAATAAATGTGGCACTATCCGAATACCTGGCCACTGCTTCTTGCGGGGGAATCACCTCCACCCCTGCGATCGTAGTTCCCCATCGGTCCTGATTATTGTCTGAAAAGCAACAGGGCTCAACCCCTGCATGACGGAGACGATCCAGAGTTAATGTGCCGAATTGGCCAGCTCCAAACAAAAGAATTTGCCTGGTTCTGTCAGTCATCCCTTCAACGTGGCTGCGCCACCGTTGTGAACAGGCGCCACTCCCTTCTTCCTTGAATCCAGCCACTAAGCGATCAAAGCGATCACGAGAATCAACCAAAGCCTCTGCCAATGTTCACCCTCCTGTGGAAAAACGAAGTCCCCGAAAATTCAGTCCGGTCTGACAATTTCGGGAGTCGGTGAGGTCTTGGAGTGCATTTGCTCGCGCACGCGAACTTGCTCTACGGATTCTTCAAGCATTGGCGCGAGCGGTCCAAGCATTTGGATCTCCCTTGTGTCCCTATTCGGATACCGGCTTCACAATCATATTCGCGAGAAACTCTTCTCTAGGCAAGAACGGGAAGAGGTCTTCCAAGGGCTTGGAGACGAAGGTGCCGTCGGGTCTCTGATAGGACTGGAGACGGGGCGCGCGCATTTCATCAGGGATTACGCGGACATCGATTAACACCGGTCCATCTATTGCCAAGGCGCGTTGGACGTCCTGGCGCAAATTCGCCTGATCCGGGATGACAATTGCCGGGATATGGTAAGCGGCGGCCACCTTGCTGAGGTCGGGCACGGTGAGACCCGTGGTCCTGTCGCAACCGATGTTGGGCTTGCCAAAGTACCCGGCCTGCGAGGCGCGGATGGATGCATAGCCATTGTTATTGAGGATGAAGAATTTGACGGGCAGGTTCAGCCGACGAGCGGTCTCGAGTTCCTGAATGTTGAACTGGAAGCCTCCATCTCCGTCGACCAGAATAGTACGCCGGCGCCCTCCGCCGAGGCACACGGCAAGAGACATTGGCAAGCCATATACCATGGATCCGAGCCCCGCGGTGTGGTATATACGCTGGCCATTTCGCGTGGGACAGGCCAGTAGGAAGATTTCAATACCGCTCCCCGAACTCCCCGAAACCAAGAGATCGTCAGACATGGACTCAGTGCCAATCACCTCGGCGAGATGAAAGATACTAACGAGCCCTTCGGGCTTGCGGTGCTCGTCGGTGACCACGGGATATCGGAACTTCCAGTCGACACAGCGAGCATCCCATGCAGCGTGCTCGCGAAGACGGATCGCGTCCTTCTGCCGCAAGAGCTCCTTCAAGAACGCTCCAGCATCCGCACAGATTGGTTGTTCCAGGTATGGGCTAAGCTTGGCCAACTCTGCAGCATCAATGTCCACCGCGGCCTTATAGGCCTCGCGAGCAAGATTCTGCGGAGCATATCCAGTGATGGCAAAATCGAGGCGCACGCCGATGGCCAACAAGAAGTCACAATTCTGAAGTGCGAAATTGGCACCACGCGCAGCCACGGAACCTGGGCGGCCCACGAAAGTGGGGTCGTCACTCGGGACAATATCCGCAGCGCACCAAGTGGCTACGGAGGGGATCCCGAGCATATGGCGGAGTTTCTCAAAGTCGGCCGTTGCCCGAGCGAGACGAATCCCATTCCCCGCAAAGAGGAGCGGACGCTGTGCTTGATTCAGCTTTTCGATCAGTTGTGAAACCTGGTGTGCCAGATCGGTGGACAGGCGGTTTTCGCTCAATTCAGATGGGTCAAATCCGCGCAGCGTGGAAGGGTCAACAATCGGGGACGCCTGGACATCGAGAGGAATATCGATCCAGACGGGACCGGGACGGCCGTTAAACGCCAAAAACAGCGCTTTTTCCATGTGATAGCGAATTTCCTTCGGATCGAGAACGGTCGCGGCGTATTTGGTGATCGGTTTCACGATGGAAACGATATCCACCTCCTGAACGCCGAGTTGGCGCATGCCAAGGGGACGCCCATCGGCGTCAAACATCCTGTCAGGACGCTTTACCTGTCCAGAAATGAAGAGAGTTGGTGTGGAATCAAGCCATGCTCCGGCAACACCTGTTATCGCATTGGTACCTCCTGGGCCGGCCGTAACCATGCAAACGCCAAGATGGTTGGTTACCTTCGCATATGACTCCGCACACATTGCGCTAGCCTGCTCGTGAGAATTGCAAACCGCTTCGATTGAAGGCTCCGCGCCAAGGGATTGATTCAAGTGCATAGCCCCGCCACCAGTAACAAGGAACACGTGTTTCACACCCTGATCGGCGACGAGGCGCACGACGTAATCCGAAAGCTTCATAGATAGTCCGTACTCGTCTTTTTAGAGGGACGTGTGGTGGGTGTTTGAAAAAAAACGTCCGGGGCGCGAAGCCCTCGAGCAGTCAGAATGGTCTCCACAAGTTCGCGAACTGCGCCATTACCGCCGCCACATTTGGAGATGAAGTTCACCGATGATCGCACATCCAGGGAGGCACTCGCCGGAGCCGCCGAAAATCCGGCGATTTGCATGGCCGGAAGATCGTTGACATCGTCGCCCATGAAGCAGATCTCTGCCAGCGGGATCCCAGTTGCGGCGGCAAATTCGCGCAATGCGCCAGCTTTGTCCCGGCAACCTTTGAACACGTGCTCAATGTGCATTTTGTCGGCGTACCGGTCTACAAGGGGACTGTCTTCACCGGAGATTAGGGTCAGACGCAGGCCTGCGCGCCGTGCCAGTGAGACGCCCATAATGTCGGCGAAAGAAAATCGCTTCCACTCCTGACCGCCAGGCCCCCACCACACGCCACCATCGGTAAGAACGCCATCAACGTCCAAAGCAACGGCCCTGACGCGTTCCAGGCCGTTGCCTCCTGACTGAGTTGCTCCCATGATCTATCGCTAAACTGCGGCCCCGACACGACGGAGCTTCTTGATAATGGGAATTTCGCGCTCGTAAACTCGCTTAACTCCGTCTCCTTTGGACTGCTCCCAAAGTCGAATATCCCGAACAAGACGGGATATGCCGTTGGGCTCCAGAGATGCTGCCTGATCAGAGCCCCACATGGCACGATCCATGGTAATGTGCCGCTCGACGACACATGCTCCCAGAGCAGCAGCACAAACACTTGTAGGAATGCCAGTCTCATGGCCCGAGTAGCCGATAGGAACTCGATACCGCGCGGCCATCGTGGGGATCGCACGCAGGTTCAATTCATCGTAGCTGGCCGGATAGGTGCTTGTGGCGTGCATCAGGATGAGCTGATCCTTACCCATCACTTCGACCGCGTGATCGATTTCCTCGTACGTGCTCATGCCACTTGACGCAATGATCGGCTTGCCAGTCCTTCGGATATGCCTCAGAAGATGATCGTCGGTGAGCGAAGCGGAGGCAATCTTGTAGATAGGAACTTTGAACCTCTCGAGGAAATCGACCGCATTTTCATCCCATGGCGAAGCAAACCATGTCATTTTTACCGATTTGCAGAAGGCATCGATCTCCTCGTACTCCTCCTGCTCAAACTCCAGCCCATATTTCAGCTCACCATTGGTGGGTCCGAATGGGTTTTCGCGCGGCTTCGCCAACTCCTCAGCACTATAGACAACATCCACAGTGCGCTTCTGAAACTTGACCGCATCGCAGCCAGCAGCTACGGCGACGCTGATCAGTCGTTTAGCCAAATCGATATCACCGTTGTGGTTGATGCCGATTTCGGCAACGATGAAGCAAGGTTGGTTTTCACCAACCAACTTGCTGCCGATCGGAATGGTATTCATGGGTTGTTACTCCTTTTGATCCCGTCGGAAGCTGCAAGGCGAGTCCGAGGTAGTGGTGCCGTGCCAAGTCGAAGCCAGCGGTCTGGGTCGCTGTTCGCGGAGGTCTCATCCGGTATCCGACTTATGGTAACTTACCATAGCATATCGCCCGGAGCCTTGACGACCCGCTGGCCCTCGTCCCTTGTACGTAGTTGACCGGCGATCGGCTGAAGCGGATACTCGCGGAGGCGCTCAGGCGCGCTTTGACGAATCTACGGACTAGTTTCACTTCATCGGGGAGGGTTTATTCTTTTTACGTGAAACCGCTATCCGCTGCAGATCTTGGCCATGTCATTGACAATACGTGCAAGCTCTGGGATAAGGTACGTGGCAAGAAAATCTTCCTTTCGGGTGCCACGGGCTTTTTTGGAATTTGGCTGCTGGAGAGCATGGCCTATTGCAATCGTAACCTCAACCTCGATTTGTCTGCGGTGGTACTGTGTCGCGATCCGGTACGGTTCCGCGAACAAATGCCTCACATAGCCCAGGAGAGTTGCATTCAATTCCTGAAGGGCGACGTTCGCACATTCGATTTCCCACCAGAGGAATTTGAATACCTTATCCATGCCGCCGCACCTACCATCGCGCCCAGTTCGCTTGATGCAGAGGAACTGTTGAGCATCCTGATCGATGGAACCAGGCGCATCCTCGCATTCGCGAAATCTCGCGGGACCCAAAGGATGCTCTTTGTGAGTTCAGGAGCGGTATATGGACAGCAGCCTTCTGGAGTCAAATACATCTCCGAGGACTACCGAGGAGGGCCGGATTGGATCAATCCTGACTCATCCTATGCTGAAGGTAAGAGGGTATCTGAACAACTGTGTGCTATCGCAGCCCGTAAATTGCCTATTCAGATGGCGATTGCACGCTGTTTCGCTTTCGTGGGCCCACACCTCCCTCTCCATCAGCACTTCGCAATCGGCAATTTCATTGCGAACGCGCTGGCAAACGAGCCCATCTTGATTCGAGGTGATGGAACGCCAATGCGTTCGTACCTTTACGCTTCCGATCTTGCAGTCTGGTTGTGGACGCTACTGCTTGCCGACCCAAGACAAAGCACCAACCCGACGGTCATCAACGTCGGTTCCAGTAATGCAGTCAGCATCCACGATCTTGCGCGTCTGGTTGCAAGAGTGCTCAATCCGACGCTGGAAATACGAATCGAGGAAAAACCGAGGGACGGCGCGCTGTCACTCCAATACGTGCCGGACGCCAGAAGGGCAGAAGCCCTGTACGGATTGCGCGAGTCGATCAGCCTGGAACAAGCGATCCGGCACACCGCTGAATGGCATCGCAGTTGAGACGCAGCGCGGATTCCGAGTCGAACGCAGCCGGAGCGTCAGTCTCCACATATTGCGAGTTCGATCCAATCGCATAGCATGTGGCCGCAAAGGATGTGACCCTCTTGAATCCGAGCAGTGTCTCTTGAAGGGATGGCCAATACGACTTCAGCCACACTGGCCATCGCACCACCGCCTTCTCCAGTGAACGCGATAGTAAATGCGCCCCGTTCGCGGGCAGTCTCAAGGGCTGCACAGACGTTCTTACTGTTCCCCGAAGTTGAAATACCGACAACAATGTCACCCGCGTCGCAGAGTGCCTCCACCTGTCGTTGAAAGATCCGCTCGAAACCATAGTCGTTGCCGATTGCCGTCAAAATGGAAGTATCGGTCGTGAGAGCGACCGATGGCAGTCCGCGCCGTTCCCGCCGGAAGCGTCCCATCAGTTCGGCAGCAAGATGCTGAGAATCGGCTGCACTTCCGCCATTCCCACACCAAAGGACTTTTTTACCGCCGAGGATCGCCCGGGTCATTTCTCTTGCGATCCGTTCGAGCACAGCCTGTTGCGCTGAAAGATCTCGGACTATCTTCAGATGCTCAGTAATCGCGCGTTCGAATACGATTGATGCGATTGGGGCGTCCGGAGAGGATGACATCACGTTTTCCTTGTTGAAAGTTGAATTCTGAGGCCCTCTTCAGTGCTGGACGGGGCCGAGATCGCGGTAAAGAAGCCACTAGGAGTTCACTGCAGACTCTGCAACGAACTCGCCGATGACGCACGAGATGAAATCAAGCATAGGTTGAGTCAAGCCCGGGAACAGGCCGATCCAAAAAACCTGGTTCATCACGAAATCAGTATTTGGCAAATCACCGATTGCTCGATACTCGCACCCCTCGTAAGCAGGCTGGCGAAGAAGGTTGCCGGCAAAGAGCAGCCGCGTACCGATCTTTTTGGATTCGAGAGCGCGAATGAGTTGCTCCCGAGTAAAAGGTGCGCCCTCGCGTACGGCAATGGGGAATCCAAACCACGACGGCTCCGACCCCGGGGTGGCTTCCGGAAGAATCAGAACATCCTCGAAAGGCTTCAGAGCAGAGGAGAGATAATGGAAGTTCTCTTTGCGGCGTTCGATGAAACCGGCGAGTTTGCCGATCTGCGACAGTCCCAATGCGGCCTGCATATCCGTCGCTTTGAGATTGTAGCCGATATGAGAGTAGGTGTATTTGTGGTCATAGCCGCACGGCAGCGTTCCCAACTGCCAATCGAAACGCTTGCCGCAGGTGTTATCTTTCCCCGGATGGCACCAGCAGTCACGTCCCCAATCGCGAAATGATTCGATGAGCACTTGAAGGTTTGGTTTGTCCGTGAGCACAGCGCCCCCCTCACCCATGGTGATATGGTGCGCTGGATAAAAGCTGACTGTCGCAATGTCACCAAACGTGCCAACGTGACGTCCCTTCCACGTCGATCCAAGCGCGTCACAGCAATCTTCGATGAGCCAGAGGTTGTTCTCCCGCGCAAAAGCAGTGATTGCATCCAGATCAAACACATTCCCCAATGTATGGGCGATCACGATTGCCTTCGTCCTTTTGCTGAGAGCAGCCCCGAGTTGCCTAACATCAATTTCATATGTCGGCACGGTGACGTCGACAAAGACCGGCACTAGACGATTCTGAATGATCGGATTGACGGTAGTCGGGAATCCTGCCGCGACCGTGATGACCTCATCACCCGGTTTCAGTCGCCGATCCCCCAGTTTCGGGGAGGTCAGCGCACTGACGGCGACGAGATTCGCGGACGAGCCAGAGTTAACGAGAGACGCGCTTCGCACCCCAACGAAGCGAGCCAGTTTCCGCTCGAACTCTTGAGCAAACCGTCCCGTGGTAAACCACGCATCCAGCGCAGAATCCACGACCGCGCAGATGTCATCTCCGTCAATCACCTTTCCGGAGACCGGAACAGGAGAAAATCCGGGGTCGAAATCCGATCCTTCGAATGCTTCCCGAAAGTACTCTCTGGAAAGTTCGAGAATCTGCTGACGAAGCTGCGCTGCTCTGGGCATCATGAGTATCTATGTTCAAGAATACACAAGGAACAGTTCCAATCAGTAGTGTAATCTAACGGCAGAGACTCGCGTATTGAGGTTGGGGGAACTACCGGCCAAGCCCGGTTAAAGCGGTGTATGAGGGGGAAATGAAAGCAGTTATCCTGGCCGGCGGACTGGGCACTCGCCTCAGCGAAGAGACAAGTACCCGACCAAAGCCGATGGTCGAAGTTGGCGGGCGACCGATTCTCTGGCACATCTTGAAAATCTACTCGCAGCACGGCATCAATGAGTTCATTATTTGCTGCGGCTATAAGGGCTACATCATCAAGGAATACTTCGCGAATTACTTCCTCCACATGTCCGACGTCACATTCGACATGCGGGAAAACCGGATGGAAGTGCATCAGAGCGTAGCTGAGCCCTGGCGGGTCACGCTTGTAGATACCGGAGATAACACCGGCACCGGGGGAAGATTGAAAAGAGTAGCTTCCTACCTGGACGGCGACGAGGCGTTTTGCATGACCTATGGCGATGGAGTCAGCGATGTGGATGTCGCCGCTGCAATTGAATTCCACCGCACCCATGGAAAGCTCGTGACAGTTACAGCGGTGCAACCCCCGGCACGTTTTGGCGGACTTGATATTCAGGGAAACGTGGTCTCTGCTTTCCAAGAAAAGCCACGAGGAGAAGGCGGATGGATCAACGGAGGCTTCTTCGTTCTTTCGCCGCCCGCAATCAAGGCGATCCGCGAAGATAGCTGGATGTTTGAACGCGAACCAATGCAACATCTCACCGACCGCGGGCAGGTGGAAGCGTTCTTTCACCACGGATTCTGGCAACCGATGGACACCCTCCGGGACAAGCAGAAGTTGGAGGAACTCTGGGCAAATGGGAAAGCTCCGTGGAAAAAATGGTAAAGGCCTGGGTTAACCGAAGAGTGTTCGTGACCGGGCACACGGGATTCAAAGGAGGCTGGTTGAGTCTCTGGCTATCCGTCTTAGGAGCGAACGTCCGGGGCTATGCACTTGATCCCGACACTGAGCCGAATCTTTTCTCTGCGGCCTCGGTCGGTCGCTCGATCGAAGACCTTCGAGGGGACATTCGCGATGCCTCCAAGTTGGAAGCTGCATTGACGACCTTTGCCCCCGAAGTGGTATTTCACCTCGCAGCTCAACCCCTTGTGCGGCGATCCTATCTAAAGCCGCTCGAGACATATTCCACGAACGTCATGGGGACGGCGCACGTTCTCGAGGCGGCGAGGAAAGCTCCGAGTGTGCGCGCCATTGTCTGTGTCACCAGCGACAAGTGCTATCAGAACCGGGAATGGGTGTGGCCCTATCGGGAAACGGACCACTTGGGCGGATACGACCCTTATTCATCGAGCAAAGCTTGCGCGGAGATCATTGCCGCCGCTTACCGCAGTTCATTCTTTCCGCCCCAACGTGTTGAGGAACATGGGGTCGCACTAGCCACGGCACGAGCCGGAAATGTCATCGGGGGCGGCGACTGGTCGACCGATCGACTGATACCGGACCTGATTCGCGGAATTCAGGCGGGTCAGCCGGTGACAATCCGGAATCCCAAAGCCGTCAGACCGTGGCAACACGTGCTGGAACCCCTTTGGGGCTACATTCTCCTTGTCGAAATGATGCTCGCATCGCCGGCGCACTACTCTCAAGAGTTCAATTTCGGCCCAAGCGAAGAAGATGCGTGGCCGGTAGAAAAGATCGCCACGAAGCTGATATCGCTTCACCGGAACGGTGCGAGTTGGATATGCGATTCGGGGCCAACTGTGCACGAAGCTGGAATTCTGCGGCTGGATTCCAGCAAGGCTCGTGCGGAACTTGGCTGGTCCCCTCGCCTTCGAATTGAAGACGCACTGGAGTGGACAGCTGAATGGTACAGATCGTGGAAGGGCGGCGTGGATATGTATGAGCAGACCGTGGCCCAGATCTCCGCCTACGAACAATTGGTCCGGTAACAGTACTCCCAAATTCATGCTTACTCTCTTAAGGGCGCCGGTCTCCAACTCTAGGTCGATGTAATGCAACAAAGGCGCATAGCAGATATCGAGGGCGGCTTTCAAGCTTGCCCTCTAACGTGTATTGAGGTTGCCTGAATGCCGAGATTACGCGAAGAAACAGAGCCCACGAGTTGGTTCCTGCGCGTGCGTGGCGACGTGAAGCAGTGGTCATACAGGACGATGGGGATCGACCGTGCGATCGGTTTCAACATCCTCGCTCGAGCATGGTCAAGTTCGGCCGGACTGATCACTGTAGCACTGATCGCTCGATTCCTCACCCCCCAACAGCAGGGCTATTACTACACATTCGGGAGCCTTATTGCGCTTCAAATCATTTTCGAACTCGGTTTTTCTCTGGTCATCCTGCAGATGGCGAGTCACGAAAGAGCGCACCTTAGCATCTCAGAAGACGGTCATATATCCGGAGATGCAGTTGCTCATTGCAGGCTGGCGTCGGTCCTGCAGAAGACTGTCAAGTGGTACTCGGCGGGCGCGGTGCTCCTGGCTATATTCTTGCTCTTCGCCGGATTTCACTTCTTCGGTACACACCGAAAGCCTGAGGACCATGTCTCCTGGCAAATCCCCTGGTGCTTCGCAGTGCTTGCAGCCACCGTTACATTTCAGGTTGACCCGGTCCTGTCGTTCATGGAGGGATGCGGTTTCATTTCCAATGTCGCGCGCCTGAGATTCGTGCAGGCGACCGCCGGAAGTGTTTGTGCTTGGTTGGTCCTTGTATCGCATCATGGCCTATTTGCCCCGGCGACCATCATCTGCGCTAACGCCATTGGAGCTATAGTCTGGCTATCGCGAAAGAGGAGCCTCCTTCTATCTCTCCTGCGCTTCAAACCAGGCCCAAACAGGATTGGCTGGATGAAGGAAGTCTGGCCGTTTCAATGGCGGATTGCTCTCAGTTGGCTTTGCGGATACTTCATCTTTCAGCTCTTTAATCCCGTCCTGTTTGCATACCGAGGAGCCGTCGAAGCAGGGCAGATGGGCATGTCGCTGACCATCATGAATGCGCTGATCGCGATTGCAATTTCCTGGGTCAATACAAAGGCCGCCCCTTTCGGAGCAATGATTGCCCGGAAGGAGTATGCAGAGCTTGACCGAACCTTCTTCACCGCAGTGCGGCAGTCACTTCTCGTGTGCACGGTGTGCATTCTACTTACCTGGGTGGCGATTATTTACCTGAATTGGATCCATTTCCCACTCGTCCGCCGGGTCCTCGCTCCCCTGCCCTTTGGGTTGCTTTTGCTCCTAGTTCCTATGAATGTTCTTGTGTTCGCTCAAGCTACTTATCTGAGGGCTCACAAACAAGAAAAGTTCCTTTTGAATTCCGTTTTGGGTGCCATTCTCACGGGATCCTCAACGTTCTTCCTCGGAAGATCTTACGGCGCCATTGGCGTTGTGATCGGCTCCGTGCTCATAGGAGCGCTAATAGGCGTGCCGCTAGGTACATACACCTTTATTAAGTACCGTAGGATATGGCACGAAGCATAGGAGAGTTCTCGCCGTCATAGCTCTCTCTAGGCCTTAGCTCTATCTGCGAAGCAGTGTGAGCCAAGGCAGCAAGTAGAGGGCACGGCTAATGCGCGAGAGTCGTATTGTCACCAAACGAATCCACTCCGGGACTTGGAACGATCGAATGTTCGACCGCAACCCGCGCCTGTCTCAATTCGGAGATTTGCTCGAGAGTTGAAACAATCTCTTCACCGATGATCAGAGAAGCTGTTGCCGCTGGCGATGGAACGTTGCACACATGCAGGATGCGATCCTGCATGACGAAATGGAAGTCGTCCAGTAGTTTTCCAGATCTATCCAAAGCCTGTGCTCGAACACCAGATCCACCGGGCTGGATATCATTCTCCGTAAGCTCCGGCACCAACTTCTGGAGAGCGTGTGTGAAGGCTCTCTTGCTCCAAGAACGGTACATCTCTCCTGCGCCGCTCCGCCAGTTGCGGGCAGCCATTTTCCAGAAACCCGGGAACATGGCAGTGGAAACCGTATCGCCCAGACTGAAGGAAGCCCGGCTATACCCCTCGCGTTTAAACGAGAACACTGCATTCGGGCCCGCTTCTACTCCACCGGCGATACGCCGAGTGAAATGGACCCCAAGGAATGGGAAGCGCGGATCGGCTACGGGATAGATCAAGCCCTTTATCAATCCGTGCCGTGAAGGCACAAGTTCATAATATTCCCCACGAAACGGAACAATCCTAAGCCCCAATTTAGCGCCAGTCATACTTGCGATCACATCGCTGTGCAAACCAGCGCAGTTCACCATGTACCGAGCACTCACTACTTCCGAGGAGGTTTCGATAACGATTGACCCGACCCCCCGCGTAATATGCTTTACCTCGTGTCGGGTGAGAACGGCACCGCCAAGCTGCTCAATCAATTCGGAAAATTTTGCAGAGACCTTTGCGAAGTCGGTGATACCAGTCGTGGGTACCAAAATGCCGCGCAAACCGGCTGCGTGGGGCTCAATTTCGCGGATCTGGTCGCCTGTCAGTTCGCGTAGTCCAGCCACGCCATTCGCCTGTCCTCGGCGACGAAGCTCCATGAGCCGAGGGATCTCGCCTTCCTTGGTCGCGACGATGATCTTCCCGCAAATCTCAAAGGGAACTCCGTTGTCCTTGCAAAAGCGGACCATTGCGGCTCGGCCCTCAACACAGAGCCTCGCTTTGAGCGACCCCGGCTTGTAGTACAGACCCGAGTGTAATACTCCGCTGTTATGTCCCGTTTGGTGAGCAGCGACCCTATCTTCTTTGTCTAAAACCAATATCTGAATGCCGGGGTATTTACGAACGAGTTGGAGGCCAACCGCGAGCCCAACAATTCCAGCTCCCACGATCGCAACATCACACAGTTTATCCGTCATTTCGGCTCACAGCCCCTCTCCCTAAGAGGCGGCACATACCGTCTCCGCGCGCGCCTGAAGATACGTATTCAATCCCTCGCGCCAATCGGTGAAAATATTCAGGCAAGCCGTCTTCAACGCATGATTCTCCAAAACCGAAAACTTCGGACGTTGAACCTTTGCGGGAAATTCCCCAGGGGCAGCTCTTTCCAGCTGAACTGTAGTATTCGTGAGGCGAAAGATTTCGTTGGCAAATTCATACCAGGAACAGCTCCCCTCTGCAGTTCCATGATAGAGACCGTACTGATCCGAACGGCTAAGTACCACCAACTGCTGTGCTATCTGCGCCGTTGGTGTCGGGGTGACGAATTCATCGTCAACGACCCGGAGTTTGTCGCGTTCACGAGCAAGCTTCAACATTAATTCAACAAAATTCAGCCCACCCTTCGCTCGGCAGGGATGAAGCCCGTAAATGGCAGAAACGCGAAGAATAAAATGTTTGCCTCCAATTGCCGCTGTGAAGTGTTCGCCTGCGAGCTTCGAGATGCCGTATGCGTTGAGAGGCCTGGAAATATCGGTCTCCAAGTAAGGGAGTGCCTTTTGCCCATCGAAAACGTAATCCGTGCTGATATACGCCACTCTCGCGCCCGAACGACTCGCCCAAGAAGCAACATTTCCTGCACCAATTGCATTTGCTGCGAAAGCGGCCGCTGGGTCCGACTCGCACTTTTCAACGTGGTGCATCGCAGCCGTGTTAACAATGAAATCCGGCGCTCGGGATGTGAGAGCTTCATCAACCGAAAGAGGCGACGACAGCTCGATATCAGAATGTGTCAGACCGACTACGCTATCCCCATTCCTAATGAACGCTGCACAGACATCACTACCGAGTTGACCGTTGGAGCCGATCACCGCAACCTTCATCGCTGGGCTCCCGAGGCCTCTGGAACTGGTCCGACGGGTGTCGCATCAGCTTTCTCCAGGTCCTTGAATATCCGGATATTGTAGTATTGCGGATTTTCCCAATCGCTGCACTTATCCATGTTGGCGATCAAGTTGCGCACAATCGATTTCACGCTCTGATGCGGATGGAAACTCAGTATCGTATTGGCTCGTTCGATGGAAACCTTATAATTCCGTAGATCTCGAATGTGTTTGATATCGAGCCTGATCTTCTTTCCGAGTTCTTCATCAAGCGTGTGTTTGACGAGATCAGCGACTTCGCCGATTGTATGATTGCCCGACGCGATGTTATAGATGCCGCTCAAGGAATCGTTAGCCTCGATTGCCCGCGTGTACGCCATTGTAGCGTCTTCGATACTCAGGAACGGTCTCCAAATCGCTGGATCGGTGACCTGGATCACTCCATCCTGCATGGCACATTTGAACATGGTATTCACGAGGAGATCGAAACGCATGCGGGGACTATATCCCGAAATGGTCCCCTTCCGCAGAGCGATCACAGAAAAATCGGAGTCAACCATCTGCAGCACCGCGCGCTCGCCCTGAAGCTTAGATATACCGTAGGGGTAGGACGAACTTACGGGACAATCCTCGTTAAATAACTGATTCTCCGTGTAGCCGTACACTGAGCATGAGCTTGCATAAATATAGCGCTTGACCTTCGCCTTCTTTGCAATGTAGGCAAGGTAGGCCGGCGCAGAAGCATTGAAAATGAAATTCTTTGCGGGAGAAAAGTCGGCCATAGGATCGTTGGAAAGACCTGCGAGAAAGACGACCTGGTCATACCCGGCAAGGTCTGAAACCTGCAGATGAAAGATGTCCTTTTCGAGGATACCAATTTCGCTTGGCAAATTGTTGCCGAACCAGAATAGGTCCACGACATCAATCTCGTAGCCGCGATCAAGAAGATGTGGAATCAAAGCGGAGCCGACGTAACCGGCACCTCCAGCAATCAGGATTCGCATTTATTTCACTCCCCCAGCAAGTGCCGATTTCGGTTGGTACATGATGTTGTCGGAAGGCGGCGAAGCAAGCCAATCTCGCAAGGACTGTGCCTTCGCGTCCTTCGCAGAAACGACAACTTCTTTGAGCGGCCAGTCGATGCCGATCTCAGCATCGTTGTAGAAGATTCCAGATTCTCCCATGGAGTTATAAAGTCCCGTGCATTTGTATTGGACCTCGCACTCATCCGAGAGTGCACAAAAACCGCGAGCAAAACCGTAAGGGGCGTATACCTGCTTCTTGTTGTCCGCCGTAACCTCCAGCCCAAACCACTCCCCGAGAGTGGGCGAATTCTTCCGAATATCCACCGCAACGAGAAATGCTGCGCCGCGGGTTACGCGCATCAGCTTGCCCATCGGCGGATCCCACTGAAAATGAAGACCCCGCAATACGCTCTTCGACGAACGAGAATGATTATCCTGCGCCCACTCGGTGGGAAGTCCGAATTCGCGAAAGTTGTCAGCACGGTACGTCTCCATAAAAAAGCCACGGTCATCACCCAGAACCTTGGGGACAAGCACGACTACATCCCCACCCACCTGGACGCTATCCACTTGCAAAGGCATTGATATACTCCCCTAGCACAAGAGTCTTGAAAGTACTGTCAGGCACTTCCTTCGGGCGAATCTTCAGAATCTAGAAGTGTATCCGCCTTCAGCAGATGCCCGCAAGCGCCGCCATTACAGTTCCTGCATTTTGCACTTGAAAAGGGTCTTGTATCCGTTAGATTACTTCGCTACCCAACGCAATTGCAAGGAAACGCGAGGTGCTGAGTCCAAAAGGAGATGGCCGGTCGAGTGGCAATATGCTGCTAGTGCCGTGACTCGATGATTTTGTAATCGCGCCTATGAACTATGTGTGCCCCAGGTCTCGCTTTTGAGACCTGGGAAACCACCAATCTTCGCGGTCGCGGTACTAGCCAACACTGGCTCACAAATGCGGCGAGCCGCCGATTTCACCCTTCAATGCACTCACGCAAGAACTGATGCATGTCGTCGCGGACCTTAGTTCTCTCCAACTCAGCTGCAAAGAAACTCAGACAACTATGTGACATACGGCTCAGGGAATTTTCATCAATCTGAGAAAGGCATTGCTTGAGGCTTTCCCTCTCGCCGCCTCGATAATTGAACCCAAGACCGTGTTCAGTCACCAATTGAGCAAGGTCACCCTGCATCGAATTCAAGATTGGCAGGCCTGCCGCAAAATATGTGCTGGCCTTTGTCGAGAATGCGGCGGTGGTATTCACAAAGCCGTTGAAGCCAACGTGAGCTCTCGAGAGGATATCCCCGAGCTTGTCAGGGTCGTAGACCGATCCGAAATAGCGGTGAATTACGCCTCTCCGATTCAACTCGCTCAAGAACCACTCGCGACGATCTCCGTCTCCAACGATGAACACTTGGACGGACCGTAGTTCGACCTCTGTCAGAACGTCCAGTAGCGTCTCAAAATCGTAGAGCCTTCCCAGATTGCCGCTATATGCAATGGTGAGAATGTTTTCCTTCGGTACTTCTCTCCGTAAACATACCTCGCCGAGATAAAAACGGCGCTTTCTGCATTCATTCTTCACATATTTTGACGCCTCTTCGAAAAACGAGTCCGAAACCGCCATCATCACATCTGCAGTTCCCGCAGCGTTGTTGAAGAGCCTTCGCCAAAGTGAAAACACGGGACGAAATCGCTGCACTTGGCGCGGGTTGAACGGTAGGACATCCGGCCAAATATCGGTGACATCGACGATCTTGAGGTGGGCGCGAGCATTCCGAAGGACAAGCCACGCCAAAGTATTGAATGGAAGCGTCACATAAACGATGTCAAACCTTCGTCGATGCTTAAGAAAGTACAGACCTGCACTTATTGAAAAGAGCAAATGCGATATCAATCTCATTAGACCGACGTTGTTGCGATAAGGCAAGGTTTTCAGGTACACGATTTTATCAATCGGAGGCACTTGAACTTTCTTCTTGATCATTTTTGTCCAATGATCGAAATCTGTGGTCACTACCTCGACATGCGCCAATCTCGACAATACGCATGCCACGGAAAGGGGACGATTGGCGTTCATATCCGAGCTGAACGATTGCGCCAAAACTAGGGCTCGCCGTTGACTATTGCCGAAATGCATCCCGTCCACCGCCATGTCACCCGTTCCCCGTCTTCCCGTTCGTAAATTTAGAACAACGATTCGCAATTGAATCGGCCATTCATCAATACGACCGATGACCAGACCTGCTTTTCACGCGGAAGTCTCTACCCGATGTCTCCTGAAAGCCATCTTAAAAATGTACCGAAAAGCTAAGTTCTTTATAAGTGCCCAACGCCATCGAATCATTTGGACCAGTGGTGCATGAGTTTCCGGCGAATCATTGCGTCCGTGACGCCGGTATAGCAGGAGCGGTTCCCTGATGAAAGACGCCTTCCCCACAAACTGGTTGACAAGACCGATCCATACGTCATGGATGGGGATATCGGGAGGAAACGGAAGACAATATTTTAATATCGTACGCCGAAACGCCATCGCGCTTCCCTGGTATTGATTACGGACAATATTGCGCAAAACGCCTTGATGGAATTGCTTGGACCCAAACTTTGGTCCAGATTTGATCCTGCCTTCAGCATCTATGATGACAAGATCGCTCATCACCACAGTTACGTCAGGGTGCGCTCTGAACACCTCTAGGATCTTCGCCACCTTATCCGCACGCCAGATGTCATCGTGATCAGTGAGGAGAATGACCTCACCTCGTGCCTCCTTGAGAGCGCGACCAAAGGTACGCACAACACCACAGTTCTCAAGCTGCCGTACTACACATATGCGGTTATCTTCGAACGATTCAACAATCGTAATCGTACTGTCCCGCGAACCATCGTCCACGACGATAAGTTCATCCTCTCCTGCCAATTGAGGGAGAATCGACGCAATTTGTTGTTCAATGAAGTTTGCGCCGTTATGCACAGCCATGCAAACAGAAATCATCGGCCGATTGTGACTCGTTATTGACGGTTCTCCTTTGGTGACGGAACAAAGGATCTTCTCCTCAACCTCTTTCCTCCAATCTCGGATTCGGGACCACTTGGGGTGTAGCAATCGTTTCTTGAACTGTCCGAAGGTCAAATGGCTAAAAACGGTCTCATCATTCCGTCTACGTTGCCGCCAGATACGCGCCAAAAGCCGAACAGTCAAAAGCAATCCTTTGCCATAACCGCAATATAGGTCACAAAAAGCAGACTCAGCTTGTAGAAAATTCCAAAACCTCTCCGGTTTTAGGTTCTCGCGGTGGAGCAATGATAAGTCGTGCTCCATCTGGATGTTTCCAGCCACAAAAATCCTCTTGCTATTCAGAAAGAGCTTCCGGAAGACACAAGAGTCGACATAATCCAACCAAAAGTATGGATCGTAACCGCCGATCTGCTTCAAAGCGCTCACACGAAATAAGGACCCGGAGTTCAATGCGCGTAGCTCCCCGTCCGGAACGCCAATAAATCGATTGGATAGGTAATGTTCTCCAAAGAGCTTCACGATATAGGGCGATATCGCAGTGCCAGAATCGGACAAGCGGGGCACAATTGCTGCGATCTGAGCATCTCGCTCGATTTCTACCGCACGCTCGCCCATCTGAGCAAGAAAATCTGGAGGCAACGTTGTATCCTGATCCAGGGTTAGCAGCCACCTGCAATTTTCGATCTCGGCCATCTCCAGTGCGCGATTGTACGCCACAGCAAGCCCAACGTTTTGCTCTGACTTTTCATACAGTACCCCTTCTGGCATAGACCCGGGATCATATCCCGCTGGAGAGTTGTCAAAAAGAAGTACTCGAACTTTTCCCTTTGAGAGGGGAACCGCAGATTTTGCCTCCAAGAGCGTCCGAAATGCAGACGATTCGCACGGTTGCATTTTATACAGGACAATTACAACTAAGACACTGAATCCGCTCTCATCCTCGAAGCAGGTGCAGTTCTTAAGCATTCGCAGTCTCCGGAAATTGAGGATACTGGGAGTTAGATAGCGTACGATTCACACTCTTCCGGGCCGCCTGAAGGCAAAGCAGGACGTAGACGAAGTAGAAATAGCGTGGTTGTATGACCAGCGATATGGCCATAAAAATTCCTCCCATCATTGCGAAGTAGACGAGATCCGAACGAGTCGTGAATTGCCGTTTTCTAAATAGCACCACAAGTACAACTGCGGTGGCGAGGTTATTCAGGAGCACGATATAGGAATTCGCGACGTCGGAAAAATCGTCAAGAGCCTTCCAGGTTGACAAGTTTAGAAGATAGCCAAAGAGATTTTCTGCAATCTTCGGAATCACCGCGATGGCGTATAAGTAGTGCATTTCAAGGGAATCGAGTATTAGGATAAGTCCACCTTCGCTTGCTTCTTCAGACCGCTTGGCCAATGCTCCAGAGGCAACCAAAGGTAGCAGAATACTCAAAGCTAGGATCAAGAACGCGAGGGTCATGCCACGCCTTCGACGCAACGGATTCAGCTTCGTTTGGACCACAAGAAAAATGAGCATAACCACGCTCACTTCGTATCGATTTAAAAAGGCGATCATCAGCGATAGTACAAGGAGGCCCCATCGACCTTTTTTTCTTGCGAATAGGAAGAGTGAAACTGACAACAGGTCAATGATTTCCTTGTTGACCGACAGCAGACTAATCGTAGTGGTCGCATTCATCAGCAGCAAGAATGCGAAAACCGGCATCGAAAAAGAGTACGTCTCCTTGAGAAGGAGAAGCGCTAGCACGAAGAACAGATAGTCGGTGAGCGCCATGATCAAGTTACTCTTGAGCGCGAGAGCAATTAATACCGGAGTCCAAGCCGTGTTTGGAAACGACGATAACGCGGCTAAAACCAAAGGATCTCTGCGGCCCTCCCTGAGCGAGTCAGCGAAATAGATGTACGTCGCGGAATCGGCAGCTATGTGTTGGTCACTGCGCCCATCTAAAGAGGGAGCTACCCATTGAAAGTAGGCGCAAAGAGAGAGAAGGCAGTACAATCCCATGAGCGCGGCAAGAAGCCACGACTTGATCGGGATTGGCTTTGCAATAAAGCTTAGTGGACTTGAATTCATTACAGATACCTGCTCTCGAGAATCGAAGTGCTCGAAACTCCGTCTGCCGAATGTGGTCACTGATCCAAATACCGCTGTGAGCGAATGAAGCACCCACGCCACCGGAGCAAGTTGAGAATCAACTCCAATAAGCGTACACCACGGTTTATGGCATCCATCCCGGCCCACCATGCTCGGGCGGCCAATCGCGGTAACCCTATCACCGGAGATACATATACCCAGTATCGCCAGTTGCTCCTGTACAAGCCTTCAAGCAGCGTATGGAAGTCTTCCTCCTCATGGAAACCAGCGATCGAATAACGAATCTGGATGATGGTGGTCGGAAACCAATCTCGCAGTGTAGAGTTAATCAAAATCCTCCTGATTTTGTCGTCATGAGAAACTGTTGTCGCAAGCAATTCGTTCAAGTTTTTACCGAAGACTCGACAGATTCCATATCCTCCGGAGTTGCCCACTCGTGCCGCCAGTATTTTGTCCCAGATGATCAGGCTCTCACCACCGCTTGCAAGAATCGGAAGCGACCACCCAAGCTGAATCAGATTTGTACCAATCAGGCTTTCAAGCTTCGACCACCATTGCGATTGCTCATACCGAGCCTTGTTCACAATGAGCGAACTGATGAACGTGATCATTGGACCAACAATTCGAATAAATGGCGCCCCATTTGGGATCTTTTGCGCGAATCTCCCGAACCTATCGTTTTCGCGCCCCATCTTTGCTTCGTCTCGAAATGGATAGGGACGAACGTAAACGAGAGAATAGTCAGAATGGTCCAATAGGCGGGCGATCTTATCAAGACTACCGGGCACTATAATGTCATCGTCTCCGAGAAGCCATACGTATTTACCCTTGGCCTCCTGGAGGCATTGCAGGAAGTTTGCATCCGGTCCGAGGTTGATTTCATTTCTCAAATAACGCAGATTGGGTAAGCGATTCTCAAATTCGGAAACCAAGGAGCGAGTGGCATCGCTAGAGGCATTATCGGAAATTAATAGTTCAATCTCGGGGTGGGCAACCAATTGCTCACAAAGACCAAAAAGCAACTGTGCTAGATATTTGCTCCGGTTGCAGGTCGGAACGGCAAGAGTGAGAAGAGGACGCTCAGCCCGCATCTAGCTCCTCCGGATTCCAAAGAACGCGTGGTGTCCGCCGGGAAGTTCCATAGTCACCTTCACAGGCAACATGCCATAGATCCGGCCAATAGAATGGATCGCGGTCGAGATGAAGGACGCGCACAGGAAGGAAAGTAAGGATTCCCGGGATCAAGCAGACCTCGAATTCAGGACTCTGAGACGTGCTAGAAGCCGCCTCTGAAATTGTAAGAGAATTCTTTCTACGAAATTCTACCTTTTTTGATGAGCAGCGCGCGAACTTGCTTGCATTGCTGCAATTGAACCGATCCGCTTGGCCCCTCATTTTTTAAGCCCGAATTGATGGCACATTTTGATGCCATCACAACTTCTGTTCATTACGATCAATTCTGCGCAGGATTACGCACAGACCACTAGAAGGCTCGCTCAAAAATTCGAATCCTGGGACTGTAAATAAGCTGTTCGCTTTCAAATATATAGATTCAAGTGTTCTTTCGAAAAGCAAAATCGGGTATATTGATCGTCGATCACAAACATCGCTTGAACCTGGCTGGAACTGGCCGTCGAACCGCGCGTTTTGGAGCGCCGCGGGTCTTCTTTGGAATCATTTTTTTTGGCGCACACCAACGCTTTGGGGACCGAGGTATATGGGGAAGAGTCGCTGCGCTACGTCATGTCCCATGAATCGAAGATCTTTTGTTCTCCGCGCGGGGTTGTTCGCCGGGGCTTCAGCAATCGGCAGTTCGCTTCTCGGCTGCTCGGAGTTTGTGATTAATATCCCGTGCCTCGGTCCTGCAGTGCCGCCGGCTCCCGTTCCTGGAATGACCTACATTCGAGCGTCGGAGATCGGCTGCGCGCTGGATTGCGACCTGAGAACCGGACGAAACAAACACACGGGGGGAGCTGCTACGGATGACGGACCGCAGATCAATACGGCCATGGCATCTGCCAGCGCGACTCATCCGATCACTTTGATCGTGGATGGAGGCGCGCTCGTTTCGGGTCTGTTCCTACCCGCGGCCGGATATTGGAGCATTGCCGGACTGGGTTGCGGTACGGGTTTTTTCGTTAAATCAGGAACAAACAATGATGGTATCCACAATGGAACTCCGAATGCGGCGGTACCGTCCGACCCGGGACCGCCGGCTCCCCCGCGAGGAGCGAATGTGTCGCTCAGTAACTTCACCGTAAACGGTAATCGGGGAAATGGCCGCAATGGGAATTCAACGACCGGAATGCGGCAGGGCAGTAAAGAGACCTGGTACTTTGGCATCAATCTCATGAACCTAGACCATGTTCTGATCGAGAATGTGGTGGTCGTGAACTCCTCCACATTTCAGATCAGGTTGTCGAACGTTGGCAACGTCGAAGTATCTGGCTGCGTGCTGCAGGGCTCAGAGGTCAACTCAGACGGACTCCACGTAGACGGACCTGCGAACGACATCCATATCTCAAACTGCTCCATTTCGACCGGTGATGACTCGATCGCACTCAACTGTCCAGAAGGTCACTCGGGCAACATTTCGCGCGTTACAGTCACCGGCTGCACCTTCGATAGCTGGTCCTTGATGCGACTGTATACAGCGAGCGGAACGAATCAGTTCAGTATTGACACTGTGAATGTGTCCAACTGTGCGGGAACCCTCTCGGATATGGCATTCGCAATCGGGTACATCAGCGCAAGCGCCCAGAACTCTGTAACGTCCTTGACCATTTCCGACTCCGATCTGACCGCACCCACAATATTGGGAATCTGCGAGAATTTTGGAAATATCGCGCTTCGAAACATAACGTTTACTCCCTCTGATTCACACGTGGCATGGACCCCGCCGCAGTCAAATCACACCTGCGGCTTCTTGCGCCCTGCGCCGACGAATGGGGAAGTTCGGTGCGTCGGATCAAGTCTTTCTCTCGAGAATTGCCGAATTATGCAAAATGGAAATGTGGATGTGGCCGCCGTCGTCCTCGAGAATGGTTCGACCATTAATTTGCTTAAGTTCAATGGATTTGCCAGGCAGACCTCCGGATCCTCCACATTGCCAGGGTTGTTGAACATCGGGTCAGGATTCATCGGTCAATTGGTCATCAACTCTTTAGACAGCGGCAACATCAAGGCTCCAGTGACCCCTGGAAGTTTCTCAAGCATCGGGTCAGTTTCGGGAGCGGGCGTACTGGCCACAGGATGGAAGTTTCCGGATCTCGTCATGGCGGATGGCGTACCGTATCTCTCCGCGAATTCCGGGCTGCCCTCGATAAAGGTGGGTGGTGTGGTTGAGCCCTATACTGTGCCCTGACCTGGGCACAGATTCAATCTTACATGCCTGGATCGGAGCTCATTTCGGGTCGATCTCGGTTCGATCTGCACAAGAAGCGATCGATGCATGGGTGGGTTGGTGGAAGCGCCATACAGAACTCGCGCTCAGCGTTCAGTTCGCCCTCTCCGTTACCAGGAGGAGATTCAATGATCGCTCCGGTTCGCACGATGCATGCAACGAATCAAGGTCAGACTCCTTGGGATGGTTCAAGCCCAGACCTCCTTCCGAACCAAACGTGTGCAGTGTGGTCATGCAGTATCCATTGCTCCGATTGAGCATCTTGAATTAACCACACATCTATCGGCAGGAGACTTGATATTGGCTCCACACTTCCGAAGGGGTCGCAAGCAGAGAAACTCCAGATGGGTGGGATTCAGCGCCTACAAGCATCAGTCGTGAAATCAACGGCATAGCCGCTGATGCGCCAAAGGTCTCTTCTCGGTACCCCCAATGTCGGCAGGTGGATCGTTGGCAAACAGAACCTTCTCCGCGCAGGGTTGCCTAAAGTAAGAGCTGTGATACTCTCCTTGTGACGATAATCACATGTCCTTGAATTCAGGCAGACGATAATAATCTTTGCTTCCGTGAGCGGGTTTCCACTTTCGGCAAGGGAGATCCCTCTTTTGGTTTAGCATGAGTTCTTGGTAGCGGAGCTGTGCTAATGTCCTTCCATTCATACGTCAAAAGCGTCAAGTCCCATCATCAGAGTTTTCAGTCACGCTCGATGTCACACCGCGACGGGGTGCCTTGTGAAAAACATGCATAACGTTGTCGTGGTCGGGGGTTGCGGCCACGTGGGCTTACCATTCGGAATGGTGCTGGCCAGTCACGGCATGCAGGTTTCTCTGCTTGACATCGACGCACCCAAGGTTGAAACAATCAACCAGGGAATCATGCCTTTCCGCGAAGCTGGGGCGGATGCGCTCTTGCCCAAACTGATCGGAAAGACGCTTCATGCAACCACTGACAAGAAATGCCTGCGGAACGCTGATGTAGTGATTTCCGTTATAGGGACGCCTGTGGATGAGCACCTCAATCCCACGGTTGCTGCCTTGTATCGCAGCCTCGATGATTTGATCGAATATGTGCCTGACGGCGCACTCCTGGTGTTGAGAAGCACACTTTATCCGGGTGTCACTCGCATGATTCAAGACCGCATCACGGAGCGAGGACGACAAATTCACGTTGCCTTCTGCCCGGAGCGGATCGCCGAAGGAAAGGCCATTGAGGAGCTTACTAGCCTTCCTCAGATTATTTCTGCCTTCTATCCCGTGGCCATGGCTCAAGCGAGAGAAATATTCAGCCGCATCGCCCCTGCGGTCATCGAGCTCAATCCACTGGAAGCGGAACTAGCCAAGCTCTTTACGAACAGTTGGCGGTATTTGAATTTCGCCGCCTCCAACCAGTTTTATATGTTGGCGGAGAGTTACGGCCTCGACTTTTATCGCATCTACGATGCGGTCACGCAGGATTATCCCCGCATGCGAAGCTTCGCGCGCGCAGGATTCGCTGCCGGTCCCTGCCTTCTCAAGGACACGCTGCAGCTGTCAGCGTTTTCGAGCAACAACTTCTTCCTCGGCCATGCGGCAATGCTGGTCAATGAGGGACTACCCAATTTCATCGTGTCGCAGCTTAGGGGCGAAGGGCTGTCCAAGAGCACGGTGGCGATTCTCGGAATGGCATTCAAAGGCGATTCGGACGATAAGCGGAGCAGTTTGTCCTATAAGTTGAAGAAGCTGTTTATGGTTGAAGCTCGCCGTGTGATTTGCACCGATCCATTCATTCAAGATCCAAGCTTTGTTTCTATTGAACAGGCAGTGGGTGAGGCTGACATAATCGTTCTTGGCGCTCCACACTCCGACTACCGTGACATACGATTTCCGAAAGACAAGCGAATCGTGGACATTTGGGGCTTCTGGCGCAATCGCAGAGATGACTCGTCGATCGAAGAGAAAAAGTTAAACCGAGTTGAGGAAGAGATGACGTCAAAGGTAGGGCAATGAAGACTCTGGTTACCGGCGCGGCCGGGTTTATTTCTGGGTATCTCATCCAAGAGCTGCTGGACCATGGTCACGAAGTCGTTGGAATTGATAACTTCTCCAAGTACGGTCGTTCCCATAAATCCTACGACAGCCATCCTCGATTTACTTTCATGGAGGGAGACGCTAAGGATATCGGCCTCCTGAAAGAATTACTTGCCGATTGCGACTACTTCGTGGCATTGGCCGCCATGATTGGTGGTATCTCGTATTTCCATGAGTTCGCCTACGATCTCCTGGCAGAAAATGAACGTATCACCGCCGCTGCATTTGATGCGGCCATCCACGCGCACCGCAACCACAAACTCCAGAAGATTACCGTGCTGTCGTCGAGCATGGTCTTTGAGTCAGCCAATGAGTTTCCAACTCCTGAAGGGGCAGTCCAGCGATTCCCGCCTCCCAGGTCGACGTACGGCTTCCAGAAGTTGGCGACTGAATACTTTGCCAAGGGCGCGTGGGAGCAGTATCGATTGCCGTATACGATCGCTCGGCCGTTCAATTGTGTCGGAATAGGTGAAAGGCGCGCCCTGCGCGATGTCGATGTCTACAGTGGGAACGTAAAACTTGCGATGTCGCACGTCGTTCCCGACCTGGTGCAGAAAGTGCTCAAGGGGCAAGATCCTCTGCATATTCTGGGAAAGGGAAATCAGGTGCGCCACTACACCTATGGAGGAGACCTGGCAAGGGGCATCCGGATCTGCATCGAGCATCCCAACGCTCTTAACGAGGATTTCAATCTTTCCACACCGGCCCGTACTACTGTTCTGGAATTGGCGGAAGCAATCTGGACAAAGGTTCACAAAGGGGCGGTTCCACTGCGCATCTGCCACGATCCGGCGTACGACTACGACGTTCAGGAGCGTTCGCCCGCAGTGGAAAAGGCCGAGCGTCTACTTGGCTATCGCGCGGATACGACGTTGGACAGTGTGTTGGACGAGGTGATCCCATGGATTGAGGAGCAGATCCAGCTTCAGCTGATCTGATTCACCCTGGCGCACCAGCCGTTGGACCACGAGAACCGCCAGAGGGAGGACCAGGTGGCCACTGACATATTGAAAGTCCCGACCGACGAGTTGACAATCGTTGTCCCCGTCTATAACGAAGGTGGCGGATTCGAGGCGCTGTGGAGTGAATTGACCACTCAATTGCGATTTCCGTTCCACGCACTTGTCGTTTACGACTTCGACGAGGACGATACCGTCCCCGTGGTGAATGCAGTGATCGCACGGGGCGAGCGTCGCCTGCGACTGGTCAAGAACAACATCCGACGCGGCGTAGTGGGCGCGGTCTTGACCGGATTCCGGCAAGTCGACGAGGGTCCGGTCCTGGTAGTGATGGCTGATCTATCCGACGATCTGGCGCAGGTCGGGCGCATGATGGATCTCTATCAACAGGGATACGATGTAGTTGTGGGCAGTCGCTACATGAAAGGCGGGCACATCGTTGATGGTCCATTCCTCAAGCAGGGACTTTCCCGAATTGCGGGCGTAAGCCTGTGTTGGCTGCGAGGGATCCCGACCCACGACGCCACAAACGCATTCAAAATCTACGATGGCGCGATGTTGAAGGAATTCACTTTACAGAGCCAGCATGGTTTTGAATTGAACCTCGAAATCACTGTAAAAGCATTCCTGAACGGCCATCGCATCACCGAGGCTCCCACGGTATGGCGAGATCGGACCCAAGGTAAATCCAAGTTCAAGCTATGGGCGTGGCTCCCGCACTACCTTCGTTGGTACTTTGCCGCATTTCAGCCCAGGAGCAGAACCGAATGGTCTTCGCGGGTAGTTCACCCTCAAGGTTGCCAGGCGGAAAAGCTTTGACCTGCAAATTACCGTCGGACGCGTGTCCAACATCTCCCGCTGGATATGCAGAATCGTCCAATCGTCAACGAATCAGTCGACGCCTCCAGTCAGCTTGAGGAGCCACCAATGCGGGTTGCATTCTCGCCGACGCATAGATTGAAACTTGGAGTCGCCCTAGTGCTCATGGGTCTGCCGGCGATTATCTTCTATCGGATTCTCTATAAAAATGCCTTGAGGATCCCCTTTGGCGACGATTACGACGTGATTCTGGCACTTGTAAACAGAATTCATCAGACTCCCGATCTAGCGTCAAAGCTACTGTACAGTTTGGCGGTCGAGCACAACGGTTACAAGTTGATGTTCGAGAATGCAATCGTGCTGGGTCAATATGGCTTATTCGGCCAGGTGTATTTCCTTCCCCTGGTGGCACTGGGCGATGCGTTTGCTTTGTTCATCTTCCTCGTGGTGTGCTCCATGTCGCGCGTGGAACCGCAGAATCTGGCGAATAGGGCCCTTCTCCTGGTGCCTGCGGCATTCCTGTTGTTCCAGCTTCAATACGCTTCCACGCTCGATTTCGCCTCAACTTCGTTGCAGCAACTTCCAGTAATCTTCTTCTCACTGCTCTCGATTGCACTCCTGGCCAGCGGTTCGCGCTGGTCTTTCCCGGTGGCATGTGTGGCACTTGTGCTTGGCATCGCTTCTTCCCCCAACGGATTCTTCGTTGCCCCAGTTGGCATTCTCATGATGCTGCAGGCAAGGTACTGGCGCCGCGTGCCGGTGTGGATCGCTACCACCGGCCTTATGCTCGCCGTTTACCTTTTCAAGTATGTCCATCCGCCTTCAACGACCAAAGGATCCGCGGGCAGCCTCACCCACTTCAATGTCCTTTACGCCTTATCCTTCCTGGGCTCATCGGCAGCACGCTATGTATCGCTCGCGCCAAGCCTGACACTCGGTTTAGTCTTGTGCGCCATCTTCGCCATCACCATCCGCAGAGGCTACTTCCGTAAGAATCCTGCCGTGTTCTACTCCATGCTCTTCATCCTCATCAACGCAGCAGCCATCTCCGGACTGCGGTCGGATCTTGGTCTCGAACAGAGCCTGGCGTCTCGCTATAGAACCTACTCCAATCTGTTCCTTGTGTTTTCCTACATGTTTGTGATTGAAGACCTGCTTCCGATGATGAAGAGTAAGTCTCTTCGATATGGTGTCCTGGCCGCCATCGGCGCGCTCTCAGGAGCCTTTTGTGCGTTGAGCGACGTTGCAGGTGCGCGCTTTCTGGCCGGAAAGAAACTGGCCCTAACGCGCAGTTATTGCTTGGAGTGGAAGAAAGAGCAGTCTCCGCTTCTGGATGCTGGGATAAAGGAAAACCCGGCACTCCGGCGCCAGATAGAAGCGGGGTTCCTTGAAGTAGACATTCCTACTATGCAGGAGTCAGTGCGGCTCGGGGTCTATCGACCGCCGCAAGACCGACCGTAGCATGGTCTAGGTCAAATAGGAAGGTCACATTCGACCTCGGTGATCAGGTTAAATCCGGCCATACGTGATCGGGTTAAAAGCGGCCATAGAGAGAGGCCGAAGACGTGATTGTTTTACCTTGCCGACGTGTAGATTTGCAAGGCGGGGAGTGGTGTGTTGATGTTCAGACCCTTTGATTACATGGTAGTGTTGTACTCGCTCCGCCGGGGTCGCGCTTTGCGGAGTGATCCAGGGCCGATGACACGGGGCTGGCTCCGAAGGAATCGGTAATCGGGACCCTCTGCGGTTGGCCCGATGGGTTGGCCGGCGGAGGGTTTCGTGTTTCTGCAGAGATTCCTATGGTGAGGCTCCGTCGTGGGAGGCCTCTGGATCACGAGTCGCGACGCCGCCGGGCGTTCTTTGCCCGGCATCCTTTTCGCTTTGGCTTTTGTCATTGCGCATCTCCCGTACCGCCGGTCTTGGTGCGCCAACT
>Ga0137378_10000093_pt1 | contig 50221 bp, 29 predicted proteins | sample SagtaG_21_FD_104813 | JGI IMG/M metagenome (GOLD analysis project Ga0137378, IMG submission 104813) | Vadose zone soil microbial communities from Sagehorn Ranch, Mendocino, California, USA - Sage2_L_60_16 metaG | ecosystem: Environmental > Terrestrial > Soil > Vadose zone | place: USA... | reverse complement strand
GGTCGTTGCGCTGCCGTATTTCGGGGCCGTTGCGTTCGTGACGCGCTTCATTGAGCTGATGGGAGGACTGATGGCCATCATTGCTTCGAGATCGTCAAGATAGGAGACTTGATGCTCCAAGGCGCCTCCATCGTCTGTCTGGCATCAATCGACTGGTCATTCAATTGGCAGATTCCGCAGGAGGTCGCGCTGACCTTCGTCGAAGGCGGCAACCGCGTGCTCTTCGTCGAGAACACCGGTGTCCGGTGCGCGGCCCCGCGCGACGCGCCACGCCTCTGGTCGCGTTTTCGGAACTGGTGGCGCGCCCGCGGCGGCCTGACGCGCCTGGCCAGCGGCACCGACGTCTTCTCGCCGCTGCTGCTGCCATTTCCATACTCGCGTGCCGCAGTTTTCATCAACGCGCGTGTGCTCGTTCGCGCCGTCCGCACGTGGGTCGGCGATGGCGGTGGTCCGCTGATCATAATTACCTTCCTACCGACGCCACTCGCGCGCGCGGTAATCGGCGCGCTCAGTCCGGCACTCGTCGTCTACTACTGCCTCGATCGTCTGGCGGAAAGCTCGCCGGGCGCGCGGAAGGTTGTGCATTCGGAACGCAGGCTCCTCGCCGAGGCGGATCTGGTGCTGGTGACCTCGGGCATCCTCTATGAGACGGCGGTGGAAGTAACGTCGCGCGTCGAGCTACTGGCAAGCGGCGTCCGCGTTGAGCAGTTTGAGCGCGCACGGCGGTCGCGCGCGGAGGCGCATGAGGCGTTCGCGGCTCTGTCACAGCCGGTCGTCGGTTACATAGGCAGCCTTCGCGGCGCGACTGATCTCGCACTGATGGTGCGCGCTGCGGAGCTCGCACCCGATTTGCAGTTCGTGCTGGCGGGTCCGCGCTTCGTCGACGTCGCGCCGCTGGCGGCCCAGCCGAACGTCCGGCTTCTTGACGCGATCCCGCACGAGGACGTCATGCAGTACATGGTGCGTTTCGACGCCGGCATCCTACCGTATTTGATCAATCAGTTCACCGCCGGCATCATGCCGATGAAGCTCAAGGAGTATTTGGCAGCCGGCCTGCCGGTGGTGGCAACGCCGCTGCCGGAAGTGCGCCGTTTTGCCGAGCAGCATCCCGGTCTCGTGAGGTTTGCCGGCGACCCGGCGGAATTCGTCGCGGCCTTGCGCGCGGCGCTCTCCGACAGCGCGCCCGAGGTATTGGCGCGCCGCGTAGCTGTGGCGCGCCAATACGACTGGAGCTGTCAGATGGCGCGGATGAATGAGTTGATCGAACAGGCGCTGGCGCGCTCTTTTCCTTAGCGCCTTCGATTAGGTAATATCTTTATAAATTGCCACAGGCTGATCGCGCCAGATAAGCGCTGGGAACGCGGACGTCTCGTCCGCACTGAGCGCGCAGCGCGAACAAAGTTTTCAGCTATTTCGAGCCCGCTCAGAAAAAGTTAGCGAATTGAGCGAGCTACGCTCGCTGTGCGGACGAGACGTCCGCGCTCCCAGCTTCCTGGCGATCACATCTATTTCGCTGTAAAAGGTATTACCAAAAGGATCGGCCGCTTCGGTCGGGTAACAGTCGAAGAGCAGGTAGCGGAATTTTCCTAAACTCCCGCGCGGATCCGTGATACTGACGCCGTATTGACCGCCATCTTCGCCTTCCCTTCCCAAGGTATTAATCACCGCGATCAGTTTCCAGCCATAAGTCGCAGGATCGATACCGCGCTTGGGCGCGAGGTTGAGCTTGGAATCAGAGCCGTCGCTGGCATAGAGCTTGTAGAGCTGCGGGCCGCGCGTGTTCGGATGCCAGGAGTAGCTGTTGACCTGAGCGATCTCGATCACGCTTCCAAGATCGAGGCTGAATCGGCCGCCGGAAGTGCCGGCATTAAAGAAGAAGTTTGCCGCCGGCTGATCTTCTTCGGTCGGCAGTGACCCATCTGTCAGCGCGCCCAGGTCCGCACCGTTATCGTCAATCTCGCCATCGACCAATGTCAGCTTCGCATTTGCGCCAGCATCGTTTTTGGCCGGTGATGGCACGTTCTTAAACTTGAATGCACCGGTCGCCGTCGCATTGCTATTGTGGTCGAAGGTAACCTTTGCTTGGGCGAGCGCAATTATCGTTAGACTCCAAAGAGCAGTAATCGTCAATCCCAGGCGGATCAGATTCGGTAACACTTAGACCTCTTCATTAAGGAGCAATTCCTGGCAAATTAGCGGCCGACCACGACGGTGGCGCGATACCCGTAATTTCCGGCTCTAACAGATCGGATGTATACAACGGCATAGTGGGCCAAAAACGAAAAGGCTCATGCACGGCAGTCATCGCCATGATTCTGATCCACTCGTCATTCGGCAGACGCACTTGTCGGACGTTAGCCGGCACCTCGATCCCATAGGCGAAGATGTAACTGCCAATGTATGATTGATTGCCGTCGCGCCCGTGACGATGTGTGCCGACCCAGGCAATCTCGTCGCGCTTGACGAAGCCGCGACGGATTTGATCGATGCCGCTAACATTTCCAGTTGCCGGATCGTACTTAACCACAAGGTCGGCCTGGATGGCATCCGATGTCCATGTTTGACCTCGGGTCATTGGCGCTACGTGGACCTCTTGTAACTGGCGCGGCTGCCGCAAACGGCTGTCCCATTGCCCAACTGGACCTTGCCATTCACGTACAGTGATGTTCACTGGCTCACCAGGACCGATGCCGATTCTTGTCGGCACGTCGCTACCTACGGCTGCGGCCAGGATGTACACATGGTTATAAGAACCCGGCGGCAGTGCGATCATTTGCCCTTTTGTCTTTAGCGCGTTCATTGCACCGGGAGAACTCGAACCTAATTTGAAAGGAATACCGTCAAGTTCCAGTTTCTGAGGCCACAGCTCGCAGGCAAGTGTCTGTCCTTTGCCGTCAAAGTCGCCATCCGCGCGGTTCGCATCGGTTGAAATGCCGTCGAGGTTGTAGGGCAGGTCTATTGTCTGAGCCGAATTTCGTGCCCGACGTTGATCAATCGGCGTTTGCAGCCGTATTGCGAATGTTCGAGGCTGGTAAGGCTTGAGATTGATTAGCATGTCACCATGCGAGGCCGAGAACGATCCAACCGGTTCTTCGGCAGCATTGATTTCCCTGACAGTTCGAACCGGCATCGCAAACTTGATCCGCGTGTGCGCCGGCTTGCCATATAGCTCCTGAACGCGCAGCACTATCTCTTCAGAGTCTTCCGCTTTCTTCAGCGCGCGCACGGCGACCTGACTTTTAACATCATCAAGTCTTAACATTGCGAAACTGCGACCAAACCGCCCAGGATGAGCTTCTGTCTGAAACGCTACCAGCGGCTGATTCAGAGTTGCGGCGCGCGCCGGCACGCGACCATCTCGCCAGTCACCACGATGCCCGGCAATAGAGTATGTGAACCGATGATGTCCCAGGTCGTTGCTGCTCTGATAGGGATATGCTCGCGCCTTTGCCGTATGAATCAGAGTCAGCCGCAACACATTGTCGGCCGGCTTATCCCAACCATACTTGCTATCGTTGAGCACTGCCGCGCCAAAGGCACCGCTTGCATCAGCCACGTCGGCCCATTCCTGCGCTGGTACTTCATAATGATCGGGGGTGTTGTTCCCACGCTGAATCGTGCCGAGGCCGAGATCGTAGGTCGCTTTCGGATTAGACGCCGCAAAGGGAAACGATGCCTTAAGTAATGTGTTCGGCGACTTCCAATCAATTACGTTTTCAACATCGATGCGATCACCACCATCGGTTAGCCTCACGCGCTGCACGAAGGTCGAACCCGCAGCCTGGCGCGTGATTTCTAACGCGACGCGCACCGGACCGCGCTCGACTATGCGAACTTGTGGTGCGGTCACGTACTCGCGCGGCGGAGAGTTCACCGTATCCCAAAGAATTCGCCAGGCTGGTTTGTCGGGCGAGGGATCGTTCCGCATCTCCAGGCGGATGGGCGCCTTTAGCAACTCATGTCGCATCTCCTTGTCAACAATTGATGCAATATCGCCATTCGAATCAATCTCGACCCTATAACGGGCATTTTCAAGTGAAGACTGGGTCACCTTCAGGGAAGATCCGGCGGGCAGCTCGGATGCGCTCGCTCCTATCTCAAACACCTTAAAGCCGACTGACGGCATGTCGGCGAGAAACAGAATGCGGGCTTTGTTGCCTTGTTTGTCGAGGAGCTGCGCCGGTGCATGGCGTTGCGTGACCCGATCTATTACCTGAATCGCCGCGGGCGCAGGCCCTTTGAATGCTACGATCGCTTCGACTGTATCAAGCCGTGCAGTCGACAAAGAGTTATAGACAACGATTGGAATGCCGACCCCGCGCGTGTCGAGCAAACCGGCCATGGCGGAACCTGCACTCGTGATCACACCCGCGAATTGGTTCGCCGAGACCAGCTCATCATTCCAGGAGAACTGATACGCTTGCGGGATGGAGGTGCCCGTTAAGTCGTCGTGAAATTGATGCCATAGCACACGAATCCAAGCTTCGCGCAGGCGGTCGCTCGGATATGCCAGGCCCGCAAACAGATTCGCCATGAGCCCTGCACGCTCAGCCGCGTCCGCCAGCAGTTCGTTCTCGCGGTTGAGGCGCTTCATCGCTGCTTGAGACGTGTAGCAACCAACGCCATGAGTTTTCATCGTCAGCTCGCCTTCATACTCCGGCAGCGCGGCTTTCTCTTCCGGCGTCAAGTCGCGCGCGAGCTGATCAGACGAGGTGTTGCGTATCTCGATGTTACCTGCTTTGTTGGCAATCGACTTTTCGAGCCAATCGACGGATTCGGTATCGGGGGCGCCGCCAATGTCACCGGTGCCAAAGTAACGAAACCCAATCCGGCGGCCGTTGCCAATCGGGGTGAGGTCGCTCGACCACTTAGGATCGACGGCGATGTCACTTTTAATCTTAGTTACATAGTCTCCGGGATTCAGCGCCGCAACTACGGTGTTTCCGTCAACTCCTTTCCAACGTCCGAGGGGGAACGGAATTCCATATGACGATCCCCAGGTGAGCTTCTGCGTGGAAAAAGCCGATAGGCCGCAATGCGTGGCAATCGAGGGAAGCGCAAACCCAAACCCAAAACAATCCGGAAGGTAAACATCCTGGCTAACTTTGCCAAACTCCTGCCGGAAGAATCGCTTCCCGTATAACGCTTGCCGCATCAAAGATTCCGGCGACGGGACATTAACATCGACAGCATTGATCCATGAGCCCGCGATTCTCCAGCGTCCCGCGGCGACATACTTCTGCACAGTCGGCCAAGCTTCCGGATGGTACTCCCTGAACCACATATAGTGGATCGCGCCTTCAAAGTTGAACGTGTAGTCGGGGTATTGCTCGAAGCGCTTAAAGTTTTCGAAGAATGTATTAGGAACGAACTCGCGAATCGTGTCCTGCACGGTCCAGTTCCACTGCGAGTCAAGATGCGAAGTACCGACAACATAAAGCACAGGCTTCGAATCTGCAGCACTCTGCTGGCTCCGCGCAGACTGAAGACTGATGCCTAAGACAATGAGCATCACTGTAAGGCACCACCAATTGGTCATTCCATGTCCTCTCATAAATCGAGATGACCTGATCATATTTATTACCGACCTTTTTCAGGATCTCAAAGCATCAACTGGCCGCCATTAACTTCAATAGTTTCCCCGACCACGTAACTTGCGGTATCCGACGCGAGAAAAGCAATCACCTTTGCGCATTCCAGCGGTGTGCCAATCCGGCCGAGCGGAATGTTGGCGATAAAATTACGAATCATTTCGGGGGTCGAAAAAGTTTGGTGAAAAGGCGTGTCGATCACCCCCGGTGAAATGGCGTTGACGCGCACGCCATACGGCGCTAATTCTTTCGCCAGCGATTTAGTGAAGGCTATCAACCCGCCCTTGGCCACGGAGTAGGCACCCGCGCCCGGTCCGCCACCGGTGCGTCCGGCAATCGAAACCACGTTGACGATGGCTCCCGTCCGGCGATCGATCATCGAAGCAGCGACAGCTTGCGAGCAAAGCACCGCGCTCTTCAGATTCAGATCCATGACTTCATCCCAACGCTCTTCGGTAATCTCCAGGACTCTTTGCCGCTCGATGAGTGATCCCGCGTTGTTCACTAAAATATCAATCGGACCGAGTTCATCAACAACTCGGTTTACCAGCAGGCGAACCTGATCCGCTTCTCGCATGTCGGCGCGAATGGTAATCGCGTTGCCGCCGGTGGCCGCAATCTCATATCGTACTCGTTCAGCGCCCGAATGGTTCCCGTGGTAGCCAATAGCTACTTGTGCTCCTAAGTCCGCGAAAATGGATGCCGTGGCGGCGCCAATGCCTGAAGACGCACCGCTAATCAGAGCAACTTTGCCGGTCAAATCCAGATAATTGTGCATCTCAGCTTCCCTGTAAGTTCGAATTGCCTGTCGAATGGTAATCGGCTAAGCGAGGTCCTTAAATGATTGTCGACGTCGATAACTCAAGGAACCGAAGGACGGAGCTTTGTCGCCTCTGCGTTTATCAATCGATGCACCTCCCAGCCCGTTTGCTGATGCTGCGACGCGAATCTCTCCCGTTCGTTTCAACGTCTGCACTACTGCCATGCAAAGTCCGTTGAAGGCACTGCGCTTGGCCTGGGAAAGAGACGAAGGTTTGTCGGGCTCATGACAGCTTGGATCGCCATTGGCTATTCCAATCAGTCGGCAGGGTCCGTCCACCCTGAATGTGACTTCGTTCGAGGCAGTCGGCACTAATCGCCCCTGAGCGTCTACTACCTCGGCTGCAATCACCGACACATCTTCGCTTTCGGCAAAAATGTTTCGCCGATCAGGACGAAGCACAAGGCTTGCGGGCGGGCCAGTTGTCTCGCGCTCGTGTGTGAGCACGCGACCATTCTTTGCTCCGCGTACTTCGATCACACCGGGCACGTATTTCACTTTCCAGTCGACATGTGAATTACGTTGGACTGTTTTCGTTCCCAGGCTCGTGCCGTTCAGGAACAACTCCACCTGTTCGAGGTTGGTGAAGCATCAGACATCGATCTCATCATCACCTTCTTTGCCGTTCCAGTTCCAGTGCGGAAACAAATGCAGTACCGGTTTCGCTCCCCACCATGATTGATAGTAGTAGAAGATATCTTTCGGAAAGCCACATGTGTCCAAAATGCCAAAATGCGAGCTGATGCAAGGCCATCCGTAAGGACTCGGCTCGCCGCGGTAATCGAATCCGGTCCAGGTAAAACCGCCAGCCAGAAACGGGCGTTCATCGAATACCTTCCACCATCCTTCGGTGGTCATTGTGTATCCGGGATGGTTAAGGTCATAGGCACTAACGTAACCACGCTCTTTGTCATTGCGATAAATGCCGCGCGTGAAATATTCACTTCCCGTCTCAGATCCAATCGTGGGCAGCCTGGGAAACTTCGCGTGAAAGTCATCGATGTTCCTACCTGTATTTAATCCACCCTGGCCACCATCACCAGCATAGTTGAAACCTTGCACATCAACCACGTTCGACACTCCTTTGCCCACGCGCCATTCACCGCCATCGTCACCGGCCTGCTCGGATCAAATTTGCGCACGAAGGTCGCTCGGCTGATCCTTTCCCTATCAGTTTCATTTTCAACTTCCGCACTGATGTAGACTGTCGCCGCGTCATCTTCAACTTGCGATCTTACGTACGTGCCCCATTGCGTTACGTGGATCAGTTTTCGTCAACCACACATGGCGGTAAATCCCCGCACCTTCATAGAACCATCCTTCGCCCAGCGTGGCGTCAACCCGAACGACCAGGATGTTCTTATCGCCGAAGTTTGCAAAGTCGGTTAAGTCGAATCGAAAAGGCACATAGCCGCTGAAGTTTTCGCCCAGATAATACCCATTGAAGATCACCACACAATCGCGAAAGACACCGTCGAACTCTACCGCGATGCGCTTGCCGGCATCCGCGGCTGCAAGATCAAACACGCGTCGATACCAACCGATGCTTGTCTCCGGATACTCGCGACCAACCGGCTTCGCGCCGTGATGAAAAACGAGCGGCGCTTCTTTGAAAGGCAGCTCGACGGCCCAATCATGCGGCAGATCAATGGCTGCCCAATCGCGATCGTTAAAGTCCGCTCGAGTGACCGGCAGAAAGTTACCGGACTTAGCAAACTGCGATTCCCGCCGCCGTGCGCCCAGCCCGAAATCTTTAGCCGCATCATCAGCATGTCCCAGGTGAAACCTCCAACCGAAATCGAGCAACAGACGCGCGCGCGCGGACGAGGCTGGCTGCCCGGGGCAGCCACCTTCCTCAACTGACACAAGCGACGAGCCGCCGACGACGATTCGATTCTTTAGGTTTGAACTCAAACCAGTAGCAGCCAGGGCAGCACTGCTCGATTTGAGGAAGTTACCACGATCCATTACAGGGCGTTAGTTATCGCTCAAGGGTGTCGTAAAGCGGATGACCCGGACTTATAACCCAGGGCTCGTTGGCGACGGTTATGGCCAAAATGCGGATTCTGTCATTGTCCGGCAGGACAACTGTTCTGGCGCCAGCGGGCAAATCGATGGCGTAGGCAAAAAGATAAGAATAAGCGTATGGTTCAGCGCTACCGTCCGCTGCGCGCCGCTGCGAACTGAACCAGGCGATGTCTGCGCGTTTGATGAAACCGGGACGCAATCCAATCATTTCGCCATATGGATTGGTTCTTGTTCGGGGCGGAGTTCCCGGTGGGGGCGCCTGCGCCCCTTGCCGCTGCGGGATTGGTTCCTCAGTCACTCTCCAAATGCGATCATCCCATTGCCCGATGAAACCTGTCCATTCCTGAATTGTCAGCTCAACTGATTTATCACCGAGCCGGAACGTGCCCTTCTGATCGCCATTCGCTGCGGCGGCAAGCAGGTACACACGGTTGTACGTTCCTGTCGGAAGCGTGATGGTCTGCCCATGAGGCACTACCGCATTAGGCTTACCAACTGGAGCCACATTGAAGCGAATTCCGCCGTAAGGAATTTCGCGCGGCAGCATCTCGGCAGGCAGGGCTTTCCCCTGAGAAGCGCCCTGATTGTTCGGAGCCCAATCGAAGCTGCCATCCGCCGGTCTGTTCATCCGTGAAGTAACAGATAGATCATAATCGAGTGCGACCGGCTGGGACTGTATTTCCGTAGCTCGTGTTTGCGCTTTGGCAAGCTTCAAAGCAAACGTGCGCGGTTGATACGCACTGAATGATGTTACCAATTCACCGTTAGCAACAGTCGCCGGGCCAATCAGTTGCTCCTGGCCATTGACCTCCCGCGCGGCTGTCACCGGAGCCGCAAAAGTAAAGCGAACATTGTCAGCCGTTTTTCCATCCATCTCCACCAGACGAACTATCACTTCGTCGCTTAGCTCTGCTTTCTTGAGAGCCATAATACGTACACGGTCGTTATTTATTTTCAGTAAGGAAAAACTCTTACCTAGTTCACCCGCATGCGATGGGCTCACAAAGGCGATAAGCGGTTGGTTGAGGCGATACGCCTGCCAGTCGGTTTGGCCCCGCCGCCAGTCGCCCGCATGCCCAGCGAGGCCGAACACGATTTCATGACGACCCAGATCCTGCGTCCCCTGATCTGCATAGCCCCCGCGCGTTCCCGGCGTGCGCACCAGCGTCAAACGTATGGTCTTGTCGTCCGGTTTATCCGAGGCGTTCTTGCAATCGGTGAGCACAGTCACGCCGTACGATCCATTCTGGTCGGTGAGGTCGATCCATTGGTGCGAGGCAACTTCGAATTGCCGCTCTTCTTCATTTGGTCTCTGGATCGTGCCTACGTCCCAGTTGTAAGTTGCCATTTTGTTCGAGGCTGCAAGTGAAAACGTGGCCTTCAGATTTGCCTGTTTCGTCTTCCAATCGATCACGTTCCTGAACTCGACCCGATTGCCGGCGTCCCCGGCGGAAAGGCTGATCGTTTGAATGAACTTCGAATTCTCAGCTTCGCGCTCGACCTCGACTGCTACGCGAGCTGGACCGTTCTCGACGATTCGGATCTTCGCCGGGCCACCGACAAATGTACGCGGCGGCCGCTGCTCGTCCTCAAAGTCCATGTTCCACGCAGGCCATTGCCGTGGATTGTCAGTCGAGATCGCCAGCCGAATCGGCGCGGAAAGCAGTTCATGATTGATCTTTTTATCGAAGATGCTCGCGACATCGCCGTTACCATCGATCTTGATTCGATAACGATTGTTTTCCAGCGACGATTCGGTGACCTTGAGTTCCGATCCCGTCGCAGCGGTCCCTGTGGACTGAACGTCGTAAACTGCAAAGCCAACAGAGGGCGCTTTTGCCACGAACAGCACTTTTCCATTACTCAACTGCGCGGGTACTTCATTGCCGTCTGGTCCTGTAACTCGAACCGCCATGGGCGTGCCGTTAGGAAAAGAGATATTCGCCTCAACAATATCCTGACGCTGAACATTCAAAGGATTGTAAACAATTATCGCAGTTCCCTTGCCCTGCGTGTCCAAGCCGGAAGCAACGGCGCTGGTAGCACTGGTAATGACTCCGGCGAACTGGTTCATCGCGATCACATCATCGTTCCATGCAAACTCGAACGCCTTCGGAGTTGCAGTTCCCGGCAATATGTCGTGCATTTGCCCAGCCATCACCAGCGCCCAGGCTTTATTCAGACGCTCGAGAGGATAAGCGCGACCACCAAGCCATTCAGCGGCGACCGATGCTTTCTCCGCCGCATCCGCCAACAACTCATTCCTACGCATCCAACGCTTTTGGTACGCCTGAGAAGAAAGTCCCCCCGCCGTGTGATTGATTAGTTCAAGATCACCTTTAAAGCGCGGCAGAAGGTTGGTCTTGCAACAGGAAAGGATATCCTGAAACATCTGGTCGGATCTGGACCAGACGACATGAATTGGTCCGTCGCCGACCTGCACAAGTGGACCAGACTGCGACACGCTCCGCTGCCCGAACTGGAATACTGGCGGCAGAGAGGTCTTGCTCTTTGTAGTAATCGCTTCCATCAATCGGACCGAGCTTTCGTTCGGCGAGCCGCCTGTGTCACCGGTGCCGACGTAATGATAATCGGCGAAGATGCCGGTCAGATCTCCGTTCGTTTGAACTCGCCTGGGCCAGTCCTCCAATCCTCGCGTACGACCCTGGCTCTGTTGCGGCGTGAGACTGGGATCGAACGCCGGAGGCGGCGGAGGTGCCTTGCTGATGTCGTACGTTACCGGGGTGCCATAGCTGAGCGGGTTCAGCGCTGCAATGACTGTCTTGCCGTCGAGACCTTCCCAAATGCCGACATTGAACGGGATGCCAACTGGTGTTTTCTCCGGCGAGTCGGGGCCCCCAACACGGGGAGCAGGCTGCCAGGCGGACGATAGCTTCTGCGTTGAGAAACCTTTGATACCGGAATGGGCCAGAATACTTGGAAGCGAAGCAGGAAAGCCGAAACAGTCGGGCAACATGTATTCGTCACTTGCCATGCCGAACTCTTTGCGGAACCAGTTGTTGCCGTAAAGAATTTGCCGAATGATCGACTCGGCATTGGGAGAATTGACGTCGCCTTCTTCCATTGACGACCCGGCGGGAAACCAGCGCCCGGCGGCAACGTATTGCTTTAGTCTTTCGAAGTCAGAAGGGTAGTACTCCTTCATCAAGCGATATCGATAGGCGCCGGTAAAATTGAAAATGTAGTGTGGATATTTCTCGAACAGAGCAAAGTTATTGCGCATCGTCTTGGTGAGGTATTCCTGAATCACCTGCGGATACTCCCAGCGCCACTCGGTATCCAAATGCGCGTAGCCGACTATGTAAAGCGTCGGCTCCGTCGCCAGATTTGGGCGCGGTGCTTCTACATTCGGACCATGAACATCGCGCTTAGCCACCGGCTTATTGGATTCACGTTTGGCTGCCCTGTCTTGAGGTCTTGACTTCGGAGTCTGGCTCAGCGCGCTACTGAGCGTTGCCAGAGAGATCACGAGTAGTAAGAGTGGATGCTTTAGGCTTCGTCGCATGAAGATTGTCTCCGGGCTTAGCTCTAAAAGTTCAGACAAACCAACGGCCGCTGGTATCAACAAACGCGCATAATATACATCACTACCAATTGATTCATTACCAGGCGGAACATACTTTCATTGATCAGATTGTCGCGAGTGCCCGGGAGGCGATCGCTGAGACAGGCAGGGGTGCAGCGTGTAACCGCCGCACCCTCGCTTCATCACATTAGATTCGCCATAATTACAGATCTTGGCTTCGATGCCGGTGTTGTTCTGCAAAATGTACAGATCGATCGGTGTACGGTCACTGGTGCTCCCGAATGGCTGTTTGGTAATTTTCCCGTTTGAGGAGCTTGGCGCGATGCACCCAGCTTGACTTGCCGATACGGCGGTCACCATAAGAAGCAGAATTCGTGTAGCGAGCGTACGAATTGTGGATTCCATAAGTCTAATCGTTTGATCTGGACTCTCAGTCAAAGTTTCGCCACATGCTACCTCGCGAAGGCGATTGCATGCCTGCCCTCGTACGACTGTGGTCATTCAGGATGGGAGCTGCACGCTGGCTCTGAACCTTCGGTGTCTGGCCCAACACGGCACCGATTATTAACGCGCACGACAACAGCAATAAAAGCGAACGCTTCGAACTTCGTAGCATGGAGTTCTCTCCCAGGGAATAAGCTTTTTGCAGTTTGATATAAGCTAGTGTGGTCGGACGCGGATAACTACACATCAGATCCTTTGTCCTTCGATCCCACAACAGAGCTGCTATGGTTGCGTCTACAGGACCAGCGATACGAATCTGCGAGTACGCACGCACGATGAAGGCAAGGGTGCAGCCTGTAAGGCCGCACCTTCGATCGACATGAGATCATTAGAAAAGGAATTTCAGTGACAGCTGGGCCTGCCGCGGTACGTTTTGCTGAGTCGAGCCAATGCATCCATATCCCGAGCAGGAGCCGGGTTCGCCGGGCTTGATATTCGCTACCGGTTGCGGCGCCACGTTCGGGCTTCCCGTGCTTGGTCCACCGAAAATGCGCGTGTTCATTACGTTGAAAATCTCCGCTTTGAGCTGTAGGAATTTCCCTTCTCCCCAGAGCCCAAATTTCTTGCCAAAAGACAGGGCAAGCTCCGGTTTTTTGGCCGGACCGCGAACGTAGCTCACCCTTGGTATTACCGTCGTAGGCGTGAACTGCGGGAATGTCTTGAAGCAGCCTGGGTTTTCATTGTAGAGCCACTGCGTGTAAGACTGTTTACCCTTATCAGGCAAATAGCTTGGGTGATCGGGGCAACTAAAGGTGAACCCGTTGGGCAGACCGATGGGTGTGCCGGAATCGGCCGTAAGGATCCAGCCCATGTCCCAATGATTGATCAGTTCCCCAAGCAGGCCGTGAGCGTTGCTCGCCACTACACCACCTGTGCCAATAGGGATTCCCCAGGTGCCGGCGAAGGCAAGATCAAACGGCCGGTCAGAGCCGGTTACCGCGTAGAAAAGCTTTGCGTCTCGAAGCCCGGCCCCACCGTTATTCAGGAAGCCGTTGGCCGCCATTGTCCTGGACCAGGTGAAGGACGTGAGCAGGCTCAGACCCTTGATCAAGGCTCCCCCTCCCGAAATGCGCTTCTCTAACCTAACGGCGAGCGAGTTGTAGTTGGAACGGCCAATCGGTTCAGTGTTGGAAAACAGGCTGGTTGAGAAGTGTGGGAAAGGAACCATGAGCGCACTGACCTGCACGGCAGGCGCCGCTCCCAACGAGGTGTTTTTGTAAGTGTCCAGAAAGCCGGGCGGCAGCCCCGCCGGATTAAGGTTTTGCCAGAAGAACGGGTTCTTCACCTGTGTGGTGCAGAAGGTCGGGTCTTGAGTACACTTGTTATATATATCCGTTGGCAGTGCATTGAACTGCGTCCCCACGCGCAGCTTATTGGTCCGAGTTCCCACGTAGGAGACATCCAGCACAATTGAACCGGGAAGCTGACGCTGAACGCCGAACGAATACTGCTGCACAACCGGGATCTCGCGGTTGCGCTGGTCAAAGGACTGCCCGTTGCCCACGCCCGACAATAGTGCGAAGCTGCTGCCTGGCGGTATTACCAATCCTGTGGGATAAGGATTGCCGGTGTTGAACTGAGCACTCGGCGTGGTGCCGACCTGGTTGTAATTCGTATTCTGCGTCCAAGTCGTGTTTCCACCGAGCTCAATGGCAAACGCATAACCGCGTCCCCAGCCGCCGCGCAGTACTGTTTTGTCATTGATGGCCCAGGAGAGACCGAATTTCGGTTGCCAGTGGTTCTTTTGCGTGTCGTATGGCTTCAGTTTGTCGCTGGAGAAATTGAAACCGCCTAGTAGAGTACTGGTGATCACTTGCCCGCCAGTCAGGGGTAAACCGGTAGCATTGTTGATAGGAATGTTGTTCGCTGGAAAAGTTACCGCGCTTTGAAGCGGACTCTTAGCGGCGTAGTCAAACCCAGCGTTCAGCTTGTGGAAACGCTCTACCGGTGAGGTCTCAACGTCCCAACGCAGCCCCAGGTTAAGCGTCAAGTTGTGTCGGAGTTTGAAATCGTCCTGCACGTAGAGACCGAAGTAGCGGTAACTTTCATAAACGTCGTAGCTAAACGGAATGAATCCCCCGCTCGGGGCGCCCAGCAGCAAGCTGGCAATGGCCGCTCCGTCGTTGTTTCCGGTGTTGGGATTCTGCTGAGTGAAGGCGCCCGAGAAGCTGAACCGCCCCCCTGGTCCCACCCCAATACCGCTAGCGTCGGCGGCGCCGCAGCAAGGGATTGCGTGAAGCTGCATAAACTGGGCGCCATACCGAAGGTTATGGCGGCCCTTGATATGAGTGAGCGTGGGCGATAGCTCATACATCTCGTTCATCGGCGGATGGCCGAAATCTCCGTATTTATTGTTGCCGATGATATCGGGATAACCGCCAACCTGAATTGTTGGGGCTTCGACCTCGGAGGTGGTCGGGGGCAGCGGATAATTAGTAAAGCCGAGGTCGGCCGGCGTGAGTTTCACCGTGCCGGCAGCCACGGCGCCATTCGGCGCTCTATCAACTGAGCGCCCAAACGAAACGCGGAGATCGCCAAACAGGGTTGCGCTGAAGGTATGCGTGAGATCGAAGATCTGGGAAACAAACGAGCGATAGCTATTGATGTTTCCCCTGACGACCTTGAGTGAGTCAGGCTCTATATAGCCAGTGTTGTTTTGGAACTGAAGCCCGGACCAGTAGCTGAACATGCCGTAGAAGCGCGTCTTGTCGCTGAAGTTGTGATCGATCCGAACTATCGGCTGATTAAATCTGAGCGAGCCGGGCGCGTTGGCGATGTAGTTACTGAACTCGCCCGCGCCTGGGTTGTTCGGCAGTGGGTAAAGCGACAGGATCTTCCGCCCGATTGCGGTAACCATATTGGGGGGAATTACGTCGAGCTGCCCGTTGTAGGAAAACCGGTTGCGGGTTTTGCAGGTCCCATCTGTATTGGTCGTCGCACAACTGAACGGGTTAAAAATTCCTCCCTTAGACGTAGTACCGTTTGGGTTATATGCCGAGCCCAACTGATTAATAAAATACGTCCGGAAGTCCACACTGCCATCGGCTTGTGGCCGCACGTCGGCACGGGGAGCGCTGGTGAGAATGCTCTGAGGAGCAGATTCGCGCCATCCTTCAAAGCTGAAGAAGAAGAAAGTACTGTCCTTACCAAGGCGTGGGATTGGGCCGCCGACGGTTCCTCCAAAATCATGCTGATTGTGAAATGGTTTCCGAGTGCCGCGCTGGAGATTCTGGAACGGGTTGGCCTCCAGAGCGGAGCCACGCCAGAAATCGAAAACGGTGCCGTGGAAGTTTTTGGTGCCCGCTTTGGTTACCACGTTAACGGTGCCGCCACCCGAACGACCGTAACTGGCGTCGTAGGTATTGGTTTGAATCTTCACTTCCTGTACTGAATCTACGTTGGGAGCAATGAACCACGTCCCGCGTCCCGTGCTTATTTGTTGTGAGATGGGCGCGCCATTCAGAGTGAACTGGTTGTAGTTGTTCTGCACGCCGTTGATCACATAGGCATTGGTCTGGTCCCAACCACGTGTAGTATTGCCTCCCGTATACCTCACGCCGGGTGCGTACAACATGAGCGTGTAAATCTGGCGTCCGTTTAGCGGCAGGTCCTGGGTTTTCTGCGCGTCGATGACTGTGCCACCGGACGCATCCCCAATGCTGAGCAAGCTTGGGCCTTCCTGAACTGTCACGGTCTCCGTGACGGAGCCAACTTCGAGCGCAATATTCAGATTGAGTTTCTGCGAGACATCTACGTTGACGCCAGTACGCGCCGCTTTCTTGAATCCGGGCGCTTCCGCCACGACGGTATAGACACCTGGTATTACATAGGGGACGGAATAGACCCCGCTACTATTAGTTTGGGCCGAGTACGGCTGGTGAGTCCCTTCTCGAAGAGCGGTGATCGTGGCGTTGATAACCACGGCGCCCGAAGGGTCAGTAACCTGGCCGCTAATCAACCCGCGAAATTCCTGACCCTGCACGAAGATCACACAGCACCATGCGGTCAGTAATGCAACTCCCAGGGCCTTGCCAATCGATTGACGGGTTGTTGTAGTCATCGCGCCTCCTTAATGGACTTGAACTGAACCAGAATACTTTGCACCACACCATTAACTGCGTTAGAATCCGTGCTGACTTCCCCCAAACGTCGTAACTGCTTATTCGATTGAAGAGGTAAGTCTTACGCAATCGCGAGCGGAGTCGGGGAGTTTGCAAAAACCACAAGCAATTTACCTTTCTCGGATAACAGTTCTAAACGGTCGGATAGATCAATAACTTAATGCCGCGGGGTGTGCCCACCGGCACGCGGTACGTAAGGGTTCTTCTAACAATCGGCAGCTTATAATGCGCGGTCAGGGAAACAAAAATCTTTCCGAATTGTTGGGAATATTTTGGTAAAGTTTTGGTTAAGTGATTGAGCGAGTTAGTCTGTCCTTCAGCTTCTTATGAGTCAGATAGTTCGGCATTTATATGAATTCGGGCCTTTCCGCCTTGATGTGACGGAGCGATTACTGTTGCGCGATCAGCGGCACATTCCACTTACGCCGAAAGCTTTCGAAACGCTGCTGGTCCTCGTGGAGCATGGCGGCCACGTCATTGATAAGGATGAATTGATGAAAAAGGTCTGGCCCGATACCTTCGTCGAGGAAGTCAACCTGGCCAAGAACGTCTCTTCTCTTAGAAAAGTCCTGGGCAGCGAGCAGTCAGAGCACTACATAGAGACGATTCCGAAACGAGGTTACCGGTTTGTGGCCGGCGTGCGTGAAGTGTGGGCGGAAGACGCCGCGTCGATTGTTCCGGGACGTGAGCTTTTGTCTTCTCAGGTCAAAGCAGATGAGCAGCAAAAAGTTGAGACCAGAACCGCAGTCCAGTCAAACGGAAAGCCGGCCTTCAGGAGTATTGACGCTATCACCGCCAGCACAACGATCGCAGATTCAACTCGGAGACGATCTCTCACCAGTCGTCTTGGCTGGCCGATCGTTTTTCTGGCCTTAGGCGCAGCGGTCGGCCTCGGCGTTTGGCTCTTAATCTTGCGGCCAACACCGAAACCGCCGACTGCTCTCCTGAAGGTCGTTCCCGTCACCAGTTTTGCCGGCACTGAAGACCAGTCTGCCTTCTCGCCAGATGGTAATGAAATCGCCTTCGTCTGGGATGGCGAGAAGCAAGACAACCGTGACATCTACGTCAAGTTAATTGGCGCGGAGCAACCGCTCCGCCTAACTGCTAATCCCGCACCCGACACCGATCCGGCCTGGTCGCCGGATGGTCACTATATTGCTTTCCTGCGCCAATCTGCGGAAAACGGTGGATTGTTTCTCGTTCCTTCTCTGGGGGGAGCTGAACGCAAACTCGCGGATATCTTCCTTTACAGGCCTGTTGTTATCGGCAATACCCTTACTTATTCTCCAGACGGCAAGCTGCTCGCGGCTCCAGACAAGAATTCACAGCAACAACCTTTCAGCATCTATTCGATCTCGATTGAAACCGGCGAGAAAACAGAGCTCACTTCGCCGCCGGCGGGATCCGTGGGCGATTTGTTTCCGGCTTTTTCTCCGGATCAGAAGACACTCGCTTTCGTTCGCTCCGTCAGCATTGCGGCGGCGGATATTTACCTTCTCCCCGTGGGCGGCGGCGAGCCTAAACGTCTGACGTTTGATAACACTTCTATTCGCGGCTTGAGTTGGACTTCAGATGGGAAGGAAATTGTCTTTGCCTCAAGACGTGGCGGCAGTACGTACAACTTATGGAAGACATCTATTACTGAGGCAACATCCGAGCGGCTAACCAACAGCGAGCGTGACGTTTATAGTCCAACGATCCCACGACAGGGAAACCGTCTCTCCTATACGCAGTCTATGATGGACGCGAATATCTGGCGCACCGGATTGCACGGTTCGCGGGGTCAAGCTGACTTGCCGCTAGAGCTAATTTCCTCTACGCAGGAAGACAATGGTCCACAGTATTCTCCGGACGGGAAGAAAATTGTCTTTGCCTCGCGCCGCTCTGGCAGTTACGAGATCTGGATGTGCGAAGGTGATGGCTCGAATCCGCGACAGTTGACCAATATGGGCGGTCCCCTTACCGGCACGCCGCGCTGGTCTCCTGACAGCCGGCAAATTGTGTTTGATTCATGGATCGAAGGGAACGCCGACATCTATGTAATCGGCGTTGACGGTGGCAAACCGCGTCGTCTGACCTATGACGCTGACGAGGACGTCACACCAAGTTGGTCCGGGGATGGTCGGTGGATTTATTTTGGTTGCACACGCAGTGGTAGCATGCAGATCTGGAAGGTTCCTGCTGAGGGTGGCTCGGCAGTGCAATTAACAAGGCAAGGCGGCTTTGAAGGCTTCGAATCTCCCGACGGCAAGTACTTCTACTACGCGAAAGGTCGCGCTATGCCTGGCATCTGGCGGGTGCCGCTCGGAGGTGGCGAAGAGAGCTTAGTGCTTGACTATCATCAAGCCGGCTTATGGCGATATTGGGCGGTGACCGATAAAGGTATCTATTTTGCTACCGCCGAGGCTCCTTCTCATCCGGTAATAGAATTCTTCAGCTTTGAAAACCATAAAGTTACTCCGGTAGCCAACCTCGATAAACCTCTGCTCAAAACCGATCCCGGTCTTGCTGTTTCCCGGAACGGGCAATCAATTCTGGTCGTCCAGATGGATCAGAGTGGCGGCGATATTATGTTAATGGAAAACTTTCGTTAATCGATTTCGACGCTCAAACGGTCCCACACTATCAGCACCGAACGCATTACCAACCAAATCGCACCAAAAAGCCGACTAACGACGCGAGCGAAGGACGCCGACGATCGCGCAAACAGTCTGTGATTTCTGTCGCCCAAAAGGTAGAATGACCTGGCTCGGATTTCCGTTTTCAGTTCGATCGACATTTTTACCGGCAAGAGCAGACGCAGGCGTCAATGCTGGAGCGTTACCGGTTTATAAAGACGATGAGCAAGCCTCTGACATTGGGCAAATACTCTTTTGGCGTGGGCGATCGGTTCGCCCATCAGGCCAAGCCTCAACTGCAGGCGTGCCTGCAAGCAGCCGCCGCCGGCATTGACGTTATTCCGGTGTGGAACAAGTCATATCGGGAACATGCCATCGTGGGCTCGAAGCCGGGCAGCGTTCGCGTGGCCGCCGAGGCCGCAGTCAGCGAATTGCGGTGGAGGCGTCCCTTCCACGTAGACGCCGACCATATACGCATCGATACCGTCGATTCATTTATCGAGGCTTCGGATTTCTACACGCTCGATGTCGCCGACGCGATCGGACGGCCAGCCGATACCCGAGACTTGCAGGCTTTTGTGGATCGCTATGCTGAGCTTATCGGCAAAGTGAATGTGCCCGGCATAGTAGAACCTTTCGCGACAACTCAAAGCGATATTGAAAGGATTGCCGGAAAATACTTATCAGCCGTGCAAGAGGCTGGCCGGCTTTATCGCCACATTGCCTCCTTGAAAGGCGAAGACTCCTTCATCACGGAAGTTTCGATGGACGAGACGGACAGCCCGCAGACTCCCGCAGAGTTGCTGGTTATCCTGGTTGCAATTTCCGATGAAGGAATTCCGGCACAAACAATCGCGCCCAAGTTCACCGGACGATTCAACAAGGGGGTTGACTATGTCGGTGACATCAAGCAGTTCGAGAAGGAATTCAATGATGACCTGGCCGTAATAGCATATGCGATTGCGAAGTACGATCTTCCCGCGAATTTGAAACTCAGCATCCACTCAGGCAGCGATAAGTTTTCGATCTACGAACCCATTCGAAAAGCATTGGCGCGAACTGGCGCCGGCATTCACGTGAAGACAGCGGGAACAAACTGGCTGGAGGAATTGATCGGACTTGCCGAATCTGGCGGCCCGGGGCTCGCGATGGCAAAAGAAATCTACGGCAAAGCTTATGACAACATTGACGATCTGTGCGCGCCTTACGCGACGGTGATCGACATTGATCGCGCCGGGCTTCCCTCTAAAGAAGAAGTGCAGGACTGGACCGCCGCACAATTCACGAACGCGCTCAGACATAACCCTGGATCCGAAGCTTACAATCCGAATCTGAGACAACTGCTGCACGTAGGCTACAAAGTAGCCGCCAAACTCGGAGAGCGCTACGTGAATATGCTCGACGCCTGCGAGCCGGCGATTGCCAGGAACGTGACTGAGAATCTCTACGAGCGTCACCTGCAACCGCTGTTCATCGGTTATGAGAGGGCGTAGCTCAACAAAACCATTGGAGGTGAAATCGAGGTAGCGCGTTTTACAGAACCGCGAGCGGTAGCGAGCGGATGGTGCCACTCAAGTTGATCTTACGATCCGGTCGCTACCGCTCCCGGTTCTGTATGGCTTTGCCTAAAAAGTCATCATTGGTTTCGTCCGTGAAACGGACGGCTGAGAATAGCCCAGCAGTTTACTGCTGGGTTCATGAGCGAATGGATGTAGTCCGTGAAGCGGACGGCTGAACATGAATAATCAGATTATCGGCGGCTTCAGTCGTCCGTTTCACGGACTTGGTTGGAAAATACTCTCTTTTTCCCAGCGATGAATCGCTGGGCTATTTTCGATCGTCCGCTTCGCGGACTCAGCCCAGGGCATTTTTTGGGCAAAGCCGTTCTGTATCCTTGAGACCCAAACGCGGGCGATATGAACCTGGCAGAACTAACCAAGCTGTACGACTTCACTGGCCACTCCGTGGTCGTCACCGGCGGCACCGGCGTTCTGGGTGGTGTCGTCGTCCGAACTTTGATCGGTTGCGGAGCCAATGTTGCACTTCTTGTGCGCAACCGGGAGAAGGCCGAAGACTTGCTTTCTAAAACTAAGGGATCGGGCAGAACCTTAGTTGTCGAAGCTGACGTCTTGAAGCGGGATGATTTGCAGCGCGCGGCAGAAACTATTGCCGCAGAGTTTGGCCGCATCGATTGTCTTGTTAATGGCGCCGGAGGCAATCATCCACAAGCGACTACCAATCCAAAACTTTCTTTCTTCGACATCCCCGAAGAGGCCCTCCGTCATGTATTCGATTTGAACTTGATTGGCACCGTTCTGCCCAGTCAGATCTTCGGAAAACAGATGGCGCAGCAAAGCGAGGGTGTCATTCTGAATATTTCTTCGATGAGTGCGATTCGGCCCTTGACGCGCGTCGTCAGCTACTCAGCGGCCAAGGCGGCCGTAAACAGTTTCACTCAATGGCTGGCCGTGCATCTGGCCCAAGAATATTCGCCCCGTATCCGAGTGAATGCTATCGCGCCGGGTTTTTTCCTCACTGAGCAAAATCGTTTTCTGTTGACCCAGGAAGGAACCGGAGAGCTGACAACGCGCGGTCAAAGCATTCTTGAGCACACGCCGATGGGCCGTTTTGGCGAGCCGGAGGATTTGCTGGGTACGATTTTGTGGCTGCTTTCTCCGGCGTCGGCTTTTGTCACCGGCATCGTCGTGCCGGTGGACGGCGGCTTTTCAGCGTTTGCCGGTGTGTGACATCGGAGTCAGTCAAAATCGCCGGCATCGAGAGCTAAACTGAGGAGAGTCGAATGAAAGATGGTTTGAGCATTCCCCGGGAAGGCGCGCTGGATTTCGTATCGCTGGGGGCGCTGGTGCATCGGCTCGATCCGGGTATTGTTCCCTTCCGCAAAGCCACTGAATGCCACATTCACGTCAGCGGCGGCGAGTTCAACGTCGCTGCCAATCTCGCCGATTGTTTTCGCCTCAACGCCGGCATTGTCACCGCGATGGTCAACTATCCTATCGGCGAACTGGTCGCCGAGCGTGTGAAGGCCATGGGCGTCAAGCCCTTCTACAAATCGTTCGATCATAACGGCGTCACTGGTCCGAATATCGCAACGGTGTATAGTGATCGCGGCTATGGTGTCAGACCTCCGATAGTCTTCTACAATCGCGCAAACGAAGCCGCAGCGCTGCTCAAGCCGGGTGATTTTGATTGGAAGCAGATCTTTAGCGGCGGGGTGCGCTGGTTTCACAGCGGCGGCATCTTCGCATCACTATCGGAGACGACGGCCGAGTTGATTGTCGAAGCGATGCGGGCGGCAAAGGCCGCCGGCGCCGTGACTTCATTTGATCTCAATTTTCGCGAGAAACTTTGGCGGGCCCGTGGCGGTCAGGATCGGGCGAAAGACGTCATTGAGCGCATCGTAAAGCATGTCGACGTGCTGGTCGGAAACGAGGAAGATTTGCAGAAAGGGCTTGGCATTCGGGGGCCAGAGGTTGTTTCAACATCCAAGCTTGATCCGGCGGCGTTCTTTAGCATGATAGATCGAGTCGTGGAAAAGCATCCGCAGATAACAGTAGTGGCGACAACGCTGCGTGAAGTGTACACGACTACGCGGCACTGTTGGGGGGCCGTAGCCTGGGTGGCGGGTCAGAAACATGTGTCGATGACCTGCGATCTGGATGTGCACGATCGTGTCGGCGGCGGCGACGGGTTCGCGTCCGGATTTTTCTATGGACTGCTGACCGGAGAACCGGCGGAAGAAGCGCTCAAGTTGGGTTGGGCACATGGAGCGTTGCTCACTACCTTTCCGGGCGATACCACAATGGCGACTTTGGAGCAGGTTCGGGCTTTTGCCAGCGGCGGTTCGGCGCGTATCCAGCGCTAGAGCGCTCAGAGTACCAGCTTTAGCTGGGATTTTCGCTACGCAATCCGGCCCTCAAGTCGGTACTCTAAACAGGCGTTCACGTGATTTCGATCTATGACCAGCAAAGCAGCACCATCTTTCATCGGCAAAGGTTCGCCCGAGCTGGATCTTTCGCCGAGTGAACTGCGCGCCATTCTCGAGCAGGCGCTCCTGACGATCGCTCCTGGTGCGCGTGTGCTGGCGATCGTTCCTGACAAGACTCGCGACGATAACACAGACCTGCTCTTCCCTTACGCGGCTGAGATTCTGGCGACGCGCCAGATTGCGCAATTCGATGCGTTGGTGGCGCAAGGCACGCACATGCCCATGAATGAAGCTGAAAAGCGATTAAAGACAGGCTTAGCTGATGGACAGTCAGTCCCTGGCTTAGGCCGCATCTACGATCATCGCTGGAATGTTCCGGAAGAGCTGGTAACCATAGGCGAGTTAAGCGCCGCCCGAGTGGGCGAGCTGACCGGCGGACTAATCAATGACGCGATCTCCGTGAACCTTAATCGCCTGCTCAGGCCGGGAGCTTATGACACGGTGGTAGTCTTCAGCGCCACCGTCCCGCATGAAGTTGCCGGCTTTGCCGGAGGAGCTAAATATTTTTTCCCAGGCGTTGCCGGTCCGGACCTCACGCACGCGACGCACTGGCTGGGAGCGTTGGCCACGATCGAAAACGTAATCGGACGCGTTGAAACACCCACGCGCCACATGATCGAAGCGGCCGCAGACTTAGTGCCCGCCCAGATCATCACGCTCAACTCAGTTGTCACCCGCGATGACAACAATCGGCTACGGACGCATGCGCTCTTTACCGGAGACTTTCGTGAAGCCTTTCGGCGATCAGCCGAAGTCAGCCGGCACGTCCACATCAAATACACCGGCCGCAAATATAAAAGAGTCGTGGCCTTACTGGACGAGCATTACGATGAGTTGTGGGTGGGCGGCAAGGCGAGTTACAAGCTGGGCGGAATCATCGAGGAAGGAGGCGAGTTGATCATCTACGCTCCTCATCTCCATGCCATTTCAGAGACGCACGGGCTTTTGATCGAAAAGTATGGATACGCACCGCTCGATCGCGTGCGCGAGATGGTCGCGCTTTCAACTGAGTTGCAGGCTAACCTTGCGGTCGCTGCGCACCTGGCGCACGTCTCCTACGCCGGTCAGCGCGACAAAGATGGTCGCGTGATTCCTCGCTATCGCATTACCATGGCATCAGCGCTCGACGAAGCCACCTGCGGGCGCGTGAATCTCGGGTTCATGGACCACCGTCAGTTTCGGCGCGAGGATTACGAAAAGGATCCCGAAACGCTGGTCGTCGATCGCGCAGGCCGAGACCTCTATCTGGTTGAACCACATTAGAAAAACAAGGTCTTGGACAAAACAACTGAAATCGCGCTGAAAACTGAGCGGCTGACGAAAATGCTCGCCACCGAAAACCTCGGTGGAGTGCTCCTGCAAACGCAACCCAACTTCGCCTGGTTGACAGCCGGCGGCTCGAATATGATTGACATCAGTAGTGAAAGGGGCGCCGGCGCGCTGCTGGTACGCCGCGACGGCAAACGTTTTGTGCTCGCCAATCGAATAGAAATGCCGCGGTTGTTGACGGAAGAAATTTCCGCCGCCGAGTTCGAGCCGGTTGAGTTTGCCTGGGAAGAAGAAAAGTCGGCGCTGACATTCATAGCACAGCGCGCGCTCGAACTCTTAAGCGGCGGGTCGCTCGGCTGCGATTTTTCACTGCCCTCACCAGTCCGCACGCTTGAATCAGAGATCGCGCGCTGCCGGTATCAGCTCACGTCGTCGGAAACAGAAAGGTTCCGCTGTCTGGGGCGAGATGCAGGCGAAGTCGTCGGCAGACTTGTAAGAACACTTGAACCGGGAGAGACCGAAAAAGAAATCGCGCGGCGAGTGATGGCTGCGCTCGCGGCCTGCGACATGACGAGCGTGGTCACGCTCGTTGCCGCGGACGAGCGGTTGCGAAAGTTTCGGCATCCGGTCCCAACTGACAACATTTGGCAAAAGCTTCTGATGATTGTTGTCTGTGCGCGGCGAGGCGGCTTGGTTGCGTCGCTCACCCGGATTGTCTGCGTCGGTGCAATTCCCGGCGAGTTAGAACGGCGAACACTGGCCGCCGCTCGCGTCATCGCGCAACTTTTCTCAGCCACACGACCTGGCGCTAGTGGATCCGATCTATACCAGGTGGCAGTGCGTGCCTATGCGGCAGAAGATTTTCCGGGTGAAGAACGATTACATCATCAGGGCGGCGCGTGCGGCTATCGAACCAGAGATTGGGTGATCCATCCAACAAGTCCAGAGCACGTTCAGGTAAATCAGGCATTTGCCTGGAATCCCTCAGTCACTGGCACTAAGGTCGAGGAAACCTGCATTCTTCACGATGACAATATCGACGTAATAACGGGTTCATCAGACTGGCCTTCGATCTCGGTTTCTGTTGCCGGGAGTAATTACGAGTTGCCGGCTGTGTTGTCGCTGTAAAGGCTTCGCGCCTCGCCTGTAGCACCGTCATCGATCACTTATTAGTGATCAGTTGTTCTTAGTCCTTTCTCTCTTCTCCCTTCTCCCTTTGGGGAGAAGGGCCGGGGAAGAGGGACTTACTCTGTGAGCTTAAGCCCTCTCCCCAACCCTCTCCCAAAGGGAGAGGGAGTTCAAGCAGTACCGACAAACTGGAGTTTGTCGGAAAACCTACAATGCTGACTCGGCGCCGCGATAAGTTTCAGTATGACCGCTCTGGCGTCCGTAGCCCTGCACCTCGCTGACCGTCATGCCTTTTACGTCGATCTCTCGCAAGGCGTTCTTTACTGCATCGAACTACTAATCACTAACAACGGTTAGCGCTTTTACCAACACCTTCTCCAGATCCCGCATCGCCGCCTCATCCAGCTTCGCACCCTCAACGGTAGTCACGTAGAAGGCATCAAGCGCGTCGCTCTTTTCGGTGGCAATCCTGGCGCAGACAATTTCCAGACCGAACGCTGTCAAACCGCGGGTGATCTTGTACGCCAGCCCATGTTCGTCCGGAGCGCGAACCTCAACCAGAGTCGTTGCTTCCGCAGCATCATTGTCACATCCAACTGATAAATGGCCGGTGCGAGTTGTCATCACAGGTTGGGCCCGGCGCGGCGCCTGCCGGGTGCGCCAGCGCTCTACCAACGCGGCCACATCATGTTCACCTTTGATTGCCGATTCCAACGAACGTTCAATCATGCTCCAGCGGTGGCGGTCAACCGATCGGTGCGTTGTTACTTGCCGCAAGGTAAAGCTGTCGATCGCGATACCATCCTCGCGCGTATTAACTTCAGCGCTCAAAATTTCGATCCCACTGGCCGCCAGGACCCCGGCAATATCGGCAAAGAGTCCATGGCGGTCAGACGCGCAGATTGTCAGTGCAGTCGTAAAATCCTGCCTATCCTGCCAAAGACATGCGACCGAATTACTTCCGAGTTGCTTTATCAGCCCGAGATGCGATTGGACTTCTTCAGCGGTGACTGTTTCAGCATAACGATGCGGAGACAAGGCGAAATGACGCTCGATATCGCTGATCGAGACTTTGCCGGCAAGCTGTGCGATCACCTGCTCCTTGATCCAGTTAATATTATCCCGAACAGCGAGCGTTTCGCCTGTGAGGGTCGCACGCGTGCGCGTGTAAAGTTCTTCGAGCAGCGTACCCTTCCAGTCGCTCCACACGGCCGGCCCCACACCGTTCAGGTCCGCGTAAGTGAGCACAAAGAGCATGTTAAGCACATCGAGACTTCCCACTTGTGCAGCGAAGTGTTTTGCCAGGCGGGGCTCGCGAAGATCGCGACGCTGCGAGATATGGGCCATCAAAACATGATGCTTGACCAATCGGATGACTTTGGTCTTGCTGTCAGAATCAAGACCGAGCCGATCGCAAATACGCTCGGCAATGCGCGTACCGCGGGGAATGTGTCCCCGCCCGCGTCCCTTACCCAGGTCGTGCAGTAAAAGCGCGAGATATAGCAGCCCCACATCGTCCACCTCATTCAAAGCTGCGCGCAGGCGCGCCAAGCCTGCCGGCCGGCTGTGATGCAGCGCGTCGAGCGCTTCAATCGCGCGCAGCGTATGTTCGTCGACGGTGTAATGATGATAGAGATCGTGCTGAATCAGCATGCTGATGCGGTCGAACTCGGGAAGATAGCGCCCGAGCAAACCTGTTTCATGCATGGGCCGCAAGGCGCGCCCCACGTAACCACGCCCGCGCAATAAATCAAGAAAAGACCGAGATGCTTTTTGTGACTTGCGAAGATCATGATCAATTCTCGCCAGGTTACGACTAATGTCGTCACGAAGCGGGCGGCTGAAATCGGCATCGTGGGCTTGAGCAAAAGCAGCGGCCTCGAAAAACAGCGAGGGGTCTTCCGCGAAAAGATCTGGATTGCCGTCGAAGTGTAACTGGCGGTCCTGTAAAGAGAACCTTCCGTCGATTCGTTCTCGCCGAGATGCGGTAAACCATCGTCGGGATCCGTTAAAGCGGTCGACCGCGCGGCCGAATAATGACCCGCTCAACTGATGTACGTCGCGCGCATGACGATAATAGTCGCGCATGAACTTTTCTGACGCTTGCAGATGAGACGATGAGCTGTAGCCTAGTTTGCGGGCAATCGTGTCCTGGATATCGAGGGACAGATGATCCGTTTTACGCCCCGTGACCCAGTGTGCCTGCTGACGAACGCGCAAGAGAAAATCATGAGCCGTCGCAACGCGCTTATACTGCTCGGCTTCAATCAGTCCGTGCTCGAGCAGTTCTTCCAGTGTCTTATGTCCATCCTGAGCGTAGGCGGCCCACAGCGCACAGTGAAGATCGCGCAGTCCTCCCGCGCTCTCTTTCACATTCGGTTCTTGCAAATAGATCGCAGCGCTGCGGGTCTGATAGAGCTGGTTGCGTTCCTGCCGGATCGTCTCGAACAGCAGTTTGCCATTCTTTTGTCTCTCGCGATCAAGTGCGGCTATCAGCCGATCGTACAAGGTACTATCGCCGGTGACCAGCCTGGTATTCACAAGTGCGGTCTGAAAGTGCGGGTCAGTGCGCAACCCGGGAACGCATTCGGATAGCGCGAATGACTTCTGACCCAGACTCAACCTGGCATCCCACAGCAAGTGCTGACAGCGCTCAAAAATCTTCGATATTTGAGCCGTCGCCTGCGTTGCGGAGAGAAATAAAATATCCAGATCAGAAAACGGCGCCAGCTCGGCTCGGCCGTAACCACCCATCGCGACGATTGCCAGCCCACAGTCCTGGGTTTGCCGTGATTCGTTGGCTGCTCGGCAGGCATACTGAAATACATACTCCACCAAAAGATCGATGGTGAAGCTGCGAGTGCGCGCGATCCACTGGCCGCTTGCCCCCAGACGATCGGCTATCCTCAGCCGCTCATCTTCGAGCCTGATGAAGGCCCGCAACTCTCTGTTGATAGTTCCGGCGCGAGACGAATTTATCGCAGGCGCCAACCTTTGTTCCGCGTGTGCTTTTACCTTTTCCTGATGCCGGAACAGTGGGGATAAGCCAGGCGCGAGGCTTGATCCGGGAGACTGTTGTGCCTGGCACGATGCGAATGTGCCCTCTTTCGGTTGGTGCTCAAAAGCTCTATACAACTGAATACGCGTGCCGAACTAAATTAGCGAGGGACAAGTTTAAGGGTACTGATACACTCTCGAACGCAACTCCGATTCGCTGGGAACGCGGGCGCCCCCGCCCGCAATGAGCGCGAAGCGCGAAAGCTACACAACTTGGACACGAGTCCTCCCTGTCTGCAAACACTTTGCACCTGCGGCAATATGCGGGCGAGGGCGCCCGCGTTCCCAGGAATTACGATCTGACTAATGAAACTGTATCAGTACCAGTTTAAGGTCTTGCTTTTTGAGTTTCAAGTTTATCTTTTTGCCTTTTTCTAAACGTCATCATTCCGAGCGGCTTCGCCGCAGCACAGTGCGGTGGCAGAGCCGCGAGTGTCAGCTTCCAGCGCTCGCATATCTTCAAGTTGCCAATGTTCGTTTGGAAACTCTTATCGTTGCTTTGCCACACTTTTCCCGGATGAATGGTCAGCTTAGCCATCATCGACTGACGCGCAGCATCACGACCCCGTGTCCCGGAACCGAGACGGAAGATTCGGCGCCAGGCCATTCCAAATCCTTGTGCAGCCAAAGATCGCGCACCCGAGCTTTCGCTTTGATACCAATGTCAGCCCAGCGTACTGTCACCTTCGCTTCGTCGTTGGCGCGATTGAAGAGGGCGACCGCCAGCGCGCCGCCGGAGAGTGGTCGTGTCCAGATTTCCTGATCACCGGACTTCCAGGCGCGAGTGCCCTGCTTTCCATCTTTGTCCTGATCCAGGGCGATCACTTCGCGGTTAGTGAGAATCGCGAGAATCTCCGAGCTCATGCTGCGCAGATCGTTTCCGGCCAACATAGGCGCGGCAAGCATTGCCCAGAGAGTCATGTGCGTTTTGTATTCGGTCTCGCTCATGCCACCGTTGCCAATTTCCAGCATGTCCGGATCATTCCAATGACCTGGCTTGGCCCATTGTGCGAGTTCGTTCTGGCCAAATCCGATTCGTGACATCGAATCCCAGGTATCACGAATGTCACCGGTCGTGCGCCAAAGGTTTCCGCCGACATCGGCTCCCCATTTCCAGACATCCAGACGGCCATACTGGCAAAGACTATAGACAATCGGGCGGCCGGTCTTTTGTAGCGCATCACCCATGATCTGGTAGAGCGCAGGCATCTCTTCATCCGTGTACAGCGTGCGGGCGCCGCACCAGTCATACTTCAGATAATCGATTCCCCACGCAGCGTAGGTGCGAGCATCCTGTTCTTCATGGCCGTAAGTACCTTCGTACCCGGCGCAGGTGTTTGGTCCAGGCGACGAATAAATGCCGAGCTTCAGTCCTTTACTGTGCACGTAATCGGCGAGCGCTTTCATGTCGGGAAATTTTTTGTTAGTGAGGATGTTGCCTTTGGCGTCGCGACCACCTTCCCAGGTGTCGTCGATGTTGATATATAGGTATCCCGCTTCTTTCATGCCGTTGCTGGCCATCGCGTCGGCGATGCTGCGCACGGTCGCATCGTCCACGCGACTTGCGAACTTGTTCCAACTGTTCCAGCCCATTGGCGGAGTGCGCGCAAGGCCATTGTCTGCCACCTTGTGCAAAGCCGGCAGAGGATTACGTGGAGGTAGGGCGCCTTCGCCGGCAGGCGCGAGCTGCGCCACCATTTCCGTCGGCTTGTCGGTTGGCCGACGGCGCGTAGAGACGTGCAATTCATTCCCTACCAACTTGCCTTCGTATTGAACTTTCCGTTCGCTCTTCCCATCCATCATGGTTCCGACGATCGTAAAACCTTCAGGACCTCCCGTGCTCTCGGCAATGTGATAGAAAAACTGAGTGACGCGGATGGTGCCTGTAATGCGCGAGCCTTCCTGTTTCAAGTTAAGATAGGTTGTGCGAAACGTGCCATCACTGTTGGGCGTTCGTACTACCCAGTTTCCGGTTAGCGGCTCATTCGCGTTTGGCTGTTGCGCGGTAACAGGAACAATGCGCGAACCGACGAGTAATACTGCAATTACAGTTAGCCGGACAATTAATCGAAAGCCATGACCGTTTGAAGTTTTCATTGATCGCATCCCTTCATTAATGAGCAAAGTATTAGCTACCGCGAGCCTCGCGAACAACCTCAAGAAACTGCCGTGCGCGGTCAGTGATCGATTCTTCCCGCCCTTCGCGTAGGGCTTTTGTATCCACCAGGTCAGCACCGACACCGAGCGCCATTGCTCCCGCCTTGATTAAATCCGCGGCCGTCTTTAGCGACACCCCGCCTGTGGGAATCAGCTCAATCTGCGGCAGCGGCGCTTTAAGAGCCTTGAGATAACTGGCTCCGCCAACCGCGCCTGCCGGAAAAACTTTCACCGCATCGGCCCCGGCCTTCCATGCACGCACAACTTCCGTGGGGGTCAAAGCGCCGGGAAAAACTGCAAGTTCATTGTCACGACAAAAAGCAATCGTCTCTTCGTTGAGCGAAGGGCTAACGATGAATTGCGCGCCGGCGTTCATGCAGGCTTGCGCTGTTTCGGGATCGAGGACTGTGCCGGCGCCGATTAATACTTGGTCGCCACATGCTGCGGCCAATTTTTCAATGACGCCAATTGCGCCGGGCACGGTCATGGTCACTTCCAGCACGGCCACACCGCCTGCGCTAATGGCTTCGACTGCACGCATAGCCAGTTCGGCTGATTCGGCGCGGACGACGGGAATCAATCCGATGTCGCGAATGCGCTGGAGGACTTCAGGCTTGTTCACGCGGTTCGACATATTGTCCTTTGAACTTAGGTTGAGGCGCTATATAGCTCAAGTCCTGTCCGACAAACCTCAGGAACCTCTGAACAAGTCAGAGGTTACGCATCAATTGGCAGTTGTTCTTGGTCTTTCTCCCTTCTCCCTCTGGGAGAAGGGCCGGGGAAGAGGGATCTAGCTAATGATAGGCGCGAGCCTTAAGTCCCTCTCCCCGACCCTCTCCCAGAGGGAGAGGGAGTTAAAGCACCTTAGCGATAAACTTCAAAGTTTGTCGAACGTTCTCATCTCTCAACGCGCGCCGTGCCGCCTTTCATCACTCTTTCGACTTCGGCAAGTGTCGCCATCGTGGTATCGCCCGGGGTGGTCATTGCCAGCGCGCCGTGCGCAGCGCCGCACTCCACCGACCACTGCGGTCCCTTGCCATTGAGAAATCCATAGATCAAACCCGACGCAAACGAATCGCCGCCGCCAATGCGATCAAAAATCTCGAGGTTCTCGCGTGTGGGCGCCTGATAAAGTTTGCCTTCGCAGTAGCAGACGGCGCCCCAGTCATTAATGGTCGCAGTTTTCGCATTGCGCAAGGTTGTCGCGACAACCTTGAAATTCGGAAATTCACGCACAGCCTCCTCGATCATCTTTTGAAAATTCCGAACATCGAGTTTCGAATGACGATCGTCGAGTTCCGGCACTTCAAATCCCAGGGCGGCGGTAAAATCTTCTTCGTTGCCTAACATCACGTCGATGCCGGGCGCCAACTCGCGGTTCACTTCCTGCGCCCGCGTTGGTCCGCCGATTCCCTTCCAGAGCGACTCACGATAATTCAAATCATAAGAGACAATCGTTCCGTGCTTCTGCGCGGCTTCGATTGCTTCACGCGCAACCTGCGGAGTCGTCTCTGATAAAGCACAAAAGATCCCGCCGCTGTGAAACCAACGCGCTCCTTCGTCTCCGAAGATCTTTTCCCAATCAATATCGCCGGGTTTCAGTTGCGATACAGCGGTATGGCCACGATCCGAGCAACCCAATGCCGCACGCACGCCAAAGCCTCGCTCGGTGAAATTCAAGCCGTTCCGCACGGTCCGCCCAACACCGTCGTACTTAACCCATTCGATATGCGACTGGTCGACACTACTCTGGTAGATCAGGTCTTGCACAAGACGACCGACTGGATTATCAGCCAACGCTGTGACGATCATCGTGTCCATCTCAAAACATCGTCGCAGTCCGCGCGCGACGTTGTATTCACCGCCTCCTTCCCAAACCTTAAAGTCACGCGTGGTGTGAATTCGGTTGTCGCCCGGATCGAGCCGGAGCATGACCTCACCGAGACTTACCAAATCCCAGCGACATTCTGCCTTCGCTCTTATTTTCATCCTTGAATCTTCAGATGCATGACGAAACGGACGCTGGTCGTTGCTATTGTGTTGGATATCGATAACTTCTGGCCGCGTTCCTGGCGTTCGCCTTTATCGACGGAGCCTGGAGGGCCCGGCGCGGTTAGCACATTTGCTTCGAGAGCGCTCTTCAATTCTTTTGGCTCGGCAAGCTGGATCAGCAGATTGACGCCCGCGCCTTTGACGACGAATTGCTCGGCATTCTTCTTTTCAAAGCGATCGTCGGCGTGTACTAACGATGTCACGACCGCCGGATTCGTCGTCTCAACTTCATCATGCACAGTGAAACTGCCATCCGGCAGGTATTCAAACTCGCGCACGAACTTTTTCAGACCCAGTTCCGGCTGGTAAGCTGCGGTCGCATCTCCGCTCAGAAGAATATGAGTGCTTTCCATCTTCACATCAGCAATGCGGATTTTGTTCAGGCGCTCATAAGGTACACCGGCAAAAGCGTCGTGACCTAAACCTTCTTTGGCTTGCCCCTTTTTGTTTATCAGCAGGGTATTATGATGCTCGGTCATGGGCACGCCTTCGTAGCCGCTGTCGCCGGTCAAATATCGTCCTCTAGCAAAGATGATGAAGCTGTTCGCATCCGGATGTGCGTGGCCCTCCGATAAACGCCAGTCGGGAAACTGCTGTAACAACGACGCCGTATGATGTCCTTCAGGCGGGCCACATTTGAAGGCAAACGCAGTCGCCTCTTTGGTCCAATTACTGCGCCAGTAAAAGACTTCGTGATCTCGGAAGTAATGCCACGTCTCCTGCCGCTCGATTGGTATCGGCTTCACTTTTGGGTCGTACCAGACCAGCGACCAGAAGTCTTCCGCATTGACTTGATTGAAACTCTTGAGCCAGTTGGCGACGCCCTGCGCTTCGCCGCTCTGAAACCGTTGGGCCAGGCGATAGAGCAAATTATAGTTCGTCTGAAAGTGCCCTCCAGGATGCGTCCGCTTGACCTCTTCGCCACCGCCCGCGCGGGTCAGCGGACCTTCAAAGACGTCGCCAAAATCAAATACATAATTGCCGCTCGGCAGCATCGAATGGGCCACGTATTTGTGCATCTGACGGAAACCGGGCAGGTCGTACAGGTCTTCGCCTGTGGCATGCGCGAGCGCGTCGAGGTAATGGACCAGCCACGGAGTCGAGAAAATCCAGTACTCGAACCCTTCGTAGTAGTAACCATCCTGCGAATAAGTCGCCAGCACCCGATCGTAGATTGCCCGCGCCAGCCTGGCCCAGCCGGCAGCCTCAGGCGTTTCGCCGTAAAGAGCGTAGGCAGCCACGCCCAGGCCGGCAATCGGAATGAAGACGTGGTTCTGGCTGTAAGCAAAGGTGCGTCCCGGTTTTGGTTTGTAGTAATCGGAGAGCAAGCGGGCCTGTTTGATCAGCTTATCGCGATAGCGCGCTAACTCCTGGTCACTGAGGTCGTGATAAAGCAGATCGTAACCCCAGCCCAAGCCATAGAGCAGATGGCCCGCGGCGAGATCGACATTAGGCTTATCGTTCGCATAACCCCAGATGTCATAACTAACAGCGGCGTCCATGTATTTCTTCGCGGCTTCAAGGTATTTCCGATCGCCTTCAATCTTGTAGGCGAAGGCCGCTTCGACGATGCCTATGCCGACTTCGTTTTGGGCGCGTCGCGCTTGCGCAGGTGCAGCCGGTGGCTCAGTTTTGAGTGCGCGTATTCTTTGCAATGCTCGTTGCCAAAGATCTCGATGGGTTGTGCGAGCGCGCTGTTGTAGCTCTTCAAGTTCTTTGTCGGTGACGTAAACGCGTGGATGCACGCCCTTCAGTTTAGGACGCAAGGCCGACTTGCGCGTGCGCATCAGCTCAATTAGAGGATGCTCACCTTTAAGTTTACTGTTGGTAACCTTTTCTGCTTCCAGCTCGCGCGCATCCTGGGCCAACGTTGCGGGCAGCAGACCCAGGGAAGCGATCATTAGCGCAATGACCAAGGCTGGCGAAGGGTTGTTCCCATTGCGCCAATTGAAAGTAGGTCGCGTTCGGCGGCTTGGCCGCCCGATGTGCGGAAAGGCTGGGCCTTTCCGTGAAAGGCTCTTTAATCTACTTGGGAGGCTACGCCCCCAACTCCCGAGGCAGAGCCTCGGAAGATAAGAAGTGACGCTGGTCGGAAAGCCATAGGCTTTCCGCACATCAAGCGCCAAAGCCGCGCGCTTCATCCCTGGTTTACCTGCAGTTTGCATAGATCATTCACGCGCCTTTACTCAATCGTTACCGGACGAATCGGTCCAGCGAGCACAAGCAAAATCACCGTGCCTAGCACCGGCAACAAGCCTGCTACGATTAGTATTGGTGTGTAAGAAAAATGATCGGTCACCCATCCCGTAGTTAAGGTGTACAGAATGGCTCCGATCCCGGCCCCTAACCCTCCCAGGCCGGCTACCGAGGCAACCGCATACGATGGGAAGAAATCGCTCGGCATGGTCTGCACATTATTAATCCAACTCTGAAATCCAAACGTCACCACGCCGATGAAGGCGAGTGCGACCATCGCATTATTCGCCAAAGCTGCTGGTATGCCGGCCGACATGAGCACCGCGCCGACTATGATCACAGTTTTGCGCGCTCTGTTCGCGGTCCATCCGTGCCTGATCAAACGGCCGGACGCCCAACCGCCCGCAAGACTGCCAGCGTCGGCAGCCACGTATGGCATCCAGGCAAAAAAACCAATCTGCGCGAGACTGAAACCGCGGACCCTACTGAGGTACAGCGGCAGCCACGTCAAATAAAGCCACCAGACTGGATCGGTCAGGAATCGTGACAACACAATGGCCCAGACTTGCCGGTATCTCAGCAGTTTCAGCCAGCCCATCTTCTGCACCGCGGTGGAAGAAAATCGATCTTGCGCGATGAGTGAATACTCTTCTTGAGTGATGGCCGAATGTCGCTCCGGCGTTTCGTAGAACAGTAGCCAGAGTCCAAGCCAGCCGAATCCAAGCGTGCCGGTAACCAGGAACGTGGTCCGCCAGCCAAACTGGGATTGCAACCAAACGATGAGCGGCGTGGCCACAATGAAACCGACGCATACGCCGCTGTTGAAAATGCCCATGGCAAAGGCTCGCTGGCGCACCGGAAACCACTCAGAAACGATTTTCGCCGCGCCCGGCCAATTGCCGGCTTCGCCGAGACCCAACACGAATCGAAAACAACTCAGACTGGCCAGTCCGCGCGCGAAAGCGTGCGCTATTGCCGCGCTGGACCAAACCAGGATCGACAACGTGAAACCACGTCTGGTCCCGAGGCGATCGTAAAGCTTGCCTGAGAGTGCCTGACTTGCAGCATAGGCCACCAGGAACCAGGTAGTGATGCTGGCGAATTGAAGATTGCTCAGCCCCAGTTGCTTCGTAATCACGGGCGCCAGCACCGAGATGGTGAGCCGGTCGATGAAATTGATTAGCGTGGCTAAAAAGACGAGGCCGATGATCCACCAGCGCAAGCCGCGCACCTTGAAGACGGCCGCCGGCGCGACCTCTTTCGCTCTCTGGGCGTCAAGCATCTTGGCTAGCTATTTTTCTTCCCTTCCCCACTAACGCATAACGCAGCGGATTCTTCCTCAAAAGCGAACGCCCACGAGAGCCTTACGAGGCGAGAAAATCTTCGCGGATCGGCGAGAAAATATCTATCAGGATCACTTCTTCATCCAGCATCGTCGCGCCGTGCCAGGTGCCAGGAGGGAAGTGGAGCACGTCACCGGCCTGTGCGATACGCTGCTCGTCACCGATCGTGAATAGCACGCGGCCACGCTCGACCAGCGTCAACTGTTCGTGTGGATGATCGTGCGCCGGAGTAACAAGCTTTGGCGGAAAGCGCAGGCGACAGATCATTAACTTGTCGCCGACGATCATTTGTCGCTCAACGCCTTCTTCCAGATGCTCGACAGGAATGCTGGTCCAGTTAGTGTGTTGCGGTTGCATTGTCACTTCTTTAGTGGCTTCCATCTTGTTTTCTTCCGGTATGCTGAATGACAGGCCCCTTCCTTGCGGTCATGCTAATCGCATTCTTTCCGTCTGACCTGCTCCGGCGAGTTTCATAATCAGGCTCCAATGGGCATTCCGATTCGGCGCCAGACGCAAATCTCGCGATTCGTAAATCAAATGCAGCGGCACCGGACCACGGCCGCCGCGACCCAGTGCGCTGTCTTCCGTTGCTAATAGCGAAATCTCCAATGGCCAGTCTGCCTTCGCGGCAACCGCCAGGGTGGATTCGCCGACCCGCAAACTGTCCCAACGCTGACCATTAGCCACCGACATTTCATTGAGGGCGGCGGTCGTTGGTATCGCGACCCACCAACGGCGCAGGATTAAGCCATCGGTCGATTTAAGAGTTTCATCGCGCGTTAGCGAAGAGCCATCAAGATGCCAGATCACCTCGCTAGTGATATGTGGATCGAGCAGTTGTCCGGCCTTGCTTCCAACTAGGGCCCATCGTCGCCAGACTACTCTTAAAGATCTGCCGTCGGCTGCCGGCTCGATTTCATCCGCGCCGTCAGTAGTCACAATTACGCGCCCATCGGCGAGCTCAAGGAAAGGGACGAGCGACGGATAAACCTGCTCAACCGGATTGGCAAAACCCGGCAGACCATAGGGAGCGGGCAAATAATCGGCGACGCCGGGCTTAGTACCAGTCGTGATCGGCACGGTGAAATAGATGGGCCCTTGCCTGACAAGCCAGACGCCTGCCTGTCGATCGCCGCGACGAAAGAAGATAAAGCGGGCGACGTCGGGCCTGATGATCTCAGCAGAAAATGTCGATATTTTTTCGCGGGCCAGAGCTGCCATGAATCGCCCGTGAGCCAGCGCGCCTTTGCCAAAAAAGTTCACTGTCTGCTGCCACTCGCGCTCGCGCGTGATGTAAGCGTAGTTGCCGCGGCCAAAAGCGAAGACCGAGAGCATATGAGTCTTATCATCATAATCGCGGCGCAGCCAACGCCATGCCTGGTAGTAAGCGCTCGCCAGTTGTTCCAGGTGCGCCGGGCGAAACTCAGGATGGAGCGCGAGAAAGCCGACAATCTCCATCGTGTCTTCATAACTAACGACACCCATGCTGCGTCCCCATGCGTAACCGTAACCATCCGGCAGAATCAAATCCCACCACAGCCGCATCTGTTCTTTCAGCGAAGGTCGCAACGCATCGAGAATGTCCTTTCTGTCCGCCGCTTCTGCTGCCTCCCAAACGAACCGAGCGTATTCGTTCGAATAACGATCAAAGCGACCGGTAGGCGGCGCATCGTCGGAATAGAGACCGCCGTTCGTGAATGGTCGCGCCGCGCGCGTGATTACGCCATCGACGAGCGTGCGATCTTTCAGAAGGCCAAGTTGATAGCTGACGCTGGCGATCCGCGCGGCCACACCCAGATAGTTCTCCGGCAGATTGATGACCTTCTGCGTCTTTGGATCGTAAAAGGCAGATACATCGAGCCACTTGCGCCATTGCGCGCGCTGTTCGTCCGAAAGGCTTTGCCAGACAGGATTCGTATTGAGATCGCGACCAAAATTTCGCAGCGCCAGTATGCCGTATAGTTGAGAGAAGCGCGTTCCTTTCAATCGATATTCTAGTAGACCGATCTGACCGACCTCGCGCGCGAGTTCACGGCCTGCCAGCGTGCGCTTTCCGGTCAGCTCCGCATACGCGCCGACCGCGTTCATGAAACTGCCCCAGGTGTACTCGCCGGTTGCGCCGGCGTTAAAGACTTTGTCGGGAGGCGGATCGTAAGTCTTGATGTCGCCTAAGTGGGCAGCCATTTCCTGGTCAAGAAATGCAATCACCTCGGTATCCAGAGATGCCACTTCCAAGTTTGCGCGTGCAGATGAGTGAGCGGGCTGCGCATTGCAGATCGCGACAGATTGCGCCAGAAGCAAGAGAATGCAACGTACCGCTGCTATCAAGATATCTTGTTCGAGTCTCATTAAGAGTCGTTAACTTTTTGCGGCTTTGCCGCTCTCCAGTGCGGAAAGCCTATGGCTTTCCGGATAACTGCACCTATTTTTCTGAGGGCTACGCCTCAGCTTTGGCAAGGCGTAGCCTTGCCGAAGAGAAATTAGTTGGGCCGAACGGAAAGGCCCAGCCTTTCCGCACTGGTCTGCGGCAAAGCCGCAATGAGGGCTCGATTCACCGGCCCATCCACCCACCATCGACCACAAGCACATGTCCATTAACGTAATCACTTGCTGCTGAGCAAAGAAAAACTGCCGCCCCCGCGAGATCCGTCGGCTCTCCCCAACGTCCGGCGGGAATGCGTTCGAGAATCTGCCGGTTGCGGGTCTCGTCTTGCTGCAGGGCCCTGGTATTGTCGGTGCGCATATACCCGGGCGCGATCGCATTGACGTTTATGCCTTTCGCGGCCCACTCATTTGCCAGCGCTTTTGTCAGTTGCGCCACTCCGCCCTTCGAAGCCGCATACGCCGGCACAGTGATCCCCCCTTGAAACGAAAGCAGTGAAGCGATGTTGAGAATCTTTCCTTGCCCGTGTTCGATCATGTGCTGCCCGGCGAGCTGCGACAGTCGAAAAACGCTGGAAAGATTTACTTCAATTACTTGCTCCCAATCTTCTTCCGAATAATCAGTAGCTGGGGCACGGCGAATCATACCGGCGTTATTTATCAGAATGTCCAGTTGCTTGAAGTGGGCGATAGTTTTTTCAAACAGTTCACGCGGCATCTCGCGATGACTGAGGTCTCCAGTCAGCGCAAAGGATCGGTGGCCGGCCCTGACAATGGCTTCGCATGTTGTATCGGGCGCGTGTCTATTGCCGTGACAAGCCACATCGGCGCCTGCGTCCGCGAGCGCAATAGCAATTGCCTGGCCCAGTCCGGTAGAGGCGCCAGTGACCAGCGCAATTTTGCCGTCAAGTCTGAAAGCGTCGAGGATACTCATCGCGATGTCCGACAAACTTCAGTTTGTCGCTTATCTCGCCAAGCACTATTTCGGACGTTAGCGACAAACTAAAGTTTGTCGGACGGCTTAGGTTCTGGCTTTCGATCCTGAATTGGTAATCATTACGCCAACAATAATTCCGGTCGCTACTCCGATCAGCGCGCCGAGCGCCATGTACTGGAGTAACCCTGAACCGGATACGCGCGAAAGCAATCCCGTGCACCAGCCGGTAAACGACCCAAAGATGCTGCCCATGAATCCGAAACCAACAATCGTCCCAACGGACCATGGTCGCGCTGCAATTCGGTCAATATCTGTCATAGGTTCAATTCTGGGAACCAGCAGATGAATGATCAGCAGCGCCACCAGGTAAGTCGAACCGGCGATGAAAAATGGAATGCGGTAATTTCCTCCGGTGACTTGCAGGATGTATCCGACAATTACCGCCATCGTGGCGCCGTTGAATGCGCCGGCCATCCCGCCGATACCGACCACTGAGCCGACCGCGCGACGCGGGAACATATCTGAGGCCAGCGTGAAGATGTTCGCTGACCACCCCTGGTGCGCCGCGGCCGCGAGTCCAACAAGCCCGACTGCTATCCAGAGATTCTTTACGTTTGCAGCGAAGATAATCGGCGTCACTGCCAGCGCGCAGACCAGCATTGCCGTCTTACGCGCGCTATTGATTGTCCAGCCACGTTTCAGGAAAGCGGAAGAAAGCCAACCGCCGCCAATGCTGCCGACATCGGCGATTACGTAGATAGCAATCAGAGGCAATCCAATTGTTGATAGATCCAGCCCGTGATTTTGTCTGAGAAAGCCTGGAATCCAATATAGGTAAAACCACCAAATCGGATCGGTCATGTACTTGCCGATGGCGAAAGCCGACGTTTCTCGATGAGGGATCAATCGTAGCCAGGGAGTTTTTACTCCTACCTGATCGGCTGGATCAGACTGAATGTGCGCAAGCTCAGCGCGTGAAATTCTCGGATGTGCTTCCGGTCGCGAGTAAAGCGGAATCCAGAACGCAAGCCATAACAGACCGATTGCGCCGGTCAAAATAAACGCCCACTGCCAGCCGTAGTGGAGCGCGATCCACGGAACAGTCAAGGGAGCTATGATGGCCCCGACATTAGACCCTGCATTAAAGATGCCGGTAGCAAGGGCGCGCTCTTTTTTCGGAAACCATTCGGCAACCGTTTTGATCGCAGCGGGAAAGTTTCCCGACTCGCCGATTCCCAGAGTGGCGCGTGCAACACCAAAACCAAAAGCCGATTGGGCCAGAGCATGTCCCATTGCCGCGAGGCTCCAGATGACCAGCGCTGTTGAGTAACCAATCTTCGTGCCGAATCGATCCATGAGGCGGCCCGCAACCAACAGCCCCAGCGCATAGGACGCGTTGAAGGCGGCCACGATGTTGCCGTAGTCGATCTCGGTCCATCCGAGCGCCGCTTGCAGATCTTTGGAAAGAATTCCTATGACCTGCCGGTCGATGTAATTGATCGTGGTGGCAAAAAAGAGCAGGGCGCAGATCGACCATCGCAGACGACCTATGCGCGAGGCCATTGCCTCCGCACCTGCGGCGATAGCGGCGCCTGTCGCGCTCGCTCCCGCTGCGGAAGGAGGGGACGCTTCACTCAACGATTTAGGCAACGACGCTGTCGATTCAGCGGCGGCGATTTCTTCCTTCATGGTTTCTGGCTCAGAGAAGTTGGCTTCGGCGCGCCGGGTTTCAATGGTTCGGCGTAAATTTTTATCAGGATCATTGTGAAGTCTTTGCCTGCGGTGCTGCGTTGGTGGGGAGTGCCGCGAGGCACCACGACAAGATCGCCCTTGGTGATTTCAAAGGTTTTTCCGTCGACGATGCGCGGGCTGCGCCACTCTCCCGGTTCTACTTCTTTCGGCACGTCGAGCCTGCCGCCCAGCACCAGCGTCGCTCCGCCGTCGAGCACGTAATAAACATCGTCTGAAGCATCATGGAGTTCGGCTGCGGCGCCGGTCTTGTTCCTTTCGTGCTGCACTGCGACGCGTAACTGCATGCCCGCGCTGTCGATTAATTCTTCGGTCTTGTTACCCGGTTGCAGTTTCTGTTTCAGATCGTCAAGCGTCTGCGCCGACATTACGACAACGGGGCGGGTGGCTTCGCTCGGCTTACGTTGCGCTGAGACGGTGAGAGCAAAAACGATGATGAAGAAGATGACGGAAATTAAGTTGAGTGAAAACGAACGATTAATTAAACGCAAAGGCTGCCAAGTTCTTCGCAAAGGTCGCGAAGGAAAACTTTTGCGTTCCTCTGCGAAAACCTTTGCGTTCTTTGCGTTCAAGACTGAAGGTCCATTACCAGTCAGTTCCGACATGGCCTGTTTGTCCTCCATCTTCTTGGATAGATAAAGCTTTTGCCTACTTGCGGCTCGCTTCCAGTCCGCTTCCACCTTGATCGAACCCGGGCTGAACCGTCACTACCCCGAACTGACGATCCTCGACTTCACGATGGGCCGCCATCATCCAGACGAAGTTGATCGGATGACCGGGTACAGACACATTCGGATGAAAACCTTCGGGCATGATCACCGCGTCGCCGTCACGGACAACGCCGACGAATTCCGGCTCGTCAGGGTTCGTATAAACAAATTGTACGCCGAACGCCGGCGCGGGCATGTCGTAATAGACGTAAAGTTCTTCGAGCATCGCCGCGTGTTCGTGCGGGGGCCAACTGGTCCAGTGTCCTGGTTCTGAAGTCGTGAAACCGGCGAGAATGCGACCAGCTTCTACATTCTTGCCAAGCGTGATGTTCACGGTGCGGGTGTTTGCAGAGCCACCGGTTTTGAATTTGAGCGAACTATCCTTCTCTACATCCGCGTAGCGCACGACTTGAAGCGGATATTTCTTTTCCACTTCTGCGGAACACTCCACAAGATCAACCGCGCTTTCGGTTTTGATTTCTACCTCGGTTTCGCGCGGCAAATAGATCGAATCGTAGCGACCAATCTCAATAGTTTGGCCGGCAGCGGTGATCGTGCATTCACCCGATAGACATATCAGTCCTGACTCGAGTGTTCCGGTAGAAAACGTGACGTTCGGTTTTTCTTTATCAAGGATGATCCGGCCGTAGACCAGGTGTTTCATCGAGCTGTTCTCCGGCGTGATCGCGGTATTTCTGCCTTTGCGATTGTTGGTGTGTCGAAAGATCAAACGATCCTTTGCTTCCTTCATTTGTGTGCTCATGAGTTCACCTCCTCTTTCATTTTTGTCCGACAAACTTCAGTTTGTCGTAGCGTAAATCGACAAACTGAAGTTTGTCGGACTCACTTCTTCTTGTGCTCGTCGAGCCACAAGAGATCCTCAAGCAAATAATAATTGCCATAGACCAAACCGACATCGCTCGGTCGAGTGCTTGAGCCGTGCCGCAGAACACCCGGCGGTGTCTTGTCGTCGGCGCTCACTGGCGTCAGGTATTGATCGATCAGCGATTGCACGATCCGTTCGCCTTCGCGACGATATAAAGCCGAGCGCGTCTGATTGTTTGTCAGTTCCAATAAACGTAGCAAACCGCCGGCCATAATTGCCGCTGCTGAAGTGTCGCGGTTGCGAAAGTGTACGCCTTCATCGACAAAGTCGTACCATGGAACTCCATCATCCGGGAGATGGTTCAACGCATATCCCGCGATCTTTTCGGCCGTGGCCAGCAAGCGAGGATCTTTCGTCTCCGCGTACGCGGCCGTAAAACCATAAAGCGCCCATGCGGCGCCCCGCGACCATGTGGTATCCGCAGCAAAGCCCTGATGCGTATGCGTAAAGACCTCTTCGCCGGGCCGCGCATTGTTGGGAAACTTGAAGGCCTGCGCTGGCGCCACCGCCGAATTAAATTCCTGACGATTATCACCGGGATTGTAATGCACCGACTGTGCCACCGAGCCATCCTCGCGAATCAGCCATGCAGCGGATTTCAATGCATGCTTGAGCCCGAATTGCTTCCATTGCGGATCACTTGTTTCGCGCGACGCCCACCACCAGATTTGCAAATTCATCATCGTATCGATGATGGTGTCATCTCCGCCGACGGCCCAGGCCGCAACCAGGTCGGTTGTCGGATTGAAAAGCTGCTTCAAACGTTCGGCCGCACGTAGTCCCGCTTCGCGATATTTGGCATCTCTTGTCTGACGATAACCGAAGACGGACGAATAATAGTTGATAAAACCAACGTCGTGATTCTCCGTCATCTCTTTCCCGATCAGACGCGCATTCCAAATTTCTGCCCACCGTCGAAAGCGTTCGTCCTTGGTCTTTCCGTATAGCGACCATAACTCACCGACCCAGAAATTGCCGGTCCAGAAGAAGCCTTTTTGCTCCTTCCATTCGCCGGTTTGATTGTCGCCCTCAGTGAAAAAGCCCAGACCTTTGTCGCGCGCGGCTTCAACGGCCGGTGTTTTGGAAATTATTGGTTCCCATTTCTGCGCAGTTCGCTCCGCCGATTGTTTCAGAAGATCGAGCGCCTGGGCAAAAGTCTTCGTTCGAGCTGGTTGCAAAGTATCCGCCGGCGCAGACTGTGGTCCTGCGCTTTGCGAGAGAATTACGACCTGCGCCGGTTGTGTGATGCGGCGGCTGGTTTCGCGTACCAGATCGATGAAAGCATCAAACGTCTTCGGCGCAGACAGCGGTAACGCGAGCGAGCCATAGCGGTACCTCGTGTCCGCGCTCGAGGCGTTCATGGTGAGATTGTCGCTGTTCTCCTGATCCCACACTCCCATCACATACCAACTCGACGATCCTTTTACGACTTGCGGCTGCACTAAGAGGTTGAGGGGATCATCCAAGCCCAACTTGCTTTGCTTACCTGGTGCGATGATGGCCAGGCCGAGGTTTTGATCGGGAAGATTGTGTACCGCGGTCGCGGGCGGGCCTTCCTCCTCGACTTGATGTCCCCACCACGCGCGCACGAGTGCCGGTTCGGTCGCCGTCGGCTCAAATACTTTCTCTTGCAAGCCCGGGTGACGAACTACTCCCGTCACCAGCGTCAAACCCTCAGCGCCCTCTGCAGTAATGCGATGTTCGAAGCCGTGCTTGCCCGCCCACTGCGTCATGCGACTGGTCAGATTTACTTCGCGCCCGGCAACTTTCCATCCTTTGTACGAGAGCTCAACGATGACGCGCACCGGTCCGGCGCTGACAATGCGCCACTTGCGCTCAGCCACATCCGAAACCTTCACCACGTTACCGCCAACCAGTGCCGCTACGGCGCCGATCCCGATGGCGTCGCCGATGCGGTAGATGTCGCGTCCCAGTGGCGATTCCCAGTGATAAACATATTCCGGCGCACCAAACATTTCGAGGTAAAGGCCAGGCCGCCGTTTGCCGTAAAAATCAATTGCGTTGCGCTTGTCAAAATAAATGCGCCAGGCTGTGACTTCCGATTCCCAGGCCAGCCCGTCAAATTTCATCGTAAACTTCGCTGCCGTGCGTTTAGGGTAGTCACTGCGCAGGCGCTGAATGGTGGCCTGATCGCCGTAAGCTATAGTGACGATGCGCGTCTGTTTCGGTTTCAGCTCGATCTGAAAGGCGAGTTCGTCGTAATTGTTGTCGCCATCCAGATCGTCAGCTTGCGACGGGAGCTCAATCGTCTGGAGAGTATGCGCATCTTCTGCGAGCGTGGCCGCGTCGCTGGTGGTCACGATGACGTCGCCGGCCTTGAAATCCGGCGCGATGCGTTTCAATTCGGCGACACTTACGACGATGTTTTCATGTAGCCGACGCTGCTCGGTGGGATTCGTAATTGATAATTTCAGAACCTTGATGTGTGATGTAGCCAATGCCGGCGCACCCGTTAGCAAAACCGCACCAATCAAACAGAGCAGCTTTATGAAATGTCTTGCGTTCAAGGATTATTTCGCTCTCGTTAAGTAGAAATGATTATGGCTGAGGTGTGGCGGGAGCATCATCTCGCCCGATGATGCTCCTGCCTTTGGGCGCGCTGAAGGAGTTCTCCTGCAACCAACGGCGCGTGATTATCCTTTCCTAGAACGTCAGCTTCAGACCGAACTGAATCTGGCGCGCCGGCCCGGGAGGAGAGACTTTGCCGTAAAGGCCATTATTGAGGTTGGTGTTGTTGGCAATCAGAGCATTGAGCGTTGAGAACCGATAGTTCACGCGGTTAAAGGCATTAAAGAAATCGGTCTGGAAGCGCAACTTCCAACCTTCCTTCGGCAACTTGAACTCCTTGCGCACGGAGATGTCCCAGAGGTAACGACTCGGACCGCGTACAGCGCCCGGCGCCGTATTTCCGAGCACGTCGGGATCCGCATTCGCATATATACTGCCGTCGAACCACGTAAGACAGGGGACGCTACCAGTACAAGGTGGAACGACGGTCGTACCATACTTGGCCCGCCGCCTGGCAGTGAAAGTTCCGAAAGTGCTGGTGCCGGTTACCGTGTAGGGCTCGCCCGTTTCAGCTCTTGTGACCCCGCTAATTTCCCATCCACCCAAAACTCCGCGCAATCCGTTCGCTTTGCGGAAGAACGGCAGGTTGTAGCTGTATGTGGCGACGAAGATGTGTCTGCGGTCAAACGGCGCGGGGCCATAATTCAGGAAGCGCATCGCCGCGTCAAAAATGTTGTCGTTGCCGCCGCTGTTTCTGACATCGTTGGCGCCGCCGCCGGAATCCGTAAGCGCATGAGACCAGGTATAACTGCCTGTGAGTCTCAAGTTGCCTTTGCGCTTGGTCAGATAAACCTGCAAGCCGTTGTAGTTTGAAATGGCATCGCTGAGGAACATATTGATCGATGAGTAGCCTTTATAGGGGCGCAGTGCGTCCATGCTGGTGGCCCGCTGCGCTGTTGGTAACACCTCGTTGGCAAGCAGCACTTGTGGGCTCGGCATGTTGATGTCGGGCTTGCGCACCAGGTGTCGCGCCTGATTACCAACATAAGCCACCTCGAGGAACATCCCGTATGGCAGTTCGCGCTGGACGCTCAGGCTATAGCTCTGCGTGTAAGCCTGCTGCAAATTAGGATCGATCGCATTGAGGGACAGAGCCGCCGCCGCTGGGGCAGTCCCACCGGTAGGATTGGAAAGGTTTCCATTCTGAAAAACTACGGTTTGCGTGAAAGGTGGATTGGTGAGTTCATCGAAGATCATGTTGCCTTCAGGCGTGTCGTAGAAAATGCCAAACCCGCCACGGATCGAGGTCTTACCGTCATTGAATGGTTGCCAGGCAAAACCAACGCGCGGGGCCCAGAGGCTTTGATTATGGTAGAGGCCGCGCGGCGCGCCGGCCGGAACTGCCAGGACCGCAGCGCTGTTGCCATTCGGGACGCGCGCCAGTTCACTCTGAGGGACACCAGAGCCGGCCCGGATGATACCGTTAAGGCGATTACCTCCTTTGGTGGTATCAATGTTTCCGTTGAGCAGCATAGTAACTGCTTGTGCCGGATCGTAGCGGCTGGGATCGAAGTTTGAGATCTGATTAGCCTGGGTGTAGGTCGGAATTATGTACTGGTAACGCATCCCGATCTCGAAGCTAAGGTTACGGCGCACCTTCCAGCTATCCGTAACAAAAGCGTGGTACTGCGTAAACCGGAAAAAGCCCACGGGATCATCTGATGCCTCCTGGTATTTCTGAAACCTGCCCATCAATGCGTCGGCAAACGAATAACCAGTCGAATCGGGCCGCGTGCTGGTGGTCGATCCTGTGAAGGTAATTTCTCCTGCATACAATGAACGCGCGTTCTGGTCCTTGCGATTTCGGATGATCACGCCACCTGCCTTTAGCGTATGGCTGCCGTGCGTCCAGGTGATGTTTTCGTTGGCTGCGATGTCGGTGGTGGGCGAAAGCAGCGAGTGCGACTGGCCGGCTACGGTACTCACGTTCGTGCCGCTGCCTGAAAAATTTATGTCGGGAATGCTGTTGCGAAAGCGGCCGCCGCCGGTGCTTCCAAACACCTGCGGAAAGAGAAAGCCATAAGTCTCTCGTTTCCAGAGATCACCGTACGGCGGAATCCGCTGTCCATTGAACGAAACGTTGACGTAAGCTTCATTGACCAGCGTAGGGCTGATGAGCCACGTGTGAGATAGCTGATAGCTTGTCCCAGGACGCCTTCGATTCTCGGGACAACTCGGTACATCACCGCTGCCGGCGCAAGAGAAACCAAAAGGAAGTTGGATATTGTACGAGTCATGAAGGTAGCGCCCAAATATGCTGTGCTTCTGATTGAAGCGGTAGTCCATCCTAAGAAAGTCCTCGCGCCAATCGAACGGAGTCGAAACTTGATACGTAGTGTTTGCGCTACCGAAAGTGTTTGAAAACGAAGTCGCCAGCTTTTGCATCGCACTGTAGAGCGCTGCGACGGCCTTGCCATCAGTCGATATACATTGCGGGCTCAGTACTCTATTTGTGACGGTGCAACCAGGCGGAGGATTGTTCGGTAGTCTGACAGTTACGCTCGATGGTAGCTCTCTAAAATCTCCTGCCAGCATCGCGGTGGTCGGAAGCGTTCTGGTAGTCGGCGCCGCGTCCTGGCTGATCTTCTTCCATTCTTGACCGGCAAAGAAAAAGAATTTGTCTTTCTTGATTGGGCCACCAAGGTTCCATCCAAAGTCATTGAAGCGAAGCTTCTGTTTCTGCGGTGAGAAAGAATTCTTAGCATCGAGCGCATCGTTCCGCAGAAACTCCAGGCCGCCGCCATGAAATTTATTTCCTCCGCGACGCGTTACGGCATTGGCCGCGCCCCCCGAATGGCGGCCGTATTCAGCAGAGAAGTTGGATGTCTTAATACCCACTTCCTGGATGAAATCGACGCCAACGTTATTGATCATGCTGCCGTTCGATCCAGAGTCCAAATCAAACCCACCATCGACCGTCAGCCCGTTTTGATCGGGCCGTATTCCGTTAACCGACTGATTGGCGGCACCCAATCCGGTGGTCACAGCCATCTGATCTTCATCGATCAAGGCCACACCAGGGATGAGAGAGGTGAGCTGGATGAAGTTCCGCCCATTCAACGCCAGGTCTTGCACTTGCTCGCCGTCGATGACTCTCGAGACCTCGCCGGAGACTGTGTTAATCGCCTCACCGGCGGCCGCTGTGACCAGCACTGTTCCGGTGACCGCCCCGGGCTCCAAAATAAAATCGGCGGTAAGACGAGCGTCGGCATCCAGCCTATAGCCGGCCTGCTCGGCCTTGCCAAAACCTTTCGCTTCCACCGATATGCGATACGTCCCGACCGGTAAGTTCGTTACGACGTAGAAACCATTCCCATCTGTCGTGGCAGTGCGCGAGCTGCTGGTTAACTCGTCGGTTATCGTTACCGCAGCTCCCGGAACGACGGCCTTCGATGTGTCGGTAACTGTTCCGGAAATCCGACCGACGATCGTCGATTGCCCCATCACTGGTACGTGCATCGCCAGGCATAGCAGAGCCAGCAGAGAAATTGAGATAGAAGCACGCATACAGAATCCAACGGAAGAAAAGTTTCTTACGCTTCGCATATCAGTAACCTCCAGTCAAAATTCGAAGCCCGAAGACCCGCGACGCACGCATTGGAACGTTAGTGTCCCTTGCAAAAATTCTGCGTTCCCGCTTGTTCTAAAAATCTTATGAAGCCTCAGCCAGCTCTGCGTCTCTAAGCCACGCGAGGTGCAGCAAACGTTGGCGCCGCGATCAGCGCCGCGGCTCCCTTCAGCCGCGGGTAGTCCTGCGTAGACGTCACTCGCAAAGGCGTGAGGCCGGCTGCGTCAGTAAGTGCGCGCTCAGCCAGCGCTTTTCGCACCGCTTTTTCAATCAAATCCCATGCGGTCGTGATCTCCCCCGAGAGGTAAATGCAATCGGGGTTGATGACGTTTACAATCGTTGCCAGACCCAGTCCCAGGAAACGCGCACTCTCTTGTAGCGCGCTGAGGGCCTTAGCATCACCATTGCGCGCTCGCCCGATCAACTCCAGAATGGTAAAAGAATTCTGTTCGGAATTGCCCGGGCCTTTCGGAGTAAGTTCCGACAAATTCCAGCCAAAATAGCGAGATAGAGTAGCAAGATTCGAAGTATAAGCTTCCCAGCAACCTCTGGCGCCGCACATACACCGAGGCCCCTCGAGGTTGAGCGGCATGTGACCAAACTCTCCGGCTATGTGATCGTGTCCCCGCAACAACTCACCGTTTACCACGACGCCCACGCCGACGCCGTCCGACACGCTCACATATGCAAAACTGTGAGGCCCCGTCTCTCCTCGCTCCAGCCATAACTGGGCGAGCGCGCAAGCGCGCGCAGAATTCTCCACATGTACGGGGAGACCAGTAGCAGCGCTCAGCTTGTCGCGCACATCCACGCCTCGCCAACCAAGCGCCGGCGCATTGAGAATTCTTCCCGTCCGTGGGTCCACCATCCCCGGGACCACCAGCCCGATACCTTCGCAACCGGCGAGAAATCCGTTGTGTTGGGCGATTCTGCGGATGCGTGCGGCCAGATCCTTGACGAATG
>Ga0137378_10000078_pt1 | contig 53489 bp, 49 predicted proteins | sample SagtaG_21_FD_104813 | JGI IMG/M metagenome (GOLD analysis project Ga0137378, IMG submission 104813) | Vadose zone soil microbial communities from Sagehorn Ranch, Mendocino, California, USA - Sage2_L_60_16 metaG | ecosystem: Environmental > Terrestrial > Soil > Vadose zone | place: USA... | reverse complement strand
GGTTTCGAGGATCAATGAGAACTTGTCGAAGCTCTTGATCCGACCGAGCAACTTGGCGCCATTTACCAGGTAAATGGTTACCGTGGTCTTCTCGCGCCGCGCGAGATTGAGGAAGCCATCCTGAATGTTCTGTGGCGCTGCCTTCGAGTCCACGAGTCGTTCCACTCTATTCCAGTATTTGCTTTACCTTGAGCGGTTTCAGAGTATAACACGCTCCCAATCCTGACAAGAGTTTTCCGTGCAAACTAGTGACGGTGCATCAACATGAACGCAACTGCAAATACGCGAAGACTCTTTCAACTGTCTGAGGGTCATCGCCGAACCCGTCGAACCAGGTTACGCCTGACTCATGACGAAACCAGGTTAACTGACGCTTTGCATAATGACGCACGTCAAGTTTCGTTTGTTCAAGAGCGCTGGCGAGATCGCGCTGACCCACCAGGTATTCGACGACGCGCCGATATCCGTGCGCCCCTAATGCATTTGAGTTGGCCGGCACACCTTCACTGAGGAGTTGGCGAACTTCTTCAATTAGTCCGCCGGCGAAATGCTTTTCGGCACGCTCGTTTATGTGCATATATAGCTCATCGCGCGGCGGATTCAATGCAATGATTCGGAGGCGCGACGCCAGAGGGGGCGGCCCAGGCCGCAGCGGTCTTTGCCGTGAGATGGGCTCACCGGTCTGCAAGCAGAATTCAATTGCTCGTTGGACTCTGGGCCAATCGCGAGCGTTTAGTTGATCAGCTTCAGCAGGATCGAACCTTCGCAAGATTCGATGAAGATGTTCAGGACCGCCTCGCTCGCGTATCCGCGTCAGGCGCGCGCGAAGTATTTCATCAGTTGCTGGGCTGGGAAACAAAGGTTGGCGCAAAGCACGAAGGTAAAAGCCGGTCCCGCCGATCAATATCGCCACATGGCCGCGCGCTTCGACCTCTTCGATCTTTTCAATTGCTGCCCTGGCCCAGTCCGCGGCTGTGAAGTTTACATGCGGCGAGACGAAATCAATTAAGTGGTGGGGCACCCCGTGACGCTCTTTGATCGGAACCTTAGCCGTTGCAATGTGAATCCCCTGATAGACCTGAACCGAATCGCAATTAATTATCTCGCCCCCCAGGCGTAATGCCAGTTCGATGCCGAGCGCGCTCTTGCCCGAAGCAGTCGGCCCAACAATGGCGATGATTGGTCGATCGGCCGTGGTCACCCGCGAGAGATGATAAGCCGAATTGCAATTACCAGCCAGATGACTGCCAGCAGCAGGATAGCGCCGATGATTTGCGCTCGGGAGAAACGCATCGTCGATTCACAAGAGGAACGCGGCAAGTTCTTCGTCGCCAGGCCGCACGAGCGCTAGGTCGTTTGCTTCAAAGACAGGAACGAAGCGCTGTTTCGTCAATACATACATGGCACGCAGCGCTCCGAAATCGTTAGCCACGTCGCGTTCGACATGAGTGACTTCGTGCTCTCTCAACCATTCCCGCGCCTGCGAGCACAAGGGCCAATCCCGTACGACGTAAAGGGTCACAAGGGTTGGCGAGTCGAGCATCCTACTTGTGGAGTCGGCTCCCCCTCGGTGGAAAGGAGTTTGGAGTTGGAATGGGAGGGTGCTCACCGCGCGGCACAATCCAGAGTTCAATCGCGCGTACCTTTCGGTAGCCGCCGTCAATCAACTTGATTCTCGATTCCGGGATACCATAAATCTTCGTGAGATAGCGCTTCTCAATGTTTAGCCTTCTTCGTGCCGTGCCGGGAGCATCGAGTCGAATGTCCCTTTCGAGTTCATAATTGCCAGAATAATCGACTAAGCCGGATCGACGATCATATAGTGAAAACGGCGCTGACGCCCAATTGGAAACTAGGCAGAATCGGAGTGGTAATCTCATCACCGTTCTTTAACGTCGCGATGTTCTCCAGTCGGTCGTCCTGTAGGCGATAAATTTCAACCAGTCGGTTCTCAGCATCAACGATCCAATACTCCATGACGCCGTACTTTCCATAAAGTTGTCGCTTTATCAGCAGATCGCGATCTCGGTTTTCCTTTCCCGGTGACATTACCTCGATCACAAGGTCGAGCGCACCCGTAAACTTTTCACCAGTCACAACTTGATCCCAACGTTCGGTGCGAACGAATGCGAGGTCAGGAATGACCGCATCAGAATCACTAAATACAGCGCCCGCACCGGGAACAATGATCCCGATGGGATTCTCTTTAAGATAGACCCCAAAGGCCAACTGAAGATTGTTAAGAACGCGCTGGTGTGGGATTCCAGGTGCGCGAGATACAAAGAGTTCTCCTTCGATAAGTTCGTAGCGATTACTGTCATTGGGACAGGCGTCGAGATCGGCGACGGTGAGTAAAGGCTCGACTCTAGCTGCCATGCTAACTTCCTCTTGTTCTGGAGCGCTATGAATGCCGCAAATCTATCATAAATAGAGGTGGGGGCACACGTAATGGAAATTGCAAGGAGCAGCAGTTGCCGGTACATTCGACTCGATGGTTGGTTTGCGGCTTTGCATGAAATATTGGGGTAGTGAAAAGCATTTCACGCAAAGGCGCGAACACAGTCGAAAGGCGCAAAAGGGAATTAACCTACTACGGAAGTATGCAACATCCGGGGTCACCCTCAATACATCTTAGTCAGCTCGATCCCTGTGTAGTAAGCCTTGAGAATCTGTTCCACGCTGTATCCCTGTCGCGCCAGACCATAGGCTCCGACCTGGCACATGCCAACGCCATGGCCCCAGCCGCGTCCGGTGAAAACAAACCCGACGACGCGATTGTTTTCGGCGTAAATGCGATCGATAACGAAGAGCTGTTCGCGCAATCCGAGTGCGGAGCGAATGCGCCCACGACGAACATGGCCGGTGCCCTGGCTGCCAATCACTTCGAGATCGATTACGCGTCGCGACGATCCCCGGGCGGCAATTCGCAAATCCGTAATGGCTCCCACGCCGTGGACAGATCGACCCAAACGTGCCTGCACCTCGCCGATTGACAGCTCCGTCGTCCAATTCGTGAAAGGCGAAAAGCGTTCAGCCGACGCACCATTGGGAGCCGGCCGAACTTCGAGATAATCAACTTCGCCTCTTGCGTTCAGATGAAAAGTGAGCGGCTCGCCGCCGACGAGTGCCAGCGATTTCATTTGATAGAGACTTTCGCCGAACTCGCGAAATAAGAATGCCTCGCGGTTGACAACTATTGGCTGATCCTTGCCTCTATTGGAGCGAAGCATCATTATGCCGCCCGCGGCAGGTCGCGCAGTGCCTTTCTGCAGCGCCAGTAAACTGCGCGCTTCAAGCAGGCTGGCAATCGCGTGCAAAACGCGCGATCGTGACATTGTTTCCTTCGGCCGCAGTGTGGCATCTGCAAAGAGCGTTAAATGTCGATCGCGCAGCAACATGGCGACATCTGCGCGATTGACCTCGGGAACCTGTTCGGCATCATGAAACGCAAGCAGATAGTCGACATCGGCGCGGTTCAAGAGGGTGTCCGCGCGCGCGTCGCCAAACACCGCAGTGGCCAAAGCTGTGCTGAATTGCGCCGGCTTCGTAGCATCATCCGGCGGCTTGAATAAAACGTTGCGTGACAGACGGGCAGCGGCGCCAAGCCACTCGCGCGCTTCGGACTCTGTGACATGAGCCGACAACGAGACGCTGGAAACTCTATCAACTGGCAAGAGGAATCCGTTTATCGCCAACAATGCCGCGTCGCGAGCCGATATCAGATCCTTTTCATCCTTGATTTCAAAAAGTTCGCGCGAGCTTTTGATCATAAAAGGCGCAAATTCAGCTTTGCCTTCGGCGGCGCATTCGCGACCGCGAAGATAAGGCACCGCATCGTTGAAGATATTTTCTGAGTCCTCGGTGCGACCGCCGCAGGTCGAAGTGTAAAGTGCGTTAATCGGTTCGCCATTGTAGGTCGCGATTATCCCTCGCGTTTCATCGACCGCGCGGGAAGAGAGAGGATGCTCGCTCGTCAATCCCCGATAAACTTGAGAACGCGTAGTCGGCAGCAAATCAAAACCTTCGGTAGCGAACTGGCCCCGGTTCCTAAAAGCGTAGGTACGCGCCGCGATTGCCTGTGCCTTCAAGGCTTCAATGGCGGGAAAGCCGCCGGGCGACAGTTCGTTCGGCACAACTCCGCGCACGTAGTCTTCCAGACCGATTACGTTGACAACGGTCAGCCCGCCGCGTGCATTAGCAAACACTTCCAGCTTGCCACGAAAAGGCTTCTCGTTGAGTCGCACTGGCGCGTTGGATTCATCGCTGGATGCAAACGTTAATGGCGCGCTTGAACGAAGAAACGGCGCCGCGCCATGAGCAAAGGCGAGCAACTCGCGGGTAGGCGGGCTCGGACGTGAAGTGAGTTTCAGCTTATTCGCATTAACGGAACCAGCGACCTGCTTCGTTGCGGTGGCGGGCGCATTTGAGGAGTTGCTGGTGGGCGGTTGAATATCCCGCTTCGGCGCCGCGCTGGTTGCTTGCACCTCAAATCCCGCGTCTTCGAGTTTTGACGTCAGAGCCTCGGCATCTTCAGGCGATTGAGTGGTTATTACTACCCTCCATTTGTCTTGAGACTCACTGACCGCACTCGCAGTTTCGCCGGTGAGACTGCGAACCAGTTCGATCGTTCGTTCTGCATCTTCGCGCGATACCGAGCGTACAATCTCAAGTTCGAGTGCGCGGTAGTTGACTCGCGAGGGAGATAGAAGACGCGATTCGAGCCGTACTCGAGTAGCTTCGAGCGGCTGAGCCGAGGAATTGAATTCGGAAGCATTAAGCAAACGGGCGGTGGTCGAGATCGTGGCCGCGCGAGCATCGATAGCGAGCGCAATGCGCATCACCGGTTCACTTGATAGTCGAACCGTTTCTTTCGAATCGCTCGCCTTCTTAACGACAGAATCCGCTTCTAAGGGCCACACGCTTTGTGTCTTTTCTTTCGCTTCGCCCTGAGTGCGTCGCTCGCGCGTTTCCTGGGCCAGGGCCGAAGTCGCAAAGGTCAGCGGCGAAAGCAGCAGGCTTGCTATTAGCGACACTGCGATTGTGCTAAAGCGATTTTGCATTTGGCTTGGATCTCCCCGCACTTGGGGAGCACTGGCGGGCCGCCGTAATCTTACTACAAAACGCGGACCGTGCACGTCAAAAGTTTAACCTGAGTGGTGGGTTAGTTCGATATCCGACAAGCTTTATTAGCTTGTCGGACTTGGACGACAAACTGAAGTTTGTTGCTAACTGCCTTAACTCCCTCTCCCTCTGGGAGAGGGTTGGGGGAGAGGGACTTATGCTCGCGCCTATCATTAGCTAAATCTGCCAATTGATGCGTAACTTCTGACTTGATCAGAGTTTCCTGAAGTTTGTCGGACATTCGCATTGAAACTGACCCACCACTACCTTAATCTGCATGACCATTTGCAAATGCTTGTGCCGGGCGGAAACGAGCAGAAGCGCACGCGTAAGCAAGGGCGTGATTCGACTATTAATAGCTGCCAGACTCTGTCGTAAGGGCGACCTAAGCGGCAAAGCGTTCTCGAACAGTAGTTATGAAAATGAATGTGCCGGCGACGCCGAAGATTCCGGCAACGACAAAAGGTGTTTGCGGTGAAAACTTCCAAAGTAGCCCACCGATCGCCGCGGCTGGTGTTATTGCAAGGCTACGCAGCAGATAATAAAGTCCCACGCTGCGCGCGCGAAGTTGAGGCTTTGCAAAGTCCACAATCATAGCTTTACGTGCCGGTTCGCCGATTTCTCTCAGTCCCCCAATGATGAATGCGATTACCAGCCCGAGGAAATCATGCGCCGCGATAACCGCCAGCGGATATAAAGCAAACGCGCAGAACGTCGTGATGATAAAGGGACGGCGGCCGACTCGATCGGCGGCCTTCGCAGCCGGCACATAAATGACGAGCGCGGTGGCAAAGAGAATCGCGAGCAGGGTGCCGAACCTTGCCATACTTAAATGCAGCACATTGGTTACGTAAAGAATGACCAGCACGTCAGTCATGCCCTCGCATGTGCGGATGAAGATGTCTGAGACCAGCAAACGTTTGAGGCCGCGGTGCAGGGAATTCCAAACTCCGAAGATATTAACCGCATAATGCGGGTCGCGAGCGATGCTCATGAAACGGATTAGCAAAGCTGTCAGTACCGCAATCGCCAGCGTAACGATTAGTCCGATGTGAACGCCGGAGATAATTCCTCTCTTAGCAATGATTAGTCCCCCGACGACGGGCGCGATAACAATTGGCACACGCTTCAGGATCGACTGAACAGAAAACCCCATGGCCCGTCTTTCGATTGGCAAGGCATCGCCAATCACAGCGAAGATTGCCGGCGAGGCCATGCTCTGCCAGGCCATCACGAATGCCAGTCCCAGGAAAACGAATGGCCACGACGGACCAAGCAGATAAATCAGATAACCCAGGCACGCAAGCCCGAGAAAGATCAGGAAAGCTGTTCGCCGTCCAAAGCGATCGGCAATCCAGCCACCGGGGTATTGGTAAACGGCGTCAAGGAAATCTTCCGCGGTTCCGAACAAGCCTATAACCGGAACGCTGGCGCCGAGTGCTTCGAGATATTTTGGCAGAAACTTTTTCCACAGCTCTTCGCCTAAGCCGAGCAGAAACACCGCACCCGAAGCTATGGTGACGTTGCGCTCAAGGCTGAGAAAGTTAGCAAGGCTCGACCCGAGCTGTTTATTAGTCCGTCGCACTTTCAAATGGGCAGGGGGCCAGTTAGGCGGCTCGCCGATCCTACTGTGAGTGGCGGGTCAGTTTGATGTCCGACAAGCTTTAGCTTGTCGAACTTGGACGACAAACTGAAGTTTGTCGGACATTTGCATTGAAATTGACCTACTACCCTACTGTGAATTAGGTTGACGCGCAAGCTACAAGTAACTTAAACTCTGCGGCGTTTCCAGAGCCACGTCGAGCGGATTTATCACAGTCCTTCCTGACTAGAATAGACGCGAAAGGAGTCTCGTCTCATGGGTCGCATTCTGGCTTTCCTTTATGGGATAGCGTGTTACCTGATCTTCTTCGTCACCTTTCTCTATGCGATAGGTTTCGTAGGCAACGTTCTCGTTCCTAAGTCGATCGATTCGGGCGTGCCCGTTCCCACCGTCCAGGCATTGATCATCGATGCTGTTCTGCTCAGCCTCTTTGCCATTCAGCACAGCGTGATGGCGCGAACATGGTTCAAACGCGCCTGGACCAAAGTCGTTCCTGAGCCCGTCGAGCGCAGCACCTATGTCTTGCTGGCAAGCCTTATGCTGATACTACTCTTCTGGCAGTGGCAGCCGGTGAAGGCAGTGGTGTGGAATGTGCAAAGCCCAACTGGCCAGCTGCTGTTGCAGGCTTTGTTCTGGATTGGCTGGGGAGGTGTCCTGTTCTCAACATATCTGGTCGATCACTTTGCGCTGTTCGGTCTAAAGCAGGTCTATCGTTATCTGAAGACTGTGCCCGATGAACCGCTACCTTTCAAAACACCCGCCTTGTACAAAGTGGTTCGTCATCCGCTCTATGCCGGGTTCATCGTGGCTTTTTGGAGCACTCCACGCATGACGGTCGGTCATTTGTTCTTCGCGATAATGACTACTGCTTATATCGTTGTGGCGATCCAATTCGAAGAACGAGATCTGATTAAGTTTTATGGCGACACGTATCGCCAGTATCGTCAGCGCGTGTGGATGCTACTGCCACTTCCGAGAAGGAAATAATCTGCATCTGAAAACCAACTATGTTGTCGTGGGCTAGAGTGGTCCTTCGTTCGGTGCGGACTCCAGAGCCGTTTGGGCTAGTATGTGAAAATCGCGACGCACGGCGTTGATATTCGCGAAGGGAAGGGGATGTGTGTGCGTTCGATTGGTGAGAAGGATAAAGACCCGCTCTCGCGCGGCATCGACCCAACAGCTTGTGCCCGTGAATCCAGTATGGCCAAACGCATCCGGCGGCAAACTCGGACCTGCAGTGGAATCTGGCGTCGCTGCCAATTGCCAGGCGAATGAGCGCGCTTCGTTGAACCCTTCAGTCATGTTCTGTCTGAATAGTTCGCAAGTATCCTGCGAAAGCAATTCGGACCGACCGCCAATGAATTGATTCGCCAAACGCAGCGTATCGGCAACCGTGGAAAAAAGCCCAGCATGACCGGCAGCGCCACCCAAAAAATATGCATTTCCATCGTGCACTTCGCCCCAGATAATTTCTTTTCGCCAATTCGAAAATGATTGAGTCGTAAAGTCGCGCTCGCACATATCACGTTCGTAAACGTTTCCGGTCTCGCAAGCGGCCACGCCTGTCCGCATCGCGAGCTCAGGGTTGAAGAAGGTACGCTTAAGTTGAAGCGGTTTAATAATTCGGTCCTGGGCAAGAGCATCTAAGGGAATGCCAGTTAATCTTTGCAGAAGAAATCCTAAGACAATAAATCCGAGATCGCTGTAAACAACTCGCTCACCCGGATTGTATCCAAGTGGCTCGTTAGCGATCGCTGCCAGGGCGCCGTCTTTGTGATCGTTTGAAAAAATGTAAAGGGGCCGCCAGGCGGGCAAGCCGGATGTATGGATCAAAAGTTCGCGTACAGTCATCCGATTCTTATCGGGTCGATCGAATTCGAGCAGATAGTTTGCGACCGAACTGTCCAGGGTCAGCTCGCCCAATTCGACAAGCTGCGCACAAAGTAAACCGGTAACGAAAGGTTTGGTCAGCGAAGCAAGATCGTAAATTGTTTCGAAGGTGGCGGCGTGGACCTCCGGCTCGCGCACTGCGTCGCCGATTGCGTCTCTATAGATCGTTTCGCCGTGCTGGCCGACGAGATAAACCGCAGAAGGAAAGTCGCCCGCGCCGATTCGGGTACGGAGCATTCTGGAGATGTTTCGCTCTGGATTGGTGTTTAGACCGTCGGACACGGATGGTAAGTTTGATGGATCACATTTCGTTGGAGGATTAGGATGAGCGACCGTTGCGCTGCTCGCGGACTATATCGATCAGAGCATCAAGACGCTTATCGGTATGCGCTATGGATGTTTCAGTACGTGTCTGAGCCTCAGCCAAGGTCTTAAGTGCTTCAGTAACGCCTGCGAAACGTTGGTCAAATCGTTGGTCTTGCTCCCGCATTTGCCGCCGTGCTCTTAGTCCGGCTCTGGCCATGAGCTTGACGATCCGTTCAAGCCGGCCGAGACGGTCATCGTGCTTTTCAATGTTCGCCGAGAACTTCGCCTGCTGGGCGATGATGAAATCCATCGCGCGTTGTCTCTCTTCGTCGGTCATTGGGAGATCCCTCTCTTCGGCTCTACTAAGCAACAGAATAATAACAGGCCTTATAATGCCGACGAAAGCGATGGTTTCCTTAAAGTCCTCATGAAAAGTTCTCAAGCATTTTGCAAATAGGCGCTCATACCTGTCTTTACTGTGTGTTCCTGAATCTGATCGAGCGTCCGCAAAGCCAGCGCCAGCGCGCGCCGGCCGTCTTCGCCGGAGACCACCGGTCGTGAACGATTGATTGCCGTTTGCAGAAATGCTTCTATTTCTGCGCGCAACGGCTCGACCTCTTTGACTTCGAGAATCTGCGTTTGCACACCGGGCCAGGGCATAGCCGTGGGCGGAGCCAGGTTGCTGATCGATGCGTGATTCGTGACGTAATCGACCGCGACGTAGTCATGAGGTTGGAAGAAACGCATCTTGCGAATCTTTTCTGTGCCGACGCGCGACGCCGTAATATTTGCCACCGCACCGGTAGCAAACTCCAAACGCGCATTAGCAGCGTCAACGCGACTGGTTAGAATTGGTATCCCGACGGCATGGAGAGAAGTTACCGGAACCTCTTCACCAACAAACCATTGCACAATGTCGAGATCGTGAATCATTAAATCAAGGACGACATCAATGTCCAGCGAGCGGGCCGTAAATTGACCGACGCGGTGAATCTCGAAATATACCGGGTTGCGCACATGAGGGCGCAGTGCGACAAGCGCCGGACTGAACCGTTCGGCGTGCCCAACTTGCAAGAGGGCGCCGCCTTTTCTGGCTGACGCGATCATTCGATCGGCTTCGTCGAGAGTTCGCGAGATAGGTTTTTCTACCAAAACATGGATGCCTGCTTCGAGCAGTCTGGAAGCAATGTCGGCATGAGATTCAGTCGGTACCGCAAGGCTCACCGCATCAACCTTGCCGATAAGTGTGTGCCAGTCGGTCCTCGTTTCTACATCCCACTGAGTAGCAACAGCGCGCGCCCGAGACTCGTCAAGATCACAGATCGCTTTGAATTCCGAAAGACCTTCCCGGGCCAGCGCCGCATGAATACGCGCGTGCTGTGCGCCCAGGTGTCCCACGCCAATGACTGCGGTTCGTAACCTCATAGTTTACTGTTGCTCAATTTTGATTTAGCTTAATGGCTGACAGAAGGCAGTAGGCAGAAAGCAGAAGGCAGCTAACAGTTCGACGGTCTGCCTACTGCTGGCTGCTTACGACCTAACTGCTCGGAGCGACTATACTTGCCACCCTCTAAAGTTGCCAAGCGTCTTTGGTCTCTTCTTTTTCTCGTAATCGCCGGTTTCTATCTTTACGGCCTCGGTGCCGTCCCTCTGGTTGGGCCGGATGAGCCGCGCTACGCTGAAGTCGCTCGCGAAATGCTCGCGCGACGAGATTTGATTACACCGACACTGGGTGGACTTCCATGGTTTGAAAAACCACCATTGCTCTACTGGCTGATGATGGCGAGTTACCGCCTGTTCGGTATAAATGAGTTTGCTGCGCGCCTGGGGCCGGCGCTGTGTGGATTGTTAACCGCCATCCTCGTCTGTTGGGTCGCCACGCAGGTTGCCCGTTGCCAGAAGATATGCGCCGTAAATGAACAGGCAGCGCTTGAATTCAAAGACGAAACAGCAGCGCTTGCGCAATGGAGCGTGCTGGCATTGTTCTCAAGCATCGGCACAATCGTGTTTTCGCGCGCGGCGAGCTTTGACATCGTCGTAACGATGACGTTGACGGGCGCCCTGACATTTTTCTTCATCTGGCAGATCAGGATCGCGCGCAGCAGTGCACGCATCCATGCGTGCGGTTCGCCGGCATCCGTGCCGGCGAAAACGAACAATGATTGGCGGTTCGCGTCTGCACTTCTCCTGTTCGGCTTCTATTTCTTCGTCGGCCTTTCTCTACTAGCCAAGGGTCTTATCGGTGTTGTCTTACCGTTCGGCGTAATAGGCGTCTATTTTCTTATGCGACTCGAGTGGCCGGACCGCAGCTTCTCAAAGAGTCTGTTATGGGGTATCCCGATCGCAATTGCCACGGCCTCGGTTTGGTACGGCCCCATGATTGCTCGACACGGTGGAACGTTCGTCGATCAATTTATTGTGCAGCATCACTTCGCGCGTTTTCTTACAAATAAATATCACCATCGGCAACCGCTCTACTTCTACCCGCTGACACTCGCGTGGTTGGTTTTGCCCTGGACCTTTCTTCTGGCGGCGGCATTTGTTTCGGCGCGTTCGTGGAGGTGGCGCGGAGATGCGCCGGTAGACCGTCTGCGTGTCTTTGCGCTGGCCTGGATAGTTGTACCCGTGGTCTTCTTTTCTTTTTCAGAATCGAAGTTGGCTGCTTATATTGTGCCTGTGCTGCCCGGGGTTGCGTTGTTGGTGGGAGAACGCATTGCATGTTTCCTGAATGTGAGAAGCGAGGAAAAGATAATCCGGCTGACGGGTATGCTCTTGCTGCTCCTTGCGGGTGCCGGCATTTGGTATTCGGTCCGAGCTTTTGGCGCAGACATTTGGCGCGCAATCGCTGTGGCGCTCGTGTCTATCCTTGTGGGGGCGGGTACGTTAGTGCTACCGCGAGCGCGGAAGACCGTTTTTCTGCTGTTTTCGCTGGCTACACTTACGGCATCGGCGGTAGCGCTACATAGTGCCGCGCCTGGCGTTGTCCGGCGTGATTCAGTGCGTGATTTGCTGACCATCGCGGCAGCGAAAGGATATGGCGCTGCGCCGATTGTTCAGTTCCACAGAATCGAGCGCACAGCGGAATTCTATGCCGCCGGCCGAGTCAGTTATCGACCTGACGGCGAGCCGAGAATGTTGGAAGGCGCGAACGAGGTCGCGGATGCCGCGCAACGCAATGGAGGCCTTGTCCTTTGCTTAGTTCCGACGGAATACGAATACCAGTTGCTTAGTTATTCGCGGGTGCAAATTGAAGAGCTGGGAAATAATGGACGGGTGTCGTTGGTGGTTGTTCGTGCGCACTGACCATGGCACGTCCACCTAGAGACGAAGAGCTATCGCAGCGCCTTGCCGAAAAACTCTATGACCGGACGGTCGTAAGTCTCTTCCTGCTGACCGGTAGCAACGGGAAGGTTCAAACCGGTGAGCGGCAAATCTTTCTTTATTTCGACTGAGCCGCCGCTGAAACAGCCGCTCAGCATTAACGTTGATGATTGCCATTGTTCGCCACCTTCACCTGTCAGCAGCAGAACCTGTTTATCTCGCAGAGATCGAGCCACGTCACACGATGGTGTATTTTGATACTTGCCCCCTGAATAGATTCTTACTCCCCACGCTCCCAGACGTTTCAGAAGTGAGTTGTTCATCGCCAGGTGCGCGCTCGTCACTGCGCCGATGAGATCGTCGGGCGATGCCGGCGCTGAGTCGAGCGCCAGGGCGCGTATTTCAGGGTACCGTCTGGCCGCGTCCAGAGCCGCGTAAGCTCCTAACTCTGCTCCATACACACCGATCGGGCCGGCAACTTGCGGCTTGCCCGCGGCAGTTTTCAATGTATGCAGATAATCGATCGCCGCAGTAACATCATCGCCTTCGATACTTCCGAACAGGCTCCAGGTGACCAGCGGATTTTCACCGTGTCCCCGCAGGTCGGGCCACAGCACTGTGAAATTGGTTGACTCGTTCAGCTTTACCGCGAGATTCAGCAGCCAGGAGCGATCTGCACCATAACGATGAAGCAGGATTATGGCGTGCGACCCTTCGGCGCCGCGAATCAGCCAGCCACGCGCCCGCGTGCCGTCATGGTTGTTCCAGGTCACGTCGTCCGCGTTGAGAATGGGACCAGTAACCTTCGAGAATGTTTGCGGCGTGACTAGATAAGCAGCTCGCGGCGGACGCGTGATTCCGCGAACAATCCAAATCATTGTGCCCGCGACTGCCAACAGAATGACCAGAACAATCGGCAAAAAGGCCTTCGCGAATCGTTTCAGCACTCGGCGCTTGGTTGACATAAGGCCGCGCAATTATAGCAAGAGCAAGGAATTGCAGGGAAACACTTTTCGCCACGGAGTCGGTTGCACTAGCAAGGCAGCCAGGCTCCTTAGCCCTTAAGGACCCGCCGGTACCGCGAGCCATGTAATCGTGACAACCCGCTCGCCACCCCAACTATTCCGTAACAACGAACGGTTTTACAACAATGTTAGAATTTGCTTCGCTTGTTCGTATTCGGCCGGTGTGTTGACGTTAAAAAAAAAGTACTCAGCGCCGGGAAGGTCGGTCAGTTCACCGAACTCGACCCATCCCGTTCGAATCGCTGCCAGCAAAGCGCGAGGCTTGTGTTCCCCGCCGACGATTAACTTCTCTGCTTCCTTCAAACACGATTCGCGACGGTAGAGCGCGCAGAGGGGCTGCGGTCTAAGGTCTGCTTGAATCGGCACGACGGCATCTAGGGGCGGGTCTTGGTTTGTCTCCGCAAGTTGCAGCAGACGCAAAAAGAGCTCGCGCGTGACGAATGGAAGATCGCAGGCGACAACCGCCGCCCACTCTGCCTGGCAGGCACCGAGCGCTGTGCAGATACCGCCAAGCGCGCCCCAGCGTGGACGCAGGTCGGGAATATTTTTCCAACCCAGTTCCGGCTCTGGGCGCTGCGAGCCAACCAGACTAATTCTGCCTGCGACGGAGCTTAACTCTCTTCCAAGGCGTTCGACAGTAGTTTCGTTACCGAGGACCAATCGCGACTTGTCCTCGCCCATACGACTGGACGCCCCGCCAACCAGAATAAAGACTTCGACATCAAACATACCTCGTCTTTGACAGATGCTATTACTTTTGGCGGACTTGGGCTATATTGGCTGATGAAGCCGGCTCTATGCCGTCCCGTATTTCGTGCCCTTGGATTGGAAAAATATGCAATTGCAGAAACATAAGCTACCCCTCGTTATTCTCACTGCCACGACGATTCTGGCTTGGACAGTGCTTACTAAAGGTCAGGAAAAAGTCGTGAAGGCGACTGCCAAGGCCCCTGCTTCGGCAGCCGCGCTTTTTCCTCTTGAAGATTTGCGGCCCGGAATGAAAGGTATCGCGCGTACCGTTTTCTCGGGAAGCGAGCCAAAGGATTTTGGGATCGAAATACTTGGAGTACTGCCGGGGTTTACCGGTCCCAGGCAATCTACCATCATCGCCAGACTCAGCGGACCGAATGTCGACAAAACTGGTGTGTTCGCCGGCATGTCAGGATCGCCTGTCTTCATTGATGATCGTCTGGTTGGGGCGATTGCATACAGCTTTCCATTTGCCAAAGAACCCATCTGCGGGATTACGCCGATCAAACAGATGATCGATATTTTTGAATCTAGCAACGACAATCCGAAGAGTACCAGACAACCCCACGCGATCTCGTTCAGCAGGCTTGCCAGCGCCGAGTGGAAACCGGCGATGCCGAAACAGGAAGTGACGGCAGCCAACTTGATCGCGTCGGTCGCGTCCGGCTCCGCGCTCGTGCCGCTGATGGGCCAACAAATTCAACCGATAGCCACACCGGTAGTCTTCGGCGGTATCGGCCAGGAAAGTCTCTCTTTGTTTTCCGCGGAGTTGACCAGGAATGGTCTATTGCCGGTCTCCGGCATAGGTGGATCGGCGGCAATTACCCCCTTGGCCCCCTTTAACGAAAACACCTTAGTACCCGGCACGTCTGTCAGCGTGCAGCTTGTACGTGGGGACTATTCGATCGCGGCGTCGGGAACGGTGACCTTTCGTGATGGCGAGCACATTTATGCCTTCGGACATCCGTTTCTAAGTCTTGGCGGCTCAGACATGCCAATGACCGAAAGCTCAGTAGTGACCGTTATCCCAAATGCGTTTAATTCATTCAAGCTGGCAGTGCCGGGCCAGATGGTTGGATCGATTTCACAGGATCGAGCAACGGGCATTTTCGGGCAGTTGGGCCATGCTCCCAGGATGATCCCGGTGAAGATTAATCTCCACACCAGCCGGAATCGCGATCAGCAGTTTTCCTACGAAATAGTCAACGATGAATTTCTAACTCCACTGCTTTTGACGATTACAGTCTTCAACACGATTAGTTCCAGCGAGCGTTCAATCGGCGAATCAACCGTGAGCGTTAACGGTGCGATAGCCATTAAAGGGCAAAAACCAATTGAACTCGAGCGGCGGTTTTCTTCAGGTAACTCTGCTTTGTTGGCCGCGGGCTCAATCGCCGCTCCGGTCACTGAACTGCTGAGCAGCGGTTTTAACGACGTCGATATTAACAGCGTCACGATGGACATTACCTCAAGCGAGGATAAGCAAAGCGCGACTCTGGAGCGCATATCGCTTGACCGAAACGAGGTTGGCCGGGGTGACAACGTCGAAGTTCAGGCCTATGTGCGGACCGAATCCGGCGAGCAATTCGTCCAGCGCATTCCGGTGCAAATACCGGCGGACGCGCCCGCCGGGCAGTTGGTTATCACAGTTGGAGATGGCACGGCGCTGCAGGAGTCATCGGCCGCAAAGGTTTTCGTGCCGCGCGACTTAGAACAACTGGTGGGTGCCATAAACAAGATCAAGAAGAACGATCGACTTTACCTGAAACTGCTTCGGCCCGCGCCCGGAGTCGTTATTGGAACCAGCGAGTTGCCGAATTTACCGCCCTCTGTGGTCGCGACCCTCAACAACGACCGCACATCGGGCGGGTACACACCTGTGGCGCTCTCGCAGGTTTATGAGCGGGAGCTACCGCCAGCCGAGTTCGTCATCAGCGGACAGCAAACAATTACCGTTACCGTTAAGTAGGTCGAGGATTAGGAAGAGCCGAGGCTTCACGAACGCAGGAGCTTGCGTTGTCAGTGGAGCCTTCGCCGCAATACCTGCCCTCGTTGTGTCTAGCCAGTCTGAAACGAATTGGCCTTGGATGTTTCAGGCAAAGGAACGTCGTCGGTGAGTTGTGTTAATTTCGTAGCCTGCGCGTTCTCTGCCTCTCGGCGGTGTTAGACTCTGAATGCACTCACCATAGAAATACTGATGGTGCAGAGCGAACGAATACTTGAAACGCAGAGGAACGCAAAGGTTTGCGCCAAGGACGCAGAGTCTTCCTTTGCGTACCTTTGCGAGACGCTCTGCGACCTTTGCGGTTAAAAAGCTCGTACATTAGGCATCGAGATCGAGTTGATGACAAAAGTAGGTTTCATAAGTCTCGGTTGTCCCAAGAACCTCGTCGATAGCGAGGCGATGATAAGCTAACTCGAACGGAACGGCTATCAAATCACAGCAGACGCGGAAGAAGCCGACGCCGTAGTGGTGAAAACATGGAGGACGAAAGTAAATTGACGAGCCGTTGTCGGCAACCGGGCGCAGAGGCGGCGCACAGATTATCAAAGTACGTCCCTGCCTCGGGGAGCAACAATCAAAAAGCGGCGCTGGGAATTGGGTATTTTTTCTGATTTCGCCAAAGGTATGTTGGCCTGTATTTCGTCGCGAAGACTTTCGCCAACGAACAAGAGTAACGTGCTGGCTGGCGGTGACCATTCGATCAAGGTCGGAAGCAGTTTCCGAAAACGATCGAGTGCGCGACAAGTGACATAGTCAGCCTCGGCTGTGACCGTGTCCTGAAATTGCTCGACGACAACTTGCGCCTGATTCTGGCAGTTCAGTACACGTAACGCCTCGCGCAGGAATACCCCCTTTTTCGATGACGATTCTATTAGCGTCGCGCGAATATCACCGCGGACAATCAGACAAGGGATGATCGGGAGGCCAGCGCCTGAGCCGACATCTATGATGCGCGCGTTCAGTAACAAATAAGGAAGAAGCATAAGCGACTCGAGCACGTGCCGCGTCGCGAACTCTCTCGGCGAACAAGGGGCGACCAGGTGAAGCCGGTCGTTCCACTTCATTAGCAGTTCGTAATAGTTGCTTAGTCCAGCGATCGCCTCACCACTTGGCTGAATGCCATAGTCCGCGGCTTTCTCTTGCACGGTCCTTTCGAATCGCTCAATCGTTGTTGGCATTTCTTCGCTTCTTCTGATTAGATTTGAGCGGATCGTCCAACCTGACATCTTGAAGATAGCATGACCGCCGAATCTCTCAGTCAACAGCATGAGCGACTGGGCCGCTCAGTAACTAAATTGATCAGCGAGCACGCCGCTGGCGTGGACTCCGCTCCTGTTAGCTCGTCAGCCTCGCCCGCAGATCTCAAAAAGCTTTTCGACGAGCCATTGCCGATTACGGGAACGTCGGCCGAAGAAATCCTGGCCCAATTTGCGCGCGATGTTGCACCGCACGCAATGCAGATTCCCAGCCCTCGCTACTTCGGGCAGTTCAATCCCACGCCGCTTCCTATTGGCGTTTGGGCGGATGCGCTTTGCTCTGCGCTTAACCAGAACGCCGGTGCGTGGCGCAACGGGCCCACGTCTGCGATGATTGAAACCCAGGTATTGCATTGGTTGTGCGAGCTAATTGGATACGGAGCAAAAGCTTTTGGCACTTTGGCCAGTGGTGGTTCTGAAGCGAATCTAATTGCTTTGAAGTGCGCGCGCGATGGGGTGTTAGCTCAATCTTTAGGAAAGGATCCCGGTGACATTTGCGAACGCGGCATGCGCGCGACGGAAGCGGAACTGATAGTTTACGCGTCCGAGCAGTGCCACTTTTCTGTTGAAAAGAGCGTAGACATTTTGGGAATGGGACGAAAGAGCTTGCGCAAGATCGATACGGATGGACGCTTTCACATTCGCATCGATCTGCTGCGCGAGGCGATCGAAAAAGAGCGGAGTCAAGGCCGCATTCCGTGTTGCATCGTGGGCATTGCCGGCGCGACCTCAACCGGCGTGATCGATCCTTTGCCGGAACTCGCCGCGATTGCGCGCGAAAATGATTGCTGGTTTCATGTCGATGCGGCGTATGGCGGAGGCCTCGCTTTTTCGGACAAGCACAGAGAGAAACTATGCGGGATTGAAATGGCGAACTCAATTACCTTCGACCCGCACAAATGGATGTTCGTGCCGTTCGCCTGCGGCGCGACGCTGGTTCGCGATGGCGGCAACGTATTGCGCGACTCGTTTGACATTTCTCCAGAGTATCTCAACGAGGATCGCGGTGGCGACGATATCGAGTACGACTTTTTTCGCTATGGTCAGATGGGCACGCGGCGGTTTAATGCGCTGAAACTCTGGATGACTTTCAAGTTCATGGGCAAAAGAGGTTACGCCGAAACGGTCGAGCGGCACATTCAATTGACAGAGTATTTTGCGGAGCGACTCGACGACTTGCCGTGGTTCGAACGAGTCGGCGAAATTGAGACGGCAGTATGCTGCTTTCGTTACTTACCTGAATCATTGCGGTCGTCGACTCCGGAAGAGCAGGATCGCGTTCAGCAAGCCTTGCAGCAACGAATCGAACGAAGCGGCAAGGCCTTCTTTTCATCGACGATTTTACACGGACGCCGCGCGCTACGCGTGAACATCAACAGCTTCCTCACCGAGCGCCGGCATGTCGACGATCTGGTAGAATTGCTGCAAGAAGAAGGGGAAACAGTTGCTAAACAAATTACCAGAAAAGACTCAGCCAATTCCCTGAATAACCAGAAATGAAGATGCCAACGCAAGGCTTACTAGAATCTTCAGCCAGAAACTTGAGTTGTCATAATTCAACGAGCCTGCGAAGCAGGCGGCAGAATTTAGCCCAGGGCCAGCGCAGCGAAACGAAGTGGAGCGGAGCGCAGCCCTGGGTACTGATGCGCCACCATTACCAAGTCCGCTTTAGCAGGCGACAGAATAAGCGGTGCACAGACTCTCTGTCGCCCGCTAAAGCGGGCTTGAGCATTTATTCACCTATCTACCCGGGGTTTCGCTCGCTACGCTCGCTTCACCCCGGGCTAAATTCCGCCGCCCGCTCTGCGGGCTCGTGGAGTTTGCTTTCTGCAGATTTCGCACCGGTGCTAAAGCGCTCTTCGGAGTACGTTCGGAAGCGGTCACTAAGAGTCTGGGCACTGTTCATACGTGTCGCTCTGATTCTTCTCTCCATCGCATTCGTCACACCATCGAAGGCGCAATTGCCTGATCCGAATCAGGGACCAGCTGCGCCTGACCGCGTCACGAGCGAGTCGCAATCTGAGTCTTCCAGTTCGTTGCCCACAATTCACTCGCGTGCGGAGTTCGATTCGCTGGCCGTCGAGTACGACGCGAACACTCCATACGTCCTGCCTCACCTGCTGTTCGTCATCGATCGTCTGAACCGCAATCGCATCTATTACATCAACACAAAGCGTTATCCATTTCACAAAGATTTCGTCAACGGCACGTATCTCTCGCTGGAGCGCGGACAGGTGTTTTTTGAAAACAACTACCTCAAGCCCAACCGGCGCTTCATCATGGGCACGGTCGCTTATCAGACGCCTGTGCGCCGTTGGACGTTCGAATTCTGGGAAGGGGATCTGATTCCCGCCGATCAGATCAAGCTGGCTTCCGAAATTATCAACAAGACTTTCTTTACGCCGGCCGCCTTCAAACCAAACTCCCTGCGTCAGGATGAAGCGTCAGCAAGCCTGGAAGGTCTGCAACGTGTTTTGCAGACGGAAATTTCCAGGAACCAGGAATATCAGCCGCTAAACGTGGCGAAAGGGTTAGGCCGAATTCACATCATCCCCAAGCTCGACGACCACGTGGAAATTGGCTTCAATGAAATTCTTGTCCTTGACGAAGTGCCGGTGCAACTGCCTCCCGTCGCCGGGATCATCACTACCAAACCTTCCACGCCGCTCTCGCACATAAATCTGCTTGCCAAGGGCTGGGGAGTGCCGAACGCTTACATCAAAAATGCGCCAGAGCTTTTCAAGCAGTACAACGGTTGGTGGGTCGAATTCGATGTGCGACACGACTCATATTCAATCAAGCGTGCCGACCTGAGCGCTATTGATGAGTATCAGAAGAGATTGAAAGAACGTCTGGACGTAATGAAGCCGCGTTACGATTTATCTATTACCCGGCTTGCTGGTCTCAGCGATCAGCGGGCAGCATCAGTAATCGCATACGGCGCGAAGTCAGCGAATCTTGGGCAGTTAACCCACGCTCATGTGCCGGGCATCGCCGTGCCGCCGGGATTCACGATTCCTTTCTTCTATTACGATCAGTTTCTGAAAGAGAACAAGCTGGACGACGCCATCTATCAAATGCTGAACGATCAGAAATTTGTTCACGATCCCCCATATCGTCGCGCATACCTGACCAGAATGCGTGAAAGCTTTCAGAAGGGAACGATCAACGGCCAGTTAAGAACAGAGGTACGCCGTCGCTTGCATGCTGAGTTCCCGGGCAAAGGCGTATTCGTGCGCAGTTCAACCAACAGTGAAGACCTGCCGAACTTCAACGGCGCGGGTCTGTACTCGACAGTGCCTAACGTTCGCAGCGACGAGCAATTCATTGAAGCTGTCAAGACAGTCTGGGGTTCCGTTTGGAACTTTGAAGCTTATGAAGCGCGCGAGCGGGCTGGTATCGAACATACGAAGATTTTTATGGCCGTGCTGATTCAGGAGGGAATAAATTCGGAAAGCTCCGGGGTGATGATTACTGCCGATCCTTTCAATCGCACAGACAAGGACCCTGCGATCTACATCAGCGCGAAACGAGGCTTGGGAATGAAAGTTGTAGAGGGACAGAAGATCGCTGAGCAAGTTATGTTTCGACCTGTGGCCAATTCCGTACAGGTGTTGACGCGCTCGGAAGAAGACAGCCTGCTGACTTTTGATGAACACGGCGGCATCAGGGAGATTCCCATTAGCGGCGAACGCGTTGTGCTGAGCGATGGGGTAGTTCGGCGGTTGGCTGCCGCCGCGGCGCACATCAAGCGAGTCTTTAGTGGCAAGGATCAGGACATTGAGTGGGCTTATATGAAAGGCCAGATCTATATTGTCCAATCGCGGCCGTTCATCGCGGGCTCCGGGTTGTAGTTTTTCTTCTAGCTAACACCGCCTGCAGGAATTCCTGTAGCCGTCGCTGCTGCCGGCACTGTCTTAGCAAGCTGCAGGTATTCCCACATATATTCGCCGTAGTACTTTCCGGAAGAATCCTTAAAGCCTTGCTTGAAGCCTTTCGCGAAGTTGACGCTGCCGCGGTTATAAGCGATAGCGACGAAGACCATCTCTTGATCGGTCAACGTGCTTTTGCCTGCCGGATATGCGCGTTTGAGTGCCGCGTTCAGTTCATGCACGCACTGCGCAAGGCACTCGTCGAAGTGATACCATTTCTTCTGAAGGAAATAATCCGGGTTGGTCTTAAAGAACTGTATGTCGTATTGAAAAATTCCGTAGCCGTGACAAAACTTATTCGGATTGGAGTTGGCAATGTTCTTATAGACGGGGAAGTACGGCTTCAACGACTCGAGCGCTTCCCGAGCGACCGCAAACATCTGCGCGCCCTGGGGCGCGGCGAGCAATGCAGCTTTGTTCGTAGGAAACGCGGATCGTTTTGGGGCATCGAGCGTGTCGCCAACGCAAAGTTCAAGAACTTCGTCTACCGGTAAACTCTGGTAGAGCGCGCCCCAAATCTCAAATGTTTCCTGCACCGCAATTGCGGTTAGCATATCAACACTGAAAGGCGTGGTCTGGATCCCTGCTTGGATCTGGGCGCCGAATTGGCCTTTAAACCAAGCCATTGCATCTGACAGTTTTGACATCGAAATATCCTCCCTATCGTTGAAGTGAGTCTTTATGGGAGACTCTATTGAAGCTGCGTGAATTGAGAGCTATCGTTTTGGCGAACCACGCCAACTGGGAAATCTCGTGGAGACGTACTAAAACATGCAAGTACGACAAAGTCAAGATTTTCTGCTAGTTAATGGGTCAGTTCCCAAAGATCCGGAGACATTTACCGGCATTTTTGCAGCCGTTCAGCGGAAGAGAATATGAATGAGCAAATCTTCGTTTCCGGCCTCTTAAAGGGCCGCGTGGCGCTCGTTACCGGCGGCGGTACCGGTATCACCGGGGGTGTCGCGCGCGCATTGGCGGAAGCAGGCGCTAACGTTGCGCTGCTCAGTCGTAGCGTCGAGCATCTGGACCCTGCCGCAAACGCAATCAACGAAGCGCGGACCCGAGCGCGTGTCAGTAGCCCTACCCGAACAAGTATCAGTAGCCCGACCGTAAGGGAGGGCTCGGCGGAAAACGAATTCATCGGCGAAGCTTTTGCAGTCGTCGCTGACGTTAGGAATCCTGAAGAAGTTGAAAAGGCAATCGCCGAAACAGTCGAACGGTTTGGCAAAATCGACATTGTGGTCAACGGCGCAGCGGGAAATTTTCTGTGCCCGGCAGAAGAGCTTTCGCCGAACGGCTTCGGCACGGTGGTGGACATCGATCTGAAAGGCACGTTCAACGTCTGTCGGGCTGCATTCGCTGAACTGAAAAAGAATCGCGGCCAGATTCTGAACATCAGCGCGACCCTTCATTACCTCGGCTCGCCAATGCAGCTTCACGTTTCAGCCGCCAAGGCCGGCGTCGATGCGTTGACACGCAATCTTGCAGTTGAGTGGGGCGGTCACGGAATTCGCGTTAATGCAATTGCTCCGGGGCCAATCGAAGACACTGAAGGAATGAAGCGGCTGGTTCCCGAGCCGATCAAAGAGAAGTTCAGGCGAACAATCCCGCTCGGCCGTTTCGGCTTGATTAAGGACATCGAAGCCGCCGCGGTTTTTCTTTGTTCAGACGCCGCTAGTTATATCAACGGCGCTGTGCTGGTAGTTGACGGCGGGCACTGGCTGGCGTCAAACCGCATACTCTAAAAACGATCGCTTTGATCAAAACGGGAAGCTTTATGCCACAAACGAATGGCATATATACGAAAAGAGCTTTATCTGCCCGACAAAGTCGGCACGCGCTTAATTAGAAGCGTTGATCAGAAGCACATCTTCGTATAAACGGCGTTAACGACACGCTATTTTAATCGATTAAAGATTTGCGGCAACCGACTGTGACTATTTCTTCAGCAAAGCAGTCCAGTTTTGGACGACGACTGCGGGTAACGGCGCAGATTCTTCGGCCAGCGCGTTCATTAGAAATCGCCGGCCGTCGCGCGTTGGCGAGTACGATGTACCACCTGTTATTGGAGGTGGTACGCGCACATCAAAGAGCGGATTCGGACTGCCCGCCTCGAAGTTGTTACCATTCACGCTCACGGATACGGCCATTAGCTTGCTGTCAGGGCTAATAAAAAACAGTTCTTTTCCATCCGCTCGCCATCTGGGCATCGTTCCGCCATTGATGGAAACCATCCATTTACCTCCGGCAGGAGGAAAGTTCTGAACGTAAACTTGTAGTATTCCGGATTCATTTGAAACGTAAGCAATCCAGTGTCCATCAGGTGAAAACTTTCCCTGCGTCTCGTTAAAGTTGGTTTGCACCACCGCAATAGGTTTCTGATCACCGAACAGCGGTAATGTTGTAAGGTCCAATTGAGTTGTTGGAGCCGTTTCCTGATAAAGTATGAACCTCCCGTCAGCAGACCAGTCAGTTACAAATTTCGTGTTACTTGATTTGTACAGAAGCTCTTCATTTCCGGCGCCGCTCGACGACTTCCAATACAGGTCATACTGACCTGATCGATTCGAAGAAAAAACTATTCGACTGCCATCAGGCGACCAAACTGGATTAATGTCGTTCGCTGGATCGAATGTCAGACGAGAGCTTCTTCCGGATAGATCCAGTAGCCAGATGTCGCTTCCTGGTGCTGACGGGTCATCCCTGGCCATCGCCACCTTCGTCTCGTTGGGTGATAGCGAAGGGGACACAAAAACGTCAGGCGTTCCCAGTGAGCCAAGCTGTTTACCGGTTCGGTCAAACCACGTGAGGCGGTTGTTCGCAAGCTCGCTGCTTCTGTAAACAAGGACACCATTGTCAGAAACGCAAAAGAATGCCCGCCCGTTGGTTGGGTTGTAAGAGACCTGTTCCGCAATAACAGTCGGCTCTCCGCTCAGCTGGAGCTTTTCAGCATCGAAAGGTTGTGCCAGCAGTGTGCGTTCTCTTAAAAACAATAAATATCCTGGGGCCGCATACATGGCGCCGGCATCCGAATGTATCAACAATTTCGATTCGTGCAAGTCGAGCGATCCGACATAGATGCCATTCTCTTCTCTGCTTGTGCTGCGCGCGAGATATATAAAATGACGTCCATCGGGCAGGAAGTGCGGCCAATAATGGCCGGTCTGATGTCTGGAAGTATCAATTGTGGTAACCTGGGCAGCCGCCCCTCCAGACGCAGAGATGCGAAATAGATTTCCAAAAGCAGGCGAAACCAGGATTACGCCGTCACGATTCCAAGCCCCTCCACGACCTGCCTGTGCGTCCGCCAGCGTTTGAGTAACTCCACCTGACAATTCAAGTGTCTTTAGCTTGCCTCTCGCAAAGAATCCGATGAATCGACTATCTGGCGACCAAAAAGCCTGACCGCCTTGCTCAGTACCCGGAATAGGTTGCGCCGTCAGTGAATCAAGCGAACGAATCCATAGTTGAATTTTCCCGTCCGCGCCCGTGACATTGAATATAAGCTTCCGGCCGTCGGGTGATATGAAATCCGTAGCCCCTCCGAAACTTGCCTTTTCCGGCGGGTAAATGTAGAAGCGCGACTGTTGTGTTTCGTTGGTCGGTGTGCGGCGCAAAGAGATAATCACAAGGGCCACGGCGACGAGGAGAAAAAGAGCGGCCAATGACCAGGAGATTAACTCACGCCGCGTCACACGTCGCGCCGGGAATGCCGGTGCGGTTACCGTCTCAGTAGAGGTGACAATCGATCCAGACAGGGCCTCAAGCGCAAACGCCAGATCCCGTGCCGAATGAAACCGTGCTTCCGGATTCTTTTCCAGACAGTGACTCACCAGTCGTTCGAGAGCAAGAGAGACTCTATGGTTTGTCTCGGAAAGATCGGGCGGATCTTCTTTTAAGATAGCGCTCATCGTTTCAGCAGCCGATTCGCCATGAAAAGCGCGGCGGTTGGAAAGCATCTCGTAAAGAATCGCGCCGAACGAGAAGATGTCTGAACGGTGATCGATGCGGAAACCTTTGAGCTGTTCCGGCGACATGTAGCCGACCGTGCCCATTACCTTGCCGGGGTCGGTATCAACGCGTCTGGTGGGGATGCTGGTTTGCGAAACATCACCGTTGGTGGCGCCTGTGAGCTTGGCCAGGCCAAAATCGAGGATCTTAACGCGCCCGTCATTTGTGATGAAGAGATTCTCGGGTTTTAGATCGCGATGAACAATTCCTTTTTCATGAGCGGCGGCCAAACCGTGGGCCACTTGCAATGCATAATCGATTGCCTTGCGTTGCAGCAGCGCGCTGCCGCCCATTCGCTGGCGTAATGTCTGACCTTCGAGCAGCTCAGAGACCACGTAAGGCGAGCCATCGTGTGTGCCGATATCGTAGATCGAAAGAATATTTGGATGATTGAGCGCACCGGCGGCGCAAGCTTCCTGCTCAAACCGGTGCAGGCGATCGGGATCGGCAGAAAAAGTTGCTGGCAGGACTTTCACTGCCACGTCGCGTCCCAATCTTGTGTCCCGCGCGCGATAAACTTCACCCATTCCGCCCGCTCCCACCGGAGCGACTATTTCGTAGGGCCCAAGACATGTACGCGCAGCCAGCGTCATCGAATGCTTCACGAGATGATGCGGGGGATTTGTTGGGGGGACTATTCTAGATTAGTTCGGTCAAGTGCACCAGAGTTCTCAGGCGTCCTCAGTACCGACTTCAGTCGGGCGTTTCGTAAGGCAAAATCTAACTAAAGTTGCTAATCTAAGCGGGACGCATGCTAGATCTAATCCCTTCGACCTTTGAAGAATTCGAGCGCGAAGCCGGGCGGGGCAATGTGGTACCGGTGGTGCGCACTGTGCTCGCTGACTTGCAAACGCCGGTCGGAGCATTCCTGCGAATTGCCGGCGATGCGCCATACGCTTTTCTCCTCGAATCCATCGAAGGTGGCGAGCGCGTGGCGCGTTACTCTTTTCTGGGTGCTAATCCCTGGATGGTGGCGCACGGTCGTGGCCAAGAGACAATTATCGAAAAGAATGGCGAGCGTGAAGTGCGTAACCAGAACGCGATTGAATTCGTGCGTGAATACTTCCGCGGGAAGAAACTCGCTCGGCGTGCAAAACTGGCGCCGCTTGCGGGCGGGGCCGTTGGTTATCTGGGCTATGACGCCGCGCGTTGGTTCGAGCCGGTGCTCAATGTTGATGACAGCGAGCCGCAAGCAGCAGACGATGCGGTCTGGATGTTCTTTCGCACGATTCTGGCGTTTGATCGCGTGCGACAGCAAATGGAGATTACATCTGTGGTCTTCACCGACGAAGCACAGGGGGATGGTACTCGATTTCGCGAACTCTATGAGCGAGCAGTGGCGGAAACCGAAGCCATTGAGAACACTTTGAATAGTGACTCAGCTTCCGCGCCTTCAACGCAGCGAACCGGCGATACCACGGTGCACTTTCAGTCGAACTGGCCGCGCAAGAATTTTGAGGCAGCCGTCGAAGCAGTAAAAGACCACATCAAAGCCGGCGATTGTTATCAAGCCGTGATAGCCCAACAGTTCGCAAAGCCGACAACGGCGCAACCGCTAGCCATTTATCGCGCACTGCGAGCTACGAATCCTTCTCCGTACATGTACTTCTTACGGCTCGGTAATGAGACGATCATTGGCGCCTCGCCAGAGATGTTGGTGCGTTGTCATGGTCAACGTCTCGATTACCGTCCGATTGCCGGCACGCGTAAGCGCGGTGCGACGGAAGCCGAAGACTGGATGCTGGGCGAGGAAATGCGCAACGATGAAAAGGAAGTTGCTGAGCATACGATGCTGGTTGATCTGGGACGGAACGATCTCGGAAAAGTTTCGGATTACGGCTCCGTTCAAATCGAAGAATTGATGACCATTGAGCGTTATTCGCATGTACAGCACCTTGTAACCAGATTGCGTTCTCGGCTGCGCGATGATTTGGATAGGTTCGATGCCCTGGCTTCCTGCTTTCCGGCCGGAACCGTCACCGGCGCACCAAAGATTCGCGCCATGCAGATCATTCGCGAACTTGAACCATCTCAGCGCGGCGTTTATGCCGGTGCCGTGCTTTACGTTGATTACGCAGACAATCTGGATTCCTGCATCGCTATTCGGACGATCCATTTGCGCGATAGCATCGCCACCGTCCAGGCCGGCGCGGGAATCGTCGCCGATTCAGTGCCGGAACGAGAATATGAAGAATGTGTGAGCAAAGCGAGGGCGCTGTTTCGGGCGCTTGAGTTGGCGGAGAAAGGCTTGTGAACCCTGGTTTGGCTCTTTCTCAAAATGCATTGCACCAGTTATGTACGAGATGAATAGAAGAATGCGAGAGGCAGCAACGGAATTCACCACGGAGGCACGGAAGGCATGGAGGAAACCATCGTACGTTCACCGTGTTCTTCCTGCCTTTGTGATGCACGTCTTTCTCGTCACCATCTTTACTCTGCCAAATGCTGCGCAGAACCGATTGCCGAATAGCGATCAGCTAAAGAAAGCAAATTCTCGACCCGTCGTCGAAGCATCCACCACCAAGGTTGAACCTTTTGACGGCGCTTCGGTCGAGAAGATGACCGGTAAGTGCGTCACTCTTGATACTGAGCATGGCACGCCGGCTTCCGGATGAGCCGAACGATATCAAGCACGTGCGGGGAGTCGTTTCCATGGCCCGCGGCGATGAGCCAAATAGTGCGATCACCCATTTCTTTATTCTGGTCGGCAATGGCCCGCACCTCGATCACAAATTTGCGGCGTTCGGGCGCGTCATTCGTAGTATTGAGGTCGCGGATGCGATCAATCGTGCACCTGCCGAAGGAGAAAGGCCGCTGGTGCCCGTCCGCATCAGCCGAGCAATCCTTGCCGAATGTCGATGATCATGGCCACCAGAAAGGTAACAATTATAGCGCGCATTAACCGCGACATTCTAATCGGTTGCCTGTTGGTTTGCGTTTGCGCTTGCGCTCAGGCAGGTAGCGATCAGCCCACGCCGGAAGCCGCGAAGCAATTCCTGAAGTTACGCGGCTATGACTTTAACGAAAAATCTTTCTTTGCAGCCGCAGCGGCGAGCGATCTAATGGCCGTGAACGGTTTTCTCAGCGCGGGCATGAATCCGAATGCCAGGGATCAAAACGGAGATACGGCCCTGACTTCGGCGGCGGCGCGCGGAGATTTGGACGTTGTCAAGGCTCTCTTGCAGGGCGGTGCGGACGTCAATGCGAAGGGCAGAAACAACTGGACAGCACTGCTGTTAGCTCTCGAAAATCAGCATGACGGAGTTGCCGAAGTACTTTTGGCACGCAGCGACGTTGACTTCGCCACGGAGACTCCGGAGGGGATGACGGCCTTGATGCTGTCGGTTTGGCGACAGAAGGAACAGTTTGTGCGGAAGCTGCTCGATAGCGGCGCCGACGTGAATCATCAGGATAGGGATGGTGACACGCCGCTGCATGGAGCCGCATTGAATGGCGACGCGCGCATGTTGCAGATGTTGCTGGACAAGGGCGCGAATCCGAACATCAAGAACAGGCTTGGGGGAACTGCGTTGATGTGGGCGGCATCATATGGCCACGACGCCGCCGTGCAGGTACTATTAAATAAAGGCGCTGACCCACGCATCAAAGACACTGACGGAGTCACCGCCGCAGGATGGGCCGCTAAGAACGGGCGGGGAAGTTTGGTAATGTTGTTGCGTGCGGCGGAGAAAACCGCAGGCAGAAGGCAGTAGGCGGAAGGCAGAAGGCAGTAAGCAGTAGGCTTTTATTCACAATTCAGTAAAGACTAAAGGAATCTCTGAACAAGTCAGAGGTTACGCATTAATTGACAGTTGTTCCTGGTCTTTCTCCCTTCTCCCTCGAGGGAGAAGGGCCGGGGAAGAGGGGCCTAGCTAATGATAGGCGCGAGCCTTAAGGCCCTCTCCCCAACCCTCTCCCAGAGGGAGAGGGAGTGAAAGCAGCTAGCGACAAACTGTAAAAACTAACTTCATGCTCTTAGTCATCGACAACTACGATTCGTTCACTTACAACCTCGTTCAATATCTCGGAGAGTTGGGCGAAAGGATCGAAGTCCGACGCAATGACGAAGTCACGATTGATGACATTGAAACTCAGCTTCAGCCGGAGCGGTTAGTCATCTCGCCTGGACCGGGGACGCCGGACGATGCCGGCATTTCCTTGAAGGTAATCGAAAGGTTCAGCGGCCGCATTCCCATCCTCGGCGTTTGCCTGGGTCATCAGGCGATTGGTCAAGCGTTTGGCGGCCGGGTCGTGCGCGCGCCATCGATTGTTCATGGGAAATCGTCGGAGGTGGACCATGACGGCAAGACAATCTTTGCCGGACTCGATCAGACTTTCAATGCAGGTCGATATCATTCGTTGATTGTCGAGCGAGATTCGCTTCCGTCATGTCTCGAGGTTTCAGCCAGCACTGGTGAAGGTATCATCATGGGGCTCCGTCATCGCGAGATGAAAGTCGAAGGCGTACAGTTTCATCCTGAATCGATTATGACCACCGAGGGAAAGAAGCTTCTGGCGAATTTTTTGAAGCTTTGATTTAGACAGGGCTCGAGGCTCCCCAATCATCTCTGCAAAGCCGCGGGCAGGGGCGAATCCTGCCTCTATATTTATGTTTGAGAGCAGTCTGAAGCCTTTCCTGTCGCGTCTCATGCGCCGCGAAAATCTGTCGCGGGCTGAAGCCACGCAGTTGCTCGACGCGCTCCTCAATGGCGACGCTACGGATGCTCAAATTGCGGCCGCATTGATCGCACTGAAGCTGAAGGGCGAGACGGTGGACGAACTCGCTGGTCTGGCTGAAGCAATGCGCGCCCGCGCTGTGCCGATTGAATCGCGTCACGCTTGCTTCATTGATACGGCAGGTACAGGATCGAGCTGCGCCAAGACTTTTAATGTCTCAACCGCTGCGGCATTCGTGATTGCGGGCGCAGGTTTGCCGGTTGCTAAACACGGCAATCGCGCAGCGAGTAGTCAGTGCGGAAGCGCCGACGTGCTGTCCGCGCTCGGCGTTAATGTTTCAGCACCTCCTGAACTCTCTGAAGAGTGCTTGAATGAAATTGGAATGTGCTTCATGTTCGCCCCGCTTTATCATGGTGCAACCGCGCGCGTGGCAAGCGTGCGCCGCGAACTCGGGACACAGACGACTTTCAATCTGCTTGGTCCGCTGACTAATCCCGCAGGTGCGCCGCGCCAAATCATCGGCGTGTCTGATCGAAAGCTGGTGGAGCAGCTAGCGGGTGCTCTGGCTTTGCTTGGAACTGAGCGGTCGTGGGTGGTTCACGGCGCGGACGGGCTGGACGAAATTACCGCGGCAGACAAGACATTTGTTACTGAAGCCAGCCGCACAGGGCTCCGCACTTTCGAGATCGAGCCCGAGGATTTTGGCTTCGAGCGCGTCACACTTGATACGTTGCGCGCTGGCGACGCTAATGACAATGCTCTCCTGATTCACTCGGTGCTTTCAGGCGCACGACGTGATGAAGCGCGCACTCTTGTGATCCTTAACGCAGCGGCAGCATTACATGTCGGCGGACTCGCAAGCGATTTGCAAGAGGCGGCTCGGCTTGCTGAGGAAAGCATCGATAGCGGTGCGGCTCTCACTAAACTTGAAGAATTAGTTCGTGCCACGAATCGAACCGGCCATTAGACTTCGGCATGTCTTCATGGACTTACTTGCCACGATTATTACGAGCAAACGACGTCGATTGGACGCTGCTAAAAAGCATGTGCCCCTTGACGAGATGCGCGCGTTGGCTAAACAGGAACGAGCCAGGGCCAAACCACATCGACTAATCGAAGCGTTGCGTGACGAAAGCAGAATCAACATCATTGCCGAGTTTAAGCGGCGCTCTCCTTCAAAAGGCGAGATAAACTACTCAGCCGATCCGGCGCAGATGAGCCGCCTGTACGAATCGGCAGGTGCCGCAGCCGTGTCGGTCCTTACTGAGGAAGATTTCTTCGATGGATCACTCGCAGATCTGCGCTCTATCCGCCATGCGATTTCGCTGCCAATCTTACGCAAGGACTTTGTTTTTGAAGACTACCAGGTTTACGAGGCGGCCGCCGCGGGCGCGGACGCCCTCTTGTTAATCGTTGCCGCCCTGGATGATGAGGTCCTGGCGCGGCTGCGCAGGATTTCTGAAGACGAATTGGAAATGGATGCTTTGGTTGAGGTTCATACGAAAGCAGAACTTGAGCGAGCGCTCAGGACCGGCCTGCACATTGTCGGGGTGAATAATCGAGATCTGCGGACATTCAGCGTTTCGACCGAAACTTCGGCGCAATTGGCGCGCGAGGTTCCAGACGATGTAATTCTGATCAGCGAGAGCGGACTGAATCCCGAAGAAGTTCGTAAGCTCAGGGCACTTGGATACAAAGGTTTTCTGGTTGGCGAAGCCTTGATGCGGGCAGATGATCCCGGAAGATCGTTGCGCAGTTTTCTTGTTGAGCCTGAAAAGGCGCGCACTCTTCTCTAGTCGGTTCATAAGCGTTTGAGCAAGCGCTTTTCTCTAGCCCAGCCGTTTTGAGTCTGTGTCAGAACTCGGACATGAACTCAACGGAAGTATTTTCTTGAACGCAGAGGACGCTGAGGCACTTGCAAAGGTGCGCAAAGGACGGTTTTTCCTCTGCGTCCTTTGCGAAAACCTCCGCGCTCTCTGCGTTAAGATTGGCTCTTAACAATCACACTTCCTCAGTCTTGACGCACCTTCTTTATGGCCGGGCTATCCCTCAGATGGCAGGAAGGATACGGAGTCCTCAGCTTGCGCAAGGATGAGATTGGCAGGGTTTCCCTGTATATTGACCGGCAAGAGGAGCATCACCGTCGAGGCACTGTCTCTAATCTACTGGAGAGGGCGTCAAAATTTCGTGGTTAAGGTCAAAATCTGTGGCATCACAAATCTAGAAGATGCGCGCGCCGCCATCAAAGCCGGCGCCGACATGCTGGGCTTCAACTTCTATCCCGCTAGCCCGCGATTCATCGAACCGAAAAATGCACGCGCTATAGTTGATGTGCTGCGCTCTGAAAAATCGTTCTTGAATCATAAAGTAGTAATGGTGGGTGTCTTTGTGGACGAATCGTCGCCGGAGGCTATCGCTCATACTGCACAAGAAGCTGGCCTTGACGCCGTGCAGTTGCATGGCGACGATTCATTCGCGTTTTGTGAAGCCGTGAAGGATCTGTTGCCCGATTGCCTCTTAATCAAGGTTCTGCGCGTAGATGAGAAGTTTCAACCAGCCGAGGCTAAGCAGTATGCAGCGGATGTAATCATGCTGGATGCCTTCCATCCCGAATTGCGCGGTGGTACGGGGAAAAAAGTCGATTGGAAAAAAGCTCGAGAAATAGCCGAGGCAGCGCCACGTCTTTTTCTGGCTGGGGGCCTGGCGCCAGAGAATGTCGCCGCTGCGATCGAGGAGGTGCGACCCTACGGAGTTGACGCCTGTACTTCGCTCGAATCCTCGCCTGGCAAGAAGGACGCCGAGCGCATGAAGGAATTTGTTCGCGCTGCCCATACCGGGTAAACTGCCCGCAACTCTGTCTAAGCCGAGTCATTTGAAAGGGACGTAATTTCGTGTCGCAGATAGTCGAACCACCAGCAACTTCAGGCTCTGCAAGACCTAAAGCGACGCGCATCGCCCCCGATTCAGAGCAGCCATCTGCGCGCGCCTTGAGCGCCCTGAATCTGCAAAAATCTTATGGCCGGCGCCGCGTGGTCGATAACGTAACTTTACATGTCGAACCGGGCGAGGTGGTGGGTTTACTGGGCGCGAATGGAGCCGGCAAGACAACCACGTTCTACATGATCATTGGATTGGAAACTCCCGAAGCCGGCCGAGTATACCTGGCAGGCCAGGATGTAACGAAGTTGCCGATGTATCTACGCGCGCGGCTGGGCCTCGGATATTTACCGCAGGAACCGTCGGTGTTTCGCAAAATGACGGCGGCGGAAAATATTCTCGCGATCCTCGAGGCGACGGAATTACGGCGGCGTGAACAATTGAAGCGCGTGGAAGAGCTGTTGCAAGAATTCGGCATCGAGCACGTTCGCAACACACGAGGGGACTCATTATCAGGCGGTGAACGCCGAAGGACTGAAATCGCGCGAGCTCTGGCGACTGAACCACAGTTTATCTTGCTCGATGAACCTTTTGCCGGAATCGATCCAAAAGCGGTCGACGATATTCAAAGCGTAATTCTATATTTGCGCAGCCGAAAGATCGGGATCTTGGTCACTGATCACAATGTGCGAGAAACGCTCGGCGTAACCGATCGTGCCTATATCATGGCGGAGGGAAAAATTTTTCGATCGGGCGTGCCGCAGGACTTGACAGAGGACGCCGAAGTTAGAAGACTTTATTTAGGTGAGAAATTCCGCATGTAATTGTGGCAAGCTATCAGCGCGCGATAGGTGTTATAATCAGGTCGTAGCGGTCGCCCGCAAACAAACTTCCCCGGCACTTATTTACTAGTTTTCATTTGAGGTATGTCAGTCAGGCTTACAACCAGTCTTCAACAGCGTCTGGTGCTGACGCCGCAATTGCGGCAACGCATCGAGATGTTGCAAATGACTTCACTCGAGTTGACTGACCTCATCCAACAGCAAATGAACGAGAATCCGGTGCTGGAAGAAGTTGCGACGCAGGAAGAGGCGCGTGAGCTGGCAGAAAAGATTCTGGATCACATGGCGAGCGGCGGCGACCTGGAAAACCTGCCTGCTTCCAGTGTCGAGCCGACCGCGCCGGAACTCGGACAGGCCTCGTCGAATGGCACGGGCGAAAGCGAAAATGCAGAAGCTTCATTCTCGGCCGAGTTTGAAACAGACCTTGCCGGAAGCACCGAGAGCGAAGCAGCGACTTCGGAGGCAGGCGACGAAATCGCTACCGAAACAACGCGAGATGCTTTTGAAGAAGTCGATTTCGGCCGTGAGTTTCAGGACTATCTCGACCCAGGGTACAAGACCCAGGAATTCGAATACAAAGAAGACGCGCCCACATTTGAGCAGTTTCTGACTAAGCCACAATCGTTGGCCGAACACCTGGAATGGCAGCTTCACATGGATTGCGCCGAAGGCGAAATCTGCCTAGCCGCCGAATGCGTTATTGGGAATCTCGACGAAGAAGGTAGGCTAAATGCAAGCAACGAAGAAATGGCCGGGCAGGGTGGATGGTCCGAGGAAACGGTCGAAAGGGCTCGGCAAATCGTAATGAGGCTTGAACCTGTCGGCTGTGGCGCGCGCGATGTCCGCGAATGCTTGCTGGTGCAGCTGGAGAGCCGCAGTGAAACTGAACGCTTGGCTACGCGGCTAATTCGCGATCATCTCGAAGAGTTACAGCAACACAAGCTACCTCACCTTTCGAAGCAAATTGGAGTTGATGTCGAAACGCTGGCTGCTGAAGTGCAGTTTATTCGAACCCTCGACCCATATCCCGGGAGGCGCTACTCGTCCGAGGAGCCGATTCTTATCTCGCCGGAGATATACATTGAGAAACTCGATGAGAATGGTGATTATATAATTTATTTCGCTGATGACGGCAGCCCGCGCCTGCGTATCAACCCCAGTTATCAGCAGATGCTGTCGCAATCGACTGTGACGAAAGAAACGCGCGATTTTATCAAGGAAAAGATGCGCTCTGCGGTCGATCTATTGCGCAACATCGAACACCGCCGACAGACAATCTATCGCGTGGTCGAATCGATCGTAAACCGCCAACGGGAGTTTCTGGATAAAGGCGTCCAATACATTAAGCCGATGATGCTGAAAGACATTGCCGAAGATATTGGAATGCACCTTTCCACAGTCTCCCGGGTCGTTAATCGAAAATATGCGCACACCCCGCAGGGGGTGATCGAACTGCGCCGCTTCTTCACCGAAGGCATGTTAAATGAAGAAGGCGAAGAAGTATCAACCAGGATAATCAAGCTAAAGATCAAAAAATTGATAGAAGAAGAAGACTCTCACAACCCAATTACCGACGATCAAGTGGTAAAAATCCTGGTGAAAGACGGAATAAAATTGTCGCGCCGGACAGTGGCAAAGTACCGCGACCAGATGAATATCCCAGGTTCCCGTGAGCGCCGCGCCGTGGTCTAGCCGGCAGGTGATCGCAATCATAGCCAGCGCGAAGGGTCGAGGAGAGTACATTCCAGAATGAGGTTCGAATACACCGGACGCCATGTTGAGGTCACTCCTGCAATTCGCCGCCACGTCCAGGAGCAGTTCCGCAAACTTGAACATATTTTCAACGGGACTAATGCGCGCGTTCATGTGATCCTGGCGGTTGAAAAGAATCGGCAGACAGGCGAGGTAGTTGTTAACTGGCGCGATCATACACTGACCGCAACCGACACCAATGCGGACATGTACATGGCTTTAAGCCGTGCTGTCGAAAAGATCGAGAAGCAGGCTCTCAAGCTCAAGAAGAAAATCATTGATCGCAAGCACGGTGCGCGTAAGACTTCGGCCGTGGCGCCGACTCCGGACGGGCAAGTTCAAGCCACGCCGCCGCCGGTGCGAATTATTGCGGCGCGACGCTACAACGTAAAACCGATGACGGCCGAAGAGGCGGCTCTTAGTCTTTCGGCAAGTAATGATCATTTCGTCGTTTTTCGCGATGCGGATACCAATCGCGTAGGTGTGCTCTATAAACGTCAGGATGGAAACTTCGGCTTGATTGAGCCGTGACCGACTTTCGAAATAACATTTTATTGGAGGAGCGCATCATTGGATGCTGCTCCTCTTTTTCTTTGAGCGCGACGAATGTGCCTTATTTCGCGATAACCGCGACTCTAACGCGATGCTTGTCGTGAATGGAAGCTTAGCGCTACAGTCAACGCGACAGCTTTAACTTGTTTCAAGATGGCGAAGAAAACTAAGAGCCCTACTGGACGCGACATTGTAATTATCACTGGCTTGAGCGGCTCCGGTATGACCTCAGCCACCAATGCGTTCGAAGACCTGGGGTTCTTCTGCGTTGATAATATGCCTTTGACTCTGTTGCCTACCTTTGCGCGTCTGGTACATGCGCAGGAGGGCGAAGGGGGACGAATCGATCGGGCTGCTCTGGTAATTAGTTTTCGTGAAGGACGATTTCTTTCAGACTTTGCCAAGCAATTGCGGGTCCTTCGCGCTAAAGGCCTGGCAGTGTCGGTCTTATTTTTTGAAGCGTCAGACGAAATTCTAGCGCGACGATTCAGTGAGACCCGCCGGCCGCATCCCGCTGACCGAGGTAAAGGTTTGTTCGACGCAATCCGCACAGAACGCGCGGCGATGAAACGTGTGCGCGCGCTGGCCGACGAAGTTGTTGACACCTCAGACCACACGGTGCATTCGTTACGTAAGGTGTTGCTTGAGCGTTTCAGTCCTACCGGAGAAGCCGCGCCGATGCGTGTGCAAGTACTGAGCTTCGGACACAAGTTCGGACCTCCGAAAGATATGGAGTTGCTATTTGACGTGCGGCATTTGCCAAACCCACACTTCGTGGATGGATTACGAGCGCTGCCGGGAAGCGATCGTCGCGTGATCAATTACTTGAAGGCGCAACCCGAAGTCGAAGAGACCCTCAATCGGTTCAGTGATCTGCTTTACTATTTGTTGCCTCAATACAAGCGGGAGGGGAAGTCTTATCTCACGCTCGGAATAGGTTGCACGGGTGGTCGTCACCGTTCGGTAATGATTGCGAATGAGTTAGCGAAACGTCTGCGTCGGGCCGGATTCGATGCCCACTCGGTGCATCGCGATATGAGTAAAAGGCGACCAGGTGGCGGGTGAACATTCATGAAAGTGATCGATTCCAAAGCTAAGCCTGAACCCACGCGCCTGGTGGGCGGTGTAATAGTAACCCATGGCCATTTGGCGAACGAATTTTTGGCCGCGGCTGAGATGATCGCGGGCCCCATATCAAATGTCACGACCGCATCGATCGATTGGCACGACGATGTTGATGTAGCGCGCGAAGTGCTCGAACGCGCTATTGCGAGGGTATCGCAGGGACGTGGTGTGCTCCTGCTGACAGACATGTTTGGTGGAGCGCCCACGGATATCGCTTCGATGTTTCTTAGCGATAGTGCAATCGAGGTTGTGAGCGGCGTCAATCTGCCAATGATCATAGCGCTGGCAAAGCAGAGCCCGGAAACGTCGCTCGGAGAAGTAGCTCGTTCGGTTCGCGACAGTGGGACAGAGGGCATCTATCTTGCCGGTGAACTGCTTGCAGCTCCAGTCAAGACGAGTTGAACCGTCTAACGCTGCCTGGTAACTCCCAGTCTCAGCAATTCAGGATTATCCGATTATTATCCCGTTGAGGGCTGGGTGGGTTAGTCTCGCGCAGGTGGGCCTAAAAATGATCGGGATGTATGCTTCTGCTAATCTTGTTCACACAATTCGCTGATTCATCGAGATCGGGTAAACTCTCGGGCATTACGCATGAGTATCGATTCAGGGTCAAGGCTAATCCATCTTTTGATCGGAAAGTCGGTTATCGAGGCGCTCCTGATTACGGGCGTCGCGGTGACATTTTATTTCGTTACGACGAATCCGTATTTGCGAGGCTGGCTCGACGAGGCCAACCGACAGACAGTTTCTGGTTGGGCCGTCGACGAATCGAATCTTGGCACGCGCGTGGAAGTTCAACTGTTCATAGATGACAAGTTTGTCGATGACCGATCGGCCGCTGAGTTTCGCCCCGACGTGCATGCGGCACGGCGTGCGGATGATGATTGGCATGGCTTCATTTTCAAAACCCCGCCTTTGCAACCGGGCGAACATGAGGCGCGCGTTTACGCTGTTCATGCGAGTGGAGGCGGTGCCCGTCGGACATTGCAACTAATCGGAAAGCCACTGCGGTTTCGCATCGAAACAACCATCAGCGAGGACAAAGCCCGACGTTGAATCTAATCAATCAACACGGTATGCCTATGCATAGTCCGACAGTAGCGACGATCGGCGATCGTGCGCTGGCCGCCTGGGAAATCGTCTCGGTCGTTTCTTCCGTTCTGATCGCGGAATGGGTTCTGGCTGTTGCCGGGCTGAACAGACTCATCGTGGCAGTCCCGGTGACTCTTGCGTTTGCATTCATGATCGCTTCACACCGGCAGCGAAGAGAAACTCTTCGGGATCTGGGATTCCGTCTGGACAACTTTGCTCACGCAGTATTGCTGCTGCTTTTACCAATGCTGGCAACGACGGTCGTGTTGCTTATGGTAGGGTGGTTGTCAGTGGCAGGCATAAATTTTCTGCGCTGGCGTTCCGGATCGGCTTTGGTCGTTCAATTAGTTCTGGGATTTGGCTGGGGACTGGTTCAGCAGTACGTGTTGCAGGGATTCATAAACCGGAGAGCAATAATTGTCTTTGGACGCGGCTGGCTAAGCGTGCTATTGGTGGCGGCCATTTTTGCGGCCTTGCATTTTCCGAATGCCTGGTTGGCCGTTGCCACCTTCGTGGGAGGTTTTGTTTGGGCGGCAGTGTATCAGCGCGCGCCCAACATTTTCGCCCTTGCCCTCTCGCATTCCTTAATGACCTGGGTATTTATCTCCACCACGCCTGCCTGGGCGTTACATCATCTACGCATCGGATTCAGCTATTTTGGCTAAAGGCAGTTTGCTTCGGCGGAAATCGGCTGGCATCGGTTGCCATCCCCAGTTAAAAGATCAATAGTTTCTCGCTGTGCTTGTTGAACAATGATTTGCTATAATTGACGGGCCTTGCAAGAGAGCAAGTCGGGCGATCGCTGCTTCGCGCTGCAGGATTTCAAATCTTTGATTTGAGGTTTCAAGTTCGCGAAGAAGAGGAAAGTCCGAACACCGAAGGGCAGCGAGCCCGCTAACGGCGGGGCGTCGGATCGAATCTCAGATCTCTGAGATCTCAAATCTGTGATTGGTCGGACGACGACAAGTGCAACAGAAAACAGACCAGCCGACCGTTTTCATTTCAAATCTCAAATTGAGATCTGAAATTCGAAGCGCGGTGATGGGTGAAATGGTGCGGTCCGCAAGGGCTTAATGTAAGAGCGCACCGGCACGCGTGGCGACATGCGCGGCCAGGCAAACTCCTCGCGGTGCAAGACCAAATAGGGAGGCGTTAAAGGGTTGCCCGCCCAAGGCCTCCGGGTAGGTCGCTTGATCCAGCCGGCAACGGTTGGACTAGAGGAATGATCGCTACTCCGATTTTTGATTTGAGTTTTAAATCTGAGAAATCGGAGAACAGAATTCGGCTTATAGACTTGCTCTCGTTGTACGGCTATATCCCGCGAACGGATTGATTTGCAATTCGCTTTCTCGCTGGCGCCGGTTCTTCGATCCGCTAATGCCGACGCACCGCCGCCGATTTCTTAGCATCGCTTTCACAAGGAGACTCCGAAAGGACATGGCCAATCGAAAGGGAGTGTTTATTGGCGCATACGTGCCCAACGAACTAAAAGAATCGCTGCGTCGTCGTGCTGCGGCGGAACATCGCACGCTCTCTCAGGAGATCACCCGAATTCTGACCGAAGCAATCCACGGGCGGAATCTTCCCGCGGGTAGTATCGACCGTCGCGCGCCAAACTCACCTTCTCGTCGCCGCGCTAGCGATCCTTTCCCGAGGCGCCGTCGAGACGACTTGCCTTATGCTCCATCTGACAACAAGCGCAGCGAGGATCGTTAGTCACCCGCGCCGCCTTGTGCCTAACATCGGCAAGCGGCCGAATCAGCAGCAGGAAATGACAGATTGAAGTATCTGGTCGTCATCAGTCTGATTGGTTTACTGCTCTTTATGTTTTATCGGCGGTTACGGCCGTACCTCAAGCTCGTTCGAGACTTTCTCAATACCATCGCCCACTTTCGTGAAGTAAGCACCACTCGCGGGCGCTCTGGGAGTCAGCGTCGTGAAAAGCTGGTCTGTTGCAGCACCTGCGGGACCTGGATTCCCATAGGTCGAGCACTCAGCTCAAATTCGGTTGAGTATTGCTCCCGAAATTGTCTGGAGACCGCATCGGTCTCGAAAAGAAGAAAAAGCGCAGGCTGAAGGGCGAGTATCTACGAGCCAAGGTGCTGACCCCCACCAGCGGCCTCTTCCGGCAGCAGGTTTCCGGATTCGTGAATAGCCTTTCCTGTGTCAGTAAGAAAAAGAATCACGATGCCCACGATGAAGAACATTATCAATGACAGCAAAGCCTGGCGGTAAGAGTTTGTAGCTGCGACTACCGCGCCGAATACCAGTGGCCCAATCCATGAAGTGCCACGTTCGGAAACTTCGTAGATCCCGAAGAAAGAGGCTTCACGCCCCGCGGGAATCATTCGCGAGAAAAGAGAGCGCGAAAGAGCCTGCGAACCTCCCAGCACAATCGCTATAACCGCGCCCATGATCCAGGCTTCACTCGTTGTATTAAGAAAGGCGTATCCATAAATCACGACAGCTGCCCATAGGACCAGAGAAGCAACAATTGCGTTCCTGGTACCCACGGCATAGGCCAGACGTTCGAATATCAGCGCGCCAAAGATGGCCACAAATTGCACCATGAGAAAAATCAGCAACAAGAATGACTGATCTGTCTTGAGTCCTTTCGTGATGAAAAGTTCCTGCGCCATGAAGACAGAAGCCATCGTAATGACAGTCTGAATTCCATCGTTATAAAAAAGATAGGCAATTAAATATTTCAACGTATGACGTAACCTCGAAAGCTCTCGAAAGGTTCTGCCAAGTTCAGAAAAGCCGATCGTCAGATAGGATTTTCCTCGCGGCAGGGACTTTTCGGCGCGCCGCGTCTTCAGCATTGCGAAGGTAATCAGCGCGAAAGCTCCCCACCAAACACCCGCCGATAGAAGCGACAATCGCACGGCCACGTAGGTGTCGATTCCGAAGGTCGCTGCGCTGCGGACCAATAGGAAGTTAACAGCCAGCAATAGGCCGCCACCGAGATAGCCGTAAGCAAAGCCACGGCTGGAAACTTTGTCGCGCTGGTCTTCGGTCGTAATCTCGCCGAGGAAACTATTGTAGAAGACGATTGAAGCGCCAAAGCCGAGATTGGCGATGATGAAGAGCAACCCGCCCAGCAGGTAATGTCTGCCGGCAACGAAAAACATCAGACAGTTCGCCGTGACTGCGACATAGCAAAACAGCGCCATCATGCGTTTCTTAAGATGTGTATAGTCCGCAATCGCGCCGAGTATCGGGAGCATAAAAACCTGGAGAAAAACAGCAACTGAAACGCAGGTGGGAAAAAACGATTTCGCCGTAACCGAACCTAATGGTCCAAAGCTCATTATCGTTCCGTTTTCGCCGACGGCGTTCTGGGTCAATTCCGTGAGATATGGCCCGTACAAGGCCCCGACGACCGTCGTGTAGAAGGCGGAGTTCGCCCAGTCGTACATCTTCCAGCCAAATAGCTCGCGCCGATCGTTCTTCGCTGATGGATCGAACCGCCCAGGTGCGGCGGCTTTACGTGTTCTTGCAGCTTTCATCAGTATGTTGCCGGCGGCTTACCAGTTAGAGTTTTGACAATGACGGGTGTGATGTCCGTCAGTGACCGTATCGAGGCAGCGATCCGACGCTTGTTATTACCCCAGACAATCGTGGGCACAGGATTGAGCGTGTGATTGCGAGACGAGAGATCTTCGATGTTTCCGTGGTCGCTGGTTAAGACCACCGTTGTGTCTTCAAGGTCAAGTCGTGACAGGGTTGCGCGAATAAACGAAGCGAGCATCGGCACAACTCTGCGGGCGGCGTTTAAGTCCTGCGTATGGCCGATCTTATCTGTGATGAAATATTCGTACAGAGTAAATTGGTTGGCGGCAACAATTGTTGCGAGCACCTCTCCAGCCTGTTCAGGACTACGCAGATCAATATTCTCGCCGCGTTCAATCAACATCGCGTTAGTGAAGTCCTGATATACCGCCCGGCCTGCTTTCAGGTCTTCCACGACATTAAAGCGTAGGCCCGCAGCTTCAACAGCCGCAGTAGTAGCCGAGATCCATCGTGGTCGATTCTCAAAAAATCGGGCCGTATAAGTGTTTGCAAAGGTTATCTTCTCGACTCTGGAGCGTTTTAGCTGAAGGAAGATTGAATGCTCGGAGATGATATCGAGCAGCACTTGATTCGGAAAGCCCTGCTTGTGATAACCGATTGCGGCCGGGGCGTTAATCCCCGTCAGGATAGTCGTCTGGCCGGAAGCACTCTGCGGCCTGCCTTCAACTCCCAGGCATGCGTCTGTCGGCGCAACTACGCCATCGAAAGCGACGCCAGGTTGTTCGTTCTGAAAAATTGCCAGCGGATCGGCTTCATGCAAGCCGTCGAGGGGATTGTGGGGGCCACGCGTGCCGATTCCCAGACCATCAATGAAAAAAAGAAGCAGAGACACAGAGGCGATGAATACCATCTGCCCATTATTAAGTGCAAGACTCGGCGCTTCCGGGAGGCATGATAAGGCATGCCCTCGCACACGTCTCAAAGAACGTAAAAGTTTCCCAGGAACAGCGTCATCGGCTACGCCGATCGTTAATTAATCCCTGCGCTCGATAGGCATTCAGCTTGTTGTGAAGGGTCTTCAGACTTACGCCCAGGAGCTCGGCCGCTTTCGTTTTGTTATTTCCGGTCTTATCGAGCGTCCGCATAATCATTTGCCGTTCGATCACTTCAAGTGGAGTGCCAACCGGAAACGTAATTGTGTCTTCCTCACGAACGCTCTGGCGCTGCTCGAATGGGTAAGGTGCAAAGTGATGCCGTTCGATTTGCTCTCCCGAGCAGATTACTACCGCGCGCTCGATCACGTTCCGCAATTCACGAACGTTGCCCGGCCAGGAATGAAAGCGCAACGCGTCCAGAGCTGCGGGACTCACGAACCGAGCGGGCCGATCATGTTTCGCCGCCAAACGCGTCACCAGATGCTGGGCCAGCAGCGGCAGATCTTCCATACGTTCAGTCAACAGCGGCATGTGAATCGTGATCACGTTGAGTCGATAGAGCAGGTCCTCTCGCAACGTACCATCGCGCACCGCCTCTTGCGGGTCCTTGTTCGTCGCCGCGAGAATGCGGACGTCGATGGGAATATCTTTACGGCTCCCGAGGCGATGAACAACGCGCTCTTCGATTACCCGAAGCAGTTTTGCTTGCAGCAAAGAAGGCATCTCGCCGATTTCGTCGAGCAACAGCGTACCCGTGTTGGCCAGCTCAAAGCAGCCGTGCCGGCGCGAAACTGCCCCGGTGAAGGCGCCCTTTTCATGTCCGAACAGTTCCGATTCCATCAACGTGTCGGGAATTGCTGAGCAGTTAATCGCGAGGAAAGGCGCGTTACGACGTGGGCTGAGATTATGAATCGTGCGCGCCACTAACTCTTTGCCGGTTCCTGATTCACCGGTAATCAGCACAGAAGCCGATGACGATGCTACCTGCTCAATCAGCAAATATACCTTTTGCATTTCATCGGAGCTGCCGACCAACTCGCCGAACGCGCCGCGGTCGCGCAGTTCCCGGCGCAGAATTTCATTTTCGCGCCGGGCTTCAGTAAGCTCGACAGCGCGCTCAAGCACGACCCCCAGTTTCTCAACGTCTACCGGCTTTTCAAAATAGTGGTATGCGCCTTCTTCCTGGATGGCGCGCACTGCCGATTCGACCGAGATATCTTTAGCGATGAGGATTATCGGCGTGTGCGGCTGACGTTGGCGCATCTCTCGTAGCAAGGCGAATGCGTCACTTTCATTGCCGGAAGTGTCAGAAATGATTGCCATCGGAGAAAACGTTTCGGCAACCTCAAGGGCGGAGGGCCGGCGGGATTCGGTGCAAACTTCATAACCACGAGCCTTCAACTCCTCACCCAGCGCATCGGAATGGTCGCGGTCGCCATCGATAATTAGAACTCTGCCCTTCATCAAGGTGAGTGTAACATAATCGTAGCGGCAGGATTTGGGTCAGTAGCCCGACCGTGACCAAGCACGTGCCAAGAGCCAACGGCGCGAAATACGATAGCCTCGGCGAACGCTCCAGATTTGGAAGCTCTTCGATTAGCAAGCGTTGAAGGGCGCGATAATATCCAAAACCAATAACGCCCACGAACGTGGTCGGAAAATGAGTCAAGGCTCTGATAATCAAGCGAGATCGAGTCGCGCTATGAGCGCTGAAGCGCTGCAAACAAGAGGAGGCCGGCACTTCCGAAGTTTGCTCCGGTTGTGTCGGCCCCCTGTGTCCGAAATCCGTAATCCTACCTTAGTAAACTCGTTCGCGATTTACCAGTACCCACTGGACTCTGCCATCGGGAAAATATCTAACCTGATAAGTGTCGCGATAAGTTCGCCATCCTTCGTGCACAATTCGCGTCTCAATAGTAGTGCGGTACTCCAAGCCGCGATTGTAATAACGCCGGTCCCAATGACGGCGCCTGCCGATTTGAATTTGGACTTGCGGATTGGTTTTTGTTACTGCGTTGCCCTTAGTCTCCGACCACGAACCCATAAAGCCAAGGGACGCTAACGCCAGCGTAAATGTAAGTAGTTTCTTCATGTCTTCCCCCTTGTTTCAAAAAAAGTAATCCGACAATTTGAGCTTGCAAATCGGACCCCTCGGTTTAGGCTAAGCAGTCCAGGCACACTTTCATTAAAGAAATGAATTCTTCGCGCAATCGGGCTGAAACTCGAAGGCGGCGAGATTACAATTCAACCTCTTAAGATGAAATTCCTGTTGCGGCCCGACAGCGAAGAAAGTCCTATACGCGACACCCGATGTAGGAATAGGTTACTAATTCATAGGGAGTGAGCGGTACGCGGTGGCGACAAACAGCTTACTACCAACTGCTTGAGCGCGTGGGTAGGCCCATCACACCACGCGAGACGCAATTGCAGCCGCTAGTTTTGGAATTGCTCCCTCATGCGCGACGATGCTGACACGCAGGCCCAAATCAGCGGCCCTTTGTGCAACTGTCGCGTTGATGCAACTGATGGTCACATCGGAGAGCAGTTGTTCCAAATCGTTTGTGTCGAACAGTTCTGCAAACTCTTCGACGTCTGAACAACTCGAGAAGGCAACACAATCAATTCCACCGCCCGCGAGAAGCGCGTTGAGTTGCGCCAGCGCCGAGTCATTCGCAGCAGCAGTGCGATAAGCAACGACAACATCGACCCGTGCCTCTGCATTCTCGAGCATCAGCGGAAGCGGATCGGCCGAAATGACCGCTCGCGGAATTAAAAGATTGAGGGCGCGCAGAGAATTAGGGCCACCAACATATTTTTCCAGCGCAGTGAGAACGGCTTCAGCTTTGTGATCGACCGCAACAAGGTCCACATGAATCTGCGCGGCTTCCAATTTGTCGGTAGTTGCAGCGCCGATAGCGCAGATGCGCAAGCTATCCAGCTCGCTCGTTTCGTGACCGAGTTGATAGAAGCGACCTAAGAAAAATTTAACCGCATGATTATTCCGGAAGATGATCCAGTTGTAACCGAACAGATTGTCGATCGCTTCGTCGAGAGCGAAATAGTTATATGGCGCGCTAATTTCCACCTGCGGCCAGTTAAGAACGCGGGCGCCGTCACGTTCGAGTTCAACGGTCAGCTCATGAGTGGCTGAAGGTGCGATTAGGACAGTGCGTCCGGTAAGCAATCCATTCGTGGAAACAGATTCCATCTTGATAAGCTCTATCCTAAGAAACGAAAAGCGCCGTAGACGCGAATGCGTTTATAGCTCGGGTGCGCCCTCTAATTGTGCAGGTCCTTTAGGAGCGAAATCGGACATCCCTCCTAAAGGAGCTGAGCTCAACAGGAGGCTCGAGGTGCCATAAACATTTGGCTCTAACGGAGCATAACGAATTGACGATTCTTCTTCTTCACTTGCCAGCCTTTCTATATTTCCGCACTCGCCACGCGACAATGCCTATGACAACCGCAGCGATCAGGAAAACGGTGCCACTGCGACCAACCCACTTGACCAGTAGCGGCAGGCTCTGACCAAATAAATAACCAAGCGTCGTAACTACGACCGACCAAAGGACGGCCCCGGCGATGTTATAGACAACGAAAATTCTCCACGGCATCCTGGAGGCGCCGGCGAAAAGGGCCGCAAACACGCGTAAGCCGGTAATGAAACGGGCGACTAGAATCGTTTTATTGCCGTGGCGCTCAAAATAATTTTCCATGTGCTGCACGCGTTTTGGCGTGAGAAAGACAAATCGACCGAAGCGCAAAAGCACATTACGGCCATAATGATGACCGATGGCGAAGCCGATGTTGTCGCCGATGACCGCGCCGGTCGCGGCGATTAGCATTACCAGAGCGATGTGAAATTCCCCGGTCGCTGCGAAGTATCCGGCGATCAAGAGAATTGTCTCTCCCGGCACCGGCACGCCGGCATTCTCGAGCATTACGCCGAAGAACACCGCCCAGTAACCATAGATGAGCATGTAGTGCTCGATCAGTTGCAGCGAGTTGTGCAGGAATTCCATCGTTGAAGCGGCTTTAGAGGATTCTAGGTGAAGGCATTGAACCGCGGCAAGCTTGGCGTACTCGACGCGAAGGTTTAGAATGCGGCTGGCTTCTCCCCAATCAACAAGCGATTGTCTGACAAGACCCGTCACGTGGGCTCTTCACGCAAGGCTAATTCATATTCAAGAGCGAGTTGCCATGAAAACCAAAAGATACGTGGTCGCTGCCCTTGTCCTGGTCTTAACAGCTTTCGCTGCGCTGGGACAGTCGCGTAATTCGCGGAGACCGCCAGTGCAGAAGCCCGTTTCGTCCGCTCCGCCTCAGCAGCAAGCCGATCAGACTTCGCCTAAGCAGGAACTCGATCCTGCGCAGAACGATCTGGAAACGCTTAAGATTGACACCAACCTTGTGACCGTTCCGGTAATCGCAAGTTCGCGCAGTGGAAAATACATCGCTGATTTGCGGAAAGAGGAATTCACCGTATCTGAAGATGGAGTGGCACAGGAAATCGCTTTCTTCGCGACGGTGAGCGCGCCATTTCACGTCGTGCTTCTGCTTGATACAAGCGCGAGCACCAAAGAGAAGATCGGGCAAATTCAACAGGCCGCGGTCTCGTTTGTCGATCAGTTGAACGCGACCGACAAGGTTAAGATTATCTCTTTCGAGGACGAGGTTCGCGACCTTAATGACTTTACCAACGACAAAGCAGAGCTCCGCGACGTTATTAGGCAGACCCGATCCGGCCAGGGTACAAAACTTTACGATGCGGTGCAGTTGTCACTCAACGTGCTGAGATCGATTAATCAACGAAAGGCAATCGTGCTTTTCACTGATGGCGTCGATTGGTACAGCGACAGGGCGACACTCGCAGGTACTGTTCACGATCTCGATGAACTGGGCGTAATCGTATATCCCATTCGCTTCGACACGCGCGCGGACACGGAACGCATGGTTAGAGACCAGGACGCCCAGACGAATGGCGTCCAATTGCCAACGAGTGATGTGCTTCGGAAAACGCCTACTGTCGGCACCCCTCCTACGTTTCCCAGTGATGAGCCGTTGCCAGGTTCGACGCGGCAACCGCAAAGAAGTTCTTTGCCATCACCTGATGTGATCTTCGGGCGTCGGAGGAACCAGCCGAACGGCTTACCAACCGACCCATTTCCCGATACCGCGCCGCGAAGCTCGACACCAAACGATCCGTCTCGGCTGCCGCCGGGTCCTCGAAGAACCAGCGACAGTATTGGGCCGATGCTCGACCAGATGTACTTCACGGCGGATGGTTATCTGCGAGACCTCGCGGATCGATCTGGCGGACACCTCTATCGCGCCGATACGGTGCTGCTCCTGCCACAAGCCTTTGCCGCCATCGCCGCGGAACTACAAACGCAGTACTTGCTCGGTTATTACCCCACCAATCAGAACCACGATGGCGCCTACCGGAAGATCCAGGTCAAGACGTCTCGTAAGGACGTGGCAGTGCGCGCGCGGCCAGGTTATCGTGTGCGGAGTGGTGATTAGAATCAGGACTAGCCTACTCGTCTACGCTTTTCGTAACCAGCGATTAGTCTCCGTACTCTCAGAGCTTTTGCCGCCTGGCTGCTGCTCTCGATAGGCGCTTGTTCCTCATCATTCACCCGTGTTAGTTTTTGAGCGCAATTCGAACGAAAAATTTGACTGATCCCTATGCCCGATCGTAAAGATGCCTGGGAACTGTTGTGCGAATACACGAAGGGCGACAGTCTGCGCAAGCATGCGCTGGCCGTCGAAACGGCAATGCGCGCGTGTGCGAAGCGCTATGGTGCAGCAGACGCTGATGTCGATGAATGGGGATTGGTGGGATTATTGCACGACTTTGATTACGAGATGTTTCCTTCGGCGGATCAGCATCCATTCACCGGCGCGAACATCATGTGTGGCCGGGGATATCCCGATCGAATGATCAAGGCCATCATGGGCCACGCGACTTATACGGGAGTACCGCGCGACACCGACATGGCCAAAGCTTTGTTCGCCACCGATGAGCTGTGCGGTTTTCTGGTAGCCTGTGCGCTGGTGCGTCCTTCGCGCAGTTTCGACGATTTGGAAGTTTCTTCCGTGAAAAAGAAATTAAGGGACAAGGCTTTTGCGCGCTCAGTAAACCGCGAAGACATTTATCAAGGCGTGACGGAACTTGGAATTGAACTCGATGAACATATTCGGTTTGTGATCGATGCGCTGAAGCCGGTGCAGAAGGAAATTGGTTTGGGTCCGAAGGACGAACAAGCTGCCGCCGTTTAGTTTATCGAGCGCGTCGTACTTCATAGGTGCGCGGAATGACTAGCTTGTTAGGGAACAATTGCGATGCGGCTAAATAGGTTCCCAACGCCACCAGCAGCGTGAGTAAGACAGTGATTGCTGCCTGAGTCTTTCGCCTTCGCGCAGTGTGGCGATAAACAAACACACCGGCAAATACCGCGAAGCCGAGCGGGACGAGCACACTAGCCAGCAGAAGCCAATCGTGTCGGGCGAGATTTCTGGCAGAGCCAAATAAGAGAATTGTTAGCGTGCACCAGAGACCGAACCCGACAAATGCCAGGACAAGCGACGTTATAACGAGCAGTTTCCAGCGCATGGGACCTTGGTCGTTATCGAGAGCGCCAATCTTTGAAGGAAAGCGAGGGCAAGGATATCACAGCAGTGACAAGTTACGAGTGACGAGTTGCGAGTGACAAGCAATAGAACTTCAAAAGAATGAAGAAAGGGTTGTGAAACACATTGATTAGAGCGTACGGGAACCTCACCGGGAGCTTGTTCTCGTCACTTATCACTTGTCATTCGTCACTGATCTAAACATGGTTACGCGAAGCGCGCTGCTTTACCTCTCACGTCAGGAAGGGCTTAAAGAGTTTGCCACGCGATTCGCGCCTTTTAAGAAACTCACCACCCGCTTTATCGCCGGCGAAGACATTGACGAAGCGGTTGTAGCGATTCGCGAGTTGAACGCGCGCGGTTGCACCGCATCGTTCGATCATCTGAACGAATCGGTTACCAGCACTGAGGAAACTGAAGCTGAGGTCGAAGAGTATCTCAACGTTCTGGCACGCATCGACGAATCAGGCATCGATTCGAATGTCTCGATCAAGTTGACGCAGTTCGGACTTGAAATCGATCCGGAGCTAACCTATCGCAACGCGCGCAGAGTAGTCGCAGAGGCGGCGCGCCTTGGCAACTTCGTGCGGATCGATATGGAAGGCTCAATCGTGACGCAGGCAACCCTCGATACTTTCAAACGCCTGCGCGCCGAATTCGGACTGGATGAAGTGGGAATCGTGTTGCAGTCATATCTTTATCGCACAATGGACGACGCTCGAGAGCTCCTGAAAATCCCCGCCCGTATTCGGATTTGCAAAGGCGCTTATAATGAGCCGCCTGAGGTGGCTTATCCCGACAAGAAAGATGTCGATGCCAATTATGTTCGAGTCATGGAGATGCTTCTATCGAGCGACGTCTATCACGGAATTGCCACGCACGATCCCAAAATGATCGATGCTACGATCGATTTCGCTAACCGCGAAGGGATTGGCAAAGAAGCTTTTGAGTTCCAGATGCTTTACGGGATCCGGCGCGATTTGCAGGAGCAGCTTGCGCGGGACGGTTACAGAATGCGGGTTTATGTTCCCTATGGCAAACACTGGTATCCTTATTTCATGCGGCGACTGGCTGAACGACCTGCGAACATCTGGTTTGTTTTGAAAAATTTGTTCAAGTAGTGAATATTAACGGCTATGCCGCCATCCAGTGCGGTCAGGCTTGGCCTGACCGGGAAGTGATCACAAGGGGTCCGTTCGCAGGGGCTTAGGCCCTACGACGCTTACACTCGACGCACAGCGCCGGTAAGGCAGAGCCTAACGCGGCGCGGAAGCGGCGAGGCTGCAAGACTATCCATGGAACACTACATCTGGATCTTCTGGACGATCTTGGGCGCGATTCTAATCATCGCCGAAATCTTCACTACTGGCTTCGTCCTTCTATGGTTCGGTGTCGGAGCGCTGGCCGCCGCGTTCGCTGCCCTTGTAGGTGTCAACAGCATTACCGCTCAGTTTCTGATTTTCGCAATAGTATCGATTGCCCTGACTGCCGCTTCGCGAACCATCTTTGTTAATTATTTTTCGCGAGAGAAAACTGGTGGTGATTTGAAATCAGGTGTCGAATCGCTCCCCGGAAAAATTGGTACGGTTGTCTCATCAAGTCGTGGTGCGCTGAACGAAGGAGCCGTCAAAGTATTTGGCTCAACATGGACTGCGTATCCGGCTGACGGTGAAGAGCCTCTGGAAGCGGGCGATCGCGTTACCGTCGAACGTGTACAGGGGGCGTCGATCTATGTTCGACGTCTGGGTCAGGAACGAGACTGGCGGGGAAAAGAATTGGCGCCATAGCTCGGATGAAAGCTGAGCGCGCGGCCGAAGAGAAGAAAAGCTAATCCTCTACCGTTTCATCCTTCGGATTAATTTCTGTCTCATCAAGAGTCTTGTCTTCTTCCAGCACAGGCAGCTCGATCGTGATTCGATCGCTAGTTGCTTCGCGCAACTCGTCGCCGGTGAACCGAGCCAGCACGACCGTGATGTTGTCTTCGCCGCCTCGATCGTTCGCGCCACCCACCAACGCGTCGCATGCTGCAGCCAGGTCCTGACTTGAGTCAGAAATGATCTGGCGAATCTCTTCGTTGCGAAGTTTGCCGGAAAGCCCGTCACTGCAAAGCAGGAGCACATCGCCTTGTCGAATTTGAATACTGGCTGTGGCCGGCGCCAGCTCGTTCTGCGCGCCCAGTGCCTGCAGAATCACGTTACGGAACATGTGCGTCTCGGCCTCTTCTTCGCTAATCTGACCGACGTCAACAAGCTGTTGCACCAGCGATTGATCTTTGGTAGCCAGTCGAATCTGATCGCCACGCATGACGTAGGCACGGCTGTCGCCAACCTGCACAAGGTCGAGCTTGTCGCCTTTAATCGCTGCTCCGGTCAACGTTGCGCCCATGCCGCTACACCGGCTGTCCTCCAAACTCTTGTAATGAATGGCGCGGTTGGCCTGAATGGTAGCGTGCTTTAAACAATCAACGAGACTCGAGTCAGGTTCACACCCGGATCCGTCCGCACTGTTGCCAATCAGTACGTCGCGAACGGCCTCGATCGCCATGCGGCTGGCGACATCGCCCGCTAACGCGCCTCCCATGCCGTCTGACACCACCAGCACCAGACCTTTTTCACCGAGGGTGAACTGACGCATGTCCTCCGGATTCCTGGCGCCGTCTGAGCCGCTCCAGGTCCGCTCGGTACCCAGATCTAGAAGCAAATAGTTGTCTTCGTTTCCGCGACGCACGCGTCCAACGTCAGACTTGGCATGCAGCTCAATTAGCATAAGAGTGGAGCGACGATTCCGAAAAACCAACGGTGTTCGCCAGAATTTTATCTTGTCACTGCTCAGTTGTCATCCGTCACGGTGTTCAGTGCTTGATCCAGATCGGCGATGATGTCGTCCGTGTCTTCGATTCCCACCGAAATTCTTATTAATCCATCAGTGATTCCCAGCCGGTCGCGAACTTCACGAGCCACGGACGCATGCGTCATTGTCGCCGGATGACAAATTAACGTTTCCACGCCGCCCAGACTTTCTGCCAGCGTGCAGATCTTCACAGATTCGAGCACAGTCCGCGCCGCGGTCAGCGACCCGACATCGAATGAAACCATGCTCCCGAACCCTTTTTGCTGGCGCTTCGCCAGTTCATGCTGTTTGTGCGAACGCGATCCTGGATAGTAGATCCTTTTGACTTTGAGATGGTCTTCGAGAAATGCCGCCACGGCGCGTCCTGAACGATCATGCTGTTCCATGCGGAGCGCCAGGGTCTTGGTCCCACGCAACACCAGCCACGAGTCAAAAGGCGAGAGAATGGCTCCGGCGCTGTTCTGCACAAAAGCAATCCAGTTGGCATCATCCTCGTTGTTCAAAACCACGGCCCCCCCCACGCCATCGGAATGTCCGTTCAGAAACTTCGTGGTTGAGTGGACAACGATGTCTATGCCGAATTCCAGCGGCCTTTGCAGGTAAGGCGACATGAAAGTGTTGTCGCAAACCACGCGTGCGCCAGCTGCATGGGCGACTTCCGACACGGCCTTCAAGTCCGTGACTATCATCACCGGATTCGTCGGCGTCTCGACGAACACCATCCGCGTATTGTCCTTAATTGCAGCCTCGACGTTACTAACATCCGAAGTATCAACAAAGTCGAACTCAATGCCGTAGTTCGAAAGAATGCGATCGAACAGCCGAAACGTACCGCCGTAAGTGTTGTCCGAAACGATCACATGCTCACCGGCTTTTATTAATCGCAGCGTCGCATCGATCGCAGCCATGCCCGATGCGAAGGCGTAACCATATTGCGCGCCTTCCAGGGCCGCCAGATTGCGCTCCAGCGCCAGCCGTGTTGGATTGGAAGTACGAGCGTACTCGAAACCCTTGTGTTTGCCGAGACCCTCTTGTGCGTATGTCGACGTTTGATAGATCGGAACCGAGACAGCGCCCGTTGCGGAGTCCGGTTCCTGTCCGGCGTGAATTGCGGTAGTGGCGAATCCCATTGAATGAATCCGAGAAGTCCGAAAGTCAGCGTTCAGAAGGACAGGAGTCGGAATCACGGATAGTAGCCTGCGCGCGTTTTTACTGTCAATTGCAAGGATGGCCTGGTCACACTTACAGACGTAGGCGGCATGTGCCCTAACCTCTCTAGTGGAGTCAAATTTGCCTTCAGAGTTCATCTATGAAGTGAGAGCCGATGTCAATCGTAGAAGAAAATAGACTTCTACTGTGACGCCGGAGCGCCCGGATTGCTTTACCTAATTGGTTGCTCTTTGACATGAGACTGTTAG
>Ga0137378_10000072_pt1 | contig 55526 bp, 48 predicted proteins | sample SagtaG_21_FD_104813 | JGI IMG/M metagenome (GOLD analysis project Ga0137378, IMG submission 104813) | Vadose zone soil microbial communities from Sagehorn Ranch, Mendocino, California, USA - Sage2_L_60_16 metaG | ecosystem: Environmental > Terrestrial > Soil > Vadose zone | place: USA... | reverse complement strand
GCAGGTCGGCGGCGAACACGGTGGCGCCTTTGAGGATCACGACCATCACCAGCGGCGTCTCGATGTCGGCGTAAGTCTCGGAGATCTGCCGGCCGAGCTCGCGTACACGACTGGCGATGCGCTTCGCGCTGATCATGGCCCGGGCCGGTTTGATTTCGGTGGGTTTCTTGGTCAGGACCTCACTCATCAGACGCCGACTGGATGCCACACCGTCTTCATCTCCATGAAGGCGGTGATGAGGTACGGGCTGAGCTCCCCGGCGGGGTGCTTCACCACCCGCTTGACATTGTCAGCCGCCGCCTTCTCGACCTCGGCCACCTCGTCGGGTGTGCAGCCGGCGACGTCGATCGCGTTTACGTCCATGTGTGCGGCGAGCCAGGGCAAGAGCTCATGGCGGAATCCGCTCAGGACGTTCGCCACGCCCGCGGGCAGGTCGCTGGTCGCCAGCACCTCCGCCAGCGTCAGGGCCGGCAGCGGATCCTTTTCGGGGGCGAGCACGACCACGGCGTTGCCGCCGCACAGCGCCGGCGCCATCCGCCGCACGAGCCCCGCCAGCGCGGGCGATTCCGGCGCCACGATGCCGACCACGCCGGTCGGCTCGGGGATCGTGAAGTTGAAGTACGGGCCCGACACCGGGTTGGTGCCGCCGATGACCTGCGCGAGCTTGTCGGTCCAGCCCGCGTACCAGACCAGCGCCTCGACCGCGTCGTCCACCTCTTTGTTCGCCGCGCGACTCGAGCCGAGCAGCTCGACGAACTGCACGCGCCGGCCGTCCAGCATCTCGGCGGCCCGGTAGAGGATCTGTCCGCGATTCATCGCCGTGCGACCAGCCCAACCAGAAACCGCGCCCCGAGCCGATCGCACCGCATCGCGCAGGTCCTTGCGCGAGCCGCGAGGCACGTTCACGCTGCCATCGAATCGATATGCCCGGCCCGATTCGGACCGCACGAACTCGCCACCGATGAAGAGCTTGTAAGTCTTCCGGACGTCAACCCGTCCGTTGGCCAGTTTCGCCATCAGACCAGGTCCACGTACGGCAGCAGGCCGTGACGGCCGCCCTCGCGGCCGAAGCCCGATTCCTTGTAGCCGCCGAATGGCGACGTCGGGTCGAAGCGGTTGAACGTGTTCGCCCACACGACCCCGGCGCGCATGCGCTCGGCCATCCACAGGATGCGCGAGCCCTTGTCCGTCCAGACCCCGGCCGACAGCCCGTAAGGGGTGTTGTTCGCCTTCTCGACCGCCTCGGCCGGAGTGCGGAAGGTGAGCACGGAGAGCACCGGGCCGAAGATCTCTTCGCGTGCGATCCGGTACGACTGCGAGACGTTGGTGAACAGCGTGGGTGGGAACCAGTAGCCGCGCTCGGGCAGCTTGCATTCGGGCTGGAACAGCTCCGCTCCCTCCTCGACGCCCGATTGGACGAGGCCCTGGATCTTCTCCAGCTGAGCCTTCGAGTTGATGGCGCCGATGTCGGTGTTCTTGTCGAGTGGGTCGCCCAGCCGCAGCGTGCCTAGCCGCACCTTGAGCTTCTCGAGCAGCGGCTCGGCGATCGACTCCTGCACGAGCAGCCGGCTGCCGGCGCAGCACACGTGGCCCTGGTTGAAGTAGATGCCGTTGACGATGCCCTCGACGGCTTGGTCCAGCGGCGCATCGTCGAACACGATGTTGGCCGCCTTCCCGCCGAGCTCGAGGGTCAGCCGCTTGCCGGTCCCCGCAAGCGAGCGCTGGATGAGCTTGCCCACCTCGGTCGAGCCCGTGAACGCAACCTTGTTCACGTCGGGGTGCGTCACCACGAGCGAGCCGGTCTTCCCGCCGCCGGTGACGATGTTGACGACCCCCGGCGGCAGCTCGGCCTGCATGCAGATGTCGGCGAACAGGAGCGCTGACAGGGGGGTGGTCTCCGCCGGCTTCAGCACGACGGTGTTGCCCGCCGCGAGCGCCGGCGCGATCTTCCACGCCAGCATCAGCAGGGGGAAGTTCCACGGGATCACCTGGCCGGCAACCCCGAGCGGCCGCGGCTTGCGGTTGGGAAACGCCCATTCGAGCTTGTCGGCCCAGCCCGCGTAGTAGAAGAAATGAGCCGCGGCGAGCGGTATGTCGACATCGCGCGACTCCTTGATGGGCTTCCCGCCATCCATCGTCTCGACCACAGCCAGCTCACGTGCGCGCTCCTGGAGGATGCGCGAGATGCGGAAGAGGTAGCGCGCCCGGCGCGAGGCGGCCATGCGCGACCACGACTCGAATGCGTAGTCCGCGGCCTTGACCGCGCGATCGACGTCGGCCTCGTCGGCCTCGACCACCTCGGCGAGCTTCTGCTCGGTGGCGGGGTTGATGGTCGGGAAGCGCTTTTTACTGTGGGGCGTGACCATCTTGCCGCCGATGAAAAGCCCATAGCGCCCCTCGATCTTCACGTGGTCGGTCGACTCGAGCGCCGGCGCGTAATCGAAGGTCTGCCTGGCGAGATCGGCCGGGTGCCGCTTCGCGATTGCCATCTCTAGTCGATGGTGAAGTAGTCGCCGGACTGGTACACGCCGGTGCGCTCCTTCTCGATCTGCATCAGCACGTCGTTGAGCAGCGTCGAGGCGCCGAGCCGGAACCGCTCCGGCGTCATCCACTCGGCGCCGAGCGTCTCGTAGAGCACGACGAGATAGGCGATGGCCTGCTTGGAGGTGCGGATGCCGCCCGCCGCCTTGAAGCCGACCGGGCGCCCGGTCTCGCGCACGAAGTCTCGGATCGCCTCCATCATGACCAGGCTCGCGGGCAGGGTGGCGGCGGGCTGCATCTTGCCGGTCGATGTCTTGATGAAGTCGGCGCCCGCGGCCATCGCCAGGACGCTCGCCCGGCGCACGCTGTCGTAGGTCCCCAGCTCCCCGGTCTCGAGAATCACCTTCAGGTTCGCGGGCCCGCACGCCTCTTTGACAGCGACGATCTCGTCGTACACCTTCTCGTGGTCACCGGAGAGAAACGCTCCGCGGTCGATCACCATGTCGACCTCGTCGGCGCCGGCGGCGACGGCTTCCTTCGCCTCGGCGACCTTGATCGAGGCGAAGCTCTGGCCGGACGGGAAGGCGGTGGCCACGGAAGCCACGCGAACCGTGCTGCCGCGAAGGTTCTGTTTCGCGTCCGCCACCCGCGCCGGGTAGATGCAGATGGCGGCGACGGACGGGATGGTGGAGTCGCCAGGTTTGGGCCGGATCCCCTTGGCGCACAAGGCCGCCACCTTGCCCGGAGTGTCAGAGCCTTCGAGGGTGGTCAGGTCCATGCAGCGGACGGCGAGATCGAGCGCCCAGAGCTTCGATGACTTCTTGATCGATCGCTTGGCGAGCGAAGCCGCCCTCTCGTCAGCCCCGACCTCGTCCACGCTGCGCACGCCGCGCATGAGCGAGCCGAGGTGCGACAAAGAGAGTGCAGTCGCCATTTACCACATAGATAGTAGGACGAGGCCCGAACTCGGCCGCTTTCACCCGCCCAAGGCAGGTCGCGATCTAACTCCGTCCTTAAGAATCAGTACCCGTACGGACGACACGCCCACCTCTCACGCATAGCCTGCGGGCATGAGTTGTGTTCACGCGATGAACTTCTCCGGAGGTGAGTCCTGATGGGCATGTGGGTCAGGCTCAAGATGATCTTTGCCACCAAGGCGAGCAGTGCCATGGACCGCGCCGAAGACCCGCGCCAGGTCCTCGACTACGCCTACACGCAACAGCAGCAGCTGCTTGTCAAGCTTCGCCAGGGCCTGGTCGAGGTCGCGACCTCGAAGGAGCAGCTCGAGCGCCAGTCCAAGAAGCTGGAGGCGCGGGTGCCACAGCTGGAGGACCAGGCCAGGCGGGCTGTGGGCGCGGGCCGAGACGACCTCGCGCGCGTCGCGCTGGAGCGGAAGCGCACCGCGCTCGGTGAGATCGAAGGCTTGACGACCCAGATCGCGGAGGTCGGCGCCGAGGAGAAGCGCCTTGCCGGCCAGGAGCGCGCGCTGCAGGTCCGCATCGAGGAGTTCCGCACCCACCGCGACGTGGTGTCGGCGCGCTACAGCGCGTCCGAGGCGGAGGTCAAGGTCAAGGAAGCGCTTTCGGGTGTCTCAGGCGAGCTGGCCGAGCTCGGGATGGCGGTGGGGCGCGCGGAGGAGAAGGCCGATCGCCTTCAGTCTCGCGCCAGGGCCCTTGACTCGCTGGTGGACCTGGGCGCACTGCAGCCGATGGGCGGCGGCGACTACGTGGAAGCGGAGCTGACGCGACTTACGAGCGGAGCTGAGATCGACGACGAGCTCAATCGGATCAAGGCAGAGATTGGGCCGCCGCGATTGGCGGCGCCGGCAGGAGATTGAAAAGATGGCAACCGATGACGCCGTAGTCGATCGAGAGGAGCAGTGGTTCAAATGGACCACGGTGACGTTCGGCGGCGATGACGCGAGATGCCGAGCCGCTGCACGGGCTGCGGCCGCTCTGCAGGCGAATGGGGCCGACTTCGCCGCGGCGGCTGCCGCTGCCCGGGTCGCGTGGTCGGACGATGTCCCGGCGGTGCGGCCGCCGGCTCGATCGTTCGCCGCTGATGCCCACCAGCGTGAGGACACCAGCCCGCTGCTGTCGCCCGATGGCAGGTGGCTGTGGGACGGCCGCCGCTGGACCGCCTCGCATCTGAACAGCCCAGCCCTGGCTCAGGCGCCGGTTCAACCCCCGCCGGCGCCGAGCCAAGGCTTGAGCTCGTGGGTCGGCGGCGCGACGAGCGAGGATCTCTTCTACGGCCAGGCCGTCATCGTCTGGGCGCGATGGATCCTGATCGCGACCGGCCTGGTCCTCTCCTTCTGGGTGCCGCAGAGCCTTGGCCTTCTCCAGCTCCAGCTGGCGGCGATCATCATGCTGGCGTTCGGCAACTTCTATCTGCATGTCCAGCTGCTGCGCGGCCATCCGGCCATCGACCGGGTCGTGTTCGCCGCCAGCGCCGCCGACCTGGCGGTGGTGACCACGCTGGTCATCTCGCAGGGCGGCTACGAGTCGCCGGTGTTCGTCTTCTACTTCGCGGCGGTGCTCGGGCTGTCCGTCGCCTTCCCGCCGGTGCTGACGGCGCTCTACACGTCGGGAGTGGTGGTGGTGTACGGAATCGTGTGCCTGAGCACCGCCGACAGCACCGAGTACCCGGCCGTCTTCACGAGGTTGCTGATGATCGCGGCGATTGCGGTTTGCGGGGCGTTGTTTGCGCGCAGCGAGTCAAACCGGCGGGCGGAGGCGATCCGCGTGCACGAGAGCGCATCAAGCGAAACCAACCTGCTGTCTAGCACGGGCGATCGTCAACTCGCGCCGGCGGGCGTGGAGTGAGAGGAGAGTCATGGAACACAAGGCGCTGAAAGAAGTCCGGTCGCACGAGCAGGCGGCCCTCGAAGACGTGTTCTTCGGGCAGTCCGTGATCCTGTGGGCGCGATGGAGCGTGATCCTGGCGGGCGCGGTGCTGGTGCTGTGGACGTCCACGACAGTCGCCCAGCTGACGCGCACGTTCCCGTTCTTCCTGGTCCTGATGGCGATGAACTTCTTCCTGCACGGGCGCTATGTGATGGGCAGGCCGCTCAACCGGACGGTGGTCATCGCCGCCAGCGTCGCGGACCTGGTCCTGATCACGGCGATCGTGGTCTTCTGGCCGGGCGCGGTCGGCCTGAACAATCAGTTCTTCGTCCTCTATTACCCGGTCGTGTTCGCCTTTGCGCTGGTCTTTCCACGCGCGATCGAGGCCGCTTACACGGTGATTGCGATGCTCGCGTACGCGACCGCGTGCTTCGTCCTGGGTGGCACGGCCCTGTTCGCCAATGGCGCCGTGGACCTGAAGACCCTGTTGATGCGGCTGATCGTGATGGCCGCGATGGGCTTCCTGGGCAACTACTACTTCCGGATCCAGCGCGACAGGCTCCGCCGCGTATCGCAGGGCACGCCCTCGGCGCTCGAGGAGCTGAAGGCCAGGCTTGCGCCTGCGCCTGCGCCTGCGCCTGCGTCCGCGCAGCGCCGTGTCCGTTCGTGAGCCGGCGTTTCGGGGGACAGGTCAGGTGCGGATACTGGGCCAGATCGCAGCCGGCCTGAAGGCTGGTCTCAATGCGGCGCTAGCGCCCGCGGCGGATCCGCGGACGGCGTACGTCAGCGCTCACTCCAAGCAGCGGGCGCTCCTCGCGCAGGTGGGGCTGGCGATGAACCAGGTCACGGCGTCCAAGGAGCGGTTGCAGGGTCGGGCGCTGGAAGACCGGGCGAGGCTGCCGCGGATGCTCGATGAGGCGCGCGCCGAGCTGGTTGCCGGCCATGCCGACGCGGCGCGACTGTGCTTGCGGCGGCGGCACGTGGTGGCGCTGGAGCTGGAGGCGCTCGAGGCCCAGTTGGCCGAGGTTGAGAGCGACGAGACGAACCTGAGGATGCTGGAACGCCGCCTGTGCAACCAGGTGGACGAATTCGTCGCCCGCCAGGAGGTGATCGTGGCGCGCTACAACGCAGCCGAGGCTCAGATCCAGATCAAGGAGGCCGTGACGGGCGTGTCGAATGAGTTCGCGGAGCTCACCGCCGCCCTGGCGCAGGCGGAGCAGAGGACGGAGGGCATGGAAGCGCGGGCGAGCGCGATCGACCGGCTGGTGAAGGAAGGATTGTTGGAGCCGCTGCGGCTCGACTCGACGGGGCCGGGCGTGGGGGTTGGGCCCGTCGACGACGATGTCGAGCTCCAGCTCGCGGCCCTCGAGCGCGACATCGCGGGTCCTTCTTGACGGTTTGTTACCGCGCAGGGCGGCTCGTGACGGGCACCGCATAGAATTCAACGGGCCCGTTCCGGAGTAGCTCAACGGTAGAGCAGGCGGCTGTTAACCGCAAGGTTCGGGGTTCGAATCCCCGCTCCGGAGCCAAATCTGAACTTGAATCGTGTCCGACGGTCCACCGTCGGAACAGCCTTACTACAACCGCACTACAACGGTTGTCAAACCGCCCCCAAAAGGTCCCTTTTGGAGGCCAATGTCTACCCCAGGCTCGTGCAGGACTTGCTCAATCACCGCACCCTCAACACCTACAGCCACGTCACCTCAGGGCTTGAGCCGGAAGACGGCGTGAACTATAGATCGAGTCTTCGGCTCCGAAGACTTGAACCAATCAACTGGCGTCGCCATCTAGCGTTTGCCCGCCGTTGATGAGTAGATTCATTCCATGACGATCAAAACGTTTGCTGAACTGGTGACTCCCGACGAGCGCTCGCAGCGCTTCTCGTCTCGTGGCTTTAGCCCTAGCTACCTGCTGACCCCAGAGTCTGCTGCAGCCCACATTCAACGGACGGTCAATGTGACTCTCGAGGCCGCCGTACCGCAAACGATGCGGGACTCGTATCGCCGCGTCTGCTCCACACATGTGTACGGGCTGTTCGACTACGAGCTCTTCACCGCCGCCGGCGACCTTGCCCTGCTAGCCCTTCAGCAGGCCTTCGCCGAACGGTTGGTCGATTACTACGGTGGCGTAATCCCGATCGTGAATCAGGCCGGGAAGGAAAGGCTGATCACTGCGCGAACCTACGAAGCCGTTCACGCTGCCTTCTTCGAGAAGGATGGAAGCCATCACAAAGGGGATTGGTACATTCAGTCCCGGGCCAAACCTGGGCAGCGGACTCAGTTCCGAGGCGCATTGGGCCAGTTCTTCGGATGGGCGCGAATGGAGGGGCTGCTGGACGGCCAGCGCTCCAAGCTGTTCGACAGGATTCTGGTCAGGATGCGGAACCGGGCGGCTCATGCGACCTCATACAAGCTGTCGATGCCGACCGACTCCGCCCTCACAATCCGCGACGTTGGAGAGTTCATCAATCGCCTGTGGGGAGCCAGAACGGCAGGCGGCCGCATATTTCCGGAACGCGTCAAACGCGAGATGGTCGTGTTGGGCTGGGCAACGGACGGCAACACGTTCATGCAGCAGCGTCCTGATGCACTGGTCGCCGACAACACGCACCGGGACTGGACCTATCTCATCATCCAGGCTGTGCCTTCCGATGAGCTGGCTGCCTTCGACGCCGACTTGGAGACCCTTCGGTTCCCTGCTAGCTGGCTCTGGGGACCTGGACCCTACGAGACTGCGGTCGACTGGCTTCGATCAGCGGTGCAGCAGGAAGATGAAATCGAGCATCTCGACAGACTGTTCGCCGTTCGAGTCAATGCCGCCACCGTCGACCCGCCGCGGAATCCCGACCAGTTCGCTGGTCTGCCGACCGAGCAGCAGGATGGCCGCTGGCATTTGATCCGCGCGGACTATCCGCTCGATGCCTTCAATCACGTGCGGTCATTGCAGATGACCGGGACTGAGTGTATGCCCTCAGGGCCGTGCGAACGATGCTGGGTGAAGAACGAGGAGTCCGGAACGTGGGACGCCGTCCATCAGCGGCTCAACTCGCTCGGTGTCAAGATCCAGCAGCAGGCCGCGATCAACGTGCGCGTCGGGTATGTGCACGCCCAGTGGCAGATCTGGTCTGCTGTCTGACCGAGCGGATATGTACGAGCCAGGTGAGACGCCCATCGTGCCATCGGGCGAGTCGGGGCTTGGTGGCGTCAATTCGACATCGACGGATGAATCCGCACGCCAAATACGGATATTCGCCGATCCCTCGCAGTTTGAATTACTCGAAGTGCTACAGAAGCGGCACCCTCTTCTTGGCCGGACGTATGAAGGCGCCCTTCGGGCACTAGCCGATGAGCAGAACCCTGAATCGCTTGTTCATTGTGCCCACAGCCTCCGTGAGCTCATTGGCGCCCTGCCGCTGGCAGTCAGGGACGAAAAGAAAAGACCAGCCAGCTTGAAAGCGAAGGTGGTAGAGGTTGCCGAGGCGTGGAAGCGCCAGATTGGCAAGACAGCGACTCTGGCTGGTGGCGGGTGGAATGGTCCGATCGATGGCCCTCTTCGTAAGGTGCTTCGGCAGCTAGCGGAGTTCTTCAGGTGGTTTGAGGAAGAACATCCTCGTCATACCTCAGATCGCGATGGAGTTCTTGATATGTTCGATCCTTCCGGACGTCCGCTTCCAGATCACCTCCGAAAGCGGCGCGGCCAACAGATCGACGATCTTGACCAGTTCATGAACCAGGTTGCGCATCACAACAAGCTCGCGATTTCACGAGCGGAGTTTTCTGTCAGGGTCGCCCAGACCGAAGCTCTTATCAGAACTCTGGTAATTGTGACCCCGTATGAAGACCGCAAGGTCCTTGATGACCTTTTGAAAGTTGAGTAGGCCAACACCCGAGCGATTAGACGAGGCTATCGCGACGATCAACAGGCTCCACGCCAACTATCAATACTTCTTCGAGCGCCTCCAGTCGCCGGATTGGATCGAACCCTTGGCGGAGCGGGAGTTTTTCAAGCATCCGTACCCACCTAAGATCCACGATGATGGTTCACTCTCATTCCCCATTTGGCCTGAGTCTCAGTACCTGGCTCGGATGGCGAATAGGGCTCCAGCGCTGGTTACCGCCGTTATGCTGGCGATCCCATACACCGACAACGTCTTCATTCATGGAGACATCGTCGAGGCAAGCCTGGCGATGCCGGGCCAAGACGCGGCCAAGCTATCAGCGAGCGAGCGTAAATGGGTCGCCTCGCAACGGCAGCTCTTTTGGCTGCTTCCCGATCGGTACTCAAAGTTAGTCGTCCATCTCGCCCAGCACGGCGAGGTCGACGAGGCCTTCGGATTGGCCAGGGTGATCATGGAAGTGTCGCCAGACCCCAGGTGGGCGGATGCCAAGCCGGAAGACCGACTCTTCTTGTCAAAAGAGCCGGTGACGCGAATGGCGCAATGGGATTACCAGCAGGCGGCACAAACGATAGGTCCGGCCCTTCAGCACGCCAACGCAAGGCTTTCCTTCTCGCTCTTCGCCGACGTTCTCGAAAGAGCCATGAGTCTTGCCGAGCCAATTGAAGGCGATGATCCGGCGGACAACTCATACATCTGGCGGCCAGCCGTTGAGCACCACGCGCAAAATCTGCCGAAGCATTCACCGCGAGATGTTCTTGTCGTGGCCACGCGGGATGCCGCTATTCAGGCGGCTGGAACGAACAGAGCCAGCATTGAATGGGTCGTGCAACAGCTCGAAAGTCGCAAACGATCGGTCTTTCAGCGCATAGCGTTTCACGTTCTAGCCGAACTCGGCTCCAATGCCAGAGATGTCGCTGCGAGTCGACTGGCCAATTGGGACAACTTTGAAGACACTCGTGTCCGGCATGAATACGCGCTGCTTGCCGACCAGCACTTTGGAGACGTTAGTCCACGCGATCGCGACCGGCTCCTTGCACATCTACGCGAACAGCCGCCGATGGAGCATTTTCGACGGAATTTCGCGTCGCTTTATGGGCGCGAGCCAACGTCGGATGAAGTCGAGCAAGCCCTACGCGGCATCGAGCTGCGCCGCCTAACCATAATCAAAGAACACCTTTCCGAAGAGTGGAGCGAGCGATACCAAGAACTCGTCCAGCTCTGCGGCGGCGAGCTGGCTCACCCTGACTTCACCTCGTACAGCGAGACCGGCTGGGTCGGCCCGACTAGTCCCAAAACCGCTGATGAAATCGGGGACATGACAATCGACGACCTACTCGATTTTCTGGCCAAGTGGCACCCACCGGAGGGCGAGCGCTTCGCCGACTCCTATGATGGTCTAGGTAGGCAGTTGACGGCCGCGGTCGCGGCCGATCCGCAGGCGTACGCGTCCAATGCCCAAGGGTTCGCGGATCTCGATCCAACGTACCCGCGGGCCCTGATCGATGGATTAGATCAGGCTCTCGGTGCAAACAAAAGTTTCGATTGGCCATCGATTCTTAAGCTGTGTGAGCACGTTGTTGCGCAGCAGACTGGGGAATCCGAGCAAGATGATGCTGGCTGGGAGGACCGCGATCCCGGTTGGCGCTGGGCCCGCGGATCGGTGGCGCGTTTGCTCGGCGAGGGGATGGGACGGAATGACGAGGCAATGATTCCTATCTCAAATCGGGAGCAGCTTTGGCGGATCCTCAGTCCCCTGACGGAAGATGTAGAGCCGAATCCACAGCATGAAGGGCGCTTTGGCGGGTCGAACATGGATCCGCTCACCCTTTCGATCAATACAAACCGTGGCAAGGCTATGCACGCAGTCATCCGATACGCATTGTGGGTGCGACGAGACGACGAGAAGACTCATCCTGAGCGTGTACAACTAGGGTGGAAGGCCATCTCGGAAGTGAGAGGAGTTCTCGAAGCGCACCTAGACTCGCAAGTCGACCCGTCACCAGCAATTCGGGCTGTCTATGGAGAACGATTGCCGTGGCTAGTGTTGATTGATCCAGAGTGGGTGAGTAGCAATCTGGGCAGGCTGTTTCCGACGAACCCTAATGAAGCCCCACTTCGTGAAGCCATGTGGGAGACGTATCTCGCTAACAATCCTTATGACAATGTATTCGACCTTCTGAAACGGGAATACCGGCGCGCCGTTGAAGAGTTGGCCGAACTAAACCCTGTCACCGACAGGCGACGATTCGTCGACCCCGTGGAGCGCCTGGCCCAGCACCTCATGATTCTGTACTGGCGCGGAAGACTTACGTGGGACAATGAGGATGGAATCCTTCCGAGGTTTTTCGACGTAGCGCCCGATGACGCTCGCGGCGAAGCGCTCAATTTCGTTGGTCATAGCCTCTGGCGTGGTGACTTCGAGGTGCCGCTTGACCAGAGCGCGAGGCTCCGTGAGCTTTGGTCGCGACGGTGGGGCGAGGTTCGGCGTGACCCTCAAGGTCATCGGAAGGAAGCGGCTGCCTTTGGATGGTGGTTTGCGTCGAAGAAGCTGCCCGACGATTGGCTCCTTCAACAATTACTTGAAGTTCTGGCGGCAGGATTCGCGTTGGACGCGGATCACCTGGTGCTTGAGCGGCTTGCTGACCTCGCCCAGGCGAACCCCGCAGAGACCGCTCACGCGGTGCGACTCCTGATCTCTGCGAGTCCCGAATCGCACTTCCTATTGATCTCAAACGAGCCGCTCCGTCGAATCGTGAGCATCGCTTTGGACTCGGATCGGAGTCAAGCGCAACAAGAGGGTCGCCACCTGCTGAACGAGCTGGGAGCTATGGGTTATCGCGCACTTGATGACTTGTCGACCAAGATTTGAGATCCGAGGAGGGGGATCGAATCCATGGAAGGTTCGCCAGCGGCCCTTCTGACAGCGATTTGACAGCAATGCCGGCGTACAACGGCAAACGGCGGCGGACGATCCAGAGCCGAAACGGACCGTTTTGGATTCGCGGCGAACAGTCGATTCTCTAGCTGTAAATCGGCGCGAAAGCCTTGATGTGTGGCCCCGACCCAAGACACCTGAATGAGTCGAGGCTATGATGTGCGCCTCTAAGGACCAAATAGCTGTGATTTCGGATGTGTCAGCGTCTACCGCTCGTTGAGTAATTCGTCCATGCGATCGGCCGCCTGCCGTCGGAGCTCAGGCAGGACATGGGTATACGTATTCATCGTCAAGCTGATCTGAGAGTGGCCCAACACTTCCATCACAACACGAGGCGACACGCCTTGGACCAGCAGAAATGTCGCACACGAGTGGCGTAAGTCGTGAAAACGGCGTTGTGCAAGCCCTGCTCGATCCAGATGCCGGTGGAAGTCCTTGCTGATCTTCGTCGCCTCAATGGGCTTGCCCGTCGGGGTCGTGAACACCAAGTCTGTCTCAGTCCACTTGTCGCCAGCTACCACCCGTTCCTTTAGCTGACGATCGCGATGCTCCCTTAAGGAACTAGCTATCGATGCGGGCAAGGCGAGGGTCCGCCGGCTTCTTACCGTCTTCGGCTCAACCAGTCGCGTCTCGCCACCGAGTCTCTGCAGCTGCTTAGAGACTCTTAGATAGCCCATCTCGAGGTCGACTTCCTTCCAGCAGAGGCCCAGAGCCTCCCCTTGGCGCAAGCCCATCGTGAGAGCAACCGAATACAGGGCCTCGAGCCGGTCGCCTTTCATCGCCGCCAAGAAGATGCGAGCCTCTTCAGGAGTGAAAGGCCGGATCTCGTAATGCTCGACGCGCGGGCCATCAACCAACGAAGCCGGATTTCGTGAGATTAGATCCCATCGAACGGCTTGATTCAACGCAGTCCTCAGCGTTCCACGGATGTACCGAATGCTTTTCGGCCTGAGGCCCTCGTTCCTCTTGACGTTGAGCAGCTGCTGGACGTGCAGGGGAGTGAGCTTGTTGAGCGGAATGTGCCCGATTGCTGGCTTCAGGTGACGACGAACATGAACCTCATAACCCTTGTATGTCCATGGCCGCACATTCGGCTGAACTACCTCAAGAAGCCACTGGTCCAAGAATTCGCCCACACTTATGCCGCGCGAATCTGTTAGGGTTCCAACTTCGATGGCATGCAGCGCCCGCAAGAGTTTCCTACGGACATCCTCCTTGGTCTTGCCATAGAAGAACTTGCGACGTCCATCCGGCAAGGACACGGCCGCCGACCACGTCCCGTTTGGTCGACGGCCGAGCGATCCTTCCCCGTTCGCGCGCTTCGGCCGCAAAGTTCAGCGATTCGCCATGCGAGACTTGGGCGGCTGCTGTCGAAGCCATGGCAGGGGCACCATGCCAGTCTCCTGCTCGGCCTGACCGTGCATCCAGGACAGAAGAGCCTCGCGCGGAACTCGAACGCACCGACCGATCCGAACAATCGGAAGTTCGGCCGTGGCCATCATCTGAAACGTCTTGGTTCGGCCAATCCCTAAGAGTCGGGCCACCGTCCGGCTATCCAGTAGCCACGGCTCTTCGTTGGCTGATGGCGGGGGAACCGGATGCGACGCCGGTTCCCCCGAGCCCCCTCCCCGTCGACCAGGGGACGCAAGACCTCGATCGATTGGCAGACGCGGACGTCTCATGGACGAGACCGGCGAGGAAGACGGGCTGCGATCTTGGAGCTGATGTGCTGACCGACTGGTCGAGTCAGCGGACGGAGCGCGTTGCGGGCACTACTAAGGAGCCGGCCAGCCGGCGCCATCGAAACAGCCGTTCCCGCCCAACCACGAGCGATCGAACCCGCCGAGCCGTGGGCGAAGCGCAGCGCCGAAAAGATGACGAGGGGGGAGAAGGCGGCGATCAGGAGCACGGCGACACCGCTTGCCATCCAGTTCTCGGTGGTGTCGATGTCGGTGGGCGATACCAGCGCCACCACGACCAGTCGAAAGCCGACGTAGACGATGGTGGCGACCACGAACTTGGACAGGAGCAACCCGAGCAGGAACTCCGCCAACGTAGTGGCCGCACCGGCTGCCCGCGGCCAGATGCAGAGCACGCTGACCAGGGGTATGAAGGCGGTCACGCTCAGGATCAGGGCTGAGCGGATGACCAGCTCCAGGTGCACGATCATCGTCAGCGAGCTCATGGTGAGCGCGGTCAAGATCAGCCCGAAGGTGCTGACATGGGGTCCAGATGAGCCGTTGGCGACCACCGCATCGCTGACGGCCACGCTGTGCATCAGCAGCTTGTTGAGAACAGCGAAGTCGGGCGTCCAGGTGGTGGCGAGCAAAGCTGCGTAGCCGGCCAGATATTTGAGGACGCCGAGGCCGGAATAGGCAAAGAAGCAGGCGGCGACGACGCGGGGAATGAGCGCGATCCCGGTGCCCAGGGATCCCCAGGCGATGCGCTCGATCAGGGCCAGGGCGATGATTGCGCCGACGAGAAGGAGTGAGATCGCGAGCATGCGGTCGTAGACGGGCACGATCACGCTCAGGTCTGGCTCGGTTGCCTGGCCCATGAGCGAAAGCAGCCACTGCACGCTGACCACTGCAATCGCCACCGACCAGTTGGCGACCGCGATCACGATCTGGTTCACGAGCTGACTCGCCTGGGTGCCGTAGTCGCCCACTGCTATTGCCCGAAGAGGTGGCCGGCGTAGTTGGCCGCCGCCACGCCGATATAGAGCAGCGCCAGGGCGCCGACGGAGACGGCGATGCCACCCTTGGCGCGTTCAGCCAGCTGCGGGTTGGCGATGAAGGAGGCGAGGACGAGGGCGATCAGGGAGACGACGATTCCGAGGCCGGAGATGAGCGTGAGCAGCGCGGCCGCGTTGTTGGTGAGGTGGATGAGACCGTGAAGGACACTCGGTGGAAGACCACTGAAGTCCGGCCGGACAGTGATGTCAGTCAACTTTTCGCTCCCTCGCCGGCGAGGCCGGCACTAACGGATGGACGGGGAGGGATCTGCTTGGCGCCAGGCAGGGACTTGGTCCCAGCGCCGGAGCTCGAGCTGGGCCGGAGGTGCGTTGGCGTAGAGCAGGACCGCAGACCGCTGGCGTCGGAGCTCGTCGACGGATGCCAGTGGGCGACCCACCCGCTGCTCGCCGGAGCTGGAGTTCCAACGGTCGCGATGGCTGGTGCGGTAAGTGCGGGTCTCGTCACCGATGGCGCGGCTGAAGAGCTCCAGGGTCTTGATGTCGCCCTGTCCGGGGAGTAGGACGCGAGCGCGGCAGTTGTTCCAGATCGTGCGCGCGGCTGCCTCGCCGTATCCAGCTTCGACCTGAGCCAGGTCGTGATAACAGAGCAAGAGCTGAATGCCCTGGCCAGGCCCACTGGAGGCGTATCCGGCAAGGCGCGGAATGCGCGCGAAGTTGGCGGCTTCGTCGAGTGCTAGGAGCAGGCGGGGTGCCAGGACCCCGCCCTGGGCGCGTGCTTTTGAGGTCGCGCGCCGCAGGAGGGAGAGGAGCAGGGCCGAGAACAATGGGCGGCAGCGCTCGGCTTCTTCTGCAGGGGCGACGAGGTAGAGCGTGCCGGCCTCGCTGAGCAGGCGATCGAGGTCGAGTGCATCCGGACTGGTCCGGGTCGCTGCAGCTACTCGTTCGTCAGTCCAAAGCGAAAGCGACGATCGGGCGGTGGACGCAATTGAGCCCGCCTCCTTGTCGGGGGTGAGCGCGAATGCGAGCAAGAGCTCGGACGCGCTCTTGTCTTCAACCACCCCCGACAAGCCGACGAACTCCGAATGCGCGGTGCGATTCAGCCGCGCCAGCACCGTGCGCATATCGCCGCCGCGCTCGTGCTCACAGACCGCCAGACCAGTGATCAGGCTCGAAGCGGCCAAGTACCAATGCGCCGAGTGGCCGCGCTTGCCATCGGCCGTGAAATGGTCGGCCAGTTCGGCTGCTATCCCGCATGAGTCGACCGCATCGAGCGGGTTCCATGTCGCGGGCCGCAGACCGAACTTCCCCATCCAGCTGTGATCCCGATCCAGCGGCGCAAAGACCCAAAGCGGTCCCCGAATTGCGCGGTGATGGGAGGTGAGAGCGACCAACTCCTCCTTTGTCGAGGTCGCGACCATCGCTCCTCCCCAACCGAGCAGGGTGGGAACGACGACGGTTGAGGTCTTGCCTGAACGCTGGACTCCGAAGAGCAGGACATTGTCCTCGGCGGGCGATTGCAGCAGGCGACCCTGGTACCAGCCGAGCACGATGCCGTCGCCGTGCATCTGCTGCGGCCATGCTGCCCGGCCGAGGTTGCGACGCTCGCGGGCTTGAGCCCAGCGGCTGGTTCCGTGACTGTGTGGGACGGACTGACCCAGCAACCAGCTCGGCAGTAGCAGGCGCGCGACCGTGGCGACGATCTCGGTAACCAGGCGCGTGCCCAATTCGAGCAAGATCAAGCTGCGCGCTCCCGCCCACGCAGGCGGGCCTCGCGCTCGACCTCTCGCTGCATCTGCCGTGAGTAGCGGCGCGCCACAGCGCGCAAAGCCAGAATCGAACTCGCGTGCCGCGAACGTTGAGACCCCGCAGCCAGCGTCCCCGTGGATGCAACGCGAACCCAGGCCAGCGCTCGCAACCGCAGCGGCAGAACCAGCGCCGGCGGCAAGGCAGGCGCATTGATGGCAGGCGAGGCAGCTTCACCGATCGCGATCGAGGTCGGCAGTTCAACGGCTCGAACAGAGGGCATGCGCTCGCTGCGCTGACGCTCGATCTCCAGTCCGAGCGCCCCTTTCATGGCCGCGAGCCGCGGCTTGGTTATGTCGACGCGACGATAGCCACCCGCTGCATCGGCGCGCATGCCGGCCAGAACCAGGTGCACGTGGTGGTGGGCCGTGTTGCGATGAATGGCAGCGATCCAGCGCAGGTCGCTGACGCCCATCTCCGATTCCAGCCGGCTCACCGCCGCTCGGGTCAGCCGCTGGAGATCCAGGCCCGGAGCGGACTCTGGCGAGATGAGAAAGCGCGACACCGCCTGGCGGCGGTCCATCAGAAGGCCGGCGCGGGTCCTGAAGATCTGGGGCTGTGAGCCCTCGATCGAACTCGCGACAAAGCCGACGAACTCCTTGCGCTCCTTGGAGCCCGGGCTGCCTTGGGGTCCGAACAGCTCAGCGCGGCTACTGGCCTTGTCACGGTAGGCGACGTACTTGACCAGGCCCGCAACATCAGCCTTCGGCCGCCCCGCTTTTGATTCGGGGTGCTGGTCGCGGTGCTGGATGTAGCGCAGGAAGCCGCCGACAGCGCGCCTTACCTGGCTGCCAGACGTCGCAGGATCGAACGCGACCTTGACGAAGGACCGCTCGCTCACTGTTCCGATTCCCTGAAGAGCGCCAGCCGCTCTTCCGCGGCGTGTGCCGCTTCGGGCGCGAGCTCATGCATCCGCCGCTGGCCCTCGGGCAACACCGAAGCGACCATGAGCACCGCGTGCTCGGCTGCCGTCAGCGCGGCGAGGGCAGCCGGTGAGTCGTGGCGAGAACTGGGCACGTCCGCATCCGACTGCAAGGCGCTTCCGGCCAGCAAACGGAGCGCCGGTCCGAGCTGAAGCCCTCGTCGGCGAGCAAAGTCAGTGAGGGCCGACTCCAGCTCGGAGGGGAGGTTGAGGTGAAAGCGGCGTGATGTCCTCACACTTCCCCTAAAGGACAGCGACCACCCCTCGAAAAGCGTCCTCCAGCGTCTTTTCTGCGAGAAAGGACGCTGAGAGGACGGTTGAGGGGCTTGACCTCACCGATTCCAATTCGAACCCGGCCCGTCCAGCGGACGCCAGGGGACGGCTAGAGGACGGCCAGAGGACGGCCCCTTGCGAGGCTCACGGCACCACAACCAGGAGGTGCCGATGGCAAACAGATTCGCAATCGAACTGAGGGCAGGCTACGAGCAGGTGGCTGCGATCCTGCCACCCGACGCGTCGGAGAGGGTCGCGCGCGCCCGCGACTCTATTAATGGCGAGCTGGCGGAGCGGAACCGCCTACTGGCCGAGGTTGTGGTCGCCTATCGAGTCGGCCCGCCGCAGCTCTGGGGCCCCGTGATTCTCGACCTTCTGGCGCCCTCCTTGGTCGAACTGCTGGCGTGGTTGCGTCCCGAGCCGCCTGCCTTCGACGAGGAGGAGGTCCGTCAGCAACTGGTGATGGAAGTCTTGCGGGCAGCTGCCAGGATCCCGATTCGCGACGGTTTCGACATGAAGGTCCGACTCCTCGCCCGGACCTACAAGTACGTAGTGCGCTGGTTGGCCAGGGAGGGTCTCCGCCAGCGGGCGCAGTGCTCCTACGAGGCGCTCAGCGAGCTCGGGAGATGAGTGTCACCTGCGCTCCGGTGCCGGGCATGCAGGACGCCCGACCATGGAAATTCACTACCCCCAACCATGGGAATCAACGATTGTCTGGGGCCGTCGCGACGACTACACATTGGTCAATGCAGGGGGGCCCCAGGGAGGAGGGCCTCGGCCGACAAGGAACCCTCCGACTGCTTGACTGGCTGCTCGTACCCAGCGATCCGCGCGGGATTGTGCTCCTGTGCGGCTACCTCGCGTCTGCGGCGTTCGGTCTGGTTGCCTTAGTCAATCCCCCCGGCGATCCGATCGGATTTGCCTACGTCGCCGTGGCGGTGGTCGGCTACTTCTACATCCAGACCCGCGGCCTGACCACCTTTCTTTGGCTGCTGGTCGCAGCCGGCGGAGCTGCCGCGTGGCTCGCCGGCGGACCCGCCGGCTGGATCGAATTCGTGATCGGTCTGGGGCTGGCGGTCGTCGCCCTCACACCACTGCCTGACGAGGAACGCAGTCGACCGAGCCCAGCGGTCCAGACCTCTATCACAGCGGTGACTTCATCGTCCCGAAACGGCGGCGGGCGAGGGCTGAGCCTGGACACATTTGATTCCTCGAGAAAAGTCGAGGACTCGCCCGTTCGATCCTCGGCAGAAGCTGAGGTTGGAGGCAACGGCGCCGCCCAAGACAACGCAGACGTGCAGCTGGCGCAGGTCCGCTCGCCGCTGGCGATCAAAGGCATAGGCCGGCTGCGTCTCCTCGTCAACGAGCGTGATGTGACCGCGCGGCTCAATGAGCAGCCGCGGCTGGAGTTCCTCTTCTCCTACCTGCTGGCGCGAGCTGCGAGTGGTGGCGACGCCAGCGTGGATCGGCCGGCCCTGGCCGAAGAGGTGGCGCCAGCGTTCCCAGCTTCCAGCCAGCGTGATCGGCTGCGCAAGCAGCTCTATGCCCTTCAGGGCACGCTCGGCAGCCAGCTCAAGGGCCTGCTCGACGTGAGCCCGAATCGGATCAGGCTCGAGCTCGACGGCGTCGACACGGATTTCGGCCGGCTCTCAGAGATGTGCCGAGTGGTCACGCGCCGCCGGTCCCTTATCGATGACCCTCTCGCCGAGCAGATCCGAAACCTCCTCGATGACACCGGCGGCGGAGAGTTCCTTTCCGGCTTCTCCGAGCTCGAGCATCAAGTCACCGAAGGCCGCAGTAGCGCCCTGGAGGTGGTGGAGGCAGCGCGGGAGCTGATTGCCGGCCAGCGCGCCGACCTCGCGCGAGCGCTTGCCGAACACTACGAAGCCAGCGGCCACCCTCAAGCATCGATCGCCTACTTGCGCGCGGCCCTGGTCAGCTGTCCTGGACGCCAGGACCTTGCCCGGCTCTTGGTCGCCGCCTACATGCGCACGGGACAGACCGCGCTTGCCGATGAGGCGCGGCTCGAATTCGATCTCACCCAGGAGAAATGAGATGAGCACAGAGGTCGATACCAAACACGCAGCCGATACCGAACCGGCAGCCATGCGAGCCAATAGCTCAATGCCGCGCCCGGACCAGCCGGCGGCATGGCGTCGGCGTAGGTATCAGATCGTTGCTGGCGCGGTCGCAATCGCGCTCATCGCGGTGTTCGTGGCCAACAATGTTCTGGCCCGCCAGTACTCACCCGCCGGCGCCGTCAGCCAGTACATGAGTGCGATCCAAAGCGGAGATGCAGCCGCCGCCTGGAGCCTGATCCAGATCTCGACACCGACCACCAACGTCAACGCTACCCTGATCGACCGCGCATCGTTACAAGCTTCGCTGGCCTCCGCCAGGCCGGACATTCGAAGCTTCGCCGTCACTCAAACTGCCAACGCTGACGCCAAGATGGCGACGCTCGTTTTCAGTTACGAGACCGCGGGCGGCACCAAGCAGAGCACCTTTACGGTCCAACGGTCGGGCGATTCGAGGCTCGGCTTCTATCCGGTGTGGCATGTGGTGATCACGCCAGCGCTTTTGCACTTCGTGCTTCCCAAAGGCAGCGCTGGGGTCAGTATCGATGGCAAAGCGATCGCTCTTCCCGACGGGGCCAAGTCCGCGGTCGCCGTCTTGCCGCTCGCCCACAAGATCCGATTCACCGGGACCCAAATCCTGGAGACGCAGACAGTAGTCATTGATGCCTTCTCTGCTCAGGAGCGGGCGGTTGCCTACCAACCCAAGTTCACCTCCGCAGGCCTTGTTGCGGCTAAAACGGCGATCAAGGCCGCGTTTGATGCATGCGCTAAGTCGACATCCTTTGCCCCCAATGGATGCCCTCAGCAGAACGACACCTACTTCGTCAACTCCCCTCAGTGGCAGGTGGTCGGCGATCCTCTGCAGGATCTCGCCATCTCGTTCGATCAGGATCTCAACCCATTCGGAACAGGTCACTACCAGATGGAGATCGCCTACCAGGGGGCAGGCAGCCCGGGCAAGCATCACGACGTGTCGAGCGGCGGCTACAACGCCCAGTTGCAACTAACCGCCAGCGATGTGGCCGTGGGATCGATCAGTGCCGTCCAGGGCCTGCCGGCACTCCAGCGCCCCGCTGGTGCCAGCGACCAGGCGGCTAAAGATCTCGTCTCCAAAGCGCTGCAGCAGTGCTCGACGCAACGTCTTCAGAGCCCACCGGACTGCCCGCAAGGAATCGTGGCAGCCGACGTATCGAACGTCCGCTGGACGCTCAGCGGCGATCCACTCGCCAATGCAACGGTCACATTCGACCAGCAAAGCGGGGTGTTTACCGTCCACGGCACCTTCGCGATGGCAGCCTCATACGACTGGCTGGGCATCGCCGAAACCGGCAGCAGCTTCTACCCCGCATACAACGCCTTGCTCTTCTGGGACGGTCAGGGCTTCCTGCTCGTCACGATCCAGGGTGCGAACTCATAGGACCCTTTCACGCAGAGGCGGGGCGTCCTTCTCGCGCCCTGCCTCCTATCCCATCCACGGCCGCGAGCCAACGGACGCTCAGAGGACGCCAGGGGACGCTGGATCAATGGGCCGAATCGGCACACGTTTGATGTGCCAAACTGGCCCACCACGATGGGCCCAACGTACGCCTTCGGCGTAAGAACATAAGGCGAGCTGTGCTCGCGTAACGGGCCTCATCTCGGCCCCAACCGGAACCGACAGCCCTGGCACCCAGTCACATCGCCCGTCACGAGGCGGCGCCGGCGATCCCGATCCAGAGCGAGCGCTCGACCGAAGGTCTGACCGCGAGGACATGGCGCAGACGCTCCGGATGGCCTACATCGAAATTGAACAACACGAAAGAGCCGCCGACATCCAAAAGGTTCATGCCCTGGAGGCGTGACCCCGCGCGAACCTTGACAACCAAATAGACCGACCGGGGCACCGAGTCGATCCCGTGGTTGCCTACTCGGGTCGAGACCCATCACTCATCAGTAGCGGACCGAGCGCGCAGCCTAGATTGCACAACGCTGCAATGGATGACGATGAGCTCCACGTCAGCATCGGCGTTGCCTGATCGCTCACCACTGAAGGAGGTCGGTAATAGCTCGAAGTCATCGATGAGTTGCACGTCGAAGAACTTCCACCCGATGCTCTCACCTGACCTACTGCCCCCGCGAACCTGATAGCCGCGGATGACCTCGCGTCGCTTGCCGTTGAAGCCATGCGAGTAAATCTCGACGATTCGACTCGAATCGTTGTAGGTGAACCTGGCAAGTCGTCGCTTCCGGATCGCCCCGCAGACCAGCGTTTTCACCTTGAGCGGGAGGGATGGAGATGCCGAGCACTTCGCCGCCCACGGGATGCCGTCATCCCGAACGCCTCGTCAAACGCTCAGCACGGCCGAACAAGACCGACAGAGGTAATCCAAGGCCGGCAGCAAGCTGGGCCAGCGTGTCCACACCACCTTTTCTCGAACCAGCCTCGATACGCGAGACCGTCGGCGGCGTGAGGCCAGACCTACGGGCCAGTTCGGACTGGCTCCACCCGCGCTCTCGGCGGACGGCCTCGATGGCCTTGCCGATGGCTGGGCCACGTTGCTTGGACCCGCTAACGAGCCTTTCCAAATTGGAATAGTTACTATACCGATCGGAATGAACTGTCCGCTCGCCAATGACCGAGACTTGGTGGCTCAGCTCGAGATCGCTTGGTCACCTCGATAGACGCCGACTACACTTCCGGCCAATGGTCGAGGAGACGGACGGGGTCTTTCGAGCCATGTTCAAAGGGCAAGCCGATCTGCCCCCGATGATCTCCGAGGTGGTGGCCGCGGTCTCCGAGGGGTTCTGTCTCATGTGCCGCGAACCGTTGAGGCACTCGGACGGGACCCTCGCTTGTAGCTGCTGCGGTTTCATCTTCCGCCTCCGGCCCGTAGGCGCTGAGACAGAGTTCGAGATGGACTGGCCCGAACCACGGCGCCGGTGTGGTCACTTTGAGGCCGTCGTCGCTCGCGAGCGGCCCAATAAGAGGCAAGGCTAATGGACGGCTTCCTTGTCCAGCAGCCGTTCGCCGACCTTATCGTCAGCGGCAAAAAGACCTGGGAGCTTCGAACCCAGCCAGTTCATCTCCCGCGAAACGCGTTCTACATCCTGGCAACCTCGCGGCCGCACCCTAGCGCTACGAACTACAACCGATCCCGCATCGGGGTTGCGGTCGGGGTGGCTACGTTCGAAGGCATGGAAGGGCCATTCAGCGCGGAGCAGCTCGACTCGAAATTTTCCCTCCACCAGACTTCGCCTAACCTTTTGAAGGACTACGCGAGGGGCAGACCGCTCTACGCGATGAAACTCAAGGCGCTAACCATTGATCCCAGACCCTTCCGATACAAGCCAGGCGCGGTGACGATCATCACCAACGTGGAGTTCGTCTAGATGCCTCTCGTCGAGCGGGCAAAATGGTGACGCAGACGTCCGAGGCCGAGCTGATCGGAGAGTCTCGGCAAAGCGCGCTCGAGGCTCCGACCTTCCCGTTCGCCGAGCTGAGCCAAATTGCTGAAGCAGAGAGCTGGCGCAAGGAGATTCACCGGCCCATCTATCACACCCACAAGTGGTGGGCGCAGCGCCTGGGGTCCGTCTTTCGGGCCATCTTGATCGCCGCCTTCTCGGATCCGGATCGCGACGTGGTTCGAGCCTTCTACGAACCAACCAGATTGGAAGGCGTCGTCCTCGATCCCTTCATGGGCAGCGGCACGACGATCGGCGAGGCCCTCAAGCTCGGTCTTCGCGCTGTGGGCAAAGACATAAACCCTGTCGCTCATTTCATAGTGTCGGCAGCGCTGAGCGAGCATCCTCGCGCTGCGATCGATGCCGAGTACAAGTCCATCGAGCGCGATGTCGCGGAGGCGTTGAGGTCGCTCTATCGGAGCCGTGGTCCGCATGGCGAGTCGGCCGAGGTCCTCTATTACTTTTGGGTCAAGGTCGTCGCATGCCCTGCATGCGGAAGCGACGTCGATCTCTTTCCGTCGTACATCTTCGCCAGGAACGCGTACGTCAGGCGCCGGCCCATGTCGCGGGTGGTCTGTCCGGGCTGCGGCGTGGTGTCGCGGTACGTCTACGGGTCGGGACCGATGACCTGCGATGGGTGTTCGCTTCGCTTTGATCCAGCCAACGGCCCAGCAAACGGCTCTTCCACTCGGTGCACCACCTGTGCGCACGAATTCAAGACCATCGACGCGGTCCGCCGTTTCGCCGATCCGCCGCGCCACCGCATGTACGCCAAGCTGATGCTGTTGCCAGACGGCAACAAGGCGTACGCGCGGACTGACGACTCGGACCTGGCGTTGTATGAGACAGCATCGCGCCGGCTCGCTGAGCGAAAGGATGCCTATCCAGTTGTCGCCCTTGCCCACGGCTACAACACCAAGCAGGTGCTCAACTACAACTATCGCTACTGGCACCAGATGTTCAATGCCAGGCAATTGCTTGCTCTTAGCATCTTAGGCGAGAGGATCGCCCGCGTAACGGACGAATCCATGCGCGCCTTCTTCATCACACTCTTTTCCGGCACGCTCGAGTTCAACAACATGTTCGCGTCGTATAAGGGCGAGGGGACTGGGGCTGTTCGGCATATGTTTGCCCACCACATCCTCAAGCCGGAGCGCACACCGCTCGAGGCAAACGTCTGGGGCACACCGAAGAGCTCCGGTTCGTTCTCGACACTCTTCAAGTCTCGAATGCTCAGGGCCATCGATTACGCCGAGAGTCCCTTCGAGGTCCGCCCAGGCAGGAGGGACGGCAAGGCGTTCGGTTTGTCGCTGCCAATGTCGGCGCAGCCCACCAAGTCATGGCCCGATTTCGCGGATGGTGGACGCCTCTATCTCTCGTGCGGTGACTCCTCCTCAACCGACCTGCCGACCGGCACCGTCGACGCAGTCGTGACCGACCCACCGTTCTTCGACAACGTGCACTATTCGGAGCTGGCGGACTTCTTCTATGTCTGGCAGCGCCACATCCAGGGACTCGGAGCCCCGGGGGACACGACGCGGCGCCCGGAGGAGGTCCAGAGCACGAGCGCAGAAGAGTTCAGTGACCGCCTTGCGGGAGTGTTCGCTGAGTCCGCTCGCGTCCTCGTTCCTGAAGGCCAGCTGATCTTCACGTACCACCACTCTCGGAACGATGGCTGGACCGCGCTTTTGAAAGCGATCTCAGCGGCTGGCTTGTACGTGACCGCTGTGCAGCCGATCAAGTCCGAGATGTCGGTCGCGGCTCCAAAGAGTCAGGCGGCTGAACCGATCGATCTGGACATGATCATGGTCTGTCGCAAGGACCACCACCGATCCGGCGCGACGGCGATCGATGGTGCGTCGATCTTGGACGAGGCGGTCGGCGCGACCCGCCAGCAGGTGGCGGCCTTCCACGGCGTTGGCCGCAGACCGGGATCCGGCGACGTGCGGGTGATCCTCAACGCCCACGTGCTGAGATGCCTTTCAACGCAAGATCTGGCTTCCGCATTGGAGTGGTATCGGAGCAACGAGTCAATGCTGGAGATGACACCGGACGATCTGGCGCGTGAGCCGGCTCCCGTCGTTTCCCGAGCGCTCACCCTATTCGAGGATGGCGCATGAACACGTGTTTCCAGGTCTTCGCCGAGTGCTACACAGCCGTAAACACCGGCGTGCTGATCGTGCGGGAGAGCGCTCGGGACAAGGAGTTCCACTTCCAGAATTGGGTGGAAGAGCGCCTCAGGCAGACCGGGCTCACGTTCGAACGGCGTGGGCGCAATGCATTTCCTGACTTCGTTCTCGTTGACCGAGCCGAAGGTTATGAGGTCAAGGGCCTCGCGCATCCCGGTCGAGAGTTGAACTACGACTCCAACAGCCAGGTGCCGTGCGGTCGCCACATGAATCGGGAGATCTACTACATATTCGGGAGGTACCCGCAAGGGGAGGAGAACACGTACGAGGTGATTGACCTCATCCTCTGCCACGGCAGCTTCCTCAATGCCGACAACGAATACCTCCACAAGAACGACCACGTAAAAGCATTCGGAAGCTATGGCGACATCATGATCCGCGACCGCAAGATGTATGTCGCGCCGACCCCGCTGGCTCTTACGACTGGTACCCAAGGGCACGTCACTCTCATCGCACCGGCCGACCTTGAACCCGCGCGGTGGGTCTTGGCGGTCGGCGAACTCGTAAGGACAGAGGCCGCCAAACTCGTTGTCGGCTACGATTTCGACCTCCGCTCCAACAAGCTGACAGCACACCACATCGACAACCCCAACGCTAGACGCGAGCACCGCTTCATCGCGTACCGCATGGAGCAGGACCACGAGCGCCAGGTGACTCTCAAGAGTCCGGTAGCTGTCGAAAAGGAGCGCGATCTGGAGCTTGAAAGCGCTTCGGACGCCGAATAGCGAGCGGACCGCGCCGCCTGGCGACCAGACTCCATACAGGGGCCTCAGCCGATGCGTCTGACTAGCCTACGGCTTGAGGACTTCCGCAGGTTCGAAGACCTGAAGCTAGAACCGATCGATCCCAGTCTGACGTTCGTCGTAACGGCGAAGGAAAGTCCCCGGTGTTCTTTGCGGAAGGAGTGAACGTAATCCGACTGCCCTTCAGAGCTCCAACTGCGAACTCCTATGTCGAGCGGTGGGTCGGGACAGCGCGCCGGGAGGTACTCGACCATCTACTGATCTTCGGGCCGCGCCAGCTAGAGCGGGTGCTCTGGGAGTTCATCGACCACTATCACACGGCTCGCTTAGTACCAAGGTCTCGGCCAGCGGACGCTATTGGGCGGCGGAGGTGCGGAGCGAACCTGATACAGCCCGAGTCATCCGGATCGATCGCGTCGGTGGTCTTATTCACGTCCACGTTCGGGCAGCATGGTGCGCGTTTGATCGACCGTGGTTAAACGTGACAGGGCGCCAAGACTTGACAACATCGCCTCCCGAACGTATGTTCGCCAACATCATGCCGATACTTCGCGCGTGGCTGTCAATCCGATCGCCGCGAGCCTATCGCGCCGACGAATTCGCTTTGTCTGCCACATGACGAGCTGCAACCATCTCCCTGAGATATTTCGGCTCGGCGGACTCCTGTCGTTCTCACAGCGACAGCAATCCGGCGTTGACGAGGACGAAGACCCGCACTACTGGGGCAGCGCCGACAAGAAGGATGCCCTTCAGGACTACGTGGTATGCGCGTTCATGCCCCCCTGGTGGATGTGCAGGAGACGGACCGAGGAGCTGGCGATGATCATCCTTGACGCCGAATCCACATGCTGCAAAGACGGAGCCTGCTTCGTGCCGACCAACAGCGCCCGTAACCAGTACAGCTCAGCCCAGATCGTCACGCGGACCGGCGTCGTAGCTTTTGACGAATGCTTTCAGAATCCGACTACCTATCAAGCGGGCGAATCGGAGATCTTCATTCCTGACTCGGTCCCGCTACGCGATTTCAGGGTCATCGTCTTCTGTGATGCGCAAGCCCGCGATCACTGGATACCGCTCATCAACGAGGCCTACGACCAGGCTCCGGACCCCAAACCGGAGCTGCCAGCTCAACCGATCACGGTCGCCATTAGAGGTTCGGCTGGCTTCTATTTTCCTGGAGACTGGGCTCCCACTCAGAGGATTCGCTAATGGCTCAAACAAGCATTTTGACGACTGACGACGACAAAAGACCGACTGACCTCGATCGGCTCTATCCTCGGGTCGCGGGATCGTTGATTGGAGCCGCAGCGGGCGATTCGTTGGGCTGGATCACGGAATTTGTTCGGGGCATTGATCACCTACGCAAGCTGTACCGAACCGATTTCGTCACTGAGTACCGGCCTTGGCAAAAGACCACGGGCGGTCGATTCAATGCCTACATCGACTACATCTCCAAGGGTCAATATTCAGACGACACCCAGCTAGCTCTTGCCACGGCTCGATCCCTCAATGCCGATGGCACGGTCAATCCCACCCACTTCGCGTCAACTGAGTTACCGCTGTGGCTCGATTACGCCAGAGGTGCCGGCAGGACTATTACTGCAGCTGCGCGCTCGATGCGGCGAAAGTCAGCCCGTTGGAACGACAACTTCTTCACCATAGCCTCGCGTGACGGAAGTGCTGACTACCGAGACGCCGGCGCGAACGGAGCCGCAATGCGAGTCGGCCCGATCGCTCTCGCAAATCCATTTACACCAGCTGTCATGCAGACGTCAGTCTGGCAGAACGCGATAACAACGCATGGACACCCGCGAGCCATCTTTGGAGCCTTGCTCTACGCCGAAGCCGTGCGACTGTCCCTAGTTGAAAAGCATTTCGCGCCGCAATCGGTGATCGAGAGGCTCTTGGACTATTCGCGACACGCTTCGCCTTCGTCCGACCCCGAGCTACAGGAGTGGTTGGCGGAATGGGATCGTCCTCCCGGCCGCAGTTTTGAGGGTGAGTGGGAAACCACACGGCAAGAGATCGTCGCTGGCTTGGACAGAATCTCCAAACCTGAGTCTGAGAATGACTGGAAGGCCCTGCTCAGGTACTTCGGTTGTTTCGATCCAGCTACGAAAGGGTCGGGGGTAGGCACGGTTCTCGCTGCATTGGCAATCTTCTATCAACTCGGTGAACGACCGAGTCACGCAATCGCTACCGCCGTCAATCAAATCGGGACTGATACAGACACCATCGCGGGCTTTGTAGGTGGACTAGCCGGTGCCACCCATGGCTATGACTCCATTCCAATGAAGTGGGCGCGTGAGTTGCAGGACTACGACTACTTCATGAGGGTGGCAAACGAGATCGCGGCCATCGCAATCGGGCATGGACTAGGTGGTAAGGCGCTTCTCCCCGGCCCACAGGAGAAGTATCGAGACGTGCCAGATCTTTTGCGGCTTCTGCGCGAGCACGCAATTAACCGCGACGAGGTCGTTTACCACCCGCTCTTCGGTCGTGGGGTTGTCGAAAGTGTTGACGCTCAGGCTCTGAGGCGAAAGGACGGCGCCAAAGCGGTCTTTGCCTGGGTGAACTTCTATATCGGGCAGAGCTGCAAGTTCCGCTTCATCGAGATACCACGTCGCACATCCACATCTTCAGGGTCCGAGTCGCTGGGGCTGGAAGACAATGAATCGTGATCCAGTGTTCCCACGAACGCACGGAGCGTCCCGTTGACTCTCAATTACTCAATGGATCACGGAACTGCCGACCGATTGAACTAGAGTTCCAGCTGGCTCAGAGTTTCGATCTGGCGACGCGTATAGGTGCATTCCGTTGGAATCGACCGCTCGTAGAGTTCCCATGCTTTCGATAAGAGACGACTCTGCCTATCCGGTTAGCTCAGCAACGCCAAACCTGGGTCCTTGACCTGTTCATAGCTGGTCGGAGGGAGCTGGCTGCCAATACCGAGCAAGGTCTGGAAAGCGGCCATGGGCGTGCGCCGGCGGTTGAACCGGAAGACAAACTCGTCAAGGTAGACCTGCATCTGCAGGTCGGAGACGCCTCGATAGGTTCCGCGAAGCCAGGTCTTGAAGTTGCTGATCACCCGGTGGACATGGGGCAGCGCAAGAGCGGCATCTCTGCCCACCATTCCTCCCGCTCGAAGGCTCATGGGCTGGTGGTCGTAGCCGAGCCGACCTAGCCTTTTGAAGCCCTGCCACGCGTCGGTCCTGATGGTCGCGCCCTCGAGCACGTTGTCCTGGACGAAGCCGCAGAGCGCGTCTGCCGAGAGGTCGTCCACAGCCTCCATGCGGAGCCTTCCGGACCTGTTGCCGCTCGCCTCCACGGCGACAATCACGATCGTCGCCGCGCCCAAAGCATCTCGACCCCCGCGTCGACCGGAGTCAGTGCCACCTATGTACGTGTCGTCGAACTCAATCAAGCCGGTGAGGGGCGACCGCTCAGGTGCCACCATGGCTCGCCGCAGCTTGTGGAGCATCATCCAGGCCGTCTCGTACCGCTTCAGGCCGAGCTGGCGCTGCAGTTGTAGAGCTGAGATGCCCGGAGTTCCGGTGCTCGTCAGGTAGGCGGCCCAGGACCAAAGATGGACGGGCGTCCGCGTCTTGTGCAGGACAGTCCCGGCCGTGACCGAGACCTGGTGACGGCAGCGCGAGCATTGCCACAGAAGCCGGCTAGACACCTCGAAGGCACGCTCAAACCCGCAAAGAGGGCACCGGAATCCGTCTCGCCACCGGCAGGCAAAGAGATAGTCGCGACAAGCGGCGTCATCTGGAAACCGACGATGGAACTCGACGATTGTCCGTGGGAAGTCCGGCCGCGGCACGGCGAGATCGTAGCTGAGCTAACCGGATAGGCAGAAGAGACGACTATCAGCCGCAGGTTGCGACGAGCTAGTTTTCTGGTGGCTCGATTTCAACAGCAGCTGCTTCGGCATCGGACCTCGACGCTCCCGATGCAGGTGCTGATAGTGTTCGCTGCGTTCGGTGAAGGCGACCCTGCTCGCGCACGAATTCGCGCCAGGCCTCTTCGCCCCAGCCGGAAGGGTCCTCGGCAACAATTTGGGCGAGCGGTTTAGCCCAGAACTTCGCCCATTCTATCTTCGTGCCACCGGTCTCAAGGAAGTCAGCCTGGAGCGCTTTCTTCAAGTCTTTGTCGATTGAGACGTCAGCGAGGATGCGTTCGGTTCGCGGCTGTCTGACGAAGCGCGGCGAGCGGCCGGCGCCGGTTTCGACAGTTCGCCTCAGGTCGCGTACCTCTTGAACGAGTGCGCTCATCACAGAGCGCGGCCCAAGCACAGCGGGAGCGTAGTCGAGCGTGCCAGCTCGGGTCACTGCCTCCATCGGACGGTAGAAGCGTCCCTCCTTGGCGGCGGTGATGAAACGAGCTAACTTCTCTTTAGTTTCGGTTAGGTCCGCGAAGCCGCGCTGGCCGACGACAGCACGTTGGTTGCTTATATCGAAGGGCAGATCTTGCCCTTCCCAAGCCATGATGACCACAGGCTTGTCCAACGCATGCCGGATCCCAAGTTCGTACATGACATTCGGGTTCGGTACGTCGACCGCACTCTCACCTGCAAGATCCACCACTACCATGGAGTCGAACGTCAAGTGCGTTCTTATCTCGTCATTGATCGCATTTGGTTCGTCGACTGCGGTAGCTAAGATCGGCTCATACGCGAGGTCCTTGACGACAGGTTCGATCACGACCTCGTACCAGCCGCGAAACCACTTTCGCGCACTCGGGGTGTGGCCGAACGGCATCACGACAAAACAGTGACGATCGTGCTCGCCAGATTGGTGACGTAGCAATGCAGTACGCTCACGACGGCTCAGCCGAGTCGGTTTGTCGGCCTGCGAAGCGTCTGTTGGCGTCGCCCGCTCACTCATGAATTGGACGCAGTAGATCCTACTTGCTCGCAGGCCCTCCGCACTAGACGCAAGCGATTTGGCAATGAAGTCGATCTGATTGTTTCCCATCGACGGAGTCAGGGCCTACTTCGACCTGCCACTTGCGGGTTGCTTGCACTGCTGTAACCCGTGCCATCGGCCGCCAAACGCGGGATGCTATCGATAAGCGATTTTGTTATGACTATCGAACAATGCCGGTCCGCGACGCCGACGACCCAGAGCTACCCTCGGCTTCCGGCCTCCAGCTCGGCCATCCGTTGGAGAAGCTGCTGCGTCTTCTCCGCACTCCACGTTTCCAGGTCGGAGACTTCGGCGGTGATCACCTCATGGTTTTGCTTGTGGAGCCCGGTAGCGTCCAAGTGGACGCCGGCCGCGGCGAGATGGCTGCGGATCTCCTCGAATAGGCCGACGACTCGCGTTAGGTTCATAAAGGCGGAACGCAAATGTGAGGCAGTCGCCACCTTGGCATCGACGGATCCCGAGACTAGCACCGCAGTCGCGCTTGTAAGAGTAGACAGCGTTAGATGGCGCAAGGCTGCTGACCGCAAAACCTCGAAGCCGACGCGGACGGCTTCAGCCGCGTCGACTGCCGCCAGGCGAAATCGAATCTCGCAGCAAGTTCTGCAATAACGTGACTCAACGTCTCATCGTCAGCTGGGCCCGAGGCATCCGCCTTAACTAGCCCCGTGAGGCGACCGCGTATCTCCCATTTCGGCATGAGTCGTGTAACAACGAATCGTAATCGTACGTCTGGCGGAGCGATGCAGGGTGAGGGGCACACAAATTCGCACGAGGTCAATCGACGACCCTAAGCAGTGGCCGGTCGCGAGATCCGCCGGCCAGTTCGATTGGGACAAAGTAGCCCGGAGGCCGGCGAGAAAGATGCAACTCTCTCCTAAGCTCGCGGTTCAACTCCCCGGCATCGCAGCGGGCCAGGCCGCCAGCGTCGTCGACCGCGTATTCGCAGAACCGCGCCATCTCGTTCATATAGCCGAGCACCGTTCGGCTCTCCGTCTTCGCCAAGGCGATGAAGCGGGAATCGAGAGCGCCCAAACGGTCTAGCGGAAAGCTCTCAGCCTCGAGCTCCTCGTGAATGAAGCCGACGACCGATGGGCCGATCGGCATCAGGTCGGCCTTGCGGATGTCCGGAACGAAGACCGAGAACAGGGTACCGGCGCGGGCAAGTAGCAGGCATTTACGGCCGTCGAGCCAGAGCAGGTTTGCGTACCAATCCTCGTCGCTGGGCTCGATTGTCACCAGGTCTGGTGGACGCGCACCCAGGAGCGTGAGCATCTTGGCCGTGCACCGCAGGACCACGCCTCCCATCGTATGGGCAGATCAGATGGGGTTCAGGCTGCTGCCGGCACGGGCTCCCGCGCGTACTCGCGCAACAAGCCGCCGAGTCGCTCGGTGCACATTGGCGTTCCTGCTGTCAGCACCGGATCGGAGCGTGCGATCGGGGTCCGCAACTCAAGAGCTCGGCGGGGACGAGCGCGGTTGTAGTGCTCGAACCACTGGGCGAGAACCCGCTCCAGATGGCGGCGATTGATGATTAGGATCCAGTCCAGGCACCGGCGCCGGGTCGAACCAATCTGCCGCTCGATGTGTGCGATGGCCTTGGGCGCCGCAATCGGCGTCCTGATCACCTCGATGCCTTCCGCCCGAATGACAAGATCCGAGCCGCCACCTTATTTGGCGTCGTGATCGTGAACCAGGAACCGGGCTTCGACTCCGACTCCGCCGAGTTCCAAGCACACGTTCCTCGCCTGCTGGCTGACCCAAAACGCGTCCGGCAGATCGGTGACCGCGAACCAGATCACCCTCCTGGTGGCCAGCTCCATACATAAGAGGACGTAGAGCCGCTTCAGGAATACGGTGTCGACGCTGAAGAAGTCGGTGAGGACGATCGCCGAAGCCTGGGCTCTTAAGAACGTCTTCCAGCTCAGCCCCGAGCGCAACGGCGCCGAACCGATCCGGTTCCGGCGCAGCAACGTGCGGATCGCAGTTGCGGAAACCACGTAGCCGAGCTTGAGTAACTCGCCGCGGATGCGAACGCAGCCCCATTTCGGGTTGTCCTTGGCAATTATCAGGATCAGCCACTGCTGCTGGGGATCGAGACCTGGTCGGCCCGGACCTCCCCGGCGGCCAAAGGCCGCCCACTTTCTGCGCACAAGTTGGCGATGCCAACCGAGGACCGTTCGCGGGCTGGACCAGCATCCCGACCCAAGCTGCCCGCTTTACTCGGTGACTCAGCGCAGCCATGATCGCCCGGTCAGCCACGTCGAGCTGCGGCCGCTTCACTTGACGGCGAACGACTCGCAGCTGGTGGCGAAGAAGCAGCAACTCTGCCTCTGGGTCGCGAACCCGCAAGCGCACGTCGGCAACGTCGAGGAAGAGGCGCAGGAGGGAGTAGACAAGCGCGAACAACATCCGAGGCGATGCAAGCGGCTAGCCAGAGCCACTCCGGGTAGCCAACCCACCGAGGAATATGTGTGCCCCTCAGGCAGGTGGAGGGAGAGATCCCGAAGCCGGAGCGCCATGTTCAGGCCTCAACAGGAGGTGGCAACCGGACGGGCCGCAGCATGAAGCGAAGACTGCCGCACCGAAATGGCAAGGTGGGAGTGGCGAGCCTCGGTGGAGAACCGGCACTGCTGAGCTTCCCAATCGGTGGATTCCGGCTAAGGAGATCGCAATGAGCGCTTACGATGAGTACGCCGACAGCGTTACCGACCTTGTAAAATGACCAAGGCATTCCGAGCCTTGCCAAGAATCGCCTCGGCACCTTCGCCATTTCGCGTGAACCAGACGAGCTCTTCGAAGAAATCATTGCCCACCACAACTCCGTGCAAAGCGGGAAAGGTTCTGGTGGCAAGCAGCCCTGGTTCGCACCACCCTGCTTTCCCAAATAGGAGGGTGACGTATGGCAGGCTCTGATTGGACGGATCTAGCCACCGAAGCCATGAAGTCAGCTATGGAGGTGGTCTCGCGCGCATCTGCCAAAGATTGGTCCAATGCGGCAGCGGAAGCGCGAGATCATGCTCGCATCGTCCGTCTCGATTGCGTCGACTTCAAGTACGAGCCGATCGGCGGCCTCGGATTCCTGAGCCTGACGAACCTCTCACCTCCGTTTCCAGGCATCCTGTACGCAACGCGTGATGCTCGAGTCGGGTGGATACGTAAAACACTATCGGACCCGGGATGGGAAAGATATGAAGTTCCCATTTCTGTCGTGACAGAAGTTCAAATTCCATTAGGCGAATCCGGGATGTCGAAGATCAGCCGGGTGAGTCCAACCAGCCTACGTTTCACGGCCGGAGGCAAGCGCGTCTTCGTCATGTTCACGGGGACCATCCCGGAGCGCTTCCAAGATAGTCGAATTGACAAGGTCCTAGGCAAGATCCCAAGCTTTCACGGCCAACCGATAGGGCTGTACTACGAGGTCGCGAAGGTGCTCTATCAGCAGCGGGGTTACTTAGAGCGAAGTCGAGGGTCTCTTCAATTCTGGTCGCGAGCCTTGGTGGGAGAACTCGATCTCGTCGGCTATGAAATGAGTGTTATTAAGAGGCTCAGGAGACTTGGGGCAGTTCTATCAGTCCCGGGCGGTTTCTCGATTGGGCACATAGCGAACTTTCTCGGCATGGAGCCGGACGAGCACGATTTACCCAGTGGGGCCGAAGTCGCTGAGTTGTTGACCGTCAGGCAGCGGTTCGCGGCTGAGGAACAACTGGAAGTCATCTTCGGAGCCGGTGATGATGACGCCATTACGCCAGAGGTTATCAATACTGTCTTGAGCGCCTGTGATAGTCTTGTCGCGCAGTTCGGCAGTTCGCGCGACCCATGGTTGCAGGGTGCGGTCGCGGCTGCGAAGTTGCAGCGAGGCCTCGCATTAGCGGCCGGGGATGATGGCGAGGCAGCGCTGCGGCAATTCAACCTCATCATTGACGAGGTAGGTAACCGGCCAGGGTGGTTGTCTGCACAAGCACACTTTCGACGTGCTCAGACCCTAACTCTCATGGGCCAAACCACGGCAGCGGTCAGCGAATTGACTCGACTCTTGGCGACCACGGCATCAAGTGACGATGAGGATGTGATGAGCGTTCGCCGCCAAGCCAACGACTTGCAGCAAACACTAAGCCAACTCTGACTCGAGGTCCGGAAATGATCCGACATCGGGCCATCCGCACATCGGTTCGGTTGGACGGTGTGGGGTCACCTATTCGTCGGCGGGCAGGCTACTCCGAGTAGGGTCGCTTGACCGATAGGATTTCGACCGCCGATGCTCTTCGCATTCGTGTACTCCTGGCTTCGGCTGTTCCTCGATCTGGTTGATTTGAGGTTGCAAGTCCACGACTTGGTCGCAGTTCTTGAAGGCGCATGCCGGAGCGATCGTGGCCTGCGACATCCTTACCGTCGACACGGTCCTGCTCAGGACTCTCTACGTGTTGGTATTCATCGAGATCCACAGCCGCCGGATCCTGTACGCCAACTGCAGCTTTCGTCCCAACTCTGCCTGGGTGACCCAGCAGGCGCGCAACCTGACCTGGGAGCTGAGCCGGCTCGAGGTTCCGGTTGAGCTGGCGATTCACGATCGTGACGGTCCCTGGCGGCGAGGAGCTGGCGGCACGCGGTGGCGCCGCAGAAACACCTCGGATTGTGGTCGCCGAAACCCGGTAGCCCAGCTTGAGCAGCTCGCCCTGGATCCGGCGATCGCCCCAGCGTGGGTTCTCGCGCCCGAGGCGGAGGATCATCTGTCGGAGTTCCTCCGAGGTCGGGGGGCGGCCACGGCGAGGACGGAGACGGAAGGCGGACCAATGTTGACGCATCAGCTCGCGGTGCCAACGGAACAAGGTGGCTGGAGAGAACATCAGCCGCCCGGGCGGCAGTCGCAAGCCCAAAGCGGCGAAGACAAGGCGATCCGGCATGAGATCCGGCCTCTTCACTTGACGGCGCAGAACGGCCACCTGATGGCGGAGAGCGAGGATCTCGAGGTCACGCTCCGAGTCCGAGCTGGTCGCGAGCGTCGCGATGCTGATCGCCAGCCGGACCAGCACATAAATGGACGCGTAGAGCAAGAGGCCGGAGAGTAGCCGCAGCAGCCTCGTCAGTTCAAGCTCGAAATCGTCGCCAACCAACCTTCTTGGCAGGGAGGCGTGGAACTAGCTCCTTGAGCCGTGGACGGACTTTCTGCGCATCTCAGGCGCGAGTCGCGGCTGCCTCTAGAAGCATTCGAACGACTATCCAACACCCCATTCGTTGCTGGGTCGGATCGGTTGGCTCCGGCCTCATAAGACGCCAACCCGCTCACGAACCATGATTGATGGATGGGCACGCACGCTACTGCGAACTCAGCACCACGCCCCTTGCCCCAAAGCGGACGCAAGCTATGACTAAATGGCCGTTGCGCATCGGTGTGTGCGCGCCCGCTCCCCGGCACGCCCTGCAGCAAACAGTCCCTGGGCCACGGATTCAGTTCAAGGACCCCGTCGGCAGGGTCCCTTGCGAGCGCCATGTAGGGTCCAGCTGGCCCTACGTCGTCACTTTCCTCACAGTCTGATCGGGAACGAACTGAAGCAAGACCGCATATGCAATCGCGAGAATACCGGCGATGATCGGTTGAAACCAGTGCATCGATTGGAAGATCCCACCCTGGGCGTAAGTCCAGACTAGGTATGCGCCAATCGCCACCCCGATCTCGAGTGTGGGCGCCTTCCGCATCAGGATCATTTCCAGGAATGCAAACCCCAACCCGAGCGCGAAAACGACGCCCAATGCAACCGTTATCCAGCTGCCAGACGCAGCCAAGGCGAAGGGCGTGGCAGCTGTCACGAAGCCGACAGCTGTCACGGGTACTGCCTTCAGAAGTCGCTGCCAAAACTCATCAGGGATCGAAGGGGCGTTTGCCTCCGGTGCCGCCGGCGCTTCTTTGTTTCCATTGAACCTCCAGCTCCAAACAACTCCAGCCATGCCTGTCTCTTACCTCCTTGTGCCGAACGTCTCACGACTAATCAAGCTCTGATTACTCAACGTGGAGTTCAGGTCGAAACGGTTCTGAGATCTTGATCTGCACGGGTACTACATGCTTCTCTTTGCCCACGGACACGTGAATACTCTCGGGTATCGAGCCCTTAGGCTTGTAGCTGAAATAAGCGATCACACCGTAGTTGTGAGGATCCTCTTTCCCGATGCGTCCAATTTCGAGCGCATGCGCACCCAGGCCGCGCAGAGTTTCCGCGCCCTGCGCGCGGGCCAATTCAGCAGCCTCTAAGCTCGCCACAGGCTCACCATTTCACTGTCGGACACTCGTGACAAGCCGGATCTTCAATGCATTCAGAACCTGATCGATGGGACTAAAGACGCTCCCTCCACTCGCGCCGGCAAAATGCAAGCCGACGGCGCGCTTGGTGGCGGCCTCGAGCACTAAAGACCCTGAATCGCCCGAATCGGAGTAGCGAGTACAGAGCGCCTGATCGAGGAAGCCGACCTTTCCGATCCCTGGATAGGTCAAGACGAAGCGGAAATGAACGTCGCGGACGATGCCGGTCGTCTTGCCTGTAGTGCGCCCAACCTTGACGACCTTCATGTCCCGTTGAGCGGTTGCAGTCCCGGCCGGCATGCCGACACCCTTGATAGCGGCCAGTACGGAGTCCCGCTTCGACTCGTCAATCAGGGCAGTTGCGCAGTCGGCTGTGTTGACGAATTGGCCGCTGGTGTCAAAGGCTACAAAACGATCCAAGGTGCCGACCCTATCGGCAGCTTTGCCGCCATCATCTAATCCCGGATACAGAATTACATCTCCGTGATTGGCAGACCCACTCCGAGCCAGCACGTGGCTGTTGCTGAGAATGAGTTCGCCCGTGCTGCCTACGCTCGTAGCAGCACCAGCAAGTGTCGCGGTCACAATTGCACCAAGAGTCCCGGTCTCTGCCTTGAAGTGGCCCACGCTGTAACCGGGCTGAATGGGGCTTCGGACGACATTGAACTCCGGGCGCAATCTGCCCAGCACAACGACGTCCGTGGGGATCGCAGTGGGGCCGCTGATGGTGCTGGTCATCGTTGGCGGCACCGCCTGATGAGCCATAAGGCGCCTGAGCGGTAACTTCCGCTCGACGTAGAACGTAAGCGCGAGCTCACTAGTTCCTCGACCATGCACCGTCTTCTCCGCGATCCCCACACCCACCACGTTCGGAGAGTCGAGAACGCCATGAAACGCGGCGACGTGGCGGTTTTGAGCCAGGCGCTGGACTGTGCTCACACTTAGATGTGGAGCGGTAAGCATCCTGCCTGCTGCAGTTCTGAGTTTCTTCAGCGTAGCCAGATCCGAGGCAGATTCAATGTGCGGGAGAGTGATCGCGTCCAAGGCTTTCAGGATTGTCTGTTCGTCCGCCACTACGTCCTCCTAGACATCGCGCCCTACCGACTCCGATAAGGGCTAAGGTCCCGACTGGATACCTCGGACAACCCTGAGGTGCTGGACCACAACCTCGGCTGGGAGTGACAATGTGGCTATTATTGGTCTTGTTAAGTGATTGTCAACTGGCCTTCCTGGCTGGCTCGGGCGGGCCAGCCTCGCCTGAGAGGAAACGAGGCAAGAGAGTTGCTCAGCCGATCAGGTTGGGGAACGGTGCGCCGAACAGAGACACGGCGACGAAGCCGATCCGCGGAGTCGTGTCGGGAGGCAGCTCATATAGAAACTTCAGGACATAGATGTCGCGCTGCGCGAACGCCGGCGCGGAGGAAGGTGTTGAGTCGGCTCCTGATCCACGGAGGGAGCCGTTCCACGCGAAAACTGACTTTGACGAACCGAACTCGAGTGTTGTTGGGGTTGGAAACAGATCCGTCCGAATCAGCGAGCCTCCACCGTTCTCCTTGAAATAGGGACCACCGAAACCGAACCCTTTCTGCCTGTAGATGGCAACGCCGTAGACCGTCGCCGTCTTGTTGCTACACACGGCGCCGTATAGCCGCGGTGTGCTGGCATTGGGATCGACGGGATAGAACACCACTGGCACTGACGAGGCCTGGCTACACATCGCTTTGACGTTTCCGTAGTCCTGGCCAAGGTTCTTCTGAAGGACGTTTGGGGCGACTACAACGTTGGACGAAGAGAGCGATCTCACCTGGAGGAGTGCCGTCTTATCGGTGAGCGACACGCCGCCAACCAGCGCGTCCAGCTGCACGTCGAACAGCGAGATCTGTTCCGGACTGAATTGGGGTACCGAGTGCGTGACAGTTCCGTTGACCAAGTTGGCCTGGTCATTTGCGCTCACATGCTCTCCCTTTGCGGCTGGCTCAGAACCGACGCTTAATGTGGCTGCGCCCCTGTATATCGCAACATAGGCGGTCGGATCGTTGTTGCACGCGAAAGTCCCGGCGATCGGTGTGCTGCTGCCGTCAGGCCACATAGTACCCAGGCCGCATAAGGGAACCTTCAGTACCGAGTTGACAGTGCAGTCGGCCGCGCCGTTGGTTTCGGTGAAGAGGGCGTCAGACGGCTGACGCGTGGCGAACGTGGCCGGCTTCGGCGTCCCAGACAGCTGGTGGAACGAACATTGGCCGATGTTCTGGGTGCCGTCGCCGAACTGAGTGTCGGCCTTGCCGCCAGTGTCAGCCTCAATCTGAGTGTTCGGCGTGGCAAGGACCTTGCAGTTGGGCGGCAGGAGTGATGAATTCGAGACCGTTACCTGCGTGCTGCGCGCAGTTACCTGGTCGATCCGCGGCACGCACCCGTTCGAGGTCGATGTACCTCCACAAGCCTGGAGGTTAAGGACGGCCGCAATGACCGACGCACCCACCGACCATGCCGCAATGCGACTCACCATCTTCACGAGCCGCTCCGCCAGAACACGAGGGACAAGACCGCTCCGCCGAGAGTCAACAGGTAGCTGATCCAGGTGTAGTGGTTGAAGGCGTTGGGCAGACGCTCGACGTCAGCCTCGGTTACCGTCGTTGCGTTATCCACTTCACGGTCCTTGGCGACGGTGTCAGGTGGAGCACCGGTGGCAGCGAAGGAGAACCTCCGGTCGCTCGCGATCTTCATTAGGCCGCCTGCAAAGGTGCTGTCGGTCGCTGTCGAGTGCGGCGTCAACCTGATGACGTCGGCGGAAAGTGTCAGCCGCTGCCCCTGAAAGCTCACTCTCATGTCGGCAATCCCCTGGAGGATGAAACCGGACGTCATGCCTGCCGATTGAGATCGAAAAGCAACGACAAGCCCTGTGCAGATTGGAGGGACGGCGCCGACAGGAAAGGTCACGTCCGAGGAGCCAAAACGCAAGGTGAAGGGAGCGGAGCTGGCGGCTGGACCGATGCACAGGCGGAGAGGCTGACTACCGGTCACGGAGAAGCTAACTCCGCCATCCTGCCCCGGGGCCACGGCAAGGTCAATCTGAGTGCCCGCGGCACTGGCGACCTCAAGCTCTCGTGTCGCGGGCCAGGTGGCGCTGATGGTGGTTGCCACCTGCGCTCCGGTGGAGTCGCACCTCAGCCCCGCCTGATCGTGGAGAACACCGCACTCGCTCGATGCGATCGGCAACACCACGTCGACCTCGCCGGACGTCTCGGTCAGTAGCAGGGACTTCGCGTAGGCTAACAGGGCTGCCGTAGCCGACCCCGCCATCGAGACGCCCGAAATCCCTTTGGCGTTCAGCGTCACGGCGTCCGCGGGGTGCTGCTGGGTGGCGTAGATGGCCCCAACCAGTGTCACCGCGGCTGCCAGAGCAGCCACGACCTGGGGCCACCTCCGCTTCACCCATCCGGTGATCTTGGGACGCAAGGCGCCTCCTGAGTCTCTCCACCGGCGACACGCTGAAACCCGCCGCCTCGACGCCTAGTCCGGCGCGGACAGGTCATGTTCAACAGCCAAGCTCGCCTATAACCCGACCTCCACGTAGAGCACGAGGTCCTGAAGCTTGTTCGGGTCACACAGTGGCCCACCAGGAGTTGCCGTGGTGGGTGCCAGGTCACCGGCGGCCTCGATCGAGAGCGTATGCTCGCCGACCAGGCCAGCGGCGAGTGCGGATGCGATGTCCGCCTGCCTATATCCAGGGAAGTTCGCAGCGGCTGCAAAGCCGCTGATCTCTTTCGTGTTCAGCTTCACCGAGAACCCGGCGCCGGTCGCGCCGGATCCCGGGCGCAGCAGCAAGAGCGCACGCGACACGTTGAGCGTTCGGCCGCGAAGGAAGATCGGCAGGAACCGCTGGTCGATCTCGAGTCGAACCTGCGTGCCGGCGGAGCTCCTCAGGATCCTATTGAACAGGGTCGAGAATTCCTGACGGAAGCTGGTCATCCGCGCCAGCGGCGTGGATGACAGCGAGTTGACGAGGCTGCCTTCAAGTGCAGCATTTTGCGCCTCGACTCGTTGTCGAAGAACGCCATCGGCGAGCGCCGTGTAGTTGATGTGGACGATCACGTCGGTGATCGTCCGGTAGTCAAACGGCACAAAGTTCTTAGGCAGGGTGATTGTCCAGGTGCTGATCGCACCGGCCCCTTCGAATGGCATGTAACGCTCGTCGCGGAAGCTGAAGTCGAACACCCCTGAGTCGCTTTGGGCCGTGCTTGTCGCCACCGTGTGCGTGTGTCGCAGCGGCACTTCCACCAAGTTGGCCGCGCCGATCTGCGGCGTGGCCCGGATGAATGAAGTGTTCATCGCGAGCGTCGCAGCCACGTTCGTGTACGGACCGGTCACGCAGGGAATCGTCAGACGGACCGCTCGGATCCGCCGGCGATACTGGCCCGGATAGAAGAGGTCGAAGGCGATCTCCGGGATTGCGAACTGGCACTCGCCGGTCTCGCGGAGCGCGAGCAACGCCGCCGGCGCTAGCTGCAGCATCGAGAAGGGCTGATCGACTTCCAACATCCGGTAGTTCGTCTCGATGAACCGCCGCTCCATCTCCGACAGGTCTGCCATGAGCGCTTCGCCGCTGAGTAGCCCCGCCGACAGCGCGCTCCAATAGCTGGCCTGGAGTAGCGGCACCGTCTCGTCGTTGCGCTCGAATCGGTATGCCCGCTCGGCGAGTCTTGCCATTGCCATCGCCCCGTTAAACGCCTGACGGTAGATTCGCTGCAGGCTGGTCGAAAGCCATACGTACAGGCCGAGGTTGCTGAACTTGTCCTTGAAGAACTCGATGATCTCGTCTTGCTCGTCGATGCTCTTGCGGTGCACGTCGAGGCTGCGTTCGGCAATCTTGACCCGAAGGTTTGCTGCCGATATCTGCTTCTCGAGCTGCTTTAGTTCGTGGATGGCAAGCTCTTCCTGGTGGCGCCATCCCTCTCGCCGCCGCTCGTTGCCTGCCTCGAGGCCCGCCGAGGCGGCCAGCACGTCCAGTAGCTTGGCGGTGTCGCTGAACATCAACTGCCAGCCCTTGGCGCCGCTGCTCAGCTCGACTCCGCCGTACTTCATGGCGAACGGCGATCCAAGCTGGGGGACCAGGCCCAAGACCCCGGCGGTGCCCCCGAGCAACGCCGAGACCGTGTAGGAGACGCTCGACCCGTGACGCATCACCTGCTGCGTCCGTTCCCAAGGCAGCAGGTCGCTATCGATGAGTCCGTGGTAGTAGTCACGGCGGTACTCGACAGCTGTCTGCTGCCGGGCCAATTGCTCGACCGCGTCGCGCGCGACCTGCGCCTCCCACTCGCGCAGCCGCGTTGTCCATAGAAGCATGTTTGCCTGCTGCGTGTTGCGTAGCTTGGTCAGCTGCTCCACGTCCCGCTTCTCGATCGCCGACAGCAACTGGGCTCCGAAAGCCTGCGCAGTCCCGACGTACTGCCGGGCTTTCTCGATGAGATACGTGAAGCGGTACGGCGGCAGGTTGCCGCTGGCCGCACCTAGCACGTCCTCGATCGACAGCCCCTCCGCGCGCGCTCTGACGAGCAGACGCGGGTCGATCTCGGGGGCGAACAATGCGAGGTCGCGGCGTGCGCCCGTGATGTCCAGGCAGTGGCGGATCTTGTACAAGCGATCCTCGACCCGCGTCCACAGGTCGAGCAGGTCCTTGTTTTGGGGCACGCAGAAGATCGGGCCGAGTTGCTGGACGATCGCCCACCCGACGCGACCGGTGCGCCGGAAGTCACCGACGAGCACATCGTCGTTGGCCACGAGCCGCTTCGCGCGGTCGCCCAATTGGATCCATCCGGAGGCCCGCGTGCGCTTCCAGCCGATCTGGTTGCTCGGCGCCGGATCCAGGCCTTCGGCTATCAGCGCCGCCGCAGTGTCCCGTCCGATCGCGGCCGCCATCGGTGCCTTGACGTCGGCGCCGGCCGCGATCGACCCCGCGCCGGCCACAAGCTTCATCTGCTCGGCTCCGGCCTTGACTGCCGCCGGCGCTTTTGTCTCGCCGACCAGCGCAACGGCGAGGCCAGGTGTCGCACGCGTTTCGGACCGAAGGCGCGAAATGGCGACCTCGGCATCCGAGCGGGTGAAGGTCAGATACTGCGGCGTCTTGACCGCCGGCTTCAACTTGCGCACCTTGGCACCAACCCAGATAACGCTCTCGACCTCGAGCAGGAACTCCGAGCCTTTCGCCAGCCAGGGACGGATGCGCTCGTACGACTTCGGCGACACGACCGCTTCGCCGCAGTCGCCAACGTCGGCCGGCCGCCGGCCGAGCAATTCAGCGGCCATCGAATAGAGGACGATGGCCTCGTTGACTGATTCCATTGTGAACTGCGTAAACAGACTGTCGCCCCAGTCGATCAAGTTGCCCACGTACTTCATGACGATGCACTTCTGATAGGCGGAGAGGCGTAGCCGTGCGATAGCGTGGGGGTTGAACGGGTCCTTCTTGTAGGCTTCGATCGCCGCTTCATCGGTGAGGATTTCGCGGAGCCGGGGTGGTGTCAACCCGCGGAACTCGATGTAGCGCCAAACTCTGTCCCGCATTACCTGGAGGGCCTGCGCGTCCGTGAGGCCGGTCAGCGTCGTGCCCGGGTCGAGCGCGGCTGTTGGGTCAAGGATGTACCGGTACCAGTCCTGGGCGGCGCGATAGTTCTGCCGCGAGTTCAGGCAGTTCGCGACGAGGAACGGTATGTGGAAGAACGTTTCCCGATAGTACACGCCGAGGGGACCGGTGAAGTCCATACGGCCGACAGGGCCATCGACGGTCAGGTTTCCTGTGGGGTCCTTGAGCAGGTGCGCGGCCTCGCCGAAGGTCTTCTGGGTCGCGATATCGAGCAGCCGTTCCACGCCGCCGACGAATAGCGCACGCGAAAGTTCGCGGGCGAGGGTCGTGCCCAAGCGTTTCGCCCTCCAGGTGCCTGGGCTGCTGTCGCGCAGGACGTACATCGAGTCGGGACCCGCCTGCAGAATCACTCCAGCGCCAGTCGGGGCGCCCGGGACACCTGAGGTCGTCACCGAACCGTCGCGCAGGGTTGCCAGCGCCGGGCCACGGCCGGCCGCGTCGAAGTGAAGCTGCTTGAGGACGTTGGCGACGGTCGTTGACGAGTACCCGAGCGAGATCAAGAACTGCCGCCCACCGTTCACGTCGGCGAAGACATGCTGCCAGTAGGACGGTGACACGGCCCATGCCCACCATCCGGCGTTCGCCGGCCCGGTTGTCGGCGCGTATAAGCGTCTGGCAGACCCGTCATCGCCCACGTGCAGAGTTGGCCGAGGCGTCCAGATCGTGAGCAGGTAAAGGAAGAGCTGCGTCGAGGGTGACTCCCAACGGCGGTCGAAGAGGTCGGCTAGGGTCGCGTTGATGGTCCCTATGTTCATGACCAGCTGGCTGCCCCATGTTGGCTCGCAGGCGGCGCGCTCGAAATCCGGCCCCTCGAGCGTGTAGCCGTCCTGCGCATCCGACTGAGACGTGTAGGTCGTCGAGAAGCGCGGGACGTTGGGCGTCGTGCCTTTTGTCATCAGGTAATCGATCAGCACTCCGCCCTTCTGGAAGGGGTGCCGCTCGTCGATAGCGACGTCCTGCGGGGGCGTCCAACGACCGTCAAGGCGCAGCGACGTGAACCTGATTCGAACGACGTGTTTGTAACCGGAGAACCTCGACTCTCCATTCGACACCTTGTTTACGGGCGACGTTTGAACCTCGGTCCAGAAGACGAAAAGGCGGCCCAGGTAGACGACCGGAGAGACGCGTCGCGTCGGAACGCTGACATCGATCTTGGTTCGCGCCGAGTAGGACACATGGCGATGAGGGTTGTGGACGCTGTGGTACAGGTTGTGGATCGTCCAGTAGTAGTAGGTGGGCGGATCGTCGGAAGTCGCGCCGAAGACGTGGAGGACGTCGGTTTGCGCGATGAAGTTGAATTCGTGGTAAGCACCGGCGATCTTCAGGCTCGCGACACCTTCGAAGCCAGCTAAGTAGTCGCCACACGCGTCGAGCACGTTCTGCTCGTTGATGTCCTGCTGGAGCAACGCGTCCTCGAGCGCTCTGAACAGCGGTGTCTTGTCGTCGCGCAGCTCTGGTTCGATGTAATTCTCAGGCCACAGGAACACCTTGCGGTTCGCTTCCCACACGCGGTAGTTCTTGCGCCACGCCCACTCGTCATGTGGGATTCGATCAGGGGCGACCTGCACGTGGTCAGGCGCGTTCGATGGCCGACCGTCCTGCTCCAGATTGAGCAGGATCCGGTTCACGTAGGTCTGCACGCTCGAAATGGCAGCGACTACACGCGAAGTGCGCGCGCAGCCCTGCAGTTGGACGTCGAGCAGGAAGTAGTCGTAGAGGTCGTCGATGCAGGAGAACTGGCCGCCGCTGTTCCGGATCATGAAGTCGGCGAGCGCGTCGCGCTTGGCTGAACGCAGGCGGTCGTCTTTCGGGTCGAGCTGCGCGCTCGCGTCCTGCGGATCCGGGTACTTGCGCGCCAGCGCGCTTACCAGAGCTTCGGCGCCGGTGGCCAAGTCCGATGCAGTTTCTGAAGCCAGTAGTCTTAGTGTCGGCACGTCGAGTCCCGTGCGGGTGATCAACCCGACGGCGGCGGCCAAGGTGGTCAGCGCGTCGATCGCGTTGTTGCCGACCACGACCGCCGCTGGCAGCGTTGCTGCCACTGGTGCCCCGGTGGCTAGTGCCTCCGCCAGTCGTTTAGCCGACGTCGCCGCGAACTTGTTGGCGGGCGTAAATGCGCCAAGCACTTCTTCGACGGCGGCCGGGTCGGGCAGCGGCGCCTCGGGGTCGGTGGGCGGCGGAGCGATCAGCTGCCGGTAGCGGACGATTGCCATGACGCTGGCGATCGTCAAGGCCGCGAAGTTAGCGACATCGACGAGCGCGGCGTGAGTGCGGACGAACTCAATGCGGTCTGGCGTGAACGCGTCCGGCCTGAACAGTACTGCCAAACGGGAAAGGGCCGCGATGGCGCCCTCGAGTGGTGCTCTCGCTCCTCCCTGTAACGCCGTCGCAAGGTTCGTCTGCCCGAGATCGATGGCGGCCAGCTTCGCAATCGCCGCCAGCTTGTCGGTAGTCATGCCCAGGGTCTTCGCCAGTCGGGGTGGCAACACGCTGGCGGTATGGAATCGCATCACTGCAGTCGTCAGATCCGCTGCGGTTGCCGGGACGCCTGCCGGAACTGCCAGCACGGAATTCGCGGGAACTGTCGCCTTAAGTCGGAGCGCTCCGTCGCCTTGCGTGTCGAATAACCCGGCGTTCTCTGCGATCACCTGCCGTGACATCTGCTCGGTGACACCGGGCACAAACGCGAGGACGGTTTCGGCGAAAGTCAGTGCGTTCTCGTCCCCGACGGCCTTCACTATGTCGGTGACCGCCTTGGCGGGATCGACGTACGCGTCCAACCCCTGCACCACGCCGCCCGTCACGAACGCGACGTCGTCCAGGCTGAGGCTACTCGCGCGGATCCAATCTTCGAACGCTAGAAGCGTCTTGAGGTCGGCGAGGTTGCCCACGGTGGCGTTGGTTAGCCCCGCCAGTGAGGCCAGTTGCAACAAATCCGCAATTGAGCGGTGGAGCAATTTCGCCAAGCGCGCGTGGCGATAAAGCAGCGTCAGGTTGTCGAGCGACAGAGCGAAGCCGCGTCGAGCTTCGTCGGCGTTAGTTGGATCGCAGCCGAGCGCAGTAGCCAGTCCAGTGACGAGCGCAGCCAGCCCGGCGTCATCGATCCCAAGCCCGAGGAGCAGCCGCTGGAGCGTGTTGTCGGTCTCGGGCACGCTTGTCGTCCGGAATGCAGGAACGATGAAGCTGGCGGCCGGCTTCGGGAATGGGCCTTCGGTGGCAGCGTAGGGCCGCTTGTTGAACAGCCGATCGCACAGCGACCCACTGCCGGGATCCGATTCGCGCGTCGGAATTGGGCTCCAGAGCGCGCACGCCACCTCCACCGGGATGCCGAAGCGGTCAACTACTGCGCGCGTATCAACGACAGCGCGGAGTGCGACGGCGTCGATGACTGGTGGCGTCCCCGGCGCCACTCGCTGCTCTAGCACGAGGTCGACCGCATCAATGCTCCACGGCGTCTGTCGCCATAGCCGCAGCAGCCGATGCATACGATCAAGGACGTCCGCCGTCAACCCCAAGATGTGTTCAACGTCGTTCTGAACGCTGGCCGGGCTCGATTTCTCGGCTTTCAGGGTCACCGCCGCAGTGCCGCCCGCGCTAACAAACCGGCTGCGCACGAGCGCGCTAAGCTGGTCGTGCGTCAGGCCGGTCCCTGCGAGGAAGTCCTGCACGTCCACGGCGCCAAATGTGCCGCCGGCCACGGAGGTGAAGTTGGTGCGGTACAGGCTGCGCAAGTACTGCAGATCGTTGTTGGCAGTAGTGGTGATGTCGTACTGGTCCTTCGACATCAGCAGCGCTGCCGCGACGAATCGGCCGTCCGAAGATCCCAGGGTGAGCAGGATGTCGGCCCGCGTCACCTCGAAGAGCTCGGCGTAGGCATCAGCCGTCGCGGCCGGCAACGTAAACGGGAGAACGAAGTAGGTCCGCGTATTGACGAGCATGTCGCCGTAGACGAGGCTTCGAACGGCCGACCGGTTGGTGAGGTCGATTGCCGGGTTCCGTTGTTTCGCTAGATACGATTCGAGGATCTCGTTGATGACGTCAAGCGTCGGCAGTTGCTTGTCAGTGTTGTCGCAAGTCAGATCGAGCGTCCAGAGGTCCGGCCGCCGGACCGAGAGGTTCAGAGCGTGCGTCGCCTTGGCGCCGGTGAACACCTTTGCAAGCACGTTCTGCTCCACGAAGTACATCAGGTCAACGAAGTAGGCGGCTGGACTGAGGATTGAAGAGCAGTGCTCGCAGTTGCAGTTGTCCTGGGGGCCGAACAGGTCTGCGTAGCCGCTTAGCGCACGGAGTGACGCGCCGACCTCTGGCGCCACGTTTCCGACGCCGAAGTCTTTGAACCCTTTGATTGCGTCGATGACGCCCGCAACGACCATGCCAACCCCGGCAAGCGCCTCGCCGGCTGCCGAGTGGATGTTCGCCGCTCGTTCCACCGACAGTCCGGTCTTCGCACGGAAGGTCTCAAGGTCGTCCGCGCCGGCTGCGGCGGCGGATCGGTAGCCGCCTTCAAGTACGGTCACCGCCTCTTCGGAGTCGCCCGTAAGGGCGAAGAGGCGTTGCTGTGCCTTGAACGTAGCGAGGACAGCCACTTGGTCGGCGGCACCGATGCCGTCGAGCTTGAGCGCCTTCATGTCCTGGCTGTCGGGGGAGTAGTCGATCGCGAGCAGCTCTACCCCGGCGTTCTGGTTCGCGACCCGATCGATCAGTCCGACACGCGTGGCCACGGCCTGCGACACCTGTTGCGGATTGCCGCCCTGGGCGACGATCTTCTCGAGGCCGAGGCCTGGATACCGAAAGGTCAACTTCACGAGATCGCTGTACGCCGATGACGCCGACGCTCGTTGAGCGGCCGGCACCGCGGACATGTCTAGCGCGCCCACATCCGCTCCGAAGCGATCGCGGTTGTTCGGCAACAGCGTCGAAACAGCGGCCAGCCGGGGCTGCAGCCAGTCCGGCGGCGGTGCCGCCAGCTTTTGGAGGAGCGCCTCGGTAGGAAACTGGCGGACCACGCGCTGCCGCATGTCGTCCGCTACCTGCTGATAGGTGTTTCCTTCCGGGAGCTTCACATTGGCGGCTTGGAGGGACGCCGCTACGGCCGTGGTCGGCACGCGAAGGAGATCGCGCGCGTCTTTGATTGGCCCGGCGAGCGCCGGAAACTGCGCCCCGGCCAGAGCTGTTGCGATGTCCTTGTTTCCGTCCGCGAGATGATGCAGCGTGAGGAGCCGCCCAAGCGCCGCGCCTTCGTCGCGGGTCATCTTGTTCCCCCGGACCAGCGCGGCGATCGCCCCATCGTCGAGGTTGTCGACTCGGTTAGCCGCCGCGAGGACGCCCTCAAGCGCGGTGTCGCGTAGCTTCACCGCTTCAGCTACGTCGACTAGGTCGGCCCGGTCGACGGCGCTGCGTACGACCGGGTTCTGGTTTAGCGGCAAGTCCGCGCTGATGGTACCCGGCCCGAATCGGTCGGCTTGTTCGGCGGCGTTAAGCGCAGCCGCCCGCGTCGCGTCGTCAACTGGCAGCGCGGCCAGTGCGTTGCGGGCCGCGTCGACCAGACTGCCGGTCGCGAGTGCGGCCGGATCGAGTGCGGCGATCGCGGCCACGATTGGCGGGGCGCTCTCCGCAACGGCGTTCACGAGGAGGGCCTTGCGTTCCTCTCCGACCTGCCGCGCCACCGCATCGGAAGCGGCGCGGTTGCTCGAACGCAGTTGATTCAGCGTCTGGCTGCGGCTGGCTGCAAGTGCCTTCAGTGCAGTCTTGTCCAGTGGCATGTCCCTACCTCCCTCAGACCCTGTAGACGACGCGCTCGATCCGGCGATCTAGGAACGAAAGGCGAGAAGCATCGACGATTCGGACGCCGTCTTCGAGGATCAGCTCACCGCCATCGATGCGGCCCTCGACGGGATTGGCCGAATAGCCGGGACGCACCCGCCAGAACTCGTCGCCGAAGCCCAGCGCGATAGCTACGACGCGATCCGTCGCCGCGAGTTGCCTCACATCCACGGTTCGACCGTCGTCGACGAGCCGCCGGAGTCTCGCCGGTTCGCCGCCTCGCCGGGAGTCGCTTGCCAGCGACCACTGGCTCACGGTGTGGCTCCCGCCGGTTGCGGCTGAGGTTCGACCGCGGGGTGCGTATCGCGAAGGCCGAAATACGCCGCTACACCGGCGCCGATCACGGCGAGTTCCGCCGCCGCCCAGGTGACCGCCTGTCGGCCAGCGGCCCCTCCGCCTACATTCGCAAACACAGAACGGAACGCTTCGTACGGTGCAGCAACCACGCCATGTGGCCGAAGCACCGAGGCATGGCCAAGCGCGTAGGCAACAGTTTCCTCGGCCCACATCAGCACTGCGCCGACGGGCCGGCCGGCGATCCGGCCCTCCTGTGCGGCCCACCAGAAGGGCACTCGGCTTCCGACCCAGTGCACGCCCTCGTGGACCCCGACTTCTACGCCGCTGATAAGCCGTCCCGCGGCCCAATCGCGGTTTGTGATCGTGCTTCGCACGAACACGCGGAATTTCGACCACGTCCCCGTGGTGACGCCGCCGCGGCGTTCCCAGAAGAAGGCCCACTGGCGCAACGCCGACGTGGCCTTGGTCGCGACGTTCTTGAAGCTGATTGCGTGCGCGGCTACACGCCGGGCTGCGATAGTCGCGACTTCGCGAACGGCCGCGCGCCGCGCCCAAGCGGTGGCGATTCGTCGGCCGGTGTTGGCGACCAGGCGTCGCGCCGCTGTGAATGCTGCTTTTAAGCTCGCCTTGATGCCAGCCAAGCCGCCGAGGCTGATCACCGTAAGCACGATGTCAGCAACGGTGAGCGCGACATAGAGTGCCTGCCCGACCCACCCGAGGTTGTGCGATCCGAAGGCGCCCGGGATCCCGCCTGATTCGCCGCGCGGATCGCCGGACCCGAATTCGAGGTTCCACCAGCCAGCGACTTTGACTACCCGGTCCATTACCGTCGGTCGGCGCCGAGCTCCTCCGCCAGGCTGGCCGCCGGGTTCCTCACCGCGCCCTCCCTGTCCTTGCGCGGTCCCCCCTCCGTGCGACTGCCCGCCCCCGGTGCCGCTGCCGGGCGGGCCGTTCGGATCGCCCGCACCGGTAGCGCCGTTACCCGGCGCGCCGGTTGATGCGCCGGTACCCGGATCGCCCGTAGCTCCGCCACTCAGCGAGCCGTTTCGATCGCCGCCGAGCGCTCCTGGTGTGGTTCCCTGGCCGCCGGCGACGCCACCGGGCACGCCTGACGGATCTCCGGCCGCCGATCCTGGAAGATCGCCGGCCCCAGTACCGGAACCGGCGCCGGTGCCGGACCCCGCGCCTCGCGGGCCGCCGGTCCCATCCGCGGCCTCGGCAGGTTCGGCGCCGGCACCCCGGCCGGTACCTGTCCCGCTACCCGCTCCGGTACCGCTGCCTGTATCGCCGTTCCCGATCGCCTCTGGCCCCTCGCCGGTGCCACCCCCGCCCGTACCGGACTTGGTGGACTGCGCGTTCGCGCCTGGGCCGTTGCCGCTGGTACCGTGGCCGCCGCCCGTACCGTCACCGCCTCCGCTGCCGGGCGCGGCGTTCTGAGTCGATCCGTCGCCGGGATTGGCCGAGCTACCTCCAGTGTCGCCGGCATTGCCGGTGCCGTTCGAATCGGCCGGATTGCTGTCGGGTCCGCGCGCCTGGTTGTCGGACGGGGGCGTCGTGCCCGAGCCCGGATAGTCGCCTGAAGTTTGCCGGCCGCCGCGGCCGGGGGTCGCGGGACCTCGCGCGCCGCCGGTACGCGCGCCGGCACGCGTCTGGGATCCGCCACCCCGCCTGGCGCCGGAGCCAGAGCCTCTTCCCCCCTGTGCACCGCTTGGGTCGCCCTCCCGGTCGGCCGGTCCCGCCCGCTGACCCGCAGACGCGCCCGTGAGGCGCCCGACATTCTGGCCCGTCGCCAACATCGCCTCCGAGCGCGCGCTAATCTCGGCGCGCGTGCCGAAGTGGAACTGCCGCGTGTTGGCGTCATAGAACCAGGCGAAATTGTTCGCCCGCCTCAGGGCGTTCATGCGGTCCTGCTCCGCCTGAGGCAGGTCATGGAACGCCTGCGCTACGGCTGGAGGCGGCGGCCCAGCGACCGCGACCTCGCGTCCGCGAGTCTGCAGGCCGTCTGGGTCGAGGTTCGAGATTGGATTGTTGTGTACATAGATGTACGGGTTCAGCCCATCAACGGCACCTGCTGGATCCACGCTCATCCATCGACCTAGCCATGGCGCGTAGTACCGCTGGCCGAAGTAGTAGAGCCCGGTCGCGTCGTCCCGCTCCTTGCCGCAGTACCGGTACGTCCACCGGTCGACCTCGCGCGCGTCGTCGCCGGCGATGAACGCCGTATTACCGAATGGGAAGTACTCTTCATATGCGATCACCCGGCCTGTTTCGTCGAGTTGTAGGAGCGCCGAGCCAAGGTGGTCGCTAATCTGATAGTCGATGCGCGGCCGCGCTACGTCGGAAGTTTCGCGCGCGTTCGCGTCCAGCGTCCAGCGATGTGCGATGGCAACCCGGCCCGTTCCGTCGTGCACGTGCGTCGATCGCCGCTCCAGCCGTGGTGTCGATCCGAGTCGAATGCGTTTGATCTCACATCCGTCTAAGTACAGGGTGTCGGTCGTTTCGACCGCGCCCGACATCAGCCGGTTAGTGACCTTGCGGGTCCGGTTTCCGCCAGAGTCGTGCAGGTACAGTTCGTCGTCGTCTGGTTCTCCCGTCGAGCTTCGGTCGATGATGACCACGCGAGTTGGCAGCGCCCGGTAGTCCCAGTCGACGCGCTGCAAATGGGGGAAACTCACACAGCTGCCCGTCGCGTCAAAGCAGCTTTCCGGATTGGCGATCGGAAGGTCGTTTGCGTCGAGCGCCGGCAGCGATCGATTGGAGGTGGGCGATACCCAGAAGTCGCACGTCCAGTTGACGGCGACTCCCTGGTGCCGCATTCGGCTCATATTGCCGGCGAGGTCGTAGACGAAAGTCTGGGTGTAGCGCTCGAGCTGCCCGGCGTCGTTGAGCGAGATACGGCGGCCGCCCTTAAATGTGCCAGCGTTTGGCGGGTCGTTCCGAAAGTCGCTTTGCACCGCGGCTCGGTGCACGCGCCCCGACGCCTCGCGTAGATGGTAGAAACCGTCATACCGGAACAACCGTTCAGCGGACGTGTTGGCACCGTACATAAAAGGGCCGGCCGCGCCCGGCTGCTGCGCGGCATCAAGGCTGCGGACGACGTTCCCCACCGGGTCGTAGGCATATTCGAGGTCCTGAAGAACGGCGCCGCCTGCGCCCGAGCTGCGCGCGGTGATCCGGCGCGCTCGCCAGGTATCAGGCTCAAAGGTCGATTCCACGGTCACGCCATTGCCAAGGTCTATGCGCGTCCGCTGGCCCTTAGCGTTCCACTCGGTTCCACGCACCACTGCGACATTGGCTAGCAAGCCGTCATCGCTCGATAAAGTCGCTTCCGCAAGGCCGCCGCTACGCAGGTAGCGGTGGGTGATCGTGGTTCCATCCGCAAGCGTCTGTTGAAGCAGCCGCCCGGCGCCGTCGTATACGAACCGCGCCGTGAACATGTCGGCCAGGAGCGCAACGACATCGGGAGTCTTCCAGTCAACTGGCACTCGCGCGTCCTCGAGGGTGCGACGGGTCCCTTGCAGTAGCTCGCCGGTCGGCGTGTACCGCTCGAACGTTCTTGTGCCGGATTCGTCGCGGCACCGAATCGGAAGGCCACGTGCGTTCCGGTCCGCCGCATCGTGCAGGCTGCCGTCGTCTCCGTACTGGAAATCCTGGGCACGGCGGACCGATCCCGGTTTCTCCTCGACGTCCACGGTCAGCAGCCGGCCGAGCCCGTCGAACTGACGGGCGATCCGGATGCCGTTGGCGTCCCGGCCCTCGATCGGCCGGTCGAGCGCGTCGAGGAAAACGGTTTCGACCCCGCCGTCGGGCGATTCCCGCCGAACGACGCGCCCCGCCATGTCCCGCGTGTAGTTGAGTGACCGTATGCCGCGCGGATCGAATGTCGTCGCGATCTCGCCGTCGGCGCTGTAGACGGTCCGGATCACGCGTTCTGTGCCCTCGCCCGATGCCTCAACCTTTTGGATTTCCCGCCCTTCTGGATCGAAGTGCATTTCAATCGGAGTTCCAGCGTGTGCGCGCGCGCCATCCAATGCCCTGCGTTGCGGATCACTTGCAGGCAACGACGCGCGAGCTACCTCGTAGGGCGTTCCCACGACTGCGTCGTTCTGGTCGAAGCTCCGCGTAAGCCAGGTTTCGAATACAGACTGAGAGAACGTCCCGTTCGGGTATTCGTGGCGAGTCTGCCGACCGACGGCGTCATAGCCGAACGCATGGGCTACGCCGAAGTGGGCGAGCTCGGCGTCGGACTCAAACCGCCAGGTCGTTGAATGGAAGGGTTCGTACTGGCGGGCCACTTGCTGCTTGGCGTTGTAGACCGTGTGCCCGGACGTCAGCCAGCGTTCCGCCGAGGGGGCCACTGAGGGCAACCCGTCAGCGCCGAGCACCAGGTGGCTGGCGCCATCACGGCTGATCGCGTCGCCGGCCTCCACCAGCGCCTTCTGCTGGAGCGCGCGACCGAATCCGTCCAGGTGACTAACTGCCACGAAGACGCTGCCTGGCGGCGGCGCGGTGCCGCTGCCATCGGCCGTGAGCATCTCCCGAGACAGGCGCACAACCATGGGTGGCTCGTGGCGCGCGACCCACCGGTCCAGGTCGTAGATCGTCACCGCCGCCGCGCCCTGCAGATATGCGGCGGCATTTCCAATCGCCAAATCCGGCGTTACAGTGGCTGGCAGCGCCACATTGGTCAGCTCATCGAAGCCGTACGGTTGCACGGCGCTGTTCGCATCGAGCACCTTGCCACGCTGGGTCGCAAGGCGCGGCATGCCGAGTGGGTCGAACAAGGTCTCCGCGACGTTGTCGTTTTCGTCAACGGTTCGCTCTGGAGCGAGTACGTAGTAGTCGGGCGTAACGCGAACGTGATTGCCGACGGCATCGATGGTCTCGACGACTAGCAGCGATGCGGCGTCGAAGACAAACTGCGTAACCGATCCGTCGGGCTGGGTGATCCGCTCTAGGCGGAAGAACGACCTAGGGGGACCGTGCGTGAGCGTCTCCCCGGGCCGCCACCAATGACCATCTTGAAGCCGATACATGCCGCGGTTCTCGATCTCGGCGGGGGTGAAATGTGGCGAGAAGACGGCGGCTGCAAATTGGACGGAGAAGACGCCGTCTTCGACGTGGTGCACACGCACCGGCCAGCCCGCCGTCCCTTGCGCCGCGGCGCTGTTGCCCGCGCTGTCCCAGTAGAGGGTCCTCGTCCATTCGATCCGTCGGGCACCACCGGGGGGCGCGGCTGGTT